>JADMIO012779295.1_pt1 | contig 12675 bp, 6 predicted proteins | sample 8958161 | NCBI WGS metagenome assembly JADMIO01 (sample SAMN16585339, study PRJNA669376) | soil metagenome | isolation source: Crop rotation soil | place: USA: Cullars Rotation, Alabama | collected 2011 | reverse complement strand
CTTTCCCCGATGGGTGTATCGGCGACGGGAAAAAGTAGCTCGTCGTAGTCGGGCAGATCGTGCGGGCTGGTGTGGACCTCGTAAGGAATCCACGTGTTCACTTTGCGATACTTGTAGAGCACGCCTTCCGGGCCAATGAGACAGGTGGTGTTGAAGACGTGCCCGGGCCATTTCGGATCTACTTCGAGCATCGAGCCGCTTTGGATGTAGATGTCGTGCTCTTTGGCTTTCTGGTGTAGGCGCTCCGTGTGATCGTTTGGGATCGGGATGGCGAGTTTGTCGATTAACTCGGCGGCGGTCTCGAAGACGGGCGCTGCGTGGGCAAACTCTGGAAAGACGACGAGGCGCACGGGCAGGAACGGCGCCGCGCCCGCGACGGCTGAATCGATCATTGAAAGCATGCGATCCGTGTTCGCGCGCATCGCGCGACGATCGAGAGGATTCGCGAGATCAGTCTGGCAACATGCAACGGAGTATCTGATATGTTCCATAAAAACCTTTGACAGGATTACAGGATTGCAGGATGAACAGAGGATTATCTTGTCAGTCCTGAAAATCCTGCAATCCTGTCTAACTGTGACGTAACAACTCGCGTGTTATACCTTTCTAAATATTCCCGTCGCCTCTCCGTCAATGGATAGCGCTCCGGCCAGCGATAGGGATACCTGCTCATCCCATGAAACGGCAGCGGCCCAACCTGATCGGGACTCGCCGAATTTATATCCATCTCTTTACTGAAACCATCCGCGTAAAGCAGGAACGTCAGCATCCATCCCTGCGGCAGCGGCGGCAATCTGTCTGCCGCGAACGATAAGCTCAATTCATCACCCGGCCTGGAAATCACAAACATATCATCCGCAGCCAGCAGCAGCTCGCGTACATCGCCTTCGCGCGTGTATCTGCCTGTCATCACTTTCCACGGCGACGTAAACGACACCTGCTTGTAATCATAGGTTAACGGCTGCCGTCCATCAGGCGAGTATTCGAGCGAGAAGCCCCGCCAGCGCAGATTAGCAACAGACGGATCGAGCCTCGTCATTTGCATGGGAAACTTGCCCGTCGACGTATCCACGAGGATCTGGTCCCAGTAAATTCGCATGTTCGTAACTATGCGCACCTCGCGACTCGCACTCAAAAACTTACCCGTGAGATCGACGACGATCGTTTGCGGACGCCCGACAGGAATCCCGACATTCTCAACCACAGTGCGCCACTGTCCCCGCTTGTCTTTCACCTGAACCGCCGGAAGCATCAGGCTCTTTCCACTCTGCGATGCGGCCAGGGTGTCGCTCGACCACGCGTAGTCAGTCCACCCAGTCAGCAGCAACAACGTTCGCGGCGACGAGCTCGGCCCTAGATCCAGCGTCAATTCATGTTTGTCTGCAAAACCTCGGATCGGCTGGAGCTTGAAATCATCAGGATACTGGCGATCGAGATGCGCAATACGCGACAGCACATCGTGTCGGTGATCATCAACCGCCGACACCGGCGGACGAGCCCCACGCGTCTCATAAATCTTGTATGGCTGCGGCGGCTCCGTGAGACCTTCGTTCGGATAGATCTCGACACCCTGCGGATGCGCTACCGCAATCAACTGAACCCGGTCAACGAACAGTGCTTCTTCAAGCTCATTCGTGATGCGCAAGTCGTATTTTCCGTCACGCTCACGCAGTTGATCCCCACGGATGCGCACGTACTCCGTCGGATCGGGATAGTTGAAAGTACGCGGCGCATCGAGGTGGCCCATCTCGCCGCCGCCCATGAAGTCGGTCACGAACTCAAATCGTTCGCCGTTCCACGTGTATAGATAAGGACACGAAGACGGTTTGCGATCCAGCTCCGTCAGCGAAATGGATTTATTACTCGCGATCTCCGTCTCAGCCTGAACAATCCCGGCCGGCCACAGCACGCGCACGGCGTCCACGACGGTGCGTTTGCCGAGACCGAAAACAACATCCGCCGGAGCCGGAGCAGGAGAAGCAGAATACGTTTCGAGTTTTTGGGCCAGGCTGCCGGCGCGCACTTCAATCTTGGAGCCGACGCCACTCCGATTGCTGACTCTGCCGGCGAGATTCACACGTAGCGAGCGGTTCGCGTTGCCGCCGTCGTTGCGCGCGAACTTCAAGCCGCCACCCGGCGTGCCGAAGATGATGTCGGTATCGCCGTCGCCGTCGATGTCCCCCGAGAGAAGCACTGAGGTTGGCTCAGCCTTCAATCCCGGCGTTGCTTTCGCGCTCACGTCAGTCCAGCCGTCGCCGGTGTTACGAAGCACGCGCAGTTGTCCCTGCACAGCAGACACGAGATCTAACAGCCCATCATTGTCGTAATCGATGAACTGCGACGCGCTGCTTCCACCCTCAGCTCGCGTGACCTGGAAATGCTCTTTGCCGTTGCTGAGCGCGAAGTAACCGGTGGAATCATTTGGCGAGGCGAAGTAGAAATCAGTAAAGCCGTCCTTATTGACATCGCCGGCTGCGACGTTCGTTGCGCCTTTAACTCCGAGCCCGGCTTCAGTGGCGACGTCGCGAAAGGTTCCGTCGCGCATGTTGCGCCAGAGCGACACTTTTTCAGTGGAGGCAATGAGCAGATCGACGTCGCGCCTGTTATCGAAGTCCGTCGGCACGACCGCGCGAGCCGGTGCTTTGTCGGAGAGTTTTGCGGCGGCGGTTTGATCGGTAAACGTGCCGTCGCCGTTGTTACGCAGCAACAGGTCACCATCGCCGCCGATTAGAAGATCCAAATCGCCGTCGTGATCGACGTCGACAAAGGCTACGGTTACCGAAGCATTCGGCGTTGCGGGAATTTTTGCTGCCGTGGTTACGTCGGAAAAACTTCCTTTGCCGTCGTTGTGATATAGCGTGGCAGTGTTGCCGCGGAGAATGAAGATGTCCGGCCGCGTGTCGTTATCGTAGTCGCCGGCGACGGCGGCCGCCGCCACCCCTGTTACGGGTTTCGCGAGTGCGCCTGACTGTGCCGTGACGTCCGTGAACTTCCCATTGTCGTTGCGCAAGAGATGTTGGCGCCTGCCCGCGACTTCGAGCAGATCGAGATCACCGTCGGAGTCGTAGTCAAAGAGGAGAGCGGTTCCGCCCGTTGCTTCAGCAGGCCAGTCGCCGGCAGGGATTACACCCGCCGTCGCGTCAGTGAAAACAACTTCTGGCGTTCGTTTGTCTACCAGCTCCGGCTCGGCGCCGGTCGAGGCAATCGCCTCCGCATAGCGGCCTTGTTCGAGATAACTTGTTCCCAGCGTTGTGCCGGTGCCGCGCTGGCGCAGCTCCTGAAACTGTGCGATGACTTTCTGTCCTTCTTCTCTTTGACCAGCACGCATCAGCGACGTTCCGAGATTATAGAGCGCCGTCTGGTTGTAAGGCTCGGCAGCCACGGCTGTGCGCAGCACCGCGATTGCTTCGGTATACTTTCGTTGCGCCGCATACAGTTGGCCAAGATTCACATTTGCGCCGACGTCTTCCGGATCGATGCCTAATACTTTCTGAAACGACGCGATCGCCTCCTCGGGCCTGTTCTGTGTCTTCGCCGCGAGACCTAAAACGTAATGCGGCTGTGGTGCGGAAGGCGCCGCCGCGATCGCGGCTTGCAGTTCCTTCTGCGCTGCCGGCAGATCCGGCAAGTTGAAAAGCGCGATGCCGAGATTGATGCGCGCCAGCGCCATGCCGGGATCGAGTTGTAGCGCGCGGCGGAAAGCGTCTGCCGCGTCCTTGTATTTGTACTGTTCGAGCAGTGCGACGCCGACATTATTCGCGCGATACGCATCTTCACGCGCGTTTGCTTTCGGTTGCTGGTTTTGCAGGTAAGCCGTCAGGAGACTAATCGAGAGCGCCAGGACGAGGGAACAAGTTTTAGAAAGTCTCATTGTGCTACATTGTGCGGAGTTTCACGCAAACGCGCAAATAGGATTTATACGACCTGTAAGTCCTATATGGCCTATGAGCAGAACAAAAATCACGATTCCCCTGGCGGTGCTGCTTGCCCTGATCAGCGCCTGCCGCCCGACCAACAATCTTCCCACAAGATCTTCGCCGCAATACAACGAGCTGGTGCGAACGTTTTACATCGCGCTCGCCGCGTTGCAGGTCGGCCACGACGTGCAGGCTGAGGCGAAGCTCGCGCAGTTTACCCAACTCGCGCCCGCTGAGCCCGCCGGTTGGGCCAACTGGGGCCTGCTCGCACTGCGACAACGAAACTACGACACCGCCGCCGAACGACTCAACAAAGCACGCGATCTCGCGCCCGATAACAGCGACGTCTTCTACCTGCTGGGACTGCTGGAAAGCAGTCGTGGCAACACGCAGGAAGCAATCAGCGACTTGCGCAAGTCAGTCGATCTGGATCAGAAGAATTTGATCGCCACGTACAAACTCGCCGAGGAAGTCGAGCGCCAGGGCGACGACAAAAGTGCGGCAGAGTTTCAGTCGCTGATCCAAAAGATCCTTGTGGCCCAACCCGACAACCTTGCAGCGCTCGTCGAGCTAACACGTATTGCCGCAAAGCGCGGCGATGCAGAAACAGTTAAGTCGACAGTTCCCAAAATCGTGGCGCGATCATCTGCGTGGCCCGACGAAGTGCGGCAGCAAGTGACTGCGCTAGAGACGACGGCAAACAGCGGCGATCTCGCCGGAACCGCAACGCGTACGAGTTTTCTGCGCAACGTGTTGGTGCGTGTGCCGGAATACCGGCGCGACCTCGGCGCTATCAAGCCGCCGCCCGGTGAAGAGGCGACGCCGTTCACACATTTTCTGAAGTTGGAATCTCCCGAATTCAAGGTTGCGCCGCCTGACACCGGCATCGCTTTCAAATCCGAACCTTTAAATTTAGCCACGGATAAAACGGATTGGATCGGAACGATCTCCTTGAGTGGTCAAGGGGCGCCAGTCGTTGCGACGGCGTCAGCACGCGAGGTTCGGCTCGCGAGCGGCGCGACTATTCCGTTTGGAGCGCAAGCAGTCTTACCGGTCGATTTTAATTACGACTTCAAAACGGATCTCGTGCTCGCAGGCGATGCTGGCGTGCGTTTGTTCCGGCAAGATAGTCCCTCCGCTTTTACTGACGTCACAGCGGATACAAAACTGCCCGCGAGTGTAATCAATCGCAAATACAGCGGCGCGTGGACCGCGGATATCGAAGCTGACGGAGATCTCGATCTGATCCTCGGATCAAACGACGGCCCTCCTGTCGTTTTACGAAACAACGGCGACGGCACCTTCCTCGACATTCAACCCTTGTCCGGTATCAGCGGACTCACAGGTTTCGCGTGGGCAGACCTCGATGCGGACGGAGATCCCGATGCAGCACTGATCGATGGCGCAGGCCGACTTCACGTTTTCAGCAACGAGCGGCAGGGACAATTCACGGAACGCTCGGCGCCGATCAGTTCACCAATCAGTGCCATCAGTGTTCTCGACGTCGACAACGACGGTGTTCTGGATCTCGTGCTCGTGCAAAACGACGGCAGCATCGTGCGTCTCTCTGATAAAGATCACGCTGCGGGGTGGGAAACTGCGGAAATCGCAAAGACGACGCCCGGAGCGAATGCCCTGCGCGTCGCAGATCTCGATAACAACGGCGGTCTCGACCTCGTGCTTTCAAGCTCCACTGAGACGCTCATTTTGCTAAACGACGGCAACGGAAAGTTTATCTCGCCGAAAGATCCGGTGCCTGCACGAGTGTTTGACGTGGCTGACGTAAACAATGACGGTCGTCTCGATCTGCTGGCGCTTTCAAAAGACGGCGGGCCCGAACAGGCCATCAACCAGGGCACGAAAAACTATCACTGGCAAATCGTCCGCCCCCGCGCCGTCCAGGCTACCGGCGATCAACGAATCAACTCGTTCGGCATCGGCGGCGAAATGGAAATTCGTTCCGGACTGCTGGTGCAGAAACAACCCATTACGGGCCCCCTGCTCCATTTCGGTCTCGGTGAACAGACAAGTGCCGACGTGATCCGCGTCGTCTGGCCCAACGGATCCGTTCGCGCCGATTTTGAAGTCAAAGCCGATCAGGAGATCGTGACCGAACAGCGGTTGAAAGGTTCCTGTCCGTTTCTATTTGCTTACAATGGAAAGCAAATGGAATTCGTGAAGGATGCTGTGCCGTGGGGCTCAGCGATCGGCTTGCGCATCAATACGCTCGGTACCGCGCGAGTCGAAGCAACCGAAGAGTGGTATAAGATCGGTCGCGATCAGCTCGTGCCTCATGACGGCTATTACGACCTGCGAATTACGGCCGAGCTTTGGGAGACGTATTACTACGATCACCTAAGCCTGATGATCGTGGATCATCCTCAAGACACGGATGTCTTTGTCGACGAGCGATTCGTCATTCCTCCCGCGAAGCTAGCTGTGACAACAGTCGCTACACCGCGGAAGATCGCGCGAGCTGTTGATGACCAGGGCCAGGATGTTACTAGTATCGTAAACACTCTTGACGGAAACTACCTGGACACTTTCGGCCGCGGTCGTTATCAGGGCGTCACACGCGACCACTACGTCGAGATAGATCTCGGTGATGACGCGCTGTCAAGCGGGCCACTCTGGTTAATCGCAAATGGCTGGATGCACCCGACGGACTCTTCGATCAATGTGGCTATCAGCCAGGGTCAGCAGGAACAGCCGAAGCCGCTAGCTCTCGAGATTCCTGATGGGCACGGCGGCTGGCACATCGTCCGGCCGAATCTCGGTTTTCCAGCAGGGCGCAAGAAAATTTGCCTGTTCGATCTAACGGATGTATTTCAATCGGGTGTCCCTCGTCGACTGCGTCTACGAACTAATCTGGAGATCTACTGGGATTCACTGGAATGGGCGGTCGGGCTTCCCAATGCGGAGCTGAAAACCGTTCGCCTGGATCCTGAGGTGGCGGATCTGCACTATCGCGGTTACTCTGTTATCAACCAAAAGGATGATTCGTCTCCCGAACTCCCCGACTATAATCGTTTCTCAAGTTCGAAACAGATCTGGCGCGACCTGACCGGCTACTATACGCGGTTTGGTGATGTTCGTGAGTTGCTATTAAGGGCCGACGATCGCTACGTCATAATGAACGCCGGCGATGAATTGTCGTTTCGATTTCGTGAACAGCCAGCACCGGCGCCCGGCTGGGTGCGCGACTATGTGATAGTTGGCGATGGTTGGATCAAAGACGGAGACTACAACTCAACCTTCTCCAAAACTGTTTTGCCTTTGCCGTATCACGGAAAAAACCAATACATCACTCCACCCGGCAGGCTCGAAGATGAATGGGTTTATCGTCAGCATCCTGAAGAATGGCAGAAATACCACACGCGTTATGTCGCGCCTGACGTCTTTAGCAATGTGTTAAGGGCTAAATAGTCAATGACTCGCAGTAAGACAGCCAGAATTATTCTTTCAATCATCTTTGTCGCTTTGCTCGCAACGCCGCTCGTGCTTAAGCGATTGTCTCGCGGAGTGGTGGTCGCGCATGCCGATCCATCAAGCTCACTTTCTCGCTATGGTTTTTATCTTCAAGAAGTCGCGCAAAGCTCGAACGTAAACTTCAAACACGAGGCGCCCACGCTCGACCATCAACTGGATCACATCATGCCGCAAGTCGCATCGATGGGCGCGGCTGTCTCGGTTGTCGACTTCAATCACGATGGCTGGGCGGATCTTTACGTGACGAACAGCGGCGAGGGAAGTAAAAACGCGCTCTTTAGAAACAACGGCGACGGATCGTTCACCGATGTCGCACCGGAAATGGGCATTGCCGATGTGAATCAACCAGGCACTGGCGTGTCGATGGGTTCAGTTTGGGGCGACTACGACAACGACGGCTACGAAGATCTTTTCCTGTACAAGTGGGGTAAACCCGAGCTCTTTCACAATGATGGCGGCAAGAAGTTTACGCGCGTGACTGACAAAGCCGGGCTACCGCCGTGGGTCAACGCCAACACAGCAGTCTGGTTTGACTACGATCGTGACGGGCGGCTCGATCTGTTTCTCGGCGGCTATTACTCGGAGGACGTCGACCTCTGGCATTTGAAGAACACGAAGATGATGCCGGAGAGTTTCGAGTATGCGAAGAACGGCGGGCGCAAGTATCTCTTCCATAATCTTGGCGACGGCTCGTTTGAAGAAGTCAGCCAAAAACTCGGCATCGACACGCGGCGGTGGGCGCTCGCGGCAACTGTCGCCGACCTGCGCGGCACCGGGAATCAGGATCTCTTTATCGCGAACGATTACGGCATCTCTGAGTTGTACTTCAACGACGGCAAGCAGTTTCACGAGGTTGGCAACCAGACGGGTGTCGGCTTTGCGCCGAAGAGCGGCATGAGCGCTTCGGTGGGCGACATTCTCAACGAGGGCCGCTATGCGATCTACGTTTCGAACATTTCTGAAGAAGGCGTTTTGATCCAGGGGAACAATCTTTGGGTGCCGCGCGAGAGAACGACAGGTGATTCGTTGAAGTACGACAACCTCGCGCGCGCGATGGACGTGGAGATTGGCGGCTGGAGTTTTGGCGCCCAGTTCGGCGATCTCAACAACGACGGCAGGCTCGATCTGTATCTCGTCAACGGCTACGTCTCAGCCGATCGCAATCAGAATTACTGGTACGACTTCTCGAAGATCGCCGGCGGCAATTCGACGATCATCTCCGATGCGGCGCACTGGCCGGCGATGGGTGGGCGCAGCCTGTCCGGCTACCAGCAGAAAAAAGTCTGGCTTAATGATAGTGCGGGCAAGTTTGTCGATGTGGCGCAGGCAGTGGGCGCGAGTGATGTTTTTGACGGGCGTGCCGTCGCGCTTGTTGATCTGTGGAATCGTGGCGTGCTCGATGTCGTCGTCGCGAATCAACGCGGACCGTTGCTCATCTATAAGAACAACGTGACGCCGGAAAACAAGTGGATCGATTTCGAGCTCGAGGGAGCGACGAGCAATCGTAGTGCTATTGGCGCGCAAGTCCGGTTGTTTTGGAACGGTCAGCAACAAGTGCAGCAGGTTACCGGAGGCAATGGCTTCTGCTCGCAGGATCAGCGACGACTGCACTTCGGCCTCGGCAAGAACCCGACAATCGAGAAGGCCGAGATTCGCTGGCCTTCAGGGAAGATCCAGATAGTCGATAACCCTGCTGCTGGGCAAGTTAATAGGATTAAAGAAACCTAATCCGTCTTTCATCTGTGTTATCCGTGGCTAATTGAAGATGAGCAAGCTGCGCTTCGACAACCGCTACATCGCGCCGCTCTTCATCACTTTCATCCTGCTCGTCGGACATCTCTTCTACGGGATCCTCGAGAGCTACGAGAGAACGGCGCTCGCGATTGTCTGTGCCCTCGTCACCGAGCTGGTGCTGGGACGGATCTTCTACGCCAAATGGCTCAATCTGGCCAGCGCGTACATCTCAGGCATCAGCGTGGGAATACTGCTGCGCTCGCCTGCTTTCTGGCCGTTCGCGTTGTGCAGCGTGCTGTCGATCATGTCGAAGTATGTGTTGCGCGTGAAAGGCCGTCACCTCTGGAACCCTTCAAACTTCGGCATCTGTGTGTTGCTGTTTCTGGCGCCGGAAAGCGTTGCTGCGCTGAGCGTGCAGTGGGGCAACTTCAAATGGCCTTTGCTGGTCATCTGGATTCTCGGCTCCATCATCATCTATCGCGCGAAGCGTTTTCACATCAGCGCCACTTACGTCGCCTCGTTTTTCGCATTTGCATTTCTGCGCAGTTGGATTACCCACGATCCCTGGCAAGCTGAGGTCGCGCCGATTACGGGACCGATGTACCAGCTTTTCGTGTTCTTCATGATCACTGATCCGAAGACGACGGTGAAATCGAAGGCGTGGCAATGTGTCGTGGTTTTCCTCGTGGCTTTCGTCGAGATGCTGTTGCGATTGAACCAGGTAGTGTATGCGCCACTGTATGCGCTGTTCCTGGTTGGGCCAACGGCAATGCTGATCGAGATATTTTTGGAATCAAGGCGCTCAGTCGCTGCGCCGGCCACGGAGGCCGCCTAAGTGGAAAAGAATTGTCGCGCAAGTTGGTTATTGTTCTTGTTGTGCCTGGTTGTGCTTTGCTCGTGTAAACAGCCGGCGACGGTCGCACCGGCTACTACGCAAGCCACCGAACAGATCGCAGCGGCATCACCTTCGCCGAGTCCGACGCCCCCACGTCCCTCCGGAGCGATCGAGTTCACCGACGTCACTTCTGAAGCAGGCATTCATTTCAAACACAACAGCGGCGCGTTCGGGAAGAAGTATCTTCCCGAAACCATTGGCTCCGGCGGCGCATTTCTCGATTACGACAACGACGGCTGGCAGGACATCCTGCTCGTCAATTCGATGGACTGGCCCGAGAACAAAAAGCGCAAATCGTTTCTCGCGCTCTATCACAACAACAAAGACGGAACGTTCACAGATGTAACCCAACAAGCCGGTCTCGGCGTCGAGATGTACGGCATCGGCGTTGCCGTCGGCGATTACGACAATGACGGCAACGAAGACATTTACATTACGTGCGTCGGCCAGAATCATCTCTTTCGCAATCTCGGCGGCGGGAAGTTTGCAGACGTGACTGCTAAAGCCGGCCTGGGCGATCCGGGCTTTTCAACCAGTGCCGCCTGGTTCGACTACGATAACGACGGCAAGCTCGATCTTTTCGTGGGTCACTACGTCGACTGGTCAGTACAGACAGATCAATTCTGTACGCTCGACGCGAAGAACAAGTCGTACTGCACACCGCAGACGTACAAAGGCCAGAGCGCGTCGTTGTTTCACAATCGCGGCAACGGCACGTTTGAAAACGTCACCGCAAAAGCCGGCCTTAATGATCCTGCCGGCAAGACTCTGGGCGTCGCGCTGCTGGACTACGACGATGACGGTTGGATGGATCTCTTCGTCGCCAACGACACCGAGCCAAACAAGCTCTATCGCAACAACCACAACGGCACGTTTACCGATAACGCCGTGATCGCCGGCGTTGCTTTCAGCGAGTCAGGCACTGCACGCGCCGGCATGGGCGTCGATGCGGCCGATTACGACGGATCCGGAAAACAAAGCGTCGTGATCGGCAACTTCACGAATGAAAGCATCGCGCTCTACCACAACGATGGATCCGGCTTGTTCACTGACGAAGCTCCCGCGTCAGGCATCGGCAAGATGTCGGCGCAGTCGCTGACCTTCGCGTGCTTTTTCTTCGACTACGACCTCGACGGAATGCTCGATATCTTTGCCGCGAATGGACACGTTTCCGATGACATCAGCGTAGTGCAGCCGACGGTGAAGTATGCCCAGCCGCCTCATCTCTTCCACAACCGTGGCCGGAAAAAGTTTGAAGAAGTGACTGCAAAACTCGGGCGCGCGTTGACGCGAGCGATTGTCGGCCGTGGCGCAGCTTATGGTGACTTCGACAACGACGGGGATCTCGATCTGCTCATCATGACTAACAACGGACCGGCACGATTACTGCGGAATGAAAACGCGAATGAGAACGACTTGCTGCGCGTGAAGACGGTCGGCACGAGATCAAATCGTGACGGCATCGGCGCGAAGGTCGTGCTGAAGACGTCTAAAGGCCGGACCGAGTTCGGTATGGTGCGCACGGGCTCGAGTTATTGTTCACAATCTGAATTGCCATTGACCTTTGGGTTGGGTAAGCCGGAAGAAGGGACAACACTCAGCCTGGAGATCACCTGGCCCGGCGGTCAGAAGGATACGATCACGAATATCAAACCCAATCAGACTATTGTTGTGCAGGAAGGGAAGGGTATCGTTACGCAGGAGCCAATTGTCTTTGCGCGCATGCCGCCCACGCCCTCGCCGACGCCAGCACACCCCTAATGTGAATCCTGCTAATCCTGTAAATCTTGTAAATCCTGTTAACATGATTTACAGGATTTTCAGGATGAGCCGGAGGTGACGCTCACTCCTTTTTGCTGAGCTTATCGGCGTCTTTCTTTATCAGTCCACTGAGTTGAATGAGACTCTCGAGGTCTCGGCGTGCTCTTATCAGTTGTTGCGCGTCGATCGTGTTGGGACTCTCGATAGTCGGATTAGTGACAAAGCTACGTATCTCCTTGCAAAGCTTAATCAGCGAATCCTTCATTTCCTGATCCGTTTTCTCCTTGACTGGAATTTCGTCGGAAGACATTCCCAGTGCGAGTGTCGACTGCACCCGGCTCGCACGCTTTTTGATCTCCGCCGTCGCGTCAGAAATAAATCGGTAGTTCAACGAATCCTTCGAGGACAAAGCACGTGCGATTTCATTGTGAAGGGTTAGGATCCGGGTGAAATCCTCTTCCGTCTGCGCCATTAGCGCCTTGAGTTGCCGATCATCCTTCGCCTTCCCCGGCTGGATGCCGAAATTTCTGAGTTGCCATTCACGGTTACTCATTTCCTGCTGGCGAATGCGATCGGTGTTTACACGAGGAGTCGGTGGCGGTCCGGGCGGAGACTGGCAAAACGCGGGGGCCGCAGATAGTAGGAGGAAAAGCGCACTGATCGAGTACTTCATAGCACCTCCCGGTTTGTGGATAGTTCAGTATAGCGCCCGGCCGAGTCGAAGGCTAGAAAGCTTTATTAGCAGCTAAACCACAAAAGCAGTTGACGGATTGTTAGCTATGTACTAATTATTCTTATTGAATTCAACTCTGGTTCTGACCCGCTCCTTCAACTTCCTTTTCCCTCCGGGTGTTTGGTGCTGGCGGTTTTAGGGGAAAG
>JADMIO010879533.1_pt1 | contig 12675 bp, 13 predicted proteins | sample 8958161 | NCBI WGS metagenome assembly JADMIO01 (sample SAMN16585339, study PRJNA669376) | soil metagenome | isolation source: Crop rotation soil | place: USA: Cullars Rotation, Alabama | collected 2011 | reverse complement strand
GAAAGGCCCAGTCTTTCGACTGAGCCTTTCGTTTTATTTGACCATGTTGGTATGATTTAAATTAATACGACTCACTATAGGGTCAGTGCGGCCGCGACTTCAAGTCACGTGAATTCCAAGCTTCGGATCCCACTGTGCTGGAAAGGAATTTCCGTATGACTTTCCTCTGTGCGGTGTCGATCACCGCGATGCCATCACGTTCTGATCCGACCCACAGGTTTCCTTTCCTGTCAAACATCAGGCAACTCGCCCGCACAGTCGCGCCCGCAAAAGCCTGAAGCTTCTTAAAAGACAGCCTTTGAACGATCTGGTGGCCGCGCAAGGCAACGACCTCATTTTGACAAGTGATCCATGCAGTTTCTCCGGCAACAACAACTTGTGAAGGCCATTTCAAATCTGCAGGTTTACTCACCTTCACCAAAGTGTCATTGACCAATTCAAAAAGGCCGCTGGTCATCGAGGTGATCAACAACCCTTGCGCGGTACGGGCAATATCTGTCACGATGGGACGACCATGCTTGCTGGGCAAACTTTCCAGTCTGTCGTTGTCGTATTTGTATTGAAGGACGCCGAAGGAACGTGTTCCAACCAGGAGTCGGTGTTCAGCGTGATCCCAGAAGAGTACGGTGAGTTCACGGGAGTTGAAGAGACTCGAATCATTGGAGACAGCGTCATACTTTTTGAACTCGCGCCCGTCGTAACGGTACAATGCATCCTTCGCTACCCACATCATGCCGTATTCGTCCTGCACAATATCTTCCGTAAGGGCAGAATGTATCGTACCCGGAACCGGAACATGATCGAACAAAATGTTGTCGGGGATTTTTTGGGCGTAAGCGAAACTACAATGGAAGATCAGGACCGCTGTCAGGGTGCGAAGTTGCATGCTAATCTTCCGGGTAAGGGATGAAGACGAAATTGGTGAATTCCTTGTCAACGACGAAAAGGCAACAGAATTCGTCAGGGTCTTTGTACGTCTGCCGGAAGGTCTCTTCTTTTTCCTTGTCTACCAGACCGCGCTGCACGAACTCGTCCAGGAACGAGACATAATAATTCCAGGTCAGTGAACCAACACTATGTTCGATCAAAAGCTGGCCGATGGGGATCGGCTCTTTGGAAATCGGAAAGACGGGAAAGGAAAAGCCGCCGGTGCGAATCCGGTAGGAGGCCTCCTTCAGCGTGTCGGAAACCTTGACGAAATCTTCAGAAATGGTGCCCAGGTACTTGCCGCTGAGTTCTGGATCGTTGTGCATTCAGGTTAGGTCACCTAAAGATAATGGATGAAAATCGGGGGACGGAATGTGGCGGCTCTATTTAATGTACCCGTTATTGCCGCCGGTACTCGGCGATCATTCCATCGGTATGGGACTTCAGCAGTGGGATGAACTCCAGGAATTCGTTGCGAAAGAGTTCATAGTGCTCGCGAAGGTCGGTGACGGCTTCCTCCATTTTTGATTGAAAAGGTGTTCGACGTGACATCCCCGACAGGGCCCGTCCAATGCCTTCGACATAACCGTAGCCCACCAGCCAGTTTCCGCTGATCATGTACGGCAATAATTGGTTGACTTGCTCTGGCAGCACCGACTTGTGCTGGGTCATGATATCATACGAACGCTCGGCAAAGGACGCCAGCGGTTCAGGGTGAAGTTGTGACCATTGATTGGCCAGGAAATGATCATAGTACATATCGACGATCACTCCTGAGTAGTGTCTGTATTTATCCCGAATTCGCTTCTTGCTGGTCCGCACGATATCGTGATGGTCGGTGAATTCGTCTATGCTCCGGTGAAGCTCAATGCCGAAGGCGATGTCCTTCTCAAACCGGCCGCCAACGTTTTTTCCCTTGACAAAATCCCCGATAAAATTCCCGACCATGATCTTGGGGTCATCACCCGACAGATACAAATGCGCCAGGAAGTTCATTTCGTCAAGGTAGTCGAATTAAGGCTATTAATATTCCATGATATTCTTCACATTTGGGAAAACCGGTCTATGGCTTTAACCCAATTGAAACTGCTGATCAACCTCGCCCGCGTCGATGGACAGGTGGTAGAAAAGGAACGGACCTACATCCTCAACATTGGTAAGGCAAATAATATCAAGCAGGACGAAATCATGCCACTGTTCGATCAGGAACATGAGATCGTTATTCCAAAGGACCTTTCGGATTCACAGCGCTTCGACTACATCTTCAGCCTCGTCCAGTTGATGAAGATCGATGAGCGCCTCTACAAAGATGAGATCCGCTTTTGTGCGCGCGTTGCCTCCAAGCTCGGTTACGACCAGGCGGTCGTTTTCGACCTGATGTTGCACGTCCGCGCGGCAATGCAAACCAATGAGCTCGAAGAGCTTCGCAACCTAACTGCCAAATACCTCAATCAATGAGATTCATTCTAGCCATCCTGTTCGTCGCTGTGGTTCAATTGGCTTCAGCACAACGTACCCTTATCCATTGTGGAACCCTCATCGACGGAAAGAACAAGCAAACCCAATCGCAAGTGACCATCGTTGTCGATGGGAACAAGATCGTTTCGGTAGACAAGGGTTTCACACAGCCCGGTCAAAATGATAAAGTTGTCGACCTCAGCGCCAAGACCGTGATGCCAGGGCTCATCGACATGCACGTTCACCTTGAGAGCGAAACAAGCAGGGACGCATTGGTGAAAAGATTTACCCTCAACGAGGCTGACATCGCTTTTCAATCCACCGTCTATGCTAAAAAGAATTTGATGGCAGGCTTCACCACTGTTCGCGACTGCGGCGGCTCAGGTGTGAACGTTGCCTTGCGTAATGCGGTGAATGCCGGGACCGTGGTTGGTCCCCGAATTTTCGCTGCAGGCAAGAGCATTGCCACCACCGGTGGTCATGCAGACCCGACCAACGGCAGTCGCAAGGAATTGATGGGAGATCCAGGTCCGAAAGAAGGCGTTATCAATGGACCGGATGATGCGCGTCAGGCCGTACGTCAGCGATACAAAGAAGGAGCGGACTTTATCAAGATCACAGCAACAGGTGGCGTTCTCAGCGTTGCCAAGGATGGTAGCGGGCCCCAATTCACACAAGAGGAAGTGAACGCCATTGTTCTGGCTGCTAAAGATTATGGAATGCATACCGCCGCTCATGCCCACGGTGCTGAAGGGATGAAACGAGCTGTGCTCGCCGGCATCACGACAATCGAGCACGGGACTTTGATGACGGATGAGGTAATGGAGTTGATGAAACAAAAGGGCACGTATCATGTGCCGACGATCATTGCGGGTAAGTCGGCGGCTGAGTACGCCAAGATCCCTGGCTATTATCATCCGTTGGTCGTTCCCAAGGCGCTTGAAATAGGATCAAAGATCCAGGAGAATTTCGGGAAGGCGTATAAGAAAGGAGTGAAGATGGCCTTTGGCACTGATGCTGGTGTTTATCCGCACGGCGAGAATGCAAAGGAATTTGGATACATGGTCGAAGGAGGGATGCCCTCCATTGAAGCATTGCTTTCTGCGATGCAGGTGAACGCAAACATCCTCGGCATGGGCGACAAGATCGGATCGATCGAAGCCGGCAAGCTGGCGGACGTTGTAGCCGTAGATGAAAACCCCATCACCAACATCAAGACGATGGAGAAAGTGACCTTCGTGATGAAGGATGGAGTGATCTACAAGCAGTAGCGGCGCACCTTAAGAAAACTTAATTCTGTTTTCAGACGCGCTTAAGGTCCGTTGATACCTTGGCGTCATGAGAAATTTCAAGCAACTTCTGGTTTTTCTTCTGGCCTATCAGGCCCTGGCAGCGGCATCTCAGCCTGCTCTTGAAGAGCGCGAGCTCAATGGCGTGGTCGATGAAATATCGATTGGCCCTCACCTCGCCTACAGCATGCTTACAATGAAAACGACAGAGGGGGTGACATATGATCTGCAGTTCGGACCTGAGTTCGGCAAGATCATGATGGATGCCTTCCGTAAGGGTAGTCCGATTACTTTACGCGCTCAACTTCGCTACCCTGCCAGTGATCAAGGTAAACGTCGATGGCCGGTGGAAACTGGGATGTTCTTCCTTCTGGAGGACATCCTGGAAGTGGTCATTGATGGCACTTGGGTGAACGTGGCGAGGACCAAACCTGATCGTCGCCAATGGCAAGGTGATGTATTCCTGCAACGGCGGGTGAAGGAGCTCTATAAGGTTGGCTCACACACACGAGCGCTGATATTTGATGACGGAACCGCCGCATACGATGGATCAAGATGGAAGACAAGTGACATGGAGGGAATTAAGCGGGGAGACATGGTGTCCTTCATCGGATCGCCATACATCATTTCAAGCGAATGCGTGTATCCAATCAGTGGTGTCAATAGAGTTTATTCATTCCAGAGGCTCTTTAAGAAGGAAGGACGTTTTAAGTCACTTCTCTTTAAACAGAACTTTGTTTGCATTGGCATGTCATTGGAAACCAGTCAAGGTGACGTGACCGCTTCATTTCCCACGAAGTATGCACGGGAGATCCAAGAGTCGGGAGATGCAGGGCAAGTGACCATATATGTTTCTGATTATAAGATCGACGGACAATTGCATCCGGTCGAACTTCATGCTCTCATTTCCGGATCGGATACACTTGAGATCAAGGAAATGGGTTTCTATGGCGGGGCTGACGGGAGGCATGAGTATACGCCGGTGACTGTTCAGGGTAAAGTGACGGATATTATCAATGCAGGTTCGGGTCGTGTCACGGGCTTGATTATCGATAACAAGATTTACGTCGACGTCGATCCAACCGTTGCACGCCAGTTGGGAGGATTGCTGAAGAGAGGGAAGCAATTTGAGATCACGGGCGACGAGCGTATCAAAAAGGATGGTGAACTATACAGCAAAGACTACCGTATCGTTGCACCACGTGAGATAAAAGCAGATGACAAAGTTTTTTTGATCAATACACGCCCTTAATTTTATTGTGTGAGAATCCTTGTCATAGAAGACGAACCTAAACTTAACGACCATCTTACAAGAGGCCTCGAACAACAGCACTATGCTGTCGACTCTGCATTGAATGGCAGCCAAGGACTCGAACTCGCAGCGACCGGCAAATACGACCTCATCATCCTCGATATCATGCTCCCCGGTCAAAGCGGGTTGGAAGTGCTGGACAACCTCCGCAAATTCGATGTACAAACACCGGTCATTATCGTCAGTGCCTTGAATGCATCGGATAAGATCATTGAGGGACTCGATCGTGGCGCCGCCGACTATATCCGCAAGCCATTTGATTTTGGAGAACTGCTCGCCCGCGTCCGTGCCGTCACCCGAAAAGGGCACGACAAGAGTATCACACGTTACAAGGTTGGGCTTGTGGAGCTGGATCTTCTTGGTCGCAAAGTTCTCTGCGACGGAGAGGATGTGGTGTTGACGAAGAGAGAGTTCGAATTATTGGAGTTGTTAATGTCCCGTACGAACAGGGTCGTTACCAAAGCAGAGATCGCCGAGAATATCTGGGAGGTGAACTTCGACATGAGCAGCAACGTGATCGAAGTCCATCTGTCACAGTTGAGAAAAAAGCTTCAGAAGGCCGACCTGATCAAGACGCGCGTCGGCGTAGGATACTATATTGAGGGTGAACTCGTCAAAGGTTCAGCCCATTGATTACAGCCCCGAAAGGATTGCGTATCCCCGCAAAGACATTCCTGATCTTTGTGGTTGTTTTCCTCATCATCATCCTGCCGGTTAACTACCTGGCCTACCGACGCGTGAGCTTGCTTGTCAAGGAAGCTGACATCCGGGCCTTGCAGGCGGAAGCTGGTCGCCTGGTGGAGCTGGTCAAGCTCGATCCGGTTACTATCCCGCTCAACACGGTGCTGCCCATCCATGTCCAATTGGTGAATGGAATTGAAGTTGAAGAGCTCTTTGTCTCAGCCGACTTCCCTCAGGCTTTGATGCCCGATAGTCCGGTAATCCAGATGGACACCCTCGTCATTGTCACCGCAACAAGAGAACTTCCTGATGCAGCAGGGTCGGTTTCTGTTTCTGTTGCGAGTGGCAATGAAGCAGTATTACAGCGCCTTGCTACCGTAAAGTGGTACCTGTTTGCCGCCAGCGTGGGTTCAATTCTGATTGCAGGTGCGCTTGTATTTATGGTCACCCGTTTCACAATGGCTCCGATTCAAAAGATCATTCAACAATCAGCTGATATCAAGGCGTCAGGAAATATGGACCGCGTTTCGGTGCCTCCTTCTTTTGACGAGGCGCGTGATCTTGCATTGGCACTTAATACAATGTTGGAAAGGCTTGAACAGTCGCTGCGCACGCAAGTCAGTTTTTTTGCATCTGCAGCTCACGAGCTGAGAACGCCTCTCACCATCATGCAGACTGAACTTAACGTCACACTAAATTCAGCGACTGATGTCCAGGCGCGCAAGACATTGGAAAGCACGCTGGCGGAGGTTCAGCGACTCAATCGCGTTGTGAATGATTTTCTGTTGATCAGCCAATTGAAGAGTGAGTCTCTCGAGTTGAGATTGCAGCGTGTCGATCTTCGGGAACTTTTCTATGAGGCTGCGAAGAAGGTGAAGTACATGATGCAGGAACGGGACCTGAAGATGCAAGTACAGACAACGGAGGAGCCTGCCTGGGTGAAGGCCGATGCCGACAAGCTGAGTACGGTTGTGATAAACTTGCTGGTAAACGCCTGCAAGTATTCTCCGCCCGGAACCATCATCAGTATCGAGGTGACAAACGGTGAAGGCTATTCGAATTTGAGGGTTTCCAATACGATCAGTCAACCGTTGGCTAACATCGGTGAACTCAAAGAGGAGTTTACACGATCAACCGACTTGAATTCAGGAGTAGGGATGGGCTTATGGATTTGCGAACGCGTGCTTCAGCTACACAGTTCAACGTTGGTTGTATCTCAGCTCGGCCTGGAATTCCACGCCGGATTTCAATTGCAAACTTCCTGAAGCGACTGCCCCACCGCCCACCGCCTACTGCCTACTGATTACTGACCACCGACCACTGATTACCGACCACGGATTACCGATTACTGACTACTGCCCACTGCCCACCGACCACCGATTACCGACCACCGATTACCGATTACCGACCACCGATTACCGACCACCGACCACCTAGTCCTTCTCCCACTTCCTCGTCTTCGATCCCTCATATCGCTCAACCGTCCAGTTGTTTTCTTCTGCCTTCTCAAAAAGTGGTCGCCTGAGCCGGCGCGGATAAAATATTTTTCTGTAGGTCTTTCGATAGCTGTAGGGCTTCAACACATCCAGTTGTCCCAGGATTTCGTACGTGGCCGCTCCGCAACGCATGCCGATGAAGGCATAATCGTATGGCGTTTTCGCCCTGTACGCGGCGATGATGCTATCGTATTTTTGTTTTTGTTCGGGACTAACGGGAACGTAGACAACCGCCCGCTTCTTGCTGTCCGGGCTTCCGCCGAAGAGCGAATAGAAACGGTCGTACGAGTGCGTGACGTAACGACTCTGAGGGTTGTTCTTTTTGGCGATTACATGAAAGTCGCCGCCGCGGAAGAAGCTAACGATCTGGTCGCTATCTGCCTCGATTCCCACATGACCTCCGAGGATGCCACCAAACCATTTGTTTTCAGTGTCGCGATGCTCGCGCACGGGTTTGGAGCCGTAGAGGAAATGAACCTTGAGATAAGACTGTGTTTGGGAGAATGCCTGAGTATTGAAGAGAACCGCCAACGCAACCAGTCGCCACATAATCACAACACCATATCAATTGCCCCTAACGAAAACGTTAAAGTTTCAGTGCATTCTTTTTGATGATTCGATCGAGGATGGCTGCAGTTTGTAGAGCCATTTGTTGATTTTGAGAAATCACTCCGTCTTGATCACGGAGTCTCTGCCTAAATTCGTCAAGGCCCTGGAATAGTTGGGCGTTGGCTGCCCGCTGTTCAGTCCATAGCACATCGCTTCTTTGAGACTGCTTTGTAAGTTCTGCAGACTGCTTCTTCAGTTCTGCAGAATGCTTCTTCAGTTCTTCTGAATGCTGGTCCATCTGCCGCAGCATCTCTGAGATGATCTCGTCGTAGTTGCGCTCCACAGATATAAAGATACGTCAGGGGGCATGGATGCCGTACAATCCTACCCGTCGGTTTTCCCGACAAACTTTACTGCGTCCCAAGACACGCTCAGCCCCCACGACCCGCCAAAATTTGGCTATTTTTGCACTCAATTTTTGAAAGAAATGACGGGAATGGATCACATTCGCAACTTCTGCATCATCGCGCACATCGACCACGGCAAGAGTACGCTCGCCGACCGCCTCCTGGAGGCCACGGGCACGCTCACCGACCGCCAGATGCAGGCCCAGGTCCTGGATAATATGGACCTGGAACGCGAAAAAGGGATCACGATCAAGGCCCACGCCATCCAGATGAACTACACGCATGGCGGAAAAGAGTATGTCCTCAACCTGATCGACACGCCCGGCCACGTCGACTTTTCTTACGAGGTATCCCGCGCCATTGCGGCCTGTGAGGGCGCTTTGCTCATCGTGGATGCTGCCCAGGGTATCCAGGCACAGACTATTTCAAACCTCTACCTCGCGCTCGAACACAACCTGGAAATCATCCCGGTACTTAATAAAATAGACTTGCCTGCGGCCATGCCTGAGGAAGTCACCGACCAGATTGTGGACCTCATCGGTTGCAAACGGGAGTCAGTCATTCGCGCCAGCGCAAAAGAGGGTCTAGGCATCAAGGAAATTCTCGAAGCAGTCATTGCGCGGGTTCCGGCACCGAAAGGCGATCCGAAGAAGCCGCTGCAGGCGATGATCTTCGACTCTGTCTTCAATTCTTTCCGTGGAATCGAAGTTTACTTCCGCGTCTTCAACGGCATCATCAGAAAGAACGACAAAGTACAATTCGTCAACACCGGTCAAACATACAATGCCGATGAAATCGGTGTGCTGAAGCTTGACAAGCATGCCCGGAATGAGATCGGTACAGGTAATGTGGGGTATCTCATCTCAGGTATCAAGGTAGCCAAAGAGGTCAAGGTAGGGGATACCATTACGCAAGCCGACCGTCCGGGCGAAGCCATCAAGGGTTTTGAAAATGTGAAGCCGATGGTGTTTGCGGGCATCTACCCCGTCGATACATCTGAGTTCGAGGAATTGCGGGCTTCCATGGAGAAGCTGCAACTCAACGATGCATCATTGGTTTGGGAACCGGAGACTTCTGCTGCATTGGGTTTTGGATTCCGTTGCGGCTTCCTGGGTATGCTTCACATGGAGATCATCCAGGAGCGGCTCGAACGCGAATTCAACATGACGGTGATCACGACGGTCCCTTCTGTGCAGTTTAAGGCACGCCTTACCAGCGGCAAGGAAATATTTATCAACGCGCCTTCCGAGATGCCCGATCCCACAACGATCGCCGTCATCGAAGAACCCTTCATCCGTGCGCAGATCATCACAAAGTCAGAGTTCATTGGCTCGATCATCAGCCTTTGCATGGACAAACGCGGTGTGATCAAAGGTCAACACTATCTCACTGCAGACCGTGTCGAAATGACGTTCGAGATGCCGCTTGCCGAAATTGTTTTCGATTTCTATGATAAGCTGAAGACCATCTCGAAGGGTTATGCCTCTTTGGACTATCACCTCATCGACTTGCGTGAGAGTGATATGGTAAAGCTCGATGTTCAATTGAATGGCGAAAAGATCGATGCCCTTTCAGCGATCGTCCATCGTGGCAAGGCACAGGAGTGGGGACGGAAGCTTTGCGAGAAACTGAAAGAGCTCATCCCACGCCACATGTTCGAGGTCGCCATACAGGCCGCCATCGGTCAAAAGATCGTGGCCCGCGAAACGTTAAGCGCGATAAGAAAGAACGTGTTGGCCAAGTGTTACGGCGGTGACATCTCGCGTAAGCGAAAGCTGCTCGAGAAGCAGAAGAAAGGAAAGAAGAGAATGAGACAGGTGGGTAATGTGGAGATCCCGCAGGAGGCCTTCATGGCTGTGTTAAAAATTGAATAACGCAAGGCGCATGACAGATACCCAAACATACACCCTTATTGATGGTCGCAAGATCTCCGGTGAGATCAAGGCAGAGATCATACAAAAGGTAAACACCCGGCGACAGGAGGGAAAGAAAATTCCTCACCTGGCGATCATCCTCGTAGGCGATGATGGCGCGAGCCAGACGTATGTTGATCACAAGGTCAAGTCATGCAAAGAGGTCGGTTTCCACTACACGATGATGCGCTTTGCCGACACCATCAGTGAAGACAAGCTGATGAAACACATCGACCAGGTAAACCGTGATGAGGATGTCAATGGATTCATTGTACAGCTTCCACTGCCTCCGCACATATCGGTCGAACGCATAACCGAAAAGATCCGTCCCGACAAAGACGTCGATGGATTTACGAACCGCAACTTCGGAAGCATCATCTCAAAGAACCCGTTGCTACTGCCCGCTACAGCGTATGGCATCATGGAGCTGCTGAAGAGATATAATATTGAGACGAAAGGAAAACATTGCGTGGTCGTCGGCGCAAGCCGCATTGCCGGTGCGCCATTGAGCATGATGATGGTTGAACAAGGCCTCGCGACCGTCACCATCTGCCACAAGCACACGCAAAACCTCTCCGATTTCACCTCCAAGGCGGACATACTCATCTCAGCTGTAGGAAAGCCTGGCCTGATTACGGCAAGTATGGTGAAGGAAGGTGCTGTTGTCATTGATGTGGGCACGACGCGAGTGGAAGGCCCTCAGTTCAAGAACGGCTATGCGCTTAAAGGCGACGTCGACTTCAAAGAAGTGTCCGCTAAGGTCTCCCATATCACACCCGTTCCCGGTGGCGTCGGACCCATGACTATCGCGTCACTGCTGCTCAACACAATGCGTGCTACGGAATTGCAACATCCCTGATGTCGGCTGATTAATTCGGCTCCCCGAAAACGATTGATTATGGAACGACTGCCTCTCATGGAAGACTTTTATACCATCCAGGGAGAAGGATTCTACCAGGGTCACGCTGCCTATTTCATCCGGCTGGCAGGATGCGACGTTGGTTGCGTCTGGTGCGACGTGAAGGAGTCCTGGGATGTTCATGCCCACCCGGTTGTGGACGTTTCCGACATCGTAAAGAAAGTGAAAGAGAGCGGCAGCCCACTGGCTGTCGTGACCGGAGGCGAACCTGCCATGCATAACCTCGAAGCGTTGACCCGGAGCCTGAAGGATGCTGGCATCAGAACGAACATCGAAACGTCAGGTGCCTATCCACTAACAGGTACCTGGGACTGGATCTGTTTGTCTCCCAAAAAATTCCTGGCGCCACATCCGTCTGTGCCATCGCTCGCACATGAGCTCAAGGTGATCGTTTACAATAAGAGTGATTTCGAATGGGCAGAACGTTATGAATCGTTGGTGTCTCGCAACTGCGAGCTGTTCCTGCAACCAGAGTGGTCGCGCGAAAAGGAAATGCTGCCTGAAATCGTCCGCTACGCAAAGGAGCATCCGCGATGGAAGATCTCACTGCAGATCCACAAGTACATGAACATACCTTAACAAGGTATCCCCCGAGTCGTTTCGAAACGACGTGACGATGGAAATCGAAGATTTCAGAACCAAACTCAATGCATGGGGACAAAGCAAAACACCCTTCGTCTTTGCCGTGGATTTTGAAATGAGAAAACCCGTGGCGTGGACAGTTACTGATGTTGACAACGAGCAAGTGTGGTACAATTTCAATGGTGTGACGAATCACCCGCTCAGCATCGACACCAGAGTTTCCATCCAATCTGCGCCTGAATCTTTTGACCGATACAACAGGAGGTTCGACCACGTCATGAGCGGACTATTTCGCGGGAATTCATTTCTTGCCAACCTCACGATCGAAACACCTGTCCGCTTGAGTCATTCACTGGATGAGATCTACTATGCCAGTGTGGCACGGTACAAGCTCATGATCAGGAATAGCTTCCTGGTTTTTTCACCGGAGACTTTTGTGCAGGTGCGCGACGGAGTGATACGGACGTTTCCGATGAAGGGAACGATCGCCGCTGATGTTCCCGATGCAGAAAAGCGTATTCTGGCCGACCAAAAGGAAATGGCAGAGCACACCACGGTGGTAGATCTGTTGAGAAATGATTTGAGCATCGTAGCGACCCGCGTCAAAGTGCACCGCTTCAGGTACGTGGAGGAAGTGAAAACAAGTGGACGATCCCTGCTGCAGGTGAGTTCGGAAATAAACGGTCAGGTGATGGATGCGTTCCGCGACAACCTGGGTGATTTGCTACTTGCGTTGCTCCCGGCGGGCTCTGTCAGTGGTGCACCCAAGCGGGACACACTGCGGTTGATACGGTCCGCGGAGGATTCTGCGCGCGGATACTACACCGGTGTGTGCGGGATCTTCGATGGACATCATCTGGATACCGGCGTGATGATCCGGTTCATCGAGCAGCGAGGCTCAAGCCATTACTTCCGGAGCGGTGGGGGTATAACCACACAAAGCGTAGCTATGCAGGAGTATCAGGAAGCAATCGACAAGATCTATGTCCCTGTTCATTGAGTCGATCAGGATAGAAGATGGCAACCCTTGCCTGCTTGTCCACCATGAAAGGCGGGTGGCCAGGACGCTGCTCAAGTTTTTCCCGACCCGTCACTGGAAGCTTTCAGAAATGCTAAAGGGCACACGGTTTCCCATGGAAGGC
>JADMIO010604193.1_pt1 | contig 12678 bp, 11 predicted proteins | sample 8958161 | NCBI WGS metagenome assembly JADMIO01 (sample SAMN16585339, study PRJNA669376) | soil metagenome | isolation source: Crop rotation soil | place: USA: Cullars Rotation, Alabama | collected 2011 | reverse complement strand
GGCCGCGACTTCAAGTCACGTGAATTCCAAGCTTCGGATCCCACTGTGCTGGAATGAGGTTTACCGGGTCGTCGTATGTCCCTGTCTGTCGGCCGTCGTCGTCGATCAAGACCGTGTCCGAGTAACAGAGCACGACTTCTTGGCGTGCTTCGAGCACGTTGACACAGCGTTCGAGGAACTCGGGCGCGTATAAATCGTTCGACGACGCCCATTTGAAAAGAGGCGCGGTTGCCTGCTTGGCGGCGAAATTCCAATTTCGTGGGGCACCTATATTTTTCTTGTGGCGAACGTATTTGATCCTCGCATCGGCGCGAGCATATTCGGCACAAATCGACCCTGTTGCATCTGTGGACGCATTGTCGCAGATGATTAGCTCGTAGTTGCCGAACGTCTGAGATTGCAAAGAGCGGAGCGTCTCGGCGATGTACTTTTCGCTCTGAAATACCGGCATGCCGATCGTGAGAAGAGGGCGGGTCATCGGTTTTGGTTGAATTAAGACTCTGACTACGCGGGTTGCTCCGGCTGCTCGGGCAACCGCTTCCTTCTAGCCCTTGCGAGCTCCGAGAGGTACCCCCATTCGCGGTTGAACTCCCATTGCTCCCGAAACGCATCTTGCGGGCGAAAAAGGATTTTGGCTGCGACGGCACGCACGGCGTACTCGAGCATTCGGCGAACCCGATACCTCGGGACGCCAAACAGCATCAAATGAGGAGGGAAGTCTTCGAGCTCGTCGCGATAGCAAAGGCCACGACCGTAGCGGACTGCGCGAGCCATGATCCATGCTTTCTCCATCTGAAACGCTCGCACGATATGTCCCACGATAGCGGTGCTTACAAACCAAGCGCGGTGCCCGAGCCGGTCCAACCGATTTACGAATTCAGTCTCGCTCCCCATCGGGTAGCTGACGCCCGCTTGGGGCCCGATTGCTTCGTCGAATCGATGTCCGTCGTCGAACACGCGATTTCGGATCGCCATATTGGGGCCCCACGCCCAAGACGCCGCGATGGGCCCGGTAGCCATGGCCGGGTTCGTGATGGCATACGTTATGCCTTGAGGGACGCAATCGAGGTGCCAAGGTTGTGGCGGCCGTTCCCAACGTGGCCGAATCGCGCCTCCGAAGATATCGAAATCTGGGTTCTCGTCGGCCGCATTTCGCATCTCCACCAACCAATTTACTTCGGGTACGGCATCGTCGTCTGTGAACACCAGCAAATCGCCGCGGCGTTCCGCCAATCCAACGTTGAGTGCGCGGTTCTTGCCCCTGGCGGCGACTCGGAGATGAGCCATGGGCAGTGATTTCTCGAACATTCGAAGAACGCGATCCGTAGCGTCCGAGCTGTCGTTGTCGATTGCCACTAGCTTCCAGCCGCCGGGGGGTGGGGCAAGTCGCGTGTATGCGTCCAGAACCGTGGGCAACGTCCGCTGCCCATTGTGGGTGGAGAACATTACGGTGAGCATGCTGTAATAGCCTCAACTGCAGGCGCACAAAGACCCGTCGCCGAACTGGCGATCGATTGAGTTAGGTAAAGCATAGCCAAAACGATGATAACGGTACTGTGCCACGCGACCCGGATGGCTTTTCACGTCTCCAGCAAGACCTCGACTTCGCGTCTCATGGCCTGACCCCCTCGATGCCACGCGGCCGGACCTGTAACCGTTTTTTTTCGGACCACTCAGAAATAGAGGGTATATGGGGACTTGCGATCAAATTTTGCCCTCCCGAGAGATTGCCGAGCGATTCGTGTGCGCGGGCGGACTTCGTTGCAGCGAGTGATCCACTCCGCCGTCATCGGTCATCTGGAGAACCCGCCAGCCGTACCGCGCGACGCGCCTCGCGCACTGATACCTCGCGCTCAGCAAACATGAAAGAGCGCGGCTGGCGTTTTTTTCCAACGGCGTTCTGTAAGAGTGATGCGTGAGCGACAGCTCCGCATGCATCTTCTTCAGCTCCGCGTTCTCGCTCTCCAGCTCCTCCACCCGCCGAAGCTGCGAAACGTCGAGGCCGACGTATCGCCTTCCAGTTGTCAGACGTGGCTTCGCTGTTACCGAGCTTGTGCTACGAGCTCCGATACCTTAGTGCCGGTCTCGGCCTGCTTCAGCACCGCGATGATCTTCTCTTCACTGAACCGAAATTTCTACACGAGAGTTCTCCTATCGGAAAACTCTACGTCCCAGTACTGCTGTTCGGCAGGGGGTTACAACTGCGTTGGCCGAATCACTTCGATTCCAGGAAAGTTTGCAGCTTTCTCCAAATTGCGACGTCGCAGAAAGGGGATGCTGAACTCGAATTACGGCTGAAGCCGCCACCTTCCGTACCGCAGTACAGCTCGCGCATGCAATTGGGGACGTGAACAGTGTCGCGATTTGCCGACCTCCACAGGCCCGCAAGTCTGGGACTTCCGTTCGAATCGGCTTCTCACTGTCGGCATACAGAGACACATCGGAGGGCGTTCGTTTCGCGCCATCGTCGTCAATACTTTTGCTCGCCTCACTCTCCATGTGCTGGCACAAAAGGTGCACGCGGGGACGGCTGTGCAAAATAGGGGACTGAGGTGACAAAAAATCTCCGACGCCTTGTATCGATCGTCGTGCTGCTGATAGTACCCGTCGTTTCTTCAGCCGCTCCCTGGAGTTGGCGCGCGAATCGTCCGCCATCCATTTCGGGCGTACCCGCCACCTCCGTCGTCGTGGGCAGCACGTACCGCTTTACGCCCACCGCGAGTGATCCTGAGCACCGAGCGCTCACTTTCAAAATCAGCAACCGCCCGGCGTGGGCTACGTTCGATACGACAAATGGTCGCTTGCAGGGCACGCCGCAGAGCGCAGACGTTGGAAATTTCCCCAACATCGTCATTTCGGTCAGCGACGGACGGAGTACTGCGTCACTCTCTCCGTTCAACATCGCGGTGAATGGGGGATCAAATCAGGCACCGACCATCAGCGGAACGCCGCCTACATCGGCCATGCCCGGCACGTTGTATCGCTTTCAACCAACCGCAAGCGATGCCAATGGCGATCCGTTGACATTCAGTATCGTACACAAGCCAGCATGGGCAACGTTCTCGACGTCCACGGGAGGGCTCCAGGGTACACCTAGCGCCGCCGACGTCGGCACTACCAGCGGTATCGTCATCGCGGTGAGCGACGGCAAAGCAAGTGCGGCGCTGCCTACGTTCAATGTCACTGTGCAGGCCACTGCAACCGGGTCCGCCACACTGTCTTGGCAGCCGCCGACTGCGAACTCAGACGGCTCTCCGTTGACCGATCTCGCCGGATACAGGGTGTACTGGGGCACTACCCAGGGCAGTTATCCGAACGTCGTTCCCGTTAGTGCGGGGCTGGCGACGTATGTCGTAAGCAACCTCTTGCCGGGAAAGTACTTCTTCGTGACAACAGCGATCAACAAGGGTGGCGCTGAGAGCCAGCTGTCGAACGTTGTAAGCAAAACGATCCAATAGCGACCGGGGTCGTGCACGACAGCGAGGCGGATATTGGTTGCCGCGTCCGGGGCCGTTAAGGCGACGTGCCGGACGAGAGATGATTCTGCCGGTTTCGGCAGCATCGGCGATGAAGCAGATCTTTTGCCGAGGTGCGAGCGATGCCGAGTCGAACTGTGGTGTTCCCGATCAATCGACCGATGAATGTGCCATGGCTGAGGCAAATTCAGCTCTGCTCGACGTCATGTGTACGCATTCCGTGGTGATTGCCTCTTCAATGCCGTTATCCGAATATCCATCGGCTACGGAACGTCTTTGCCCTGAGCGGGATTCGCGCCGTCGCTGTTTCCACGCCGTGTAGGAGATGCAGCAATGGGCAGGTCTTCAGCCAATCATCGTCGGTGTCCAGCGAATAATCGAACGGTCGGCGTCTTGCGGCTCGCGTTCTGCGTACTCCCGGCGTGGGCAGCATTGTGGAGCATGCCAGCTTTGTGCGTTGAGTGGCCGATAAAGCTCGCTGCCGGCGGGTATCTAGAGGATGCCAACGCAACTCCCTTTCCGATTTTGGGCGACGCCGCGTGGGCGATCATGACGTCGATGAGTCCGAGCGAAGTTGTGCAGTATCTCGACGATCGTCAACAAAAAGGTTTTACAGCCGTCGTTGCGACGGCAATGGTTCACTACCCGGCGCTGGGTCCAGCCAACTATGCTGGGCAGCTTCCATTCAAAGGTGGCAGCTCTGATTGGTCCATGCCGAATGAGGAGTATTGGTCGCAAGTGGATTACGTAATTGCTCAGGCGAAAAGCAGGGGAATGGTGGTCTTCTTGGCCCCCGCCTACAGCGGTTACCAATGCAACGATGAAGGCTGGTGTGCCGACATGGTCGCTCAGACCAATGCGGCGATGACAACCTATGGAACCTGGATCGCGAACCGTTACAAGGGATACGGCAACATCATCTGGGTAAATGGGGGTGACGTAGATTGCGGTAACTATGCGAATTTGTGCGATCGCGTCGACGCCGTCGCGAATGCGATTCGCTCAATAGATCCGACCGCGTTGCAGACGGCTCACTCGGGTCGCTATAGGTCGGCCTTGGACGACTACAACCACCCTTGGCTGAACATCAACTCGACATATACAGACTGCGATTCCTATTACACGGCGCTGCCTCACGACTACGAGCGTTCAAACGCACTGCCGTTCGTCTTTATTGAGGGAACATACGAATTCGAGGGCGCGGACAGTACATGTCTCCTCGGTCAGGCGTTGTCAGCCTATCTGGGCGGAGCGTTGTTGGGTCACTTCTTCGGAAACACCAACATCGTAAACATGAACGCCAGTTGGAGTGGAAGCTCCGGCATCAATTCCCCAGGTTCTGTCTTGATGAGCAATGTAGCCAAGTTGCTTGCCTCGCGGAAGTGGCAGCAAATGGTCCCGGACTATAACGGCAGTCTCGTTGTGTCCTCAAGAGGGACCGGCAGCATCTATGTCGCTGCTGCTCGCGCGTCGGATGGCGGAACAGCTATGATTTGGCTGCCCGAGGCAAAACCAGTCAGCGTAGACCTATCGCAGATGGCGGGTACTCAAGTTCGTGCATGGTGGTGGAACTCGGCAAACAACAGCGCGGTCGAGATCGGTACTTTCGCGGCCTCGGGAACCAAGTCGTTCACGCCGTCGGGGACGCGCAGTGTACTCGTCTTGGACAACGCGGGCCTGTCGTTGGGGCCGCCGGGTCAGCCGACGCCGCCGCCCGTAGCCCCTTTACCGCCAACCAATCTCACCGTTCAATGACAACCATGACAAGCTAGAAAGCCACCGCTTAGGCGCGGGAACAGCCATAAGAACCTGCCCGCGCCTAGCGGACGCAAGAATCTTGGAGTTTTGTCACGGACGAGGCCGCGACCGCATTGGTACGGTTATCGCCAGGATAAGGCATATCCCCCGAGCGCGAGCCGCTCTCGGAAACTGGATTTCGTTGCGCCGGCCGCTGCTTTGTCGCGGGCGGCTGGCGATTCTGCGCAGAAATGTAGCTGTGTTCGTCGCGAATATATGAACTCTGGATTGACTGAAGTTGTCTCGACTTCCTCGAGCGAGCGTAAAGGGCTGTTTGTCCAGCTGTCCGAGTTGTGGCAGTACCGCGGCCTTCTACGGGTTCTGATCTATCGCGATATTCGAGTTAAGTACAAACAGTCGATTCTCGGCTTCCTCTGGGCGATCTTGATGCCGCTGTTGATCGTCATGGTCGGCGTGCTTGTTCGTTACGCGTATTCGCTGGCCTCCGGGAACGTGCTGAATCTGTTGGATGTAGTCGGCGTTGCGGTCAAATCCGTTCCATGGGCCTTCACTGTGGGCGCCATCAGGACGGCGACCAACTGCCTGATCGGGAACAGTGCCCTGGTAACCAAGATCTACTTTCCCAAAGAGGTCTTTCCACTCGCCGCCGTAGGGTCAAATCTGTTCGATTTCGCGATCGCTTGCGTGCCGTTGTGCTTGCTTGTTGTAGTCGGCGGAGGGCACCTGGGCTTGCAGCTCCTGATGATTCCAGTCTTGTTGCTCGTTTTGACGATGATCATCGTGGGCGCGGCGATGATCGTGTCCGCCGCGAGCTTGTTCTTTCGAGATGTCAAATATCTGGTCGAGGTGGCCTTAACGTTCGGTATATTTGTGACGCCGGTTCTGTTCGACGTGACCATGTTTGGCCGGTTCGGTATTTACATGATGCTGAATCCAGTGTCGCCGGTTCTCGAGGGGCTGAAGGCTGCCGCGCTCGGTATGCTGTGGCCGCAGACCTTTTGGATCGGCTACAGCGCAGCCTTCGGCGTGCTCGTGCTGTTCCTGGGGTATGTTTTGTTCAAGCGTCTGGAGCCCGCGTTCGCTGAAAGCATATAGGAGTTACCGCGTGAACGACGTCGCGCTTCGGATGGATGGCGTATACAAGCGATTCCGTAAGGGTGAAATGTACGACTCGCTTCGAGACCTCATTCCCGCATTGACGGGCCGAGTGTTTCCAGGGCGACGAGCGGACAAGCGGGAGTTCTGGGCACTTCAGGACGTAAGCTTCGAAGTGAGAAAGGGTGAGGCTTTTGCGATAGTCGGTCACAACGGTGCGGGCAAGAGCACAATGTTGAAAATCTTGAGCCGCATCATGCGACCAACGTGCGGGCAAATGGTGGTGTTCGGTCGTCTGTCGGCGCTGATCGAGGTTACCGCCGGTTTCCATCCTGACCTTACCGGCCGAGAAAACGTGTTCTTGAACGGCACCATCTTGGGAATGAGTCGTAAAGAGATTGCGACAAAGTTCGATGCCATCGTCGACTTTTCAGGCTTGGGGGATTTCATCGACACACCGGTCAAAAGGTACTCGTCTGGCATGTTGGCCCGATTGGGCTTTGCCGTGGCTGCGCACGTCGATCCCGAGGTGCTGATCGTCGACGAAGTGTTGAGCGTCGGAGACGTCCTATTTCAACAGCGCTGTATCGCGAGGATGACCGAAATCATCGGAGGCGGAGCCACGGTCGTGTTCGTGTCGCACAATCTGCGGGCAGTGGCTGATCTGTGCCAGCGCGCGATGCTACTCGACCATGGCAAGGTCGGTCTCATCGGTGACACCGGCCGCGTGATCAGTCAGTACGTTGAGAGCATGCGCGGCGGCCACGCCGGGAATTCGCTGAAGGCTGCGCACCTCAAGCGCGTCGTTCTCCGGCGAGGCAACGACGAGTGCGTGCAGTTCGCGCCCGGCGAGCGATGCTATGTCGATGTCGAAGCTATCGCTAAGAATGCGTGCGCGCGACTGTGCGTCGCAATTCATATTACCGATGAGAACCGCTACTATGTGTTCAGCACCTCGACTATCACGCTCGCCCAGTCGTCGTTGGACCTGCGGTCAGGCGACAGGTTGCGATGTACATTCGAGCTTCGGCTGAATATGGCCTACGGCAAGTTCGACATGCAGGTCGCGCTCTTCCAGCACGATCCTGATGTCACGATAGACGAGTGGAGTCCAGCCGCTTCTTTCTTCGTTGGCTCAAGCTCCACTGGAGGTCGCGGGATCGTCGACTGCAAGCCGGTGTTGCTGTCTCAGGTCGTCGATCCGGAGTAGCGTCCGATTGTCGAGTCAGGGACACAAGTCGTCGAGCTGGAAACCGCCCCACTTCCTAGGGGGGCGCACTCGGGTTGCCGCAAGGATATTCGGTACGTGGCAGCCGGTGCTCGATCAGGCGCTGGAGTTCATTCCGGAAAATGCGGAATGGCCGCGCGACTTGTATCGGCTATTGATCGACATTGCAAAAGGCGATCCGTTACGGATCGTGCTTTGGACGGAATCGGATAGGCCCGTTGGCTTGGTTGCATTCCGATCGAGCGGTGTCGTTTGGGAACCGGTTACCCAGTGGATCGTTCCTGGCTTTGTCGGTGCCGTCGAGCCGGGGATAGTTGGCCAGCTCTTAGGCGGCCTACCGTTCCGCGCCCGAGTCGCTTGGTGGCGAATGCCCGAGCCACCCCCTCGCGGCGGCAATGTGCGGGCGCAATCTGCGGAGCCGACATATGGATTGCCGCCCGGGGCAGACTTCGAGGAGTATTGGCGCAGCTCCGGCCTTTTGAAAAACGTAAAACGGGCCCGCAAGCGATGTGAACGACTCCACTTCCACGTCAATGAGCCCGGCTCGAGCGAATGGGTGATTCGGGGCTCGGAAGAGCATTGGAATAGCGCGGGAAGCACCCAGCTTGCGTGTCGGCTCGAGGTCGCACGATTCTTGGCGGCGCAAGGTAAGTATCTGTCTGTGACTCTCAAGGATGGTGATCGGTGCATCGCGGGATGCACGACGATCATTCACGGCCGCTATGTCGTGGCCAACATAATGTTTCGGGACCGAGATCCGGCTTATGAGAAAGATGGCGTCGGCAACTATCTAATGGACGTTCTCTTCCATCAAGTGCGGCAGCTCGAGAGGGGCATCGACCTCGGCGGGAGCCACGCGTATAAGCACCGCTGGGCGCCGCAGATGGGCGAGAAAGCCAATATCGACATCTCGCCAAGATTGGCGTTCATCGGCGACCGAATTGCGTCGAGAGTTTCCAGGCTAAAGCGGGCGCTAATCCCAAGGCGGTAGGGCTGCAAGAAAGGCGGCCTGCGAATCAGTCAGCTCGCAACACGACCTTGCGGCAGTAGAACGCTTCTGCGTACCCGCTTTCGCTTTGACACTCCACGCCGCGCAGTCGCATCAAGCCGCGAAACGTTTCTGCGCTGAACCATCGCTTGTTGCGTTGGCTACCGAAGTGGTCCATCAAACCTTGCACTTTATCGCTCACTACTGCATCGGTTAATGGCACGAAGAAGTTTGGCGAGCCCAGACCGCCGTCGAATTTCGGTATCTCGTATTCCAAGACTAAATGGTTGCGATAGGTGTTCCATGTCAGTTCGCCCACCAATCGATGATCTTGATGCAAATCGTCGCGGTGGTGAGTGATCACTATGTCCGGATCTCGACTTTCCGCTTTGATTTGTTCGAATGCTTCCTTTATGCGAGCACCATCATACGGAAAGAAGCCGTCTCTGAACGCCAGGAGGTCGACCTTGTGCTTCGAATCCTTGCCTAGGATGCTCTCGGCGCTACGTCGCGCCTCGACGCCGCGGTCTCCTCCGCCGGCGAGGACTACCCAGTGGACGTACAGCTTGGGCTCTAGCGCCAAAAGAGTCCGGATCGTTCCACCAGCGCCGATTTCGATGTCGTCACTGTGCGAGCCGATCAAGAGCACGTTCGTGATCGGTCTATTGGCGTCGAACAAGATCATGCCTCGCATCGAGCGTTCCTAGTAGGCCGCCCGCATGCGCTCTAGAAGCCCGGCGCCTTCGAGCCTCGAGGCGGCAAACTGAACGTCCGCGAACGGAAGGCCGGAGCGTTGTGCAATGTCGAGCAGGCTGCTGGCCCCGTCGGACTGGTTTAGGACCCACAGAAGCGCGAGTTTGGCCGTCTCGACGGAGCTTGCGCCTCCGAGGTCGTTGTACAAACCATATTTGCCAAGGTGAGGTTCCCCGTAGGGCAGTAGATTTCTGTAACGGTCGTTCCCTTCGAGGATATCGATCACCGCGCACAGCGTCTGCAGCGCGTCCGCCAGCGCTTCTGGCGTGATCAGGTCTAAGTTATCCGCAGACGTATGATATTCGGGGTATCCCTCTTCGGCAGCGCGAGTCAGCCTTCCGACGTTGGCTGCGATGCCGGGCGAGTTATACTGCCGCTCGTCGTAGCCCCACGGCGAGAAGTCGATCACGACGTCATTGCTTGCGCGTGAGGACAAGACATACGACACGACGTTATCTATCTCTGCCGTGCCGCTTCTCGTTCTCTTGTAGGTAAGCGGTGCCGGGCGGCCAAGCAGCGCGACAACGAGACCGTGCTTGATTCGCGGAATGGAGTCCCGGTGCGTCGCAAGCCAGGCAATGGTTCCGATGGTTCCCGGCGCGAACAATATACGATACGTGTATCTCGGTGTGCGCTGCCGAAGCAGTCGAGCGAGCCAGGCGGCAATCGTTATCCCCGAAAGGTTGTCGTTACACAGCGACGGATGGCAGATGTGCGCAGAAATCAGGACTTCGTCGTTTGTCTCGCCCGCAATCACGGCTTCACCGTAGTTTAGGACTCCCGGTGCGAGGGTGGCATCGATCGTTACGCGATATCTTTGGTCGGTCAGATTTTCGTATTGCTGGTGGGATAGGCAGAAACCCCACGTTCTCCGGTAGTAGGAGGTTCGATAAGGTATCCACTCAGGATGCTCTGGCAACGTGTGCAGGTGCTGCCTCAGTTCGTCGAGGGACACCGTGGCATTGACCGGAGTGCTGTAACTCACAACATGCAGGCTGCTGTTGATGGAATCGACGATTCGATGGCCGGCCGAATCCTCTATATAGGCTCGTCGGAGGTTCCATTCGTCGGGGACTACCCAGTCGAATACTTGCGTGCCGGTCGGTATTGAATGCACGTCCACGGGGGTCAGAGCGTCGATGATCCCAAGCGAGTCCCGAACTCCCTGACCGGTGATGCTGCGAATGATTGGGAAGAGCTCCTCGGCCAAGCGGTACAGGCGCTCGCCGACATCGTTCGGCGCGTGTTGCCAAAGCAGCGGCTTCATCAACGCTTAAGCGGGTCGTTGGACAGCGATCCCGCCGGATGCCAGAACAAATGCTCGTCGACCTGTCGGGTCCGCTGTAGATACTGCAGCTGTTTCAATCTAGTGAACGCGCGAAATTCGAACGTTTGCCCACCCAGTTCAATGGCCTCAAAGAGACGCCTTAGCTGTGCAGCACCGCTTTCAGCGCTCCATTCGCACGAAAAATTCTTGAGTACGCGACGGATCTTGTCGAATGAGACGCGATAACTACGATTGTCTCCACCACTTTGGCCGAACGTCACCTCGCATCCTGGAAACTCGCGCGCGACGATTTCCGCGATCTCCCGCACCCTGTAGTTGTCGCCGTTGTGTCCAACGTTGAAGATTTCCCCACGCACCGTCTCTTCAGGTGCTTCTAGGACAGCAACGACCGCGCGACAGATGTCGGTAACGTGAACCAATGGGCGCCATGGAGTGCCGTCGCTCGTCATTGCTATGCGCTTCGTCGTCCATGCGAGAGCAGACAGATTGTTGAGCACGATGTCAAAACGCATGCGCGGCGAAGCTCCATAGGCCGTCGCATTTCTTAAGAAGGTGGGGCAAAACCCGGAATCCGACATTTGCCCAAGGTCTTGCTCAACTCTGACTTTGCAGTCCGCATAAGCGGTCTGCGGGTTGACCTTTGACGTCTCGTCGAGCACGCCGCCGTCGCCAACGCCATAAACGCTGCACGAAGATGTGTAAACGAAGCGACGGACTCCAACCTTCTTAGCGAGCACGGCAAGCTTTACGGATCCGCGGTGATTGATGTCAAACGTAACCTCCGGCTTGTTCTCGCCGAGGGGGTCGTTGGAAAGCTCGGCGAGATGAATGATCGCGTCCAGGCCGTCCAGATCCTGCGGCACTATATGCCGCAAGTCCTTTTGCAGGATGCGTGGAAACGGTGTCTCCGATTCACCGTCGCTGTACAGCCACCCATCTCGATAATATCCCGTGTCGAGACCAAGAACATCGTATCCCCGTTTGGCCAGCATCGGTCCAAGCAGACTGCCGATGTAGCCTTCGATTCCCGTCAGGAGCACTTTCACGTTGGGGTCCCCATATGCGCGGACGTCACCCATCTGGACGACGCTAGTCGAGCACCGTCACTTCGGGTATCGGAACAACGAACAGCCCGCCCCAGTCGCGAATACCGCGCATCGTGTTTCGAATCTCCGTATGCAGATTCCAGGGCAATATTAGTACGTAGTCGGGACGCGTCTCGAATATTTTGGATGGATCGCAAATCGGGATTCTGGTCCCCGGCGTGTAGGTGCCTTGCTTACGAGGGTTCCGATCGACCGTGTAGTCCAAGAAGTCGGTCCGGATCCCGCAATAGTTTAGTAGCGTGTTTCCCTTGCCAGGCGCGCCGTAGCCGACTACTTGTTTGCCGGCCTCCTTCGCGCTGAGCAAGAATTGCAAGAGCTTACGCTTCGTTTGCTCGACACGAGCAGAGAATCTCGAGTACACCTCGAGATTACGGTATCCCGCCGCAAGCTCACGTGCTTCGAGCTCGGTAGTCCGCGTGTGATCTCGGTAGCTCTTCGCATGCTGATGGCACGCGTAGATTCGCAAGGATCCGCCATGTGTCGGTAGTTCCTGGACCTCGAACAACCGGAGTCCGTGTCTCGCGAAAACTTCGCGCACGGTCGTGAACGAAAAGTACGAGAAGTGCTCGTGATAGATCGTATCGAATTGATTCAGCTCGACCAGTTTCATCAAGTGAGGGAACTCGAACGTGGCCAAGCCTTCCGCTGCCAACAGTATCTTCACGCCTTCGACGAAATCATTGAGATTAGGTACGTGAGCTAGAACGTTGTTGCCTAGGATCAGATCGGCAGGGCCCTCACTCGCAAGGAGCTGTCGCGCAGTTTCCGTGCCGAAAAATTGGGTAAGCGTCGGAATGCCCCGCGCTTGAGCCGCAGCTGCGACGCTCGCCGCCGGTTCGACGCCCAAGCAACGAATACCCGCTTCGACGAAGTGTTGTAGGAGGTAGCCGTCGTTGCTGGCGACTTCGACCACGAAACTTCCGGGGCCGATCTTTCCAGCACATTGGGATCCTAAGCTTAGAATTCCACGTGGACAAGTTGTCGCG
>JADMIO010768883.1_pt1 | contig 12680 bp, 6 predicted proteins | sample 8958161 | NCBI WGS metagenome assembly JADMIO01 (sample SAMN16585339, study PRJNA669376) | soil metagenome | isolation source: Crop rotation soil | place: USA: Cullars Rotation, Alabama | collected 2011 | reverse complement strand
CATCGGTGTCCAGGCGCGCACGCTCGAGGTTTACGACCAGCTCGGCCTCGCGCAGCCGGCGATCGAGCGCGGCACAATTGCGAGCCGCGTGCGATTAATTGAAGGCGGCGACCTCGCGGGCGAGATGAATCTCGGCAACTTCGGTAAAGACCTGAGCGAGTATCCGTACATGCTGATGCTCGAACAGAGCAAAAACGAAGCACTGCTTTACGAGTATGTTCGCAATCACGGGCGCGATGTGCGCTGGAATACCGAGCTCGAACATTTTTCTCAGGACGAGACGGGCGTAACCGCGCAAGTCAAAACACCGTCAGGTGGATCAGAAACGATTCACGGAAAGTTTCTCGTCGGATGCGACGGTGCGAGCAGCCCCGTCAGACATGGCTTAGGACTCACGTTTGAAGGCAGCACTTTCGAGCGCCTCTTTTACGTGGCCGACGCGCGCGTGGATTGGGACTTTCCGCACGACGCGCTGCACGTTTGTCTCGCGAAAGAAGTGTTCGTCGCGTTCTTTCCGATGCCTGGCGAGAATCGTTATCGCGTGGTCGGCACTTTTCCCGAAAGTAAAAACGAAGAACAGGGCGAAGTCGTCTACGAGGAGATCGAAAAGGAAATTAAAGAGCAGGCGAAATTGGATCTCGAGCTTTCAGACGTGCGGTGGTTCTCGCTTTACAAGGTCCACTCGCGACGCGTGAACAAGTTTTCCGAAGGCCGTTGTTTTGTCGCCGGTGATGCGGCGCACATTCACAGCCCGGCGGGCGCGCAAGGCATGAACACGGGAATTCAGGACGCTTACAACCTCGCGTGGAAGATCGCGCTCGTTGTCAAAGGTCTCGCGAGCGAGAAGTTGCTGGACAGTTACAACGAAGAGCGCGTTGCAAACGCGGAGCGACTGCTCCACTCGACGGATCGCATGTTTGAGCTCGCTGCCGGATCACACTGGCTGATGGCTTTTATTCGCACGACGATCTTTCCCCCTGTCGCGGGTTTTGTGGCGAGCCTGGAGTCAGTGAGCAGGCGCGTGTTTCCGCTGATCTCGCAGATCGGAATCAACTACCGCGATTTTGCGTTGAGCGAACACACGGACGACGAGTCAGACGACGTGAAAGCCGGCGATCGCCTGCCGTATTTCCTAATCGACGGCAAGAGTATTTTCAACAAACTAAACGAGCCGAAGTTTCATCTGCTGCTCTTTTCTAACGACGAGCGTCGCGCAGCGTGCGAGGAGTTCGCGAGCAAGTTTGGAGATTTGATTGACTGCCACGTCATTCCGATCACTGAACGCGTTCGCGAGATATTTGAAAGAGACGATGAGTTTGGTGTGTTTCTGAGACCTGACAACTACATTGCGTTTATGTCGTCGGAAGTTACGCCGCGCATGGTCGAGGAGTATTTGCAGGCGAGGGTGAGATGATTAAAGAGAAAGAAGTAGATAAGACGTTTTACGAGATCCAGGTGAAGGGATATCTGGATGCGAGATGGAACGAGCTATTCGAAGGCATGACCATCGCCTGGCAAGACAACGTGACAACGATTTCGGGTGAGGTCGCGGATCAGGCGGCACTGCATGGATTGCTGGCGCGGGTTCGTGACTACGGCCTGGTGCTTATCTCGATAAGATCGACTTAACCACGGATATAAATCTGTGGTTAAATGGCCGCCATGCCTGATACGCGCCTGGTTTCCCTCGACGTTTTTCGCGGCATCACGATCGCCGGGATGGTCCTGGTCAACAATCCCGGCTCGTGGGAAAACATCTACTGGCCGCTCGAACACGCCCGCTGGGCAGGTTGGACGCCGACGGATCTTGTCTTTCCTTTTTTCGTGTTCATCGTCGGCGTCGCGATACCTCTCGCGTTCGCGAGACGAGTAGAGAGTGGGGGCACAAAGCGCGATCTTTATCTCAAGATCGTCAGGCGCACGCTCATCATCTTCGCGATCGGTCTTTTCCTGAACGGGCTTCCCGACTTCGGTCTCGCTGAGTATCGCATTCCCGGTGTTTTGCAACGCCTCGCCATTTGTTACTTCTTCGCCTCGATCATTTTTCTCAACACTAAAGTCAGAACTCAGATCTTCATTGCGATCGGGTTACTGATCTTCTATTGGCTGCTCGTAAGACTTGTTCCGGCGCCGGGTTTTGCGGCGGGAGATCTGACGAAGGAAGGTAGTTTGCCGTCGTACGTTGATCGCGTGGTGTTTGGACCGCACGTGTGGCGGCAGGCGCGTGTTTACGATCCGGAAGGATTGTTGAGCACGATTCCCGCGATTTCGACGGCGCTCATCGGAGTTTTGACTGGAACCTGGTTGCGCACGGAGAGAACGCGATACGAGAAGACGGCGGGGATGTTTGTTGTCGGCGCGGTTTGTGTGGCAATTGGTTGGGCGTGGAACGCGTTCTTCCCGATTAACAAGGCACTCTGGACCAGCTCGTACGTGCTGTTCACGGGTGGTTTGGCGTTGCAGTTTCTGTCGATCTGTTACTGGCTGATTGACATCAAAGGTTACCGGCGCTGGGCCAAGCCGTTTGAAGTTTTCGGACTGAACGCGATCGCGCTTTACGTTGTCGCGGATCTGATTGCCGTGCTGTTAGACGTGATCAAGGTCGGCGAAGGGGGGCTCGGCGGCTGGATTTACAATCATGTATTTGCTTCGTGGGCGTCGCCACTCAATGCCTCACTCGCGTTTGCGATCTGTTTTGTTCTGGTTTGTCTGGGCCTGATGTGGATCCTCTATAGGCGCAAGATCTTCCTCAAAGTTTAGCCACGAAAAGGCACAAAAAGCACAAAAAGAGCAGGTCGAAGAGAATCAATGCTCTCGGTCTGCGCCTGCTCTTTTTGTGCTTTTTGTGCCTTTTCGTGGCTAAAGTTGGTTTTTGGACTGATCGATCAGGTGGTTGTTGTTTTCGTAGGTGAGGGGGACGTTCGACTCGGGTGGATAGAGATGTCGTCGATACACCGGGTAGGCTTCGGTGCGCAGGTGGGCCAGCATGTGGTGACCGCGGCGCACTTCGCGCTCGTGGCGCAGGGCGGAGATGTCGATGGGCGCAACGACGATTCGTTCGCCCGGACCAGGTGAAGCTTCGGCTAACAGACGGCCATCGAAGTCGACTATCTGACTACCGCCGGGCCAGGAGTACGGTGGATAGTGTTTCAAGCTCGCGCCCTGGTTTGCTGCGGCGACATAAGCCGTGTTTTCAAGTGCGCGACAGCGATTCACGATTGTCCACCACGACATTGGCTCAGTCGCGCCCCACGGATCCATGTAGGCCGAGACGCGTATCAACACCTCAGCGCCGTTTGCCGTTAGCTGTCGCATCGCTTCTGGAAACAGCCAGTCATAACAAATCGCGCAGCCGAGTTTCCCGATCGGTGTGTCAGCGACGGGAAAGAGTGGCTCGTCGTAATCGGGCAGATCGTGGGGGCTCGTGTGCACTTCGTAAGGAATCCACGTGTTTACTTTTCGATACTTGTAAAGCACGCCCTCGGGACCAATCAGACAGGTCGTGTTGAAGACGTGTCCCGGCCATTTCGGATCGACTTCGAGCATCGACCCGCTCTGGATGTAGATGTCGTGCTCTTTGGCTTTCTGTTGGAGCCGTTCGGTGTGCTCGTTGGGTATCTGAATCGCGAGCTTGTCGATCAATTCCGCCGCTGTTTCGAACACGGGCGCCGCGTGTGCGAACTCCGGAAACACTACGAGACGCACAGGCAGAAATGGCGCCGCTCCCGCGACCGCCGAGTCAATCATCGAGAGCATGCGATCCGTGTTCGCGCGCATTGCGCGTCGATCGAGTGGATTAGGGAGATCTGTCTGGCAACACGCAACGGAGTATCTAATATGGTTCATCTTGTTTTTATTCCTGCAATCCTGTCTACGTATGACGTCACCACACGCGTGTTATAGGTATCCAGATATCGCTGCCTCTCAGGCGTGAGCGGATAATGCTCCGGCCAGCGATACGGATAGCGGCTCATGCCGTGGAAGGGCAGTGGTCCAACCTGATCCGGACTCGCCGAATTAATATCCATCTCCTTACTGAAACCATCCGCATACAACAGGAACGTCCGCGTCCATCCCTGCGGTAACGGCGGCAGCTTGTCAGCCGCAAACGACAACTCGAGTTCATCGCCCGGTCGCGAAATCACGAACATGTCATCCGACGCGCACAACAACTCACGCACATCACCCTCGCGCGTGTAACGCCCGGTCATCACCTTCCACGGCGACGTAAACGACACCTGCTTGTAATCGTAAGTGAGCGGCTGTCGACCATCGGGCGAATGCTCGAGCGAGAAGCCGCGCCAGCGCAAATCAGCGACTGACGGATCGAGCCGCGTCAATCGCAACGGGAAATCTCCGCCTGACGTATCCATAAGAATTTGATCCCAGTAAATACGCATGTTCGTAACGATGCGCACATCACGATCAGCACTCAAAAACTTCCCCGTGAGATCGACGACGACCGTTTGCGGCCGCCCGACCGGTATCCCTAGGTTCTCAACGATCGTTTGCCATCGTCCCTGTTTATCTTTCACCTGAAGCGCGGGCAGTTGCAGGCTCTGGCCACTCTGCGATGCGGCGAGGTTGTCGCTGGACCACGCATAATCGGTCCAACCCGTCAGCAACAACTTCACTCGCGACGACGACGGTTCGAGTTTCAACGTCAACTCATGTTCGTCGGCATAACCTCGTATCCCGTGCAGCTTGAAATCATCCGGATACTCGCGATCCAAACGCGCAATGCGAGATAGAACATCGTGTCCATGCTCATCAACAGCCACTAACGGCGGGCGCGCATCTTGCGTCGAGTAGATCTTGAACTGCTGCGGCGGCTCGGTCAGTCCTTCATTCGGATAAATCTCGACGCCTACAGGATGCGCTACTGAGATCAACTGAACCTTATCGACAAACAACGCCTCCTCGAGTTCGTTCGTGATGCGCACCTCGTAACGCCCGTTGCGCTCGCGTAGTTGATCGCCGCGAATACGAACGTACTCCGTCGGATCGGGCATGTTGAAACTGCCGGGCGCGTCGAGGTGGCCCATCTCTCCGCCACCCATAAAGTCCGTGACGAATTCAAACCGCTCGCCATTCCAAACGTAAAGAAAAGGACACGACGACGGTTTCCGATCGAGCTCGGTGAGCGTCAGCGACTTGTTCGCGATCTCAGTTTCCGCCTGAACGATGCCTGCGGGCCAAAGCACGCGCACGGCATCAACCGCCGTTCGTTTGCCGAGTCCGAAAACGACGTCAGCCGGTGCGGGCGCGGGCGATGCGGAATACGTCTCGAGTTTTTGCGCGAGGCTTCCCGCGCGCACTTCGATCTTCGACCCGACGCCACTGCGATTACTAACTTTGCCTTCCAGCGCCACGTGCAGCGAACGATTTGTGTTGCCGCCGTCGTTGCGTGCGACTTTCAGTGCTTCGGGTGTACCGCGGATGATGTCGGTATCGCCATCGCCGTCAATATCGCCCGAAGCCAGACCAAACGCGTTTGCCGCATTCACGTTCGGAGTGGCTTTGCTACTTACATTCGCCCATCCATCGCCTGTATTGCGCAACACTCGCAGCCGGTTGTCGACAATGGACACCAGATCCAGAAGTCCATCGTTATCGTAATCGATGAACTGCGAAGCCGTAGCTCCGCCGTCTATGCGTGTGATCTGAAACCGCTCTTTGCCGTCGCTGAGCGCGAGATAACCGACCGGGTCGTTGGGCGAAGCGAAGTAGAAATCGGTAAAGCCGTCTTTGTTAACGTCACCGGCAGCGACGTTGGTCGCGCCTTTCACTGTCAGCCCTACTTCCGCGGCAACGTCCTTGAAAGTTCCATCGCGCATGTTGCGATATAGCCAGACTTTCTCAGTCGAGGCGACGAGTAGGTCGATGTCGCGCCGGTTGTCGAAGTCAGTTGGAACGATCGCTCGTGCAGAAACTTTGTCTGTCAATTTTGCGGCTGCGGTTTGATCCGTAAACGTGCCGTCGCCGTTATTTCTCAGCAACAACAAGCCCTGGTCGCCGCCAAGCAGTAGATCGAGATCGCCGTCGTGATCGTAATCGACGAACGCCGCGGTTTCTGCCCCAGTGAACGCAGACGGGATCTTTGCGGTCACGGTTACGTCTGAAAAACTTCCGTTGCCATCGTTGTGATAGAGCCTCGCTGTTCCGTCGCGAAGAATGAACACGTCAGGACGCGTGTCGTTGTCGTAGTCGCCGGCGACAGCCGCGGCCGCCCGCGCTTTTACCATTTTGGAAAGCGCGCCGGCTTGCGCCGAGACATCGGTGAATTTGCCTTTGTCGTTACGCAGGAGGCCCTGTCCGAAGTCGGTAACGACGAGTAAATCGAGATCGCCGTCGAGATCGTAGTCGAACAGCACGAGTGGGCCTGCGCCTGTTGGTCGATCGTTAGTGGTGGCTGCACCCGCATAGGGAAATGGCAACACTGCGGTGGACACGTCGGTGAAGACAACTTCCGGAGTGGCTTTGTCAACCAATTCCGGTTCAGCACCCGTTGATGCAACCGCTTCCGCGTAGCGACCCTGTTCGAGATAGTTGTTGCCGAGCGTCGTGCCGGTGCCGCGCTGTCGCAGTTCCTGAAACTGCGCGATCACCTTCTGTCCTTCTTCTCTTTGACCCGAACGGATCAACGTGGTGCCGAGGTTGTAGAGCGCGGTCGCGTTGTAAGGCTCCGCGGCCACGGCAAGTCGCAGGGCAGCGGTTGCTTCCGAATACTTCTTCTGCTGCGAGTAGAGCTGACCTATGTTCACGTTCGCGCCGACGTCGTTGGGATCGATGCGCAAGACTTTTTGAAACTCAGCAATCGCTTCGTCGGGTTTGTTCTGAGTCTTCGCCGCAAGACCTAGCATGTAATGCGGCTGCGGCGCTGAAGGCGCGGCGGTGCTTGCGGCCTGCAACTCTTTTTGCGCGGCGGGCAAATCGGGAATATTGAAGAGTGCGATGCCGAGATTGATGCGCGCGATCGCAAGATTCGGATCGAGTTGCAGTGCGCGGCGGAAAGCATCGGCGGCGTCTTTGTGTTTGAACTGCTCGAGCAACGCGACCCCGAGATTGTTTGCGCGATACGCATCTTCACGCGCGTTGGGTTTCGATGATTCGTTCTGAAGATGAGCGGTCGTCAGAAAACAAATTGTTAGTGCCAGGGCAAGAAGAAGGGTTTTACGCATTGTGTTACATTGTGCGGAGTTTCCCGCAAAGGCGCAAAGGGGCAAGAAAGAGAGTTCAGAGTTCAAGCTTTAGCTTGCTTGTTGAAAGTCCGAGAGTGCAGCCTAAAGGCTGAACTCTAAACTCTCTTTCTTGCCGCTTTGCGCTTTTGCGGGAGAAATCTGGCCTATGACTGCAAAGATTATATTCCCCCTTGCTCTGTTGCTGCTCGTCTTGCTCAACTCGTGCCGGTCTACAAACAACCTTCCAACCAGATCGTCGCCGCGGTACAACGAGATCGTCCGCACGTTCTTCATCGGCCTCGCCGCGTTGCAGGTCGGGCACGACGTTCAGGCTGATGCGAAGCTCCAGCAGTTCACACAACTCGCTCCGGCCGAGCCTGCCGGCTGGGCCAACTGGGGCCTGCTCGCACTGCGCCAACGAAACTACGACACCGCCGCCGAGCGACTCAACAAAGCTCGCGCTCTCGCGCCCGACAACAGCGACATCCTCTACATGCTCGGCCTGCTCGAAAGCAGTCGCGGCAACACCGCGGAATCGATAAACGACCTGCGCAAGTCAGTCGAGATCGACCCGAAAAATCTTATCGCCATTTACAAGCTCGCGGAGGAGGTCGAACGACAAGGCGACGAAAAGAGCGCGCAGGAGTTTCAATCGCTGATTCAAAAGATCCTCGCGATCCAGCCTGACAACCTCGCCGCGCTCGTTGAATCGACGCGCATCTCAGCGAAGCGGGGAGACGCTGACTCGGTTAAATCGTCGGCCGCAAAGATCGTGGCGCGTTCGTCAGCGTGGCCAGATGAAGTGCGTGAACAAGTCAACCTTCTCGATGCGGCAGTCAAAAATAGCGACTTGCCCGGAGCTGCGACGCGCACGAGTTTTCTGCGCAATGTGCTGGTGCGCGTGCCGGAATACCGTCGCGATCTCGCGGAGATCAAACCGCCGCCGGGCGAAGAGGCCGTCCCGTTCAGTCAGTTTCTGAAAATGGAAACGCCTGTGTTCGAGGTTGCGCCACCCGACGCCAGCATGACGTTCAAGCCCGAGCCTATAACCGCGGATAAAGCGGATTGGATCGGCGCGATTTCGTTGAGCGGGCAGGGCGCGCCTGTGGTTGCCACAGCTACCGCTAGAGAAGTTCGGCTCGCGAGTGGCGCGAAGATTCCGTTTCCCGGAGGCTCGTCGAACAGGCCACCAACGACGCATAACATCCTACCCGTCGATTTTAATTACGACTTCAAAACTGATCTCGTGCTGGTGGGCGACGGCGGTGTGCGCTTCTTCCGACAAGATTCACCATCAGCATTCACCGACGTCACCGCCGAGACGAAACTGCCGCCCGGCATTCTCAACTACCCTTACATATCGGCGTGGGCCGCCGATATCGAAGCGGATGGTGATCTCGACATAATCCTTACCACTGAAAAAGAAAATCCTCTCGTCTTGCGCAACAACGGCGACGGCACGTTCGGCACGATTTACCCGTTCCGCGCGGGCTTCGGCGTCTTTGATTTCGCCTGGGCCGATCTCGACGCCGACGGCGATCCCGACGCGGCGTTCATTGATAGCAATGGTCAACTCCACGTTTTCAGCAACGAGCGGCAAGGACAATTCACCGAGCGACCCGTGCCAATCAGTTCACCAGTCCGCGCCATCAGTGTTCTCGATTTAAACAACGACGGCGTGCTCGATCTGGTGATCGTGGCAAACGACGGCAGCATCATGGGACTTTCCGATAAGGACCACGGTGCGGGTTGGAAAAGTGCGGAAATTATCAACGCTAATGCGCAACTCGGGGCGAGTGTTTTACGCGTCGCGGATCTCGACAACAACGGCGGTCTTGATCTGATATTGATGCCTTCCGCGCGGATCTGGCTCAACGATGGCAACGGCAAGTTCACTGAATTAAACAACACGTCGTTCCCAGAGCGTGTATTCGACGTCGCCGATCTCAACAACGACGGCCGTCTCGATCTACTCGCGCTCTCGAAAGACGGTCAGCCACAACAAGCCATCAACCAGAGCACGAAGAACTATCACTGGCAGATCGTGCGTCCACGCGCCACTAACGCCGTCGGTGATCAACGCATCAATCCGTTCGGCGTCGGCGGCGAAATGGAGATTCGCTCCGGCTTGCTGGTCCAGAAACAACCGATCACCGGTCCACTGCTTCACTTCGGCCTCGGCGAACAGACGAGCACTGACGTGATCCGCGTCGTGTGGCCCAACGGCTCCGTGCGTGCCGACTTTGAACTCAAACCCGATCAGGAGATCACGATCGAGCAACGTCTCAAAGGCTCGTGTCCTTTCTTATTCGCGTACAACGGGAAGCAGATGGAATTCGTCAAGGATGCGGTGCCGTGGGGTTCGGCGATCGGTCTGCGCATCAATACCCTCGGCACGGCGCGCGTCGAAGCGACTGAAGAATGGTACAAGATCGGTCGCGATCAACTCGTGCCACATGATGGTTACTACGACCTGCGGATCACCGCCGAGCTTTGGGAAACTTACTACTACGATCAACTCGCGCTGATGGTCGTCGATCATCCGGTAGGAACAGAAATTTTCGTTGACGAGCGTTTCGTGATTCCACCCGCGAAGCTGGAAATCACGACTGTCTCAACGCCTCACGCGATCGCGCGCGCTGTGGATGACAAGGGACAGGACGTCACGAGTGTCGTAAACAAGCTCGACGGAAATTATCTCGGCACATTCGAGCGCGGCAGATACCAGGGCGTCGCGCGGGATCAGTACGTCGAGCTTGATCTCGGCGACGACGCGCCCACCAGCGGGCCGCTGTGGCTGATCGCAAATGGCTGGATGCATCCGACCGACTCTTCTATCAACGTGGCCATCAGCCAGGGGCAGCAAGAGAAGGCGAAGCCGCTCAGTATGGAGATCTCTGATGGTCGTGGAGGCTGGCAAGTCGTCCGGCCAAACCTCGGATTTCCTGCCGGACGCAAAAAAATATGCCTGTTCGATCTGACTGACGTATTCAAGCCAGGAATTCCGCGGCGCCTCCGTTTGCGCACGAACCTGGAGATTTATTGGGATTCATTCGAGTGGGCGGTCGGGCTTCCCGGGGCGCAGTTAAAAACAACTCGCCTGCACCCGGAGGTCGCAGATCTCCACCCGCGCGGATACTCTGTTATCAACCAAAGGGATGATTCGTCGCCCGAACTACCCGACTATAATCGGCTGGCAAGCTCAAAACAGATCTGGCGAGATTTGATCGGTTACTATACGCGGTTCGGTGATGTCCGTGAGCTTCTGCTGCGCGCCGACGATCGCTACGTAATCATGAACGCTGGCGACGAGATGTCGTTCAGGTTCGCTGAGCAGCCGGCGCCGGCTGCTGGTTGGATACGCGATTACGTGATCGTGGGCGACGGCTGGATCAAGGACGGGGATTACAATTCAACTTTCTCCAAAACAGTTTTGCCGTTGCCGTTTCACGCGAAAAACCAGTACATAACTCCGCCGACGAGGCTCGAGGATGAAGTGGTTTATCGTCAGCATCCTGAGGACTGGCAAAACTATCACACGCGCTACGTGACGCCCGACGTTTTCCAGAATTCATTGAGGCCGAAAAGAACGAGATGAGTGGTCGCAAACTGGCGAGGGTTGTTCTCGTCGTTGTGTTTATCTGTTTGCTTGGAATGCCGCTGGTGATGAAGCGGATCGCTGCGCGTCGCGTGCAGATGAACAATGCGATCACTGGAACAGTCGCTTTGAGCCGGTATGGTTTTCACTTGCAGGAAGTCTCGCAGTCGGCAGGAGTGAATTTCAAACACCAGGCGCCCACGCTCGATCACAAACTCGATCACATCATGCCGCAAGTCGCGTCGATGGGCGCGGCCGTGTCAGTCGTTGACTTCAATCGCGATGGTTGGTCGGATCTTTACGTGACGAACAGCGGCGAGGGCAGCAAGAACGCGCTTTTCAAAAACAACCACGATGGCACGTTTACTGACGTCGCTGCTGAGCTTGGCATCGCGGATGTGAATCAAGGCGGCACGGGCGTTTCGATGGGCGCCGTTTGGGGCGACTACGATAACGACGGCTACGAAGATCTCTTCCTTTACAAGTGGGGACGGCCCGAGCTTTTCCACAACGACGCGGGACAAAAGTTTACGCGCGTGAGCGAGAAGGCTGGACTACCTGCGTGGGTCAACGCCAACACGGCCGTGTGGTTCGACTACGATCGCGACGGCAAGCTCGATCTGTTTCTCGGTGGCTACTACGCGGAAGACGTCGATCTCTGGCACCTGAAGAACACGAAGATGATGCCGGAAAGCTTCGAGTACGCGAAGAACGGCGGGCGCAAGTATCTCTTCCACAATCTCGGCAATGGCGCGTTCGAAGAGATCAGTCAAAAGGCCGGCATCGACACACGTCGCTGGGCGCTCGCCGCAACTGTCGCTGACCTGCGCGGCACCGGCAATCAGGATCTCTTCATCGCCAACGACTACGGCATCTCTGAGCTCTACTTCAACGACGGCAAGCAGTTTCGCGAAGCTGGTAACGACACGGGCGTCGGCTTCGCGCCGAAGAGTGGCATGAACGCGTCCGTCGGAGACGTGCTCAACCAGGGACGCTATGCAATTTACGTCTCGAACATTTCCGAAGAAGGCGTGCTGATTCAGGGAAACAATCTGTGGGTGCCACGCGAAGGAACGGGCGGCGACGCGATCAAGTACGACAATCTCGCGAGTGCGATGGACGTCGAGATCGGCGGCTGGAGTTTTGGCGCGCAGTTTGGCGATCTCAACAACGACGGCACACTCGATCTTTACCTCGTGAACGGTTACGTCTCGGCGGATCGGAACCAGAACTACTGGTACGACTTCTCGAAGATCGCGGGCGGCAACTCGACGATCATTTCTGACGCCGCACACTGGCCTGCGATGGGTGGTCGCAGCTTGTCTGGTTATCAGCAGAAGAAGGTTTGGATCAACGATGGCGCGGGGAAGTTTGTTGACGTCGCGCAGGCGGTGGGCGCGACTGATGTTTTTGACGGGCGCTCGGTCGCGCTTGTCGATCTGTGGAATCGCGGCGTGTTGGATGTGGTCGTGGCGAATCAGCGCGGGCCGTTGTTGATTTATAAAAACAATGTGACGCCGGAGAATAAGTGGATCGATTTCGAGTTGGAGGGTGCGTCGAGTAATCGCAGTGCCATTGGAGCGCAGGTGAAGTTGTTTTGGGATGGACGGCAGCAGGTTCAGTCTGTTTCGGGTGGCAACGGTTTCTGTTCGCAGAACCAGCGGCGTCTGCACTTCGGGCTCGGCAAAAACCCGCGGATCGAGAGGGCCGAGATCCGTTGGCCTTCGGGAAAAATAGAAACGATTCAGAATCCAGTGGCTGGACAGGTCTACAAGATTAAGGAAGAAGTTCAGAGTTCAAGCTTTAGCTTGCCTGCCGGCAAAGAACAACCTAAAGGTTGAACTCTGAACCGCCGAAGTGACAGCATGAGCGACTCAACAATCGAACCCGTAAACACGATT
>JADMIO010400485.1_pt1 | contig 12680 bp, 8 predicted proteins | sample 8958161 | NCBI WGS metagenome assembly JADMIO01 (sample SAMN16585339, study PRJNA669376) | soil metagenome | isolation source: Crop rotation soil | place: USA: Cullars Rotation, Alabama | collected 2011 | reverse complement strand
CCGATCTGGTCTGTATCTGAAACTCGAGCGTCACGAGCTCAGCGTCAGCGCTTAGAAAACTCACTCTAATTTTTCAATCCCTGGTTTTTTATCCGTGTTTCAACCGGTGTTTTAAATCCGTGTTTTCTAAATCTGTGTTTCCCTAAACGACGAGCGCTGTTTTCCGCTGGGCGATCTCCTGCGCGATGTTGGAGATTTTGTTGATATCGAACGGCTTTGCGATAACCCAATCGGCGTTCACCGCGTTTCTGGTCTGAATACTGATCGCGTCAGCCCAACCACTCACGATCGCCAACGGGATCGTCTTCGAACGCTCGCGGATTTCGGTAACGAGCTCCCAGCCGCTCATCTCCGGCATGCCGATGTCAGTGAACACCGCGTCAAACTTCCCTTCGTACTGATCGAACAGCGCCAACGCGACTTCACCGCTCGGCGCCGAGATGACTTCGCAACCTTCGGCTTCGAGCGCTTCGATCAAGACTTCGCGCACGTGAGTCTCATCGTCGACGACGAGCACGCGCATCTTGTCTTCGCTGTTGGCCGTTCCAGCGTTAACGACGCTGTGCTCGGCGGTTGTGGCCGTCGGAGTGACGTTCGGGAGCGAGATCTTGAACGTCGTACCGCGCCCGGGCTCGCTATCGACCTCGATCGACCCCTCGTGCCGGCGGATGATACCGAAACTGACGGCCAGTCCCATGCCCGTGCCGGCTTTGCCTTTGGTCGTGAAGAACGGATCGAACAGCCGCTGCTTCACTTCGGGCGTCATGCCGGTGCCGGTGTCGGTGATGCAGAGTACGACGCGGTCGCGAGTCTCCTGCGTGGAAACGCGCACTTCGCCGCCGGACGGCATCGCGTCGACGGCGTTGTAGATCATGTTCACGAGCACCTCGCGTAGCTCGACCGGGTCGCCTTTGACGAACGCCTGGCAGTCGGGGTGGAGCGCGAAGCGAATCGGCGCAAATTCCGAGCGCGACTCCCAGCGCGGGCGGGTCATTTCGCAGGCGTCCTTGAGCAGGTCGGCGACGGAGATGGTTTCGAACTCGCGGCTTGGGCGTTGGCGCGCGAAGTCCTGGATGCGGCGGATAATGTGGGCGCCGTCTTCGGCGCTTTTGATGATGAGTTCGAGGCCGGCTTCGACTTTTCCGGGATCGTTGCTGTTGCGGAGGATGAGTTGGGCGCGGCCGAGTATGCCGGTGAGGGTGTTATTTACGTTGTGCGCGACGCCGAATGAGAGTTCGCCGAGGGCGGCCATCTTTTGGGCGTGAATCTCCTGTTCGCGTTGGGCGACGTGGAGGGTGTGGGCTTCAGCGATTCGTTCGAGACACTTTTTCAGCCGCTCTCGGGTGGCATGCTGTTGTGAGTTCGCCAGGAGTTGGTTCGCCTGGGCGCCGATTTCGCGTCTCTCATCGTCGGGGAGCTGCTCACACATCTCTTCGATGAGGATCAGGAGGGCGCGTCCGGCACTCTCGCGGTCGCCGCATCTTTCGGCGACGCGTCGAGCGCGTTCGATGATAGGCTTAGCTTCCTGTTTATGGTCAAGGCGACACAAAACCAGGCCCTGCGTCGTCAACGCCTCCGCCAGCAACGCATCTTCACTGCGATCTTCCAAAGTGTTGACTGCCAAGTGTATTGCGGATTGTGCCCTCCTGTAATCCTTCCTTGCTATGTATAACTGAGCTACGGTTTCGTCGACTTGAGCTCGTTTAACCTGGTCTCCAAATCGCCCAAAGAGATCGCTAGCACGGTTAAGATGAGATTCTGCCTCTTCAAACCTTTTCAGGGTTAGAAGAAGATAGCCGAGATTGTTTTCGACAATTGCTGAGTAACGTAAATTCCCTATTTTTTCAAATTCCTGGAGCGCCTGTCTATAATGTTGAAGAGAATGGCAGTAGTGCTTTTCGGTTGCCTCCGCTACTCCTAAATCCCGTAGCGTTGTGGCGTGCTCAAGATGAAATCGACCCTTAATCCAAGGTCGTTGTGTCTGAACCAGTGGCCAGGTTTTATTCAATAAATTAATGGCATCGTCGAGCCGCCCAGCGTAGTGCTCTACTACGGCCATACGAATCAGTGTGATGCTCCGCAGCTCAGTTTGTGTATCACTCAGGGTATCGAGGGAGGAACGCAGACTCCCCAGCGCAAGATCGAACAATCCTTGCCAGAAATAACACCAGCCCAACTCAATCCGACCCTCTGCGGCACGGTCTTTAGTTCCCAATTGCTCAAACAACGCTATCGAGCCGCTTAATAGGGCTTCTGCCGGTCTTTGACCTCCAGCAAACTGATTTGTACTTGCCAGCAATCCACTGAGCGTTCCCGCTGTGAGCAAGAGCTCTGCAGCTGCCTTATTGCTTAGACCCGCTTGATTCGGCCACTCGCCAACATGCCACCAGCGCTGCAATAAGGCGACACCGCCATCGTAGTCTCCTACCTCAAGCCTCTCCCGTGCTTCGGTGCAACAGGCTTCTACACAGTCGTCTTCGGTGAGACCTGTCTGAACCTCGTTTTCGATTAGAAAGTTCGCCATGTTGTCCGCTCCATCACACGGCCTGCGTAACGCTTTCAGGTATTAACACGCGGGGCTGGATACAAGATATACAATGGAACGTTGATATACATTTACGAGCTTGGGTATGGGAACACAGAGTTTTGTTTAGTGGAAAACTGCTTTCATCGCGAATTCAATTTCGACGGCATAAAGATGTGTACTTAGTAGTCGAAATTTTGGTTGTTCCTCGGGGAGCCAATTGGCCGCAGATGTTTAGCTAAATGCATAGGTTATAGATACCTCTGTTACCGTGGACGCTTTGGCACGATTATTGAAGTGTGAACTCATGTAATTAATAACTTTGTAGCTCCGGCGAGAATGCCTGTCCAAGAAATCCCCGCTAGAGCCAATAGCCCGGCAAACGGTTTGTTCACCAGGAGAAATGAAATGAAACGATCTGCACCGCCTATTCTTTCGCTGATTCTCACAATGATAGTTTCCTCTACGGCATTTGCTGGCAATATTGCTGGTGGACGCGCCACGGGCAACATCCCGGGTGGCCGAACTTCCGGTAATATCGCTGGAGGTCGTGCGGCCGGTAACATAGCTGGCGGGCGATCTGCCGCATATACAAATCCTTCAATCTATGCCGAGGCAACAAAGGGGGCGTCGCGAGTTGACCTCGAAACCGCCATTTCTAGCACGTTCACTGGTCTGATCCGCATGTTGCTCGAAAGCGGCGCGCTGCTCTAAGTTGACCGATGACCGGTCAAACTGCGTGGGCACCCTTTCAAAGATCGGTCAAGCTGCTCCAAAATCGCAGCCTCGCGACCACGCAGCCACTTAACTGGCAAAGCCCGTACCGTAGCGCCATAGAGGAGACTTGAAATGACATCCGAAATCTATCCTACTGTTAGGTTTTGCGAATCGCTCGTCTCACGGGCAAAGGAACCGCTGTCAGGCTTCATCTTTCCAACCGAGCTCATCTAGTCGTTTGGAAATCCCGTGCCGGATGGAGCCTGTGGCGGGCTTTACCTCCCAATCCGAAAACTCTCTGGCCCAACTCCCGAAATCCCCAAGGCCGAGGGTAATCGAACCCGCCGAGTCGAACGTTTCAAACCAAGGGGCGAAAAGGCAACTAAAGGTTCCTTTTCGCCCCAAACGCCTCACGAGGGCAACGTGAAATTATTCCACTCCCACCGCACCACACCGTTGCTCGCGCCTGCATCTCTTACCGGCGCCAACAAGATTGCGTTCACCGTCAATACCGAGCATTCCACTGAACGAAGGAAAACGTGTTAGTCCCGCTTCAACCGCAAGTTTTCGGCCTACGCGATCGTCTATATCTTTCGCGGCTCGACCGAGCTAACCTGACTCACGAATTGCTCTGATTCAACAGTAATTCGATTTCGGCTATTGCTTCTTCAACTCGACCGACAAGCGGGCTCGGTTCAGTCACTGCGAGCAATCGGCGCAGCTTTTCTAAGATCTGACGCAATTCGTTCTGGTCTGAGAGATCGCCCATCTCTTCGAACTGGCTAACGAGCGCGCGTCTCGCGCCTTCGCGATCACCGCAACGTTCAGCCACCTTATATGCTTCCTCAAATCGCTTCCGAGCCTCGCTAACATGGTCAAGCCGACTCGACACGATCCCACTAGTCGTCAAAGCTTCAGACAAGATCGCTTCTGCATCCGTCATTTCAAGAGTTTGGAGAGCGTCCTCGATGGTTTGTTTTGCTAGTGGGTAACGATTCGTCGTGATGTACAGTCGCGTGAGAGTCTCATTTACCTGTGCCCGGCGCACGAGATCCGAAATCGCGTCGAAGAATCTCCGAGCCCGCAACAGGTGTTGTTCTGATTCCTTTACAAAACCGATGCTCAACAAGAAAAACCCTAAATTGTTTTCCACAACGGCCGCCAGTCGGTGATTTCCGATAGCTTCACACTCCCTCAGCGCATTCGTGTAGTTGAGCAGTGCCTCGTCGTCGAATGCTTGTTGACCGGTGGCTGCCAGTTCTTTCAAAGTCGTCGCTAACTCGAGCTCACAACGACCTGTTCCCAATCGCCCGGGCCTTTGCAGACTGTTTGCCTCTCTCAAAATCGTCAACGAATCCAGCAAGCGTCCGGAATCTCTTTCTACAGCGCCGAGGAAAACAAGGCACAGACTCTTCAGTTCGCCTTGATCGTCCGGCAGTTCAGATAAGGCGGCGGAAAAAGTTTCTCGCGCAAGATCGAACAAACCTTGCCGATAGTAACAGCGGGCTAGTTCCGCTTGGGCCTCGACGGAGCGGCTCTTTGATCCGACATGGGAGAACAGCGCAATCGCCCCATTCAGGAATGCTTCGGCACGTTTTTGACCGTTAGGCACTTGCCTCGTCCCGCTAACACATCCAATGAGCGCGCCAAGCGTAAAAAGAAGATCCGCCGCAGCGTGTGTAGTTAATGAGGAGACCTCGGGCCATTTGCTATCCCGATACCACGGCTGGAGTATTAGTTCTGCGGCCTCGTAATTCGTCACGGCAATCTGCTCGCGAGCCACGGTGCAGAGTACTTGCAACTGTTCGGCAGGTGTTGGCTTCCCTGAAAGGACTTGATGAGGCAGTTTGCACTCTGCGTCTGGATGGTCGTCGTAAGAGGAACTTCTGGACTTTTCGAAGATGTCCTTCGCAGCCTTGTACGCTGCGTACCACTGGTGTGCGGCAGGGTAATCGGTTCTCAACTCAGTTGCCCGACGTAGTTCGCGCTCGGCTGCTTTCCAGTCCCATTCGAAACGCAACTTAACGTTGTCCCTAGTGTCATCGGTGGCAGTATCGCTGTCTTCTTCGATGTATACGGCGTTTGTTGAGACTTCTGATGCAACATTGTCACATGCTCTTCGGTCCTCCTCCGGCGGCAGGTAGTTGGTTGCGAGGCGGAGATAGCAATCGATAATGCCTGCATAAGCTAGTGCGTAGTTGGGGTCGAGTTCGATGGCGTGGCGGAAGTGGAGGATGGCTTTTTCGATGCCCTGACGCGTGTATTTGCTCCAGTGGTAACGGGCTTCAAGGTAGGATTGATAGGCTTCCGCATTTTCCGTGTAGCGGGCGGTGATGCGTTTTTCTTCATCGCCCGAGAGCTTTAGCTTCAGGGCGGTGAGGACTTGGCGCGTGATCAGGTCCTGGACTTCGAGGATGTCTTTGAGTTGGCAGTCGAAGCTGTCGCCCCAGAGTTGCCAGCCGCTGCCGACTTCGACGAGTTCGACACCGATCACCAAACCTTGCGGAGTGGAGGTAAGTTTGCCGACCAGCACGACGCCGACACCGAGTTCCCGTCCTACGCCTCGAGCGTCGAGCAGCTTCTTCGCTTTGTAGCGAAACACCGCAGAGCGCGACATCACGCGCAGCTTCGACACACGCGAGAGATTGTTGACGAGGTTGTCGGTTAGACCATCAGCCAGGTACTCGATGTCATCGTTGCCAGTAGCGTTGAGAAAGGGGAGAACTGCCACAGTCGGCGGTGATGGGATGTCATGTGCGTTGGCATATTGCGGACCGACACCAGCACCGAAACCAGGATGGAAACCAGGATCGACCCCAGGAATACCAAATCGCTGTTCGCTGAGAGCGCGCGGATCGTATCCATCGTGGCGCGCGCGCGGATCTCGTTGATCCATGGAGTGACGCGGACCATCGTCTGACGTTTGCGGGCCGTTCAAAGGTTGTGGACCAGAAGTCCTCGGGTTATATGCGCCTGCGCCGTACGAACTCCCGGGACCATACGCCTGTCCCGAATCGTATCGATCTCCCGCCTCCGAAACACCAACAACCCGGACATTCGCCACAAACCGATACCCACGCCGCACCACAGTCTCGATATACCGCGGGGACGGGCGCTCGTCGCCCAACACGCGCCGCAGCAGAAAGATGTTCTGCGTCAGGTTCGACTCCTCGACAAACGTATCGGGCCAGACCTGCTTCAGCAGTTCATCCTTCGCAACCAGTTGCCCGGCGTTGGTGACGAGCAGCGTCAGAATCTCGGTAGCTTTCGGCGTAAGCGAAACAGCTTCGCCGGTGCGCGTGAGGATGCGTTGGCCCACGTCGAGTCGGTAAGGACCAAATTCGTAGTAGTGAGAATTATGATGAGGCATTCTTCGTTGAGAATGGTCTAATAATTATTTGATTTTGCTTTAAGGACTTCAGCCCGGCGCGTGAGTATAGTTCGCCCCGTCGTCAAGCGCCGCTGCTGTTAACGGGCTGCGAGATTCTATGAGCAAGTCTGAAGAATGGCAAGAATCGAGATTTACTCGTGAGGCGTTTGATCCGGCCCAGTTGAGAGAGGGGGCAAAATCAACTGGTGGGATAGGTGGGTGTCCCGTAGCCGGATTTGGGAACCTCACCCCAACGACCTTCGCTCTTGCGCCTCATGGCAGTTCGCCCAGCAAGGCTGGCCTGAGGCGCAAGACGGCGGAGTAGAACATGGAAACACGGATAAAAGCGATCGAATCGAAATTTGAACTGCAACTGCCGAACTAGCCCCTTTTGTCGCGCGGCTTGCGCGACTGTTATCCTTCCTGACGCTTCGCAATGTCAGAATCAAACGCCCAACTCAAAGCTCGTGTGCGTGACTTCTGGCAGAGCCATCCCTGCGGGACCAAGTTTGCCGACGCGCAACCCGGCTCACGCCTCTTCTACGAATTAGTCGAACAACATCGTTACGACAAAGAATGGCACATCCCTCAAGCGGCGGGCTTCAATAAAACGCAAGACCTGCGTGTGCTCGAAGTCGGTTGCGGACTCGGCACCGACGGCGCTCAGTTCGCGAAAGCGGGCGCTGATTACACTGGAGTAGATCTGACGGAAGCGGCCGTGAATCTAGCGCGCCGGCGGTTCGAACTATTCAACTTGCCAGGCGATTTTCGCGTCGCGGACGCCGAAGCGCTCAACTTCACCGACAACTCATTCGATCTCGTCTATTCACACGGCGTGCTGCATCACACGCCCGACACTGCCGGCGCGATTCGCGAAATTCATCGCGTGCTGCGTCCCGGCGGACGCGCAATCGTCATGCTCTACCATCGAAACTCGTACAACTATCGCGTGAACATCTCGCTGTTGCGCCGTGCGGGCGTTCATCTCCTGCGATTCAAGCCGGGCGTAAAACTGGTGCGCCTCATAACAGGCGAACCGGAAGACTCGCTACGCGAACACGCGCGCCGACTGCGCTCCGATTCAGCGTATCTCGGTTCGCAGGAGTTTCTCAGTCAGAATACTGACGGCGCCGGTAATCCACTCGCGCGCGTCTATTCGCGGAACGAAGCGCGCGAGTTGTTTAAAGATTTTTCAAAAGTAGATTTACGAACTTACTTCCTGAACAAAAAATGGCTACCGCTCGTTGGCCCAGTAATGCCGCGGTCGCTCGAAACACGACTCGCATCGCGTTGGGGTTGGCATCTGTGGATCTATGCAACGAAGTAAACGAATTCTGATAACGGGCGGGGCGGGTTTCATCGGATCGCATCTCGTCGATCGACTCCTTGACACCGACGTCGAACACGTCACCGTCGTCGACGACTTCAACGACTTCTACGATCCGCAGATCAAGCGCGCCAACATCCGTGCCCATCTCGAAGATCCACGTTACCAACTCGCCGAACTCGACATCCGAGATCAAACAGCCTTGGATCGCGCCCTCGCCAACAACAACTTCGACTGCATCGTTCATCTCGCAGCACGCGCCGGTGTAAGACCTTCGTTAACCCAACCGCAGCTTTACAACGAAACAAACGTCACCGGCACACTGAACCTGCTCGAGTTCGCACGCAACCACGACCTCCAACAGTTTGTCTTCGGTTCATCGTCTTCCGTCTACGGCATCAACGCCAAAGTCCCGTTCAGCGAAGACGATCCGATTCGCCAGCCCATCTCGCCATACGCAGCAACGAAAGGCGCCGGCGAACTGCTCTGCCACACTTACTCGCACCTCTACGGCATTCGCTGCATCTGCCTGCGGTTCTTCACGGTGTATGGACCACGACAGCGTCCGGATCTTGCGATTCACAAATTCGCGCGGCTGATCAGCGAAGGCAAACCGATCCCGGTATTCGGCGACGGCACCACGCGCCGCGATTACACGTACGTCGACGACATCATCGACGGCGTTATCGCGGCGATGAACTACGACCAGAGCGATTACGAAGTGATCAATCTCGGCGAGTCGCGCACGGTCGAACTCCGCGAACTGATCGCGCTATTGGAAAAGGAGCTCGACGCACACGCGATCATCGATCGCCAACCACCGCAACCGGGCGACGTACCGCAGACCTTCGCCGACATCACCCGCGCGCGAAAGCTGCTCGGCTACAACCCTCAGACCCAAATCGAAGAGGGCGTGCATCGGTTTGTTGACTGGTTCCGGGGAAAACTGTTCTAAAATGCGAGCCGAATGAAGATTCTCGACGAACCGCGAACCCTGAAACGAGACGACACCACTCGCCTCACCGGTGAACCGCCCGAAGTCTCGATCTTTCTGCCGGTCTACAACGAAGAGCCGAACCTGATGCCGCTGCACGCCAAGCTCGACGAGGCGTTGAAAAGTCTCGATCGCTCGGCGGAGATCGTCTACGTCGACGACGGTTCGACGGACGGCAGTCTGAAAATACTGCGCGAGATCGCGGAACTCGATCCGCGTGTGCGCGTCGTCGCGTTGCGTCGAAACTACGGTCAAACAGCAGCCATGGCTGCGGGCATCGACGCTGCGAGCGGAAAAGTCCTGATCCCGATGGACGCCGATCTGCAAAACGATCCGGCCGACATCCAGCGTCTGTTACAAAAACTAGACGAGGGCTACGATGTCGTCTCCGGCTGGCGCAAGAACCGCCAGGATAAAATGGTGACGCGCAAGATCCCGTCGATGATCGCAAACCGATTAATTTCATGGATCGGCGGCGTGCCGCTGCACGACTACGGTTGTTCGCTAAAAGCTTACCGGCGCGAGTCGTTGCAGGACGTGCGTTTGTACGGCGAGATGCACCGCTTCATCCCGATCTACGCCTCATGGGCCGGCGCGCGCGTGACGGAGATTCCGGTCAAGCACCACGCGCGCACGATGGGCAAATCGAAATACGGTCTGTCGCGGACGCTGAAAGTCGTCTTCGATCTGATGACGATCAAGTTCATGGCCTCGTACCAAACGAAGCCGATTTACGTGTTCGGCATGTTCGGCATGCTGGCGTTTTTGATTTCGCTGCTCGCCGGACTCTACGCCGTGTTTCTCAAGCTCTTTCACAGAGCCGACTTCGTGCAGACGCCGTTGCCGATACTCACGATCGTGATGTTCGCGGTGGGCGTGCAGTTTCTGTTGATGGGCCTGCTCGCCGAGATGCTGGTGCGCACGTATCACGAATCGCAGGCGAAGGCGATCTACGCGGTCCGCGAACGGCTCGGGTTCAAAAAAGACGACTAGCAATGTGCGGAATCACCGGTTGGGCCAACCTCGACTCACACACGCCGCCGCCTGACGGCGCGCAGGACCTGCTGCACGCGATGTGCGAGCGAATGGTCCATCGCGGACCTGACTCAGAAGGACTCTACGCCACAACGGGCGCTGCACTCGGTATGCGACGGCTCGCCATCATCGATCTCATCACCGGCGAACAACCCGCTTTCAATGAAGACAGGTCGATCGCCGTCGTTCTCAACGGCGAGATCTACAACTATCGCGAGCTCCGCGCCGCACTCGAAAAACGAGGACACACGTTTCGCAGCGCGTCAGACACGGAAGTGCTGCCGCATCTTTACGAAGAGTACGGCGACAACATGGTCCGCGAGCTGAACGGCATGTTTGCGTTCGCGCTCTGGGACAGCAAACGACGTCGTCTGCTGATTGCGCGCGATCGCTTCGGCGAGAAGCCGCTTTACTGGGGCGTGTTCGACAACACGTTGCTGTTTGCGTCGGAGCCGAAAGTCTTGTTGGCCCACCGCGCGGTAAAACCTTCCCTGAATTTACAAGCGCTGCGGCACTATCTTTCGTTCGACTACGTGCCCGCGCCGCTCTCGATTTACCAGGGAATCAACAAACTGCCCGCGGCGCACAAACTGACGCTCGAAAACGGGAGTGTAAACGTCGAATGCTACTGGCGATTAAGTTACAAAACCGCCGACCCGGTTCCGAGTGAAGACGAAGCCGCCGAACGTTTGCGCGAGTTGTTGGCGGACGCCGTTCGCATGCGACTCGTTTCCGACGTTCCGCTCGGCGTGCTGCTTTCCGGCGGTGTTGATTCGTCGACGGTTGCGGCGCTGGCCGTCCAGGCTTCTTCCGAGGCAGTCAAAACGTTTTCGATCTCGTTTGCCGAGGCTTCATTCGATGAGTCGGCGTATGCGCGTGGGGTCGCGAAGTTTCTCGGCACCGATCATCACGAAGAGCGTTTGAGCGCGAACCTCGCCGCAAATCTCGTCGGCGAGATCGGCGCGTGGATGGACGAACCGTTCAGCGATCCGTCGCTCGTGCCGACGTATCTGCTGTCGCGCTTCACGCGCAAACACGTGACCGTGGCGCTTGGCGGTGACGGCGGCGACGAGCTGTTCGCGGGTTATCAGATGTACGCGGGCCATCGCCTCGCTGAAGTCTACAAGCGCGTGCCGACGCTGCTGCGCATGGGCCTGGTCGAGCCGTTCGTCAGGCTGTTGCCGGTGAAGACGAAGAACCTCTCGTTCGATTACAAAGCGCTGCGATTCGTTAACGGCGCGAAGTACGACACGGTTGCGCGTCATCACGTGTGGTTCGGTTCGTTCACGCCCGAAGAGCAGCGTGAGTTGTTGACGAACGACGTACTCGGTGCTACTGACGGCGACATCTACGCGCAGGCGCGACAGTTTGCGTCGGAGTGCGAGAACGACGATCTCGTCACGCAGATGCAGGACGTCGACACGCGCTTGTATCTCGCGGAAGACATTTTGACGAAAGTCGATCGCGCGAGCATGGCGGTGTCGTTGGAAGTGCGGGCACCGTTTTTGGATCCGCGCGTCGCGGAGTTTGCGGCGTCGCTGCCGTGCCATTACAAGCTGCGCCGGCTGAAGACGAAATACATTTTGAAAAAAGCGGTGCGCGATCTGTTGCCGCCGTTTGTGACGCGACGCGGTAAGAAAGGTTTCGGCGTTCCGGTCGCGGAATGGTTGAAGTTCAAGCTGCGTCCGCTGGCTCGAGACCTGTTGTCGCCGGAGCGCGTGCGCCGAGCGGGCGTGTTCAATGCGGAGTACGTGGCGCGGTTGCAGGACGAGCACGAGCGCGGCGTTGCAAATCATCGAAAGCTGCTGTGGACGCTGTTGATGTTCGAACTCTGGCACGAGAGCTTTGTCGAAACGCCGCGAAGAATTGAGACGCTGGTTAACAGCCGGTGACCGATCTTTTTCAAACTACCTACGAGCAACTTCTCACCTGGTGCCGCGATCATGGCTTCGCGGGGCACGATCCGTTCGACGCGCTGAACAGCACCGTCTTTCAAGCCACGCCACTCGCGAATTCACGCAACGCTCGTTTAATCTGGACGCAGTTAGTAAAACGATCGCCAATCGATTTGCGTGCGTTGGCGCGCGTTCCTGAACAGAAGAATGCAAAGGGACTCGCGCTGTTTGGGCTTGCTACGTTGCACATACACGGCGGCGAGGCGTGCCGGTTGTTGTCGGATCTACTCGAACTGAAAATCGACGGGTACAGCGGCGCGGCGTGGGGTTACAACTTCGACTGGCAAAGCAGAAACTTCTTCGCGCCACGCGGCACACCCACGATCGTGCCAACAGCATTCGCCGCGCGAGCGTTTATAGAAACCGGGGATGATGACGATTTAGAGATTGCTCGAAGCGTCTGCGATTTTATCCTTCGTGACTTACCCCGCCCCGTCGATACAGAAAGAGAAATCTGTTTCAGCTACACACCAAACGACAACACGCAGATCTTCAACGCGAGTTTGCTTGCCGCGGAAGTCCTCGCGTGCGCTGGCAAGCGAACCGGCGAAACCGAACTCTGCGATGTTGCCACGCGCGCCGCTCGTTTCGTCGTCAATCACCAGCGCGGCGACGGTGCGTGGTCCTACGGCACGGCGCCATCACAGTCGTGGATCGACAATTTTCACACCGCGTACATCCTGTTTTCGCTGAAGCGAATCATCGAAGCGTGCCCCGGCGGCGACGAGTTTCAAGCGTCGCTCGAGCGCGGTTATCGT
>JADMIO011435067.1_pt1 | contig 12681 bp, 12 predicted proteins | sample 8958161 | NCBI WGS metagenome assembly JADMIO01 (sample SAMN16585339, study PRJNA669376) | soil metagenome | isolation source: Crop rotation soil | place: USA: Cullars Rotation, Alabama | collected 2011 | reverse complement strand
ACGTCTCCCAGCTCCATCGAGCAGCCCGGCATGATCGGGAGATTTTCGACCCTGGCTCGTCCATGCGGCGTGAGCCAGCCGCTGGTTCGAGGCAGGGTTCACCGGACGGCCGGCAACGACTCAGGCCAAGACCTCCGCAAGCACGTGGACGAGTCGCCGTGCGCCGTCGCCATGCGGGTCGAGTGTCGGGTTGAAAATGGTGACATCGAGACCGACGGCCCGACCCGATCGCATGGCGATGTGGAGGACGCGGGTAAGACTGTCCCAGGACAACCCATCCGGGAGACGGTAGTCGACCGCCGGCATGACTGCGTCATCAAGGACGTCGGCGTCGAGGTGAGTCCAGAAACCAATTTGGCCCATCCTCGTAAGATGCACCACGGCTTCAGCAGCAGTGGTGTCGACGCCCCTTCGTTGGATTTCGGCGAGTTCGAGCGAGACGAGTTCCGGAGGAAGTGGCTGGCTTCCGTAGGCCGCCTGCTCCTGTGTGTCACGAATTCCGAATGCCACGACGTCCTCGTTCCTGACCAGCGGTTTGAGACCTTCGATGTTCGTCAGGACGTGAGGACCGCGGCCCGTCGCAAGCGCGAGCTCCATCGACGCGACCTCGCCGTTCGGGTTTGCCTCGGGCTGGTAGAAGTCCGCGTGCCCGTCGAGGAACAGCAGGCCATAGCGGCCCTGGCGCCTCAGCGCAAGCAGCCCGCCCAGCAGGATCGAGCAGTCTCCACCAAGGACGAGTGGGAACTCACCGCGTCGGACTACGTCGCCCACGGCGTCGGCAAGAGCCCGTGAGAACGAAGCAATGGCGGTCACGTTGAGCAGGCCGGTCTCCTCGTCACGTCGTGGATCGTAGGGCCCGCTGGGCTCAACCCGGCCGGCATGACGCGCGTCCAGCCGCGCAAGCAGGCCGGCGCGAAGGAGTGCCCCCGGGAGGGTTTCCACCCCGGTTGGGCGGAGTCCGAGGATCGAAGGAGCCTCGATAACGGCAATCGCAGGCATTCGCGCCACCGTACCGACGGTGTGAGTTACTTCCTCTTTTGTTTGGTCGGCCGCCGCATCGCCTTCGTCTTGGGCGGTAGAGTCCGCACGAAGGCTGTCGCCATTTCCACCCACCCGCGCACCGCGTCCGGCCCAATGGGGGGATCCACATAGATGTAGCCGTCCATCAGGCGGCCGCGCATTTCCATTTGGCGAGTGCCCGGCTTGGCGAGCGCTTGCGCTTGCCGATCCTTACCCACGCGCAACAGCAAGCCGCGTTTCGACGCACCAACGAGAAGATTGCCGTTGAGCATGAAGCCGATGCCGCCGAACATCTTGACTTCCGCAACCGGCTTTACGTCAGCTAACGCCAAGCGGACTGCGCCTGCCAGCTCAAGGTCAGGCGCCGGTGATTGACCGGGTGATCGAGAGGAGGTCCTTGACGTCATTGCTCGCTCGCTAAAGCTAGCGCCGCCACGCGATAGTGCGCAAGAGCGCGCCGCGAACTGAGCGTCGATCAACGCCGCACGTAATGCGTTCGATCGGCGCTTCCACTATCCCAAGACATCGCGACGCGCGAACGGCGGTCAGACTGGCCGCAAGCGCACGTATATCCCGCCCTAACCGAGAACGCTCAGCGAATCCGAAATCCGTCGGCGCGAGTGCGAAGCAGCGTGATCCGAGTCGAAAGTTCTAGAGTGAAATCAGCCCTGTGCTCCAAGTCGTTGAAAACACAGGCTAAATTTCGTGGCTGGGTGTCAGGGATTCGAACCCTCTTGAGTGCGAACCCTCTTGAGGATGTTTCGCAATTGATTGATGATGCGAGGTGTCGTCTCGAGTTCACCTGAGTCGCGGAGATTGGATCGACGGCGTTTTTGGTAGGAACACCCCAGGCGACATCGTGATCTTCACGAACGGAAGTCCGCCGGAACGTCAGGTATACTCTGGCGCGCGTCCCGTGGGCGAGTCGGAGGGAGCCTTCCGAAGCTCAACCTGAACTCAGAAAACCGCGGTTTGGGGGCAACTATGTGCGATCAGGACCACTACGAAGAAGATCGGCTGGAATACGAAAAGCGTGGGCTCGTGACGCGTCGCGAATTCGGGGTCATGCTGGGCGGCGCCGGCATGATGTTTCTGCTTCCGCCGGTGGCGAACGCCGAGGCGGTCGCCGAGCGGGATGTGACCATCAAGACGGCTGACGGGAACGCGGATGCCTACTTCGTGTACCCGGCAAAGGGCGCGGCGGCAGGCGTGCTGTTCTGGCCCGATATTTTTGGCCTGCGTCCCGCGACGCGGCAGATGGGCAAGCGGCTCGCCGAGTCGGGCTACTCGGTGCTCGTCGTCAACCCCTTCTATCGCCAGAAGAAGTCCCCCGTCGCCGAGAACGCCTCGGCGGCTAACATCAAGGAGCTCATGCCGTTGATGCAGGCCCTGACGGAGCAGACGCACATGAGCGACGCACGGGACTTCATCGCGTGGCTGGATCAGCAGCCCGAGGTGAACAAGAACCGCAAGATCGGAACCCAGGGCTACTGCATGGGAGGTCCGATCACCTTCCGCACGGCCGCCGCCGTCCCGAATCGCGTCGGTGCCGTCGCGGCGTTCCACCCCGGTGCGCTCGTCACCGACGCCCCGAACAGCCCGCATCTGCAGGCAGCGAAAACCAAGGCGCAGTTCCTCGTGTGCCTCGGCGACAACGACGACAAGTCGCGGCCCAAGGAGAAGGACGTCCTGCGCGAGACCTTCCAGAAGGCTGGCCTCAAGCTCGAGGTCGAGGTCTACATGGCCGCCCACGGCTGGTGCCCACCCGACACCCAGATGTACAACGCGGGGGAGTCCCAGCGGGCGTGGGATCGTCTGCTCGCGACGTACAAGCAGGCTCTGGCGTAGATCGGAAGCTGAAGAAGCGGGCCCCGCGCGCCACGTCAGGGCGGCTGCCTCTCGGAGCTATTTTTTCTGATGCGCCTCCGCTTCGCGGACTCTCTCTGCGAATGACGTTTCGGCGTTTGCAACCATCGCCTTGAACGCCTCGGCGTCCATGCACGTGACGCAGAGCGGATTGACGGGGAGCGCGGGGTTCAACGGACGGCCGAGGTTCTGCCGGTGATTGTGAAGGAAGAGGTCTGGAGGCTGTAGCGCCTTCATCCTCTGAAGCGTCATCTTCGTATCTTCGATAACCTTGGGGTGCCTGGGATTGCCGATGAGTTGCACCCCCGCGTTAGGGATTTCACCGCCGCGGAATGCGACCGAATAGTTTTTCCCGCCTTCTGAGACGGTGGTCATCCACACGGTGGCCCCCTGCGTATGCCCCGGCACCCAGAGGGCGCGCAAGGTCACGCCGCCCAGGGAAATCGTATCCCCGTCCTTGATGACGCGATCGACGTGGACCGCCACCATGCCGCGGAATCCCCCACCGGAGTTGTCCTGACCGGCTTCAAGCGCCGCGGCATCGCCGCCGAGCGCAATGACCTGCGCTCCGGTCAATCGTTTCATCGCCGCGTGTCCCTGGACGTGATCAAAATGCGCATGGCTCGATATGATCATTTTGATGTCCTTGACGTCGAACCCCAGCTTCTTGACGTTCGACACGATGACATCGTGCATCTCGTTGGTGCCCGTGTCGTGGAGTATGTGGCCCTGCGGAGTCGTGATCAAATACGAGCCATACTCGCCGCCCACCCAATAAATGTTGCCGATGATGCGGAACCCTTCGGGCGGCGGCGCCTGATTCGGAGCCTGAATGGGTTTTACGCGTCCCGCAACGCCGAGCGGTGCCAGAATCCCGATCGCCGCACCGAGCAGCATCAACGCACTGATCTGACGCATAAGACCTCCCTAGACCTGTCATGGCGGGCTTCTGAGGCCCTGCCGTCTTCCGTGAATTGAACCGGCCGAGCAAACATATCCGTCACCCGAAATCCAGTCCAGTTGCTTTGTGGATGGCTGTAGGGTTCAGAACCCGGGGACCGCTGGCGGCGACGGCCTAGTTCCGCCGCGGACGAAGCGGTCACCGAACTCCTGGGCGAGGAAGGACTCGACGACCTTCCCGCGCTGGTTCGGCAGGCCCCAAGGATCGTAGACGCGGTGCTCGAAGGGTTTGCCCACGGAGCGTCGCGCGCTCAGGATCGTCGTTGCGGAGGACCCCATCCCGAAGCCAACGTCGATCGAGAGCTCCGTGGGGCACACCGACGCGAGGTGCGCAAGGAGAGCAATCTGGTTCGGCGTGAGCCGCACGTCCTCGAGCGGATCCGTGCGCCCGTCAGGGTGGGTGAACGTCCCAGTCTCGACCGCCTGAAGACACCGCGCGGCGGCTTCGCATCGCGCCGCGAGCTCTCCGAGCATCGAGGAAAGTGCGGCGATGGGCGGAAGCTCCAGGACAGGCGTGAGCTCTTCGAACTGCGACATCGTGTAGACCAGACACGCCCTTCGAGATCATAGAGGAGAAGGAGAGATCCCCAGAGCAGAGCCGCGGCGACGCGCATTTCCTTCACGAACTCGGTCGGCGACAACCGCAGAGCCGAGAGGCTCCCCCCAGGCACCTCGAACGTTATGGTCGGCTCTCCAGCATCAAGATACCCCGTCAGCTGCTGGGAGAACCCGGCTGGGGAGAGACGTCACAATCATCGCCCGAGCGTTGGTCCGAGACCGCCGGCGAGCTGGAGGTAGCGAGACGGGATCGGATCAATCCAGCTGAAACGCGCGGCCACAGCGGGAAGCCAGAGCACCCACGAAACAGCGTATGCGAGGCTGAAGAACCACAAGAGGGGGCGGGTTCGCATGGAGCGCGTTCGATCACGAAACCCGGAACACGGCGGAGAGCGCGTTTCTGAGCGCCACATCTCGCGGGTCGCCCGTCAACGTTGTTCCCATCTGACTCGTCACGTAGGCGTAACCGACGCCCGCACCCGGATCGGCGAAGCCAAGCGCGCCGCCGGCTCCAGGTGACCCGAACGCACGGACGGTGCCGAACGGCCAGGCGGGATTCGGCTTCATGAAGCCCAGGGAAAACTGCGCCTCACCCTTCAGGCATTCGTCGTGAAACCCGTGCGTCGGGGGACTCGCCGGAGCTGCCAACAAGTCGAGCGTCTCCTTGCGCAACCCCAGCTCATGTCCGCCGGTGGCGAAGACGCTGTAGGCATGCGCGATCGCCCGGGCCGTGCCGACGGCACCACCGGACGGGACCTCGAGGTTGCGCGCGTAGATGCGCTCCTCGTCAAGGCACACCGCGGCCCCCGGATTGATCACGAGCGCCCGGTAGATATTGGAATGGGGGTTCATGGCCTCCAGCGTAAAGCGCAACGGGAAGCCAAACAGCCGTTGCAGGGGTCCGGGCGGTGCCATGGCAGCCAGACGCGCGTTCGGGATCTCTTCCGGGATCTTGATGTAGAGATCCAGCCCGAGTGGCGATGCGATCTCATCCTGAAAGAACTGTCCCAGGCTGCGATGTTTCGGATCGATGCGGCGCAACAGTTCGCCCTCGTAGAACCCAAGCGTGAGGGCGTGGTAGGCCTGCCGCGTTCCCGGCTCCCACGCGGGCTTCTGGCGAGCCAACACGACCGCGAGGCGATCGAGATCGGCGACGATGCTTCGATCGACCGGCTCGTCGAAGGCAAACAGGCCCGCCTGGTGCGCCAGCAGCTGGCGGACGGTGATGCGCTCCTTCCCCTGCTGCGCGAACTCTGGCCAGTACGCGGAGACCCGCTCTTCGTAGTCGAGCCACCCTCGAGAGTGGGCAATCGCGAGGGTCATCGCGGCCAGGCCCTTGGTGGCCGAGTGGACGATCACCATGGTGTCTTGCTCCCACGGCTCGCCCGTCCGCCTGTTGCGAATACCACCCCACAGGTCGACGACCTTCTCGCCTCGGTAGTACACGCAGCAGGCGCCGCCGAGTTCGTCGCGGTGAGCGAAGTTGTCGTCAAAGGCCTCGCGCACCGCCTCAAACCCGGAACTGACGTGTCCCCTAACGGAATGCGATGCGACAAGAGACATCATTCCTCGCCATCAGGCCGAGGCCTCCGGCCATCCAACCCGTCGCGCGCCTCACCGGCTGGGTCCGGCTCATGCCGCCTCCGAACGCGCGGTGTGATTGCCTGCGGGGTCTCGCGACTCCGCGCGAGACGCGATGCCCAACAGCTGTTTCCGCTGCATCACGAAATGTCCGAACCGGACGAACGGCATCCCGATCGATGGGGGAAGACCATAGAACGGATATCCGCGTGCTGCGCGAGCGCGCACGAGCAGATGTGTGTGGCACTCACCGACCGTATCCAGCGCGAACGCCCAGGTCATGAGAGGCGCCGCGCCGGATGGTGGTAGCCACCCCAGCACGAGACTGCGCCCCGGCTCGATCTCCAGCACGTGGAAGCCGTCTGTCGCGCCGGGAAGGGCCGGGAAGAGTGTGCCGACTGCCACGTGCTGGAGTTCGGGCACGATCCGGCCGGCACTTTCCTTACGGCCGTTATCAACGATGTCGTAGCTGTACCAACCGGCGCGACTGCCGGCGCCCATCTGCACGAGCCATGGCCAGACCTCACGCGTCGGTCGCCTGATCGTGATGGCGTGCGTGAGCGTGCCGATGGATTCCGGAATCAACGCGTCGCCCGGAAGGCTGCGCGTTCGTTCCAGGGCTGTCGCTCGAACCGATCGTGGCCACATCGTCGCCCTCCGTACCGCGTCATCTGCACGTGCGCTCATGGTGTGTGCGTCGCCGGATGCGGACGGGCGCCGATCGCGAGCACGAGGGCCAGACCGAGATTGACGGCGAGGCCCATGCGCGCGTCCGGCCAGCCCGCGACGCACAGCAGGGTGGAGGCGAAAACAGCGGCGCACAAGAAACGACCGGCCCAACTCGCCTCGGTGGTCACCGCGATCGGCCCGACCAAAAAGGCCAGTGCGGCGAGCAGCCATAGCACGCCGATAACCCGAATACCCGCGTCCCCCACGTTCAGATGGCCCGAGAAGATGGTCGTCTTGTATGGAAGCCCCGCGAGTGTCGCAAGCCTCCACGACGAGATGAAGCCTACGAGATGCGCGGTGCCGTGGGCGACGAGGACGAAGGCGAGCACGAACCGCATGTCCGTCTTAACGCACATCGGATGCCAGCTAACACATCCGCGACTTCCGGATGCTGGGGCCAAAAAACGCGTGCAGAGCCGTCACGTTCGACTGATCAGGCGGCGCGCCGCGATGTCAGATTGTCGGCGGCCGGCGCGCGCTTGGAGATCGCCAGCAGCGCGAGGGCAACAGCGACGGCCACATAGGGCAGTGCCAAGGAAGCCTCAAACAGATACACCATGAAATCGTTAGCCATATAGCCCTCGGCAGATGTGCCGGCCTCAGCCGGGTAAGTCTCCGTTCGTTGTATGAAGTGCCGTCATGCAGCCGTGGGGGCATGTTCGATGCCACCCGAGTTCTCCCCACGACGCGTTTTCTCTACGGGATATCTCCACTTCGGTGGCCGGCCCGCGGGTCGCGGGTGCGAACGATTCCGCAACGCCGCGGATTCTTCCGCGGTCGGCCGCACGTTCCGCTGACCTGGAACGATCAGGTCGATCCGTTCGACGCGGCTTTACGAACAATCCCCCGCCGGATCGTGTCTCGCGTCCTTCGATTCTCGTCGGGGCGTCGGTGATGAACCGTTGTGGAAGCTCGCCTGACGTCGATGGATCGCCCTGGCATGGCTTGTGCCCTCCGACAGAGGCGGACGGCGATATCCGGAGGGATGATCAGCTCGTTCATCGAACCCGATCTCGAATGTCTCGAAAGGAAGGCAGGCGGTCGCCATGGCTCAGATTCTCGTCCTCTTTGGCACCACGGATGGCCAGACAGACAAGATCGCACGGGCGCTTGCGGACAGATTTTGCCTGAACGGGCACCACGCGACGGCCGTCAACGCCGCCTTCGCAGACCCGGATCCACGGACCTACGACGCCGTCGTCGTTGCTGCCTCGGTGCACGCCGGTAGCTATCAAGGCGAAGTCGTACGTTGGGTGTCAGCGCATGCGGCGACGCTCAATCAAAAGCCGACAGCCTTCATCTCCGTCTGTCTGGGCGTCCTTCAGATGCAGGAGCGGGTGCGTCGAGACCTGCAGACCATCATCGACGCGTTCCTGAAAACGACGTCGTGGCGGCCGTTGACGACGACGATGGTCGCGGGCGCACTGAAGTACACCCACTACAACCTGGTGCTGCGCTGGCTGATGAAGCGCATCGCCAGAAAAGCCGGTGGCGCCACCGACACGAGCCGTGACTACGAATACACCGATTGGGCGGCTCTCGATCGATTCGCCGACGCCTTCGGTCAGCGTCTGACATCCGCAGAGGGAGTCCAGCCCATGGAATGGGCTTGCTGACAGCGACCTCGATACGGTCCACACGGAGGTTCTATATTCCGGCGAGTCCTTTGCCCGTGTGCGCGAACGCCTCGCGCAGTAGCGCGGTTCGCGACTGCGCGGCTAGAAACCGACGCCGAATTGCAGGCCGTGTCTTGTTTGCGCTCCGGCGTGGTGCAATTCGTAGAGCAGTGAGAGCCCAGCGTGATTGGTCAGGAACAAGGCCCCAGCCTGGCCAACGAACTTGTCCACAGTCAGACCGATCCCATCCACCTCGAACAGGCCGCCGGGCTGATCGGTGAGCGCGATTGTCGTTTTCAGGACGCCAAACGACAACTCTCGGCGATACATGCCTTCCAGGAACGGCCGTACCCTGCCGATCGCACGTGACGTCCGCACGCCGACATCGCCTTGAACGGAATTGTTCGTTTGAGCCGCCGCAGCCAACGACAGCGAATCTGCCCCGGTTTCGTTCCAGTGGCCGAGGCGATACCAGGCGGCGCGAAGGCCGGTTCGTGGCTGCAGATCCCACGATCCAATCGCCGTGTTGTAGCGACCTTCGACCCATACATCGCTCGCCGTCCCGGCCGGCGTACTTCTGGCCGCACGGTCGACTGTTCCGAACAGCGGCTGACCCGTCGGCGCGATGGCGGCGAACGCAAAGCGCCGGGTGACGTCGTACATCATGTGGGCAACGCTGAGGCCCGTGTGCATAACCCAACGGTCACGTGCGTAGCCAAGGTAACCAAGCACACGCGGCGCCGAGAAATCAGACTGCTCGTTCAGGTCATCGAGCGTCATCTTCCCGTCGACGTAGCTTCCGCCGACGCCTGCTAACCAATCGTTCGCAAAGCTCCAGTCGAGTCCCCCGGCGACTCCGTTCAGCATGGTGTCCGCGCCATGAGCGGCAGGTCGGTCACCCTGGCCTGCTATTGGACTCCCCGGGTCAAACGAGCCGCGGTCGCTCCGCACACGTATCCACGGGCGGAGTCGGTCAGAACCCCAGAGAGACGCGCGCGAGCCCTGCGCTCCTTCCTTCACGCGATCCCGCCACGTGATTCGTGAGCTAATCTCCGACCGGGTGACGTCCATCACCGACTCGCCGTCGATGGCCGCCAACTGTATCTGCGATGCGTGGATCTCCCCTGATATCGCATCGAGTGCGCTTCCCAACTGCGCATCGTCGAGCGCCGTCAGTTGGCGTGTTACGTCCAAGAGGTCGCCGGTCGCGTTGGCCCTGATGCGGTCGACGGCGCCGCCAGCCCCCCACCCGTTGCCGGTGACGGCGTATGGTTGAAGCGGAATATCCGTGCGGAGCAGCGTCACGAACAGCGTGTTCAGGCCTCGGCTCAGATACGGCTCGAGTGATGTGGACGTGCTCGTCGCGGCCGCCTGGCCGCTCAACCCGTTTCGCGCATCGGCGATGGCGTACTGAGTCACGCGGCTGAAGCCGTCCTTCTGCGCGTGCACGACGACGGTGCCATCGATCGAGGCGCGACCATCCGTCACGAGCAACGCGGTGCCGGCGGCGGGATCAATGCCGACATGCAATTGCGATCCGGGGGAGAGGGTGATGTCACCAACCACGCCGAGAACGCCGAGCCCGCCCGCCGTCGGCGAGTTTGCGGCGACCGGTCCGTCCATTTGATTGAGGCTGGTTGCAGCGCCAGAGGCGCCGACGACGACGGTTCCCAAGGAGTTCAACGTGCCGCCAATCAAACCCGTGCCGCCGAACGTTGCGCCTCTCGCGACGTTGACTGAACCTGCAAGGCTGCCGTCCAGCTCCAGGGTACCGGCCAGCACGCTCGTCAGGCCCTGAAGCCCGTGATCGCCCGTCAATCGCACGATACCGGCTCCGCGCTTCGTGAGCGTGCCCGTGCCGAAGAGCGTGCCTCGAAACGTCCCGTCGTGGTCCTGGTCGAAGACGAGGGCGGCGTTGTCGACGATGGTTCCCTGGAGGCTGTTCGTGTTTCCCTGCAACGTCCCGGCGCTGACCAGCGTGCCGCCGCTGTAGGTATTCGAGCCTGACAGCAAGAGCCTGCCTGAACCAATCTTGACGAGCGCTCCCGATCCGCTGATCGCACCGGACAACGAGAACGTGGTCTGCGCGTCGGTGTCGATGGTTCCAGAGGGTCCCGCGATCGTCGTTGACCGCGCCGCTGAAAGGTCGACGGTCGTGTGCAGCGTGCCGCCGTTGAACGTCAAAGAGCCCGATGGGGCACCGAGGTTCGCATCCGCCGAGACCGAGACGATGCCCGCATTGAACGTGGTGCCGCCGGCGTAGCTGTTCGTGCCGGTGAGCACGAGCGTGCCCGGGCCGCTCTGCGTGACGTGCCCGGTGCCCGAGATAGTGCCGCTGAAGCTGACCGTGTCGGCGCGGTTGAAGACAAGGGTGCCGTCGTCGGTCACGTCGCCGACGATGATGCCGCTGGTGCCGCCGTGTCCGAGTTGCAGGGTCGATCCGGGGGCGATGGCCGTGCCGCCGGTGTATCCATTGTTGGCGGTCGTGACGAAGGTGCCGCCGCCCTGGATGTTGATGCCCCCGGTTCCCGTGATGCGTACGTCGACCGTCACGTCGACGCCGGGGCTCAACAGCGCGACCGTGCCGGGAGTGGAGGTCGTCAACTCCGCGCCGGCTCCTGCGACTAGCGAGTAGCCGTCCGTCAGGAATCGCAGGCCGTTGAAGGCGATCGACCCGACGACCGTCACGGTGCCTGCCGTGCCGCCAAACACGGCCGTCTGCCCTCCCCAGGCCTGATTCATGGTGCCGTTCGCATCCGTCCAGTTCGTGGCCGTGGACCACACGCCGGATCCGCCGTCCACCACGCCGTCGCCGACGGTATGCGAACCATCCCAATACTGAACCGGGCTGGACACCGGATTCGTGACGGTCAGGTTCACCTGGCCACCAGTCGCCGTATCGAGGTGGTACGCGAAGCCCGAGGGCAACACGCCGAATGCGAGTCCGTTATCGATGAAAGTGCCGCCGTAGTTCATCAGCCGATAAGACCCCGCGCCGAACCCGCCGAGCGCGGACACATTCAGTGTGCCTGCGAGCGTCAGTCCGCCGGCGACGACGATCAGATCGTTCACACCGCCGCCGACGATGTTCGGCGTCGCCAACTCGTAGTCGAGCATCGAACCAGCCTCGAGCGTCAACGCCCCGACCGTCAGCGTGCCGGCCGAATTGCCGGGCGCGAGCGTCCCGCCGTTGGCAAGAGTGACGCCGCCGCCGACCGTGCCGGAGCCGCCCAGCGTGGCGCCGCTGGCCACCAAGACCGAACCTGTTGCCGCCGACTGATTGCCCTGGACGAGCAGTGTGCCGCTGGTGATGTTCGTGGCGCCTGTGTAGGTATTGGTGCCGCTCAAGACGAGGGTGCCGGTATTGGTCGTGGACAGCGTGCCTGGCCCGCCGATCGCGCCGGACAGGGTGAGCATGGTGGCACCGGCGACATCGAACGTACCGCCGCCGGCATTCAGCGTCGTGGCGCGCGCGGTGCTGAAACTTTCGATGGGGACGAGCGTTCCACCGTTGAAGCTCAATGCTCCGGCTGCCGCGCCGAGATTGGCGTCGTTCGAGACCTGCAGCGTGCCGCCGTTGACCGCGGTGCCCCCGCTGTAGGTGTTGGCACCGGTGAGGATCGTCGTACCGGTGCCGGTCTGGTGGACCGCGCCGGTGCCCGAGATGACGCCGCCGAAGGTCACCGTGGTGCCGGTCGCCGGTTTGAACCCGAGCACGGCGTTGTTGGTGACGTTGCCGCTGATCGAGCCACTGGTGATTCCGTCGCCCAATTGGAGCGTGCCGGCCTGGATGCTCGTGCCGCCGGTGTAGGTGTTGGCGCCGGTGAGGATCGTCGTGCCGGTGCCGATCTGGTTGACCGCGCCGGTACCGGAGATGACGCCGGCGAGACTCATCGTCGTGCCGTTGGCCGGATTGAACGCGAGCACCGCGTTGTTGGCGATATTGCCGCTGATCGAGCCGTTGGTGGTTCCGTTGCCCAATTGCAGCGTGCCGGCAGTGACGTTCGTGGCGCCGCTGTACGTGTTGGTGCCGGTGAGCACGAGCGTGCCCGTATTGATCTTTGTCAGCGCACCAGCGCCGCCGATCGCGCCGCTCATCGTGAGCGCTGTGGCGTTGGCGACATCGAACGTGCCCCCTTCGGCGTTCAGCGTCGTGGCGCGCGCGCTGCTGAAGCTCGCGGTGGTGGCGAGCGTGCCGCCGTCGAAGGTCAGCGCTCCGGCTACTGGGCCGAGATTGGCGTCGATCGCGACCTGCAGCGTGCCGCCCTCGATCGCCGTGCCGCCGGTATAGGTGTTGGCGCCGCTCAGGATCAGGGTGCCCAGGTCGGTCTTCACCAGCTAGATCGGAAGA
>JADMIO010960141.1_pt1 | contig 12682 bp, 10 predicted proteins | sample 8958161 | NCBI WGS metagenome assembly JADMIO01 (sample SAMN16585339, study PRJNA669376) | soil metagenome | isolation source: Crop rotation soil | place: USA: Cullars Rotation, Alabama | collected 2011 | reverse complement strand
CGTTGCGGTACGTCGACCGCCGTGCTCTCGCGAAGTTGAAGCACGCGCCACTCACTCACCTCCAAGTGCTGCGGCTGCGCTGCATGAGTAGCGAGAGCAGGGCCTCGCGCGACGGCGCGCTCACCGCACGGGATGCCGCCGAACTGGCTGCGGCGCGCTTCGAGCGACTGCGCGACCTCGACGTGGGCGACAACCGGATCGGCCCGAAGGGCGCCGCCTCGCTCGCGGCCCTTGGGCTCGAGGCTATCGATCTCGGCAACAATCAGATCACGGACACCGGGCTCGCCGCGATCGCGGGCGGCCCGCGCGCGGACCGGCTCGCGGCCCTCACACTCCACGGCAACGGGATCACCGCACGCGGGATCGCCTCGATCGCGGCGTCGCGGTCGTTGCGGGTCCTGCGGCTCGGGTCGGTCGCGAACGACGCCGCGGCCGAGCTGGCACGTTCGGAGCTCGATCTCGAAGAGCTCGAAGTCGAGACCGCGAGCGCCGAGCTCTCGCTGCAGCTCGCGCAGCGGTGGGGCGTTCCGGTCGAGGGCCTGCGTCGCGTGCACAACGAGCGCTTCGGGGAAGGGACCGTGCATGAGACGCTTGGCGACAAGCTCGCGATCGTGTTCGATCTTCACGGGCGTAAGGTGCTCGCTCCCGGCTACGTCACCGATGTCGCGCCGCCCCCGCTCCCCGACGCGCTGCGCCGCGCAAGATAGCGTGCTCAGCGCACCGATGCGACGTGCGCGAGTGGTCGCCGCTCACCGCGTGGCAGGCGTTCGCGCTGCGAACCGGTCACGAGTCTCTGCGAGACTACCGCGACCACCAGCCCGCGAGCTCGATCTCAACGGCGTCGAAGGGGGCAACTTTCACTCGATCATCGTCTTCGTGCGTCGCGATGAGCAGGTCGCTGTCGCCTTCGATCCGAAATGCTTCGAGCGTTCGGGTCTCAGGATCCACCAGCCAGAGGTAGGAGACGTGCTCTCGCGCATAGATTCGTCGCTTGGGGCCGCGGTCTAGCTTGCTCGTGCTCGCCGACAGAACTTCGCACACCCAGTCCGGCGCCAGCGTGAAGAATGGGGTGTCGGGCATCTCGGGCATGCGCTCGCGTCGCCAGCCGGCGAGATCAGGAACCAAGATGTCGCTCTGAAAGTGAAGCTCCGGTTCGTCGAGAATCAGCCAGCCGCCCGGTCCGCCGCGACCTCGATCGAACGGCCCGCCGATGTCGATGCCCAAGGTCGACGTCGCGCGTGCGTGCGGGCTTCCCGGTCGAGGATGCGCGTGAAGGACTCCGTCGATGATCTGCCCGATCTCGTGATCGGGCACCGCAGGCGCCCGTCGTTCTCAGCTCGGCATTGGCGATACGCTCGGCGCATGGCCGGTGACAAGGTCGAGGCAGCCAAGAGGCGGTACGCATCCGGAGTCGCGAACGAGCTCGATCCCGACGAGCTGGGACGGATCGCGCTCATCGTCGTCGATATCGCCCGTGAGGCGCGTGCGTTCGACGTCGCACGGCAGCACGCGGAGCTGGCGGTGAAACACTACCGCGACGCGAAGGACGAAGCGCGAGTACGGCGGTCGATGCGGCGGCTCGCGGGCGCGCTCCTCATGTTGCGCGACTGGGATGCGGCGCTGCCGCTCATCGACGAGATCGCTCTGCTGCCGGAGGAGCGCGAGGCCGAGCTCCCGAAGGTCGATGGGCTCAAAGATCCGAAGGAGCGCGCGCTCGAGTACGCACGCGCCCTCGTCGCCTGGGTCACGGGCACGCACCCGGACTGGACGATGGTGTGGGGCGCCCTGATGGATGCGTTCTCCGACGACCCGATCGCGGAGGAGCTCGAGAGGCGCTTTACCGAGCGGCTCGGAGGGAAGAAGAACGCGGACCTCGCGTCGAAGCTGACCACGCGCGGATTTCGCAAGGCCGCCGCCCGCGCGGCGGGGCTCGGCACGAAGTCGGGCCCGACGACCGGCCCCGAATGGGCCGAGCTCGCGCGTGCGCAGCGGGCGAGCCGCGATCTCGCAAAAGCGTACGAGAGCCACCTCGCCGCGGCGGACGCTTTCAAGAAGTCGTTCTCGTGGAAATCGAACACGTATGCCGAAGACGACTGGGACGAGGACACTCGCGCCCGGCTCTTCAAGGAGGATCGCTTCGACTACAAAGGCTCGGACCACCTCCGCGATGCTGCCGAATGCGCGTTCCGCCTCGGCGATCGCGCGAAGCTGGTAACGGCCTACGATCTTCATCACCTCCATCGCATGCGTGGGGACGAGAAGAAAGCGCTGGCGCGCGTGCGCGCGCTGGTCGCGGAAGGTCGGAAGGACGAGGCGCTCGACGTCGTCCGAACCGAGCTTCGCTACGACAAGGGAGGCACCCCCGAGCTCCGCGCGCTTTTCGGCGACGCGATCGCGGCGCACGTCGCGGCGGGTCGCTGGGACGAGGCCGTCGGACTCCAGCGCGAGATCCTCGACGCAAACGCAACGAGGTGGGGTAAGCCCTCGCCAGCCTACGTCGTTGCCCAGCTCGATCTCGCGAAGCTGCTCGTCGAGAGAGGCTACGTCGGCGAAGCGCGTCCGCTCCTCGAGGAGGTCTCGGAGGCGCTCGGAGACGCGAATCACGCGATCGCCCGCGAGTGTCATGACGCGCTCGCGAGGGTGGAGCGCGAGAAGGACGTCGAGCTGCTCGAGTGCGTGAAGACTGCACGCTTCTCGACGGCGAAGGAGCGCCTGGCGCGGATGCGCGAGCTCCTCGCAAAGGGTGCGTCGATCGCGACCGCCGACGCGGCGGGCGATACCGTCCTCCATCACGTCGCGCGTCTTCGCGCAGCCGACAGCGGTTGGCTCACGCGCGCGCTCATCGACGCCGGTGCCTCGCGCACCGCGAAGAATGCGGCGGGAGAGACGGCGCTCGACGTGGCGGCGGGAAATTCGGCGCAGGTCGTGGACGCGGTCGAAGCGCTTTGGGACAAGGACGCCGCCGCCGGCACCGCCGCGATCGCCATCGCGTCCGCACGCGGCAATCTCGTGACGGTCGCGCGGCTCCTCGCGCTCGGCGCGCGGCCGGACGGACCGCTGCCACCTCCGCTGGCGCGAGGGATGCCCGAGGATCCGGGCATGATCGAGTTTGCGCTCCGTGTGGGCGACACGTCGCTCGTGGACGCGGCCCTCTCCGGCGCTGAACCCAGCGCCGACGACGTGCGCCGCCAGCTCGTCGCATTCGCGGCGCGCGCCGGCGAGCGCGCGATGAGCTGCCGGTTCGCCGGCGAAACGCGCGAGAAGCTCATCGCGGAGCTCGTCTACACCATCGCGAGCACCGAGATCCTCGAGACGTTGGTTCGTGAGGACTGGCCGCCTTTTGTGCGCGAGGATCTCGGCCTACTGCGCGCGTCGATCCCGGTCGACGTTGACGACGAGCTCGGTGACGAGGCGGACCTCCTGGCGGAGCTGGAGCTCGCATTCCGGAGGGCAGCTTTCGACGCGAGCCCACCCGAGCTCCGCGCCCGCGCAAACCGCGCGGCGTTCGGCCAACCGGAGGGAGAAGCATGAGAGAGGGAACGGAACCGGCCGCTCGGCGCTCTGGCACCTGTACAATGCCATCATGACCAACCGCGTCTGGTCACGCGCGACATCCGGCACTCTTCGAGGACGATGCGCGGCCTCCGCGCTGAGCATCGGCATCGGCATCGGCGTAGGCGTGCTCTTCCACGCAACGAGCGCGGACGCAGCGACGATCCTCGTCTCTCCTGCCGATGGGGACACCGCCTACAAGAAGATCGAGGCGGCGGGCCCCGGCGACGAGGTCGTCATCGCGCCAGGCACGTATCACTTCCGCGTCTATCTCGACAAAGGGACCGCCGGAGGCAAGCCGATCGTGATCCGCGCCCAGGATCCGAACAATCGCCCCGTATGGGACTTCTCCGCGTGGAGCAACGTCGGAGACGCGCCGGGTAGCTATACCGCCCCCGACAAGGGGCGCGGCTGCTGGCAGGTCACGGGACAGAATTACCAGATCTCCGGGATCGCATTCAGCCACTGCCACAGCGTTGCGACGCCCGGCTCGGCGGCGGGGCTCAGGTATTACGGCGGCGCGAAGGGGCTCATCATCTCGGACTGCCTCTTCTCGTACAACGACAACGGCCTCACCGGCGGTGACGCCGACACCGAAGCGACCGCCCAATTCTGCGAGCTCGACCACAACGGCAATCTCGCGGCCAGCCCTCCGACGCACAACATCTACATCTATGGTGGGAAGTTCGCGCTCCGATACTCGTATAGCCACGAGGCGACCCAGGGGCTCGACCTCCACTGCCGCTCGCCGAACGCGACGATCGAGTACAACTGGTTCGCTCGCGCGGCCAGCACGGAGATCCAGTTCGACTCACCCGACGATCCGCCGCCGGGGCAGTACGTGCGGCAGATCTTGTTTCGGGGCAACGTCCTCGTACAGGCCGCGAGTCCCGGGAACTCGTACAAGCTCATCACGCTCTACAACGATGAGGGCAACACCGAGAGCATCGTGTTCGACGCGATCAACAACACGATGGTCGGCAACGGCGGCAATACAGGCTTCGTTCAGCTCGCGGACTCGGGGACCACGAGCATCACCGCACGTCTCTCGAACAATCTGATCTTCGGGACCAAGTCGATATACAAAAACGACACCGCAAACGGGACGATCTCGGGGGCCAACAACTGGCTGGTGACCGGCACGCCGGCGGTGGGGCTTACCGGCAGCGTGTTCGGCGTCGACCCCGGCTTCACCGGCGGCGGCGAGTACACGATCAAGCCCACGAGCCCTTGTGTCGGCAAGGCCGCCCAGAGCGTGACCGGCGGACTCCCCGCGTTCGAGTACTACAAGGACGAGATGATCGCGCGCCAATACCGTGTTCGATCGAGCGCACTCGACATCGGGGCATTCGAGAGCACGACGACGGGCTTGGGCATCGATGCGTACGGCTCCACGCCAGACGCAGGCACCGGGGGCGATGCCGGTATGCAAAATGGTGACGGAGGAATGCCCGACGGCGGCGACGCGAGCTCCGGCGTCGACGCAGGAGGCACCGACGGCGGAGGCACGAACGACGCCGCTGGCTCGCCCGGCGGTCAGGACGCTACCGTATCTGGAGCCAGCCCCGACTCGGGTGGAGCCTCCCCTGGGACGGGCGGTGGCGCGGATCCCGCGCCGACCGAGGACACCGGGTGCGGCTGTCGCGTCGCGGGTGAGCGGAGCCAGGCGGCGCCCTTTCTCGTTCTCGTAGCGGCCCTCGCGGGCCTCTGGCGCGCGCGCCGGCGCGCCCGAACGTGACGGCCTCAATCAAATTGCGAGGGTTACTTCTTCGTCACCAGGCGCGAGCCGAGGAGGCTCGTCAATAGGTCGTGCTCCCATCCGAGGTGGACTCTCGACATACGGAGCTCCTCGAGGTGCTCGAGGGCCGGTAGTACCGCGAGGAAGGCATCGAAGCAGTCTGCGTGGAGCGAGGCGCCAAGATCGAGATAACGGATGTGGCGAAGAATGGGGGCATTGGCGAGGCTTGCGAAGGCGGCGCGGTGACGTTCGACGGCGTTGTCCTCGGTCAGCTCCCGATCGAGCACGAGACACGCGAGGTTCGGCGCGTGCGCGATGTCGAAGCCGCCCAGATCATCCCAATCCGTGAGACGCAAGGTCACGAGCTCGGGAAGGCGAGTGCGCTCGAGGACGGCGCACGTCTGCCTCGAATGGTCGAGCGACAGCTCCTCGAGATCGGAGAAATGAGGCGCGACGCCCGAGAGGTCGACCGGCACCTCCGCGCCCTCCTCCTCGAGGCGTAGATGCAAATGCAGACGACGGAGTGTCTTCGGAAAGCCATTCTCGACGATGAACGGGAGCGGATTGCTCGTGTCGTCCGGCGGCGCGTAGTACTCGCGCTCCCACTCTTCGTATGGATCGCGGCGGACGTGGACCTCGAGGTTGCGGAGGAAGCGGGTCGCGGGACACGATGCGATTCCTTCGAACAGCTCACGGCCGATATTCGTTTTTGCGACGAGCGAGTGGACGAACCCGTGCTTCCAACGGAACGTGATCCGATCCTCGTCGCCCCGATGGCTGCGCCGATGTCGCTCCGGAAAATGAGGCTCGAGGAAGGTGGCTCGCTTGTCTCGCAGGTCGTAAGGAAGCTCGAGGCGCCGCATCGAATTGGGCTCCGCCTCCAAAGACAGATGAAGTCCGATCAGATCGCCGAGCGGATCGCCTCGTTCGGTGAGCCAGTCGCCGTAGACCGCATAAGGCGTCGGGTCGTCTGGGCTTCGCTCGATGGCTTCGATGAATTCCGGGGGTACTTCCATGCACTTCGAACCGGCGACGCGATGACCTAACGCGAAGAAGCAGCGGCGCCTCGCCCGCTTACCTCCATTGTGAACGGTCAGAAAGTCGAGTTGCAGGCCCGCGCAACAAAGGAAGGCCCTGGCGACGGGACCTTCGTCGGATTTTTCTCGGGAAGGGTCAAAGCGTCAGCGAGGATGCGTCGAGACACGCCGGCTTCTCGAACCTCCTGCGCTGGCTCGCCTTCGACCCCACGCGCTCGCGAGCGCGAAAAGGGCGAGGGCCGGCGCTCCCCACGCGTGCGAAGGCGACGTGGCGTTGTGCGCGATGGCGCAGCCCGATTCCTCGACGGCGGCAGGCGGAGGGGAGCCCGCGTCCGCTCCCGCATCGGCGGGCGCGGTCGCTCCGACGGTCTGTAGCGTGGAGCCGGCGCACTCGTTCGAGCACTTCTCGCGCGCGCAGGTCGCGAGCGCCTGACGCTTACCGTTCGTCTTGCAGGAGGAGAACGAGTCGTCCTTCTTCAGGCAGAGATAGCACCGCCCGTCGACGGTGCAGTCGCGCTCCTCTTGGCAGCACGTGCTCTCGATGCAGGAGATGCAGGCGTCACCGTTCACGGCATTGAGCTTCGCGCCGCACTTTCCGACGCCGGCGCACGACGGCGAGCCCGCGCACTCGTCAGCGCAGGCCTGCTCGCAGACACAGCTCGTCGCGGCGGTGAAAGGGCCTTCGGCGAGCGTGAACTCCGCGAAGCAATCCGTCGGCGTCTTCTTCCCATCACCGATGCATTCGTAGTAGCCGCGACAGTCATCATCCGCGAGACAGGCGGCCGTGAGCAACGCGCACGCGCCCGCGCCGGATCTGGCCGTCTTCGCGCACAGCTCGCAGCTCGGCTTGGGTGGCGACTTGCCGAGCTGCGCGTCGAAGAAGGTAAGGTCGGTGGTGACGCGCCAGCTCGCCCCCTGCCCTTTGCAGTCTCCAGGAGAGACGTAGGAGTGAATCCCGACGACCCGTGCGCTCTTGCCGAGCCCGGCGATGACGGGACCGCCGCTGTCTCCGAAACAAACGCCGCTCGCCGTTTGGTCGTAGACGAGGAGGTCTTCGTCGACCTCGAAGAGCTTCTTGTCGACGGCGTTGCGCTTGGTATTGGGTTCGTCGCTCAGCGTCGTGCCGAAGCCGACGCTCGTGACGGTCGCGCCGGGAACGAGCCCATCGGGCGCCGCGGTCAGCGGGATCTCCGGGGTCGACGAATCGACGCCAACGATTCGAACGACCGCGAAATCGTAACTCTGCGATGTCGCGTACCGAGGATCGGCCTCGTAGTCGAGGACGGCATACGTGATGGCGTCGCTCGAGGCGTAGTCCTCGGCTTGAACGGCGAGCGCGACGCCGTGCTCCGTGCAGTGCGCCGCCGTTGCGACCCACCCAATGTGATGCTCGACATCGCGCTTCACGATCGTCCCGCTGCACGACCCTTCGAACGATTTCGGGTCTTTTCCGAGGAGCAGCGCGACGACGGCGGGATGTGTCTTATCGGGGGCGCCGTTGACGATCCCGCTTTGGGTGCGTCCCACTTTTTCTGGCGCGCGGGAAGGCTCCGTAGAGCACGCCGCACCAATGACGAGCAGCGCTGCGCCGACATGCCGAACGTCATTGCGAACCACGTGTCCAGAGTCCGCCGAACGCCTCCATAAGGCAAGGACGCCACGTCTCGGCTCGCGAAGGCTAGTCGGCTGCCGTCAGTCGAGCTCGAGCGTAACGTCGTCGTATACCGCGCGCGCCGCCGCCCGCGGCGCGTCCCCGTCCGAGACCCCGACGGCGACGCGGAGTTGCGACGCCACGTGCGCGAGTGGGTCGCCGGCCACCGCGTGACAGGCGTTCGCCTGGTCGTCGACGCTTACCCTCGCCGAGATGCCACCGCTTTGTCCGGCGCAGGTTTTCGGCGCGATCTCGAGCACGACACGGTGGAAGCCGTTCTGGAATGTCGGTGACGTGACGTTGGGCGTCGGCGCCTGCTGCCACGCGTCGGGGCTCGCGGGACACTTTTCGTCGAGGCCCTTGCCGAACATCAGGAGCTCGCCCGTCGCCGAGAAGCCCACGTCGAGGCCGCGCACGCTCGAGCCACCGGAAGTCGTCGCGCAGCTCGGGTCGTCGAAGCGGATCGTCGCGAGGTCGATGAAGCCATTCGGGTCCGAACCGTCGAATGGGAACGCGTCGATCCGGACGGCGAACGCCAGCCGGAGGCTCGTCTTTCGCGGGCTCGCGGCGGGAGCGCCCGGAAGGAGATCGAGCGTCGCTTGGGCGCGCGCGCTCGTCGCGACGGCGTCCACGCGGGAGAGGAACGCACGTGGCGCCGACCGCGCGCCGTCGGTTGCTTCGATATGCCCGCCGGTGTCGACGTGCTGGTCGCTCCAGCCGTAGTCGAGTGGATGCGCGACGTCGTCGAAGTCGGCGCAGAAGTGCGTCGCGTCCGTCGGCCGGCTCGCGCACGGGATCCACGCGCCGCCGTCCGGACCGCCGGCGTCGGACGGTAGCGTGTCCGGACGCTCGCCCGCGTCGTCCTCGAGCCCTCGCGTCTGCCCCGTCGAGCTCGTCTCCGCGCCGAACGACGAGCACGCGGCACCCATCGCCGAGACGGCGAGCACCCAGAGCCGGACGCGGATCTCCCGCGCGGACGCCTGCGGTCTGGGCCTCTCGTCCATTCTCACCATCGTACGGCCTTAGCTGGTGATAGACAAGCCGGTGTACGCTTCGCGGCGTGGACCGCGACGCGCTCCTCCGGCACTCGCTCCAGCCCGGCGGACGGGACCCCGCCCCGCCGGCCCTCGAGCTCGTGCAGGCGTTCGTGAACACCGTCGACCGGGAGCACGGACCGGACCTGTTCGACTCGGTCGCGGGACTTCGCGAGTGGCTCGAGGTACGTCGTATCGCCGTCAGAGTCGGGGGCGCCGAGCTGGAACGCGCGCGTGCGGTGCGCGAAGGCATCCGGTCGCTGTTGCTGGTCAATAACGGCCATGACCCCGAGCCTGGTGCGCTGGAGTCGCTCGACCGCGCGCTGGTGGGCGCCGACATCGCGATCCGCTTTCCGAGCGCGCGACCACAACTGCAGCCCGCTCGATCCGGGTTCGACGGCGTCCTCGCTCGCCTCGCGGCCGACATCGTCAACGCGGCGGCCGAGGGCTCCTGGACCCGGCTGAAGGCGTGCCCTGGACACAACTGCCAGTGGGCGTTCTACGACCGGTCCAAGAACCGCACCGCGAGCTGGTGCTCGATGCAGATCTGCGGGGGCCGGGCGAAGGCCGCCGCCTACTACCGCCGGCAACGTCGTTCAGACGGCTGATTCCGCGATTGTTAGGACGGCGAGCGGCCCGAGCTGCTCGGCTGATAGAGTCGAGCCATGCGTACGAGTCTCCTCTTGAAAGCACCTCGCGTCATGTTCGCGGCGCTCGGGCTGTTGGCGGTCACGCTCAGCGTGGGCGGCTGTGGCAACAAAAACGCTACGCCCGCCGGAACAAAAGTCCTCGACTGGAGCATCGCGAATAGCGATCGCGCCGCGATCAAGACCGCGACGGTCGACGCTCGCAAGACGAGCGATCGCGTCGAGACCTTCACCATCGCCAACGAGGACGTGAAGCTGAAGCTACATATCGAGACCGGCACCGCGAAGTACGAAGAAGGCGGCAAGCCGATGCAGGTCTCGTCCGTCACGGCGGTCACGGCGTCGGTAGAGGACGGCAAGGACTACACGTTCACGGCGGGGGCGTGCCGGGGTCCGAACTACGCGACCCTCACGCCGGGCACAGCTCCGGGAGATACCGTCCTCGACTGCCTGATCCACGCCGACAAGCCGAAATATCAGATGCTCGTGACCTTCCAGATGAAAGGCGACGGCAGTCTCGTGCCGCAGAACGCGGGCACCACGCTGAAGGCGAATTGAGCCCGTTGCTCGAATCGACAACGCCAGAATCGGCTCCTTCACTCGCTAGTGGTTATCGATGTGCACCGTCTTCGTCGTATGGTCCCACTTCGCCGAAGGGGTGCACGTGGGGTTGGCCCAGTCGTCGTTGGCCGCGGTGCAAAGCTCGAAGCCGACGATCTCGTCCGGCCGCGGCGTGATGTGCGGAGAGACGCATTCTCCCGTGAAGAGGTAGCCGAGGCCGTCGCTGATCTTCCGCCGGTATTCGTCGCGAAGTACGTCCACCGCGATGCAGGGCCCAATCCGACGATTGTTCGTGAGCAAAAGATCGAGGGATGCCTCGGACCCAGCAACGCCGTTCCAGGTGACGAGCACCGGCAATCCATCCGCGCCCCCTCCGGCCGCGGTGCCCGACGCGCCCGTGTAACGCACGGGCGTGAATCCGCGAAGGCTGTCCCACGTCCGCTCTTCCGCGGGGTGGCCACTCGAATACTCCTCCCAGACGACCGGCCGCCCCGGGCTCGCCCAGCGAACGAAGAGCGCGACGTGATCGGTGCCGCCGGAGTCCTTGAGCAACGCATCTCCTGGCTGCAGCTCTCCCGACCCGATGGTCTTCGACACGTCCCAGAGCGTCCACGTCGTACGAGACTGGCCGAGCGCCCACGCCATCGAAACGTAGCCCGAACAATCGGTGCGATACGTCCCGTACCGGTTCGTGTGATTCGCCGACTGGCTGTAAGGCACGCGCTCGTCGATCCAACTCTTGGCGCGCGTGAGGATGTCGTTGCGAACAATCTTCGACGAGGTCGATCCGGATTCCTCCTCGGGCTGCTCCATGGGCGCCTCGCACCCGATCACGTTGAATGCGAGCACGGCGGCGACGAGCGCGAAGATCGTGTTCTTGAACGGCGTCATTGAACCTCGCGCTCCGTAGTGCGAGAGGCGAGCCATTCGAAAGCCCCAGAAACACGCGAAATCCCGAGTCTGGATCGCCGCGCCCCGGCTCCGAGCGGTGGTCACAGTCGTGTCGCGCGCGTCGGGAGGCGTTGCCCGAGTCGCGTGATATCGGCACCCCGAGCGAGGACACGATTTCAAACAATTCGAATACTTACAGAAAGATCATTGGGCCCGTCGATCGGGTGGTGCGCTCTTGGTCGTCATCTCGAAAACCGGCAATGTGGCCATCGCGAATCGACCGCGACCCCGCGCCGTAAGGAGACCGTCATGCAGTTCATGATCATGCACAAGCAGAGTGAGACCACCTCGAACAAGCCGAGCTCCGAGCTCATCGAGCGAATGGGGGCGCTCGTGGGTGAGTACCTCAAGAACGGCCGCATGGTCGACGGCGCCGGTCTCAACCCGGCACACGCGCGAACGCGGATCGTCGCCAAGAACGGAAAGCTCGCCGTGACGAGCAGCCTGGTCGCTGGTGACAATGAGCTTCCCGCTGCCACCATGCTCCTCAAGGTCGAGAAGCGCGAAGTGGCGGAAGCTTGGGCCGAGCGGTACGCGAAGGCCCTCGGCGATGGCGAAGTGCAGCTCGGGAAGGTCACCGAACCGTGGGACCTCGGCGTGGTGCCCGAGCCGCCGAACGCGCCTCTCCAGTTCCTACTCATCGAGAAAGCGAGCGCGGCGAGCGAGAAGAACGAGCGCTCGCCGCAGCAAAAGGCGGAGCTGACCCGCCTCCGCACGGAAATGACGAAGGCCGGAGTTCTGCAGCGCACGATTTCGCTCAAGCCGAGCGCCAACGCGACGCGCCTCCTCTTCAACAAGAACGCGCTGCGCAAATTCGATGGCCCGTTTACGGAATCGAAAGAGCTCATCGGCGGCTTCGCCGTCATCGACTTCCCGAGCTACGACGAGGCGATCGAGATGGCGAAGGTCTACGCCGATATCCTCGGCGGCACGCTCGAGATGGACATCCGCGAAGTCGAGGAAATCTTGCGTTGACCATTCACCTCGCGACCGCGCGTCGCGTCGTCACTCCGCGGTCGCGAGCGCCATCACGATCAAGCCGTCCATGAGGCGGCGCAGCTCGGGGATCGACGCGCCCGAGGTCTTGAGGCTCTTTGCGGCGAGCGCGAGCAGGTGCGCGAGATCGGATGCGGGTAACGCGCGCTTGCCCCGCATGTCGGGTGCCAGGACGGCGTGGAGGTCGGATTCGAACCGCCGATAGAACGCGGCGATCGGCTCGGGTACGTACGTCCCGATGTTGTCGATCAAGTCGCGACCGTTCGGGTTGTCCGCCGCGCTCTCGAACGGCTCGACGATGTAGACGTCGAACAGCACGCGCAGGCGTCCTTTGAGCGACCGTTGTTGCGCGAGGCGGGTCGCGCTCTCGGCCGCGCACTCCTCCGTGTGGTGGTCGATCAGCGCCGCCATGATCGCTTCCTTGTTCGCGAACGCGGCGTAGAGCGTCGGTCGCGACATGTCGGCGGCCTCCGCGATGTCGGCCATCGTGACCTTGCGATAGCCGTGGCGGTTCA
>JADMIO010945855.1_pt1 | contig 12682 bp, 10 predicted proteins | sample 8958161 | NCBI WGS metagenome assembly JADMIO01 (sample SAMN16585339, study PRJNA669376) | soil metagenome | isolation source: Crop rotation soil | place: USA: Cullars Rotation, Alabama | collected 2011 | reverse complement strand
GATCGAAGCCGCATCCCACAGTGGCGCATCTTTCCAGCGCGCGACTTCCTGGCGCATGACCGCCACGCCCTCGGCAAAGGTAACTTTCGCCTTCCAGCCCAGCAACCGCTCAATCTTGCGCACATCCGCAAATGTGACTTGGGGTTCACCGGGCCGCTTGGGAATGTAAACTACGTCTTTCACTCCAAGCAGTTCCACTAGCGTGTTCACACTGTACGTGCCCCCGCTGCCAACGTTCATGATTTCACCGACTAAACTCGATTGCACGACAGCCTTCAACGCCGCAACCGCATCGCTGACAAACGTGAAGTCGCGCGTTTGTTTGCCATCCCCTACAACTGTTAGAGGCTTGCCGTGAGCCATTTGGGAAAGAAAAACTCCAAATACCGCGCCGTAAGTCCCCGAGGTCCGCGCACGCGGTCCATAGACGTTAAAGAAACGCACACTCACCGCAGGAAGTTTATAAACCTGTGCCCAATGCTGCACATAGCATTCACCGATATACTTCGTGAGTGCATAGGGATACATAGGACGCATCTCTGCAGTCTCAGGAGTGGGAACCACGTCGGGTAATCCATAGCAGCTACTCGACGCCGTATAGACGAAGCGCTTTACATTGGCGGCGCGAGACGCTTCAAGGACGGCCATGGTGCCGTCAACATTCGAACGATGGTATTCGAACGGCTCAACGATTGAGGGAACGATATCGGCGCGTGCAGCTAGATGAAAGACCCAGTCGATTCCCTTGAAATAGGCTTCGACGTCCTCGCGACGGCCAATATCAACGTGCACGAATTTAAATTTGGGACTGGATTCAAGGTGAGCGACATTGGTTTTACGGCCCACCGACAAATTGTCGAGAGCGATCACCTCGTGGCCTTCGTTTAAGAGGCTTTCCACTAGGTGGCTCCCTATAAAACCTGCTCCACCTGTGACTAAGGCGCGGGCCATAACTCCCCTTCAAAATTCAGAAATATACTCAGTATGACTGAAGATTTCTTCCATTGACAATATTTACCGGTTCCTCTGTAGTTATAGACTGATGCACAAGGATTCTCAGTTCCTGAATCAGGCTTTCAATCAAGATACGGCCCGCAGCTATCTTTCAGACTACGCGAACGTCTTGCATGAAAAACTGAAGGCGATTCCTGCGCAGTCTCTTGACGCCGCCCTCCAATTGATTGCGAATGCCCGCCGCAATGGAAATACCGTTTTCGTGGGGGGCAATGGCGGTTCAGCGGCAATAGCGGAGCATCTCAGTTGCGATTGGCAAAAGGGAGTTCACGTTCCTGGAGGCAAATCCCTGAAGGTGCACTCACTGTCTTCGAACATGCCGCTTTTGACGGCAATCTCGAACGACCTTGGCTATGACCGCTCCTTTTCGTTTCAGCTCGAACTCGCGGACTTGAAAGCTGATGACGTTGTGGTTTTAATTTCTTCCTCTGGAAAGAGTGAGAACATCGTGAAGGCCGCACAAGTCGCGAAATCGCGAGGCTGTAAAATCATCGGCCTCACCGGCTTTTCGGGCGGCGCACTCAAAGACACCGCCGATGTGTCGCTGCATGTTCCATTCGAAAATTACGGTGTGGTTGAAGATGCGCATCAGGTGATCATGCACGTGCTGGCCCAGTATCACGCACTTCAATTTCGCAAATGAAAACCTTAAACCTTGAAGATCTTTATTTCCGCATGCTGCGTATTCGCCGCGTGGAGGAGGAAATCGCGAAACGCTACGCTCTACAGCAGATGCGTTGCCCGGTTCACTTAAGCGTTGGCCAAGAAGCCGCGGCGGTTGGCGTTGCGGTCACCTTGCAACCGCAAGATTTGATGGTCAGCACTCACCGTGCGCACGCCCACTATTTAGCCAAAGGCGGACGCCTCACCGCTTTACTCTGCGAACTTTACGGCAAAGCAGACGGCTGCGCGCGCGGCCAGGGCGGCTCCATGCACTTAGTGGATTGGAATGCCGGATTCGCGGCTTCCACTTCGATCGTCGGCGGAACAACTCCGGTGGGAGTCGGCCTCGCGTGGGCCGCCCACTTGCAAAAACAACCGCAAGTCACGGTCGTCTGCATCGGCGATGCCGCGATCGAAGAAGGAGTGTTCCATGAGTCGGCCAATTTTTCCGCGCTTCACAAATTGCCGGTGTTGTTCGTTAGCGAAAACAATCTTTACTCCTGCTACACACCACTCAAAGACCGGCAACCGAATCGCCCGCTGAGTGATGTGGCGCGGGGTCACGCTCTGCGCTTTCTCGCTCTGGATGGCAACAATTGCATGGATGTCGCCTCGAGAGTTGCACCGCTGGTGGACACGATACGCAAGGGTGAGGGGCCGGCGCTCCTCGAACTTTCGACATATCGATATCTAGAACACTGTGGACCGAACAATGATGACAACCTCGGGTATCGCAGTTCCGAAGAACTCAAAATTTGGCACGATCACGATCCTCTGCTGGTGACCCGCATGCAAATGGAGACCAACGGCTCTTGGAGCGACGCTTTCGCTAAAGAAGTCGAAAGCAAAGTGGAGGCAGAGGTGCAAGCTGCGTTCAAATACGCGCTCGAGGCACCCTTCCCTGAACGCAGCGATCTAGGAGCATATGTTTATGCCGAGAATCGTTAGTTTCATCGAGGCTCTTAGAGAAGCGACAGACCAGCTCCTGCGTGCAGATGATTCCGTGTATTTAATCGGCGAAGGCGTTCCAGATCCGAAAGCGATTTTCGGAACCACTACAAACTTAAAGGAGCTCCACCCCAATCGCGTGTTCGATATGCCGATCTCTGAAAATGGTTTGACCGGTGTTGCGATCGGGTCCGCGCTAAACGGCATGCGCCCAATCATGGTGCATCAGCGCATGGATTTTACGCTCTACGCGCTCGACCAGCTCGTCAACAACGCGGCCAAGTGGTACAGCATGTTCGGCGGATGGAAGCCCGTTCCCTTAGTGGTGCGCATGATCATCGGGCGCGGCTGGGGTCAGGGCAATCAGCATTCACAAAATCTCGAAGCTTTTTACGCTCATGTTCCCGGCCTAAAAGTGGTCGCACCTTCGTGCGCATATGCCGCAAAGGGTTTGCTGATCGCGGCGGTTCGCGACAACAATCCCGTAATTTTAATTGAGCACCGCTGGTTGCACAACACAACTTCCGAAGTTCCTGAGGACATGTTCGAAGTCGAAATCGGCAAAGCCCGCGTTCGCCGTCCCGGAAACGACCTTACGATCGTCACATGGTCTTACCCGGTGCTCGAAGTGATGAAAGCCGTCGAGTATCTCGAAGCACAGGGCGTCTCCGCGGAAGTTTTAGATATGCAAACGATTCGGCCAATGGATATGGCCGCCATTAAGCAATCCGTACGCAAAACCGGACGCTTGCTTGTTGTGAATGACGCCTGGAAATTCGGCGGCCTCGCCGGAGAAGTGATTGCAAGCGTGAGTGAAGACGAGAGCATCACGCTGAAGTCGCGCCCCGCGCGTTTGACCTATCCGGATTTTCCGAGCCCCTCGACTCATGCGCTGACCAAATTCTATTACAATGGTCCGCTCGAAGTCGTACAAGCTGTTGGGAAAGTGTTGGGACGAAAAATCGATACGGCGTCAGTGGCCGAATACCAAAGCCAACGCACGCATGATGTTCCGGATCAGAACTTCAAAGGCCCCTTTTAGCTTATTTTAAAATCGTGCCGACAGCCTTTAAGAGTGAAGACTTAGTGACCGCGCTCTTGTTGCCTAGGATTTTGCCTTTTAAACCCGCGAACACGTTGCCGAGGATTGGAATCAACTCGGGCTCGCACTTCGCCTTCAGCAGTGCGGAGGAAATACAAAAGAACGCGTCTCCCGCGCCTGTGGCATCGATTTCCTGGTCCGCAAAAGCAGGCGAAAAATACTCCTTGCCGTCTTCGCCGGAAATTAACACCGAACCGCTCGAACCGAGAGTCATGGCGACGGAGGCTTGTCCCTTCGCTAAATCTTGCGCCGTCCGCCGGCCGATATCGAGCGGCTCAGAGAAACGGTCATGATAAGCCAGGCGGGCCTCGCGAGTGTTGAAGCTCAAATAGTTAAAGCGCTTGTGCTTGTGCAGAACGTTGTAGCCAAAATTCGACGAGTTGGTTTGAACATTCAATGCGACAAATGAATTGAGCTCGTTCGTGCCCTCAAGAACACTTTTCTCAAATAGGCCATGGCCGAAATCGGCGAGAATCGTGAGATCCATCTTGCCATCGAGTTCGAGCATTCTCTCGGTGAACTGAGTCGCCGAGTGGATCGTCCACTGATCCGAGCGCAAGTCCGTGATTTCGAAAAAACATTGTGCTTTGTCAGCGCCGATGTAGCGAGTTTTTCGAGGCGTGGGAATATTCGGAACCACAACTTCATGGATCACCACGCGGGGATCCATTTTCTCTTTGAGCATTTTTTTGAAATAGGGTTCATCACCATGGGTGATCAAAAGATGAACCTCTTTGCCAAAATCCGCTAAGTGGTTCGCGATCGCCATGGATCCGCCCGCGTAATTTTCCTCATACAGAAAATGAGCGGAAATCGAAGGGCTCTTCGACGAGAGGTTTTCCGGATTGCAGAAGCGGTAGGTGTCGACGATCGGCTCTCCTACCACCAAAATCTTTTGCTGCCCAACACGGTCTAAAATCTCAGCGACTTTGGCGGCGCCGCCGATTTCGCGCACCCGCTTGATCGCCTGCGTTTGTTGTTCGCTCCAATTGATAAAAAATTTGTTGAGCAGGCTTGATGAGCTATGCACTTCATCCTCGGTGAACACCAACTTGCCGCCATGGCGTTCGACTTCAGATTCTTCAGCAAAGATACCGCCACTCAGGTCTTTGGTCTTGTCGCTATAATCGGGACCTTTGACATAGAAATCCGGCTTCAAAATCTGAATGGAAGGAACCGCGGTCTGAAAGTCGCTCAGCGCGACAAAATCGACCTCGGCAAGGGCCGCGACCATGGACGCGCGCAATTTGCCCGTGAAGTGAGGACGGCCTGGTCCTTTGTTCACAAACTTATCCGTAGTCAGAGTCACGACGAGAATATCACCGAGTTGCTTTGCGGATTGAAAGTGGGCCAGGTGACCGGCATGCAGAACATCGTAAACGCCATGGCACTGTACGATTTTTTTGCCGGGAAACCGCTCACGTAGGGAACCAAGTTGCTCAAAGGTCAGGACCTTCGTAGGCTGTTTCCCTCGTGGAATCGAGCTTATAGTTCCTTCTTGGATCAAGCGGCCTCCCTGAAACCTGCCACTCTTCCATGGTACAACCCTTTCCGGGTGGAAGGAATAGAACTAGCCCTTTAACCTTCCTAGCATCTGATTGTACGCCTCGTAAACTTCACTAAAGTGATCCTTTTTGCGGTAGCCAAGAGGATTTGCCCCCTTTAGATCCATAACCTGATTCATTTCGTTTGTGAGGCGATACATAGACCCGGCGATCCGGTTTGAAAAGATATAAGCGGCGATCACATTGATGGCCATCGCCACAAAAGTCGCAACTATAAACGCAAGTCTCATTAGCACTTCCTGGCGTTCCGCAAAGAGAAGCAGCTCATGATTTTCGGGGAGACCAAGAGCTAAGGCCTTTTGCGCGAACAAATTGAAGAAGTAATAGTTCGCGAACAGGAAGAGCGGCACCATCAACAGCGTCGCTACAATTGCGTAAAGCGCGAAACTGGCCTGAAAGGCCGGGTTGATGAGCAATCGTTTGCGTCTGGCTGGTTGCTTACTCATAGGTGCTCTCCTTAGTCTGAAAACAGTTTCCGCGATAACGGAAGAGATCACAAGACCAAATCAACATCGTCCTCATGCTGAGTGCAAAAGCTGCTAGGGCATCAACTCATATTCCATTCGTCGTTCTTCTGTATCAAGTCCAAGAAGCTTGACGAGCGACACGATATGATTGGCCGAGAGAGTTTCAACATGAATGAACGTTAGCCAGCCCAGGGCGTCCAAATTGATTCGATCCACTTGGGCTCTCATGCCCGCTTCCATCAACTTCTTCGGATCCGCCGTCACTAGTTTTAAAAATATGCTATCGCCCTTTTCTTCAATCCAAAAAATAGTATTCCCCAAATAGTCATCGCCAGAGCTCGGGACCAACTGGCCCACGGTGACCCCGTCAATCTGGCACACATCGATCTTGAGTTCACCTTTGTCGGTCTTGTCCTGAAGTTTCAGCAAATATCTTCCGGTTTCGAGCGTCGACATTTGCGCGGCATAAACCTCAGAGTCCGGATTGCCGGGAATTGCATGACCGCGAATTTTGCTAATTTTGTTTATGCCCTTCAAATCCACGGGGGGAAAAGTAGGGCAAACGAGTTGCGTGGTTTGAACGAGTTTGCAGCTAGAGAGAAGCAAAAAACTGAGCGTAATTAAGGTTTTCATGCCGCGAGTATAACTTTACGCGGGCAGAGTTCAACGATTGATTGAAAGTATGGTGGTCGGCAGGTTTCGATTCCATGTGCAACTGCGGGACCATGCTTTCGTATCTTGCCCGGGCAAGATTACTAAATTTCGATGTCAGCTTCTTTTTTCTGCTCGCTGGTCAGCTGTTCCTCGTCGGAGCTCTCCTCGTCAAATGCGGCCATGGCCGCCGAGGCTTGTTCTGCCAACGAAGACACATCCCGTGACTCATCCTCTTGCGCAGATACCGGCTCGGCTTCAGCAAAAACTTCCGCCGATGACGGACCTTCTGCCTCCCCCTCCGCAACCTCTGCGCCCTCAGTCACGAACGCAACTTCAGCCTCGCCTTTTTCGGCCGCAAGCTTCGCGGTTTCATAGCGCTCGAGCCAACGTTTGTCTTTATCTTCAACCGTTTCGCCGACCGCAAGCGCTTCGCGAATATCCTGCGCGCGCTCTTGATCGCGCTTCTGGCGCTGACGTTCCTTTTCTTGTTCGAAAAATTCGGAGCTAGTGGTGATCGTGCTCAACTCATCGCTGATCGCCAGCAACTCGTCCTCACCCTCAGAGTAAGTCTTGCCGACTTCTTGCGAGAGTTGGCCGGTCAAATCGCTCAACGTTTCTTTGTCTTCAACTTCTCCAATTCCCTCAGGTATCAGCTGATCAATTTCAGCCAGCGACGGGAGTTCTTGCAAATTGCGCAGACCAAAAATCTCCAAAAATTTCCGCGTGGTTTCGTAAAACATGGGTTTGCCCGGGAGATCACTGCGCTCACCGAACGTAACCAAATGCTTTTCCATCAACGCGCGCAATAAGTGACCGCTTTCCACACCGCGGATTTCGTCGATCTGCGCTTTGGTGACAGGTTGTTTGTACGCGACGATCGAAATCACTTCTAAAGCCGGGCCGCTCAGTCTGAACGGGCGCGCCTTCACCGACTGGCGCAGATATTTCATGTTGGTAGGCTTAGTGCGCAGCTGGAATCCGCCGGCAACTTCTTCGAGCGTGAAACCACGCAAAGTGTCTTCGTACTGCTCTTGCAAAGCTTGAATGGCGGCGCGAATTTCTTTCGAGCGCACATTCGTGCCTTTGAACGCTTGTTTGATCACGGCAACGCTGATTGGTTTGTCGGTCGAGAAAAGCGCGCTTTCGACAATCGACTGAACTTGCTCTTCGGTCAGAACTTCAACGTCTTCAATATCGGCAGCTTCAAAGCTATCGAGCTCCGTGCCTTCGAGATCGGCGGCCGGCGCAGACTCCTCGCCTTCAGATGCCTCAAGCATTTCCTCTTCGTGTTCTTTTTCGATTTCGTCCATCATAGTTCCACCCCAGTCTCAGGATCGTGATCCGGCGGCAAATCGTTCAGCGCAATCTCATGAACGACAGGTTCGGCCGCAGCAGTTTCAATGTGTGTAGGTTCTTCGTTTAAGGCGTCGACAAGTTGATAGTCAGTTAATACTTCTTCCGACGGACCAGCTTCTCCCAAAGCATCCGCGAGCGCCGGGAAATCAGACTCTGAGGCGACTGCGGGCACTTCCACCTGATCTTCATTTGCAATCTTCATCTCTTCCGCAAAAATTTCGTCGTCAGTGGCGGCATCGGCAAACGTCTCTTGCACAACGGTTTCGTCGCCGGCTTCGTCATCCGGCAAGACCCCTTCTGCTTCATCCAGGCTTAGTTGCGCGTCGGCCATAATCGCATCGGCTTTTTGCTCTGCATTGACGCTCTCATAGCTTTCAACTTGCGAGATCACATCGCGGTCAATCGCCTTCTTCGCTTCAACGTGGATATCGGCGAACGGGTCCGTTTGAAAAACCGAAACGAATCCCATTTTTGCCAACTCCAACAAAGACAAAAATGTCAGCAAAACTTGAGAGGAACCGTTGGAGCGATCGGTGATCAACTCGTTGAACACCAAGCGGCGGCCTGGAATCAACAAGTCTTTCATCTGCATAATGCGCTCGCCGATCGAGAGCATGGTCGCGGCCACTTTGTGGACCGTCTTTTTCATATTCTTAACAGCCATGCGATACGCGGCGATCAATGAGTAAAGCGGATTTTCTTCTAAAATAAGCTCGCCTTCTTCAAGCGATTCAATCTCGGCACGCTCGCCGCGCTGAAATACATCCCGGCCAAGCAACGGCAGCTTGTAAAGCTGTTGCGAAAGTTCTTTGATTTTTTTGTACTCAAGCAATTTCTGCACGAGATCCTTGCGCGGATCCTCTTGCTCGATTTCTTCGCCGTCTTCGTTGTACTGCGGAAGTAGCATTTTGGATTTGATATGAATCAACGTCGCAGCCATGGCCACGAATTCGCCGGCAACCTCGAGATCGAGCCTGCGCATGGTTTTAATGTACTCTAAATACTGGCGTGTAATCTGATGGATATTAATATTAAAAATATCCATCTCCTGCTCCCGAATCAGGTGCAAGAGAAGGCCTAATGGCCCTTCAAATCGTTCCAGTTGAACATGTATGCTCAAAATCGCTCCTCTGCGGGGAACTAGACCAAAGTTCACCAAGTTAGACGCGATTTATCAAGGGTTTTCTAAGCCGAAAAGAGCCCCGTTTTTAAGCAATCTTGGCAGCTAAAAACTGAGCAAAATCGAGAAGATTGTGCCCAATAAAGCCGACCGGCACCGCCAGCACCCACCCCACGCTTAAAATCAGCAAAAACAACAGCATAGAGAGTTGCGTCTGATGATGATCGAGCCACATATTCCAGCGAATCGGCAAAAACGGGGCGATCACCTTGCCGCCATCAAGGGGATGAATCGGGATTAGGTTGAACACCGCCAAAGTAATATTGATAAAAATAAAATTCACCAACAGCGTAGTGAGAGCTTGCCCGGTGCTGCCGGCTGGGCCGTGGGTCACGAGAATTGCGATAATAAACGTCGAAACAAAGGCCAAAATTAAATTGGAAACCGGGCCCGCCAGCGCGATCCAAAACATATCCTGCAGCGGGCGTTTTAAGTTGCGTGAATCTACCGGAACAGGTTTGGCCCAGCCAAACATAAATCCGCTATGAAATAAAATTCCTGCGAGTGGCAGAATCCAAGTCCCCATGGGATCACCGTGCGATGCGGGATTCAAATTCAAACGACCCAGGCGCTCGGCCGTGTTGTCACCCTTGAACTTGGCCACCAAACCATGTGCGAATTCATGAAAGCACAGCGCAAAGAGAAAGGGCACGAACTGCATGCCGACCTGATATCCGATTTCGACTAGATTCATTTCACCCATTTGACTGTTCTACCCTATTCGCGTGACGCTGACAAAGCTTCAACCAACACCCCTGAACGATAAAAGCACTTACGCGTGGCCTTTTGCAACTTCTTGAAGGCGGCGGAGCGGAACTCTTCGCGCGCGACAAAGGGGCGCTTTAATTCGACGCTTTGATACACCACCACGTCGGGCCCTTCGACCGCGATTTTGCGCTCAAGATTCATCCATTCCGACTCCACTTTGCAAGGATCCGGCTTTTGTTGCATGAGTTTCGTATTTTTCAATCGGCGCACTCCCTGAAACGAAAACGGAGTTTCGGCCAAGCGCATGTCGCTTTCGCGCGCATCCGTTTCATAAAACGCACCGGTCAAAAATCCATCCGGGATGACGAAAAACTGATCTTTACCGGCATCAAACGTCACTCGGCCCGTATCAAATTCAAGTGCCATCTTCATATCGCCAAGCTGGCGGCCGGTGGTGGGCTCTTTGATATAGCGGAAGGTGTTGACTGCTTGGCCTTCGGCAAAATACTCAAGCGTATCCGTTAGCACTTCTGAGCGCGGCGCCATTAGCAGATCACTCGCAATTCTGTATCCCGCCATATGATTCAATTGCGCATTCACACGCACACTCACATCGTCCTGCGATTTAAATTTGTATTCATAGTCATGAACGTGCGCAAAGGCCTTGGGCACAGTTTCCGGCAAGCGCTCAAAATGTCCTTTGGGTGACTCGAGAATCCACGCGGGACGACCCGAAATATCCGGGAACGGCTCGAGCGAGGACACCGAATTGGTCGCATCCAACCAATATATATCCTTGCCCACCTTCGCTTGGGCGATCGCGTGATTGAAGGTCGACATCTCGGGATAAATATAGTCTGGTTCATGACCCCAAGGGTTTTCACCGCGGCGAACGAGCGCCACGTTGGCGTCGATTTTTAACGCGCGCAACATCGCGACTAGAACTGATGCGAGATCCTTGCAATCTCCGTAACGAGATTTCTCAATTTCAGCGAGCGTCCGCGGAACAATTCCGCCATTGTGCCTGCGCCAATCGCCAAAGTAACGGAAGTCTTTGCTCATGTTTTCCATGAGAAACAAAATTTGCTCTTTAGGATTCGATTTTCTCTTGGCGCTCTTCACGAGTGACTGCAGTTTGTGCGGCAGCGGCGCAGTCAACACCTTCGCATAGTCTTGACTGAGATCTTCAAAGAAGGGCTCCCACTCTTTATGCGTCGAAGTCCAAATGTAGGTGAAACCGCTCGGAAGAAAGTATGGATCCTTCTCCGCGTGCACCCACCCGGGAAGAGTCTTTGCATTGGTGTACTCAATATTAAATTTATCCTTCTGGGATTTGCGAATCAATCCTCGCGGATCGCGCAAGCCCGAGAAAATCGGCATTTCGGACTTCACGCGGATTTTCAATTTTTCAATAAACACAGAGGGACCAAGAATCTGACCGTTCGACCAGCGGCCTTCCATCACGGGCTTTGCGGTGTTGATCGTGTACTTCACGTGCAGCTTTGAGCCGATTTGCACTTGAGGAAAGACAATGCTGCGAACCTTCATCGCATCGAAGTCTTTCGCCTCGCCCTTGTCACGGTCCTCTATTGCACTTGGCTCAACGGGAATCTTATCCTTGCCGTTCAACGTATACGCCTCGAGAATTTGCACCTTTTCGATCTGCCCGTTGTAGTCGATGGCGAAAACACTTGCGCTCGTCTTGGCATCTTCAGCCTGAACGCGCACGGTGTAGTCGACCGCGGTGTTGCTGGAGCCGTTTTTTTTCACGTCAAAGTCGATTCCGTAGTGCTCGACCACGCTACCGGCTTCCTTGAGCGTCATCCAGCGGGCTTCAACTTGAGCGGAGACAAACAGGGCTAAGATCAGAGGGAGTTTGCGCATGTTCACCATGGTATGCGCTCTCTACGGGTTTGGCAAAAATCCATTGCTCGACCATGGTCGAAAGCACAGCGCGTTGATGCAAGGATTTCAAGCGTTTCGCCGATAAGTTACTCAGATGAAAAAAGTCATCTTTGACAACATTCACGGCTACATCACGCTCAACCAGGTCGAAACCAGAATTCTCGAGACCATGTATTACCAGCGCTTGCGCTGGATTCGCCAACTTGGCTTCAGCTTTTACATTTTTCCCGGCGCCACTCACACCCGTCATGCTCATGCGCTCGGTGTTTCGCATGTGATGGACCGGATTTTGAAAAATCTCGGCCTAGCTGCCACGGACGAAAAAATGTTCGATCCGAAGTCGCGCGATGAGCGCACGACGTTTCATCGCATGATGCGGCTTGCAGCCATGCTCCACGATATCGGGACTTTTCCATTTTCGCACTCGATTGAGATGGCCTACATCAATCACTGCCGCAATCAAGCGCAGGTGTCGAAGCCGAAATATCAAGCGAACCACGAAGTTTTGGGCTCTCACATTATTCTGAACACCGATTTCGAAGGCGGGATTACCCGCATCTTGAAAGAAGAAGGAATTGATCCGGTGGAACTGTCGCAAATCATCGCCGGCGAATCGAAAAATACTCTGGCCAATCAGCTGATGCACGCCGATGTCGATGCCGATCGCATGGACTATTTGATTCGTGACGCGCAACACACCGGTGTGAAGATCGGTTTGTTCGATTTAGATTTTTTAATTCGCAATCTGCGCCTGCACGAACAAGACGGTCAGCAACTGCTGTGCATTTCCGAAGACGGAATCAATGTCGTGGATTCTTTTCTGGTCGCCCGCTACTTCTGGTACTCGCAGATCATTCATGAAGGGACCGGCTATAAGTTTGATTTGCTCGCCGCTAAAATTTGCGAATACTTTTTAGAAAATGGCTTATCTTACTCATTCGACACTCTGATGGACAAAGTGGCGATGAATCCCTACGAGTACTTCACATTCAATGACTCATACTTCATGGCCAAGCTGCACGAGTTTTTGGCTGGCCGCGCCCGTCATCCGATGATCTCCGAATTGAGCGACATGCTGGCGCGCCGGATTCCTCCCGCGCAAATCCGTGTCGCACCGGTG
>JADMIO011101970.1_pt1 | contig 12683 bp, 10 predicted proteins | sample 8958161 | NCBI WGS metagenome assembly JADMIO01 (sample SAMN16585339, study PRJNA669376) | soil metagenome | isolation source: Crop rotation soil | place: USA: Cullars Rotation, Alabama | collected 2011 | reverse complement strand
TCACGGCGCCGAGACGCTGCGCCGCCTCGTCGCCGAGCACGGCCGCGCCCGCGTCACCGCCGCGATGAAGGCGCTGCGCGCCCGCGCCTCGGCGCAGCTCCGCGCCGCGCTGCGCCGCCTGGGCGACGGCCGCCGCGAGGCCGAGCAGCGCCTCGATGACGGCGCCCGCTTGTGCGTCGCCTTCGAGGTGAGAGGCGACAGCGTGCGCGTCGACTTCACCGGTTCGGCGCCCGTGCACAGTGGCAACCTCAACGCCACGCCGGCCGTCGTGCGCGCCGTCGTGCTCTACGTGCTGCGTCTCCTCGTCGCCGAGCCGCTGCCGCTCAACGAAGGGCTGCTGGAGCCGGTCGAGCTGGTCATTCCCGAAGGCATGCTCAACCCGCGCTTCCCCGACGATCCCGCGCTCGCGCCGGCGGTCGTCGGCGGCAACGTCGAGACCAGCCAGCGCCTCGTCGACACGCTGATCCGCGCGCTGGGTCTCGCCGCGTGCGGCCAGGGTACGATGAACAACGTGCTCTTCGGCAACGATGCGTTCGGCTACTACGAGACGGTCTGCGGCGGCACCGGCGCCGGCCCCGGTTTTCACGGCGCGAGCGCCGTGCACAGCCACATGACCAACACGCGCATCACCGACCCCGAGGTGCTCGAGCACCGCTTCCCGGTGCGGCTCGAGCGCTTCGCGGTGCGCCGCGGCTCCGGCGGCGCCGGCGCCTTCCGCGGCGGCGACGGTGCGGTGCGCGAGCTGACGTTCCTCGCGCCGGTGTCGCTGTCGATCGTCAGCCAGCACCGCGTCGAGGCGCCGTTCGGCGGTGCCGGCGGCGGCGACGGCGCGCGCGGCCGCCAGCGGCTGATGCGCGCGAAGGGAGCCGTCGAGAACCTGGCGAGCGTCGACGGTCGCGAGGTGCAGGCCGGCGACCGGCTGCTGCTCGAGACGCCGGGCGGCGGCGGCTGGGGTGCGGCGAGCGACGACTAGCGGCGCTACGGCTGCGCGCGCACCGCGTGCCACGCGCCCGGCTGCTTCGCGGCCGACGAGCGGAAGGTCCCGGCGAGCGCGTCGCCGTCGAGCGTGCCCTCGAGCTGCAGCTCGCCGATGGGGCGGCCGAAGGGGAGCCGCAGGCTGACCGGCCACGGCGGCGGGCCGCGCCGTACCGTGCCGCTCACCGTCGTCGCGGGAACGCCGAACGTCATCGCTTTGCCCTCGATGTTGATCCGCCCGCTGCCACTGACGTCGGTGCCGCGCTGCTGGAGGTCGAGGCGCAGCTCGATGACGTAGTCGTCCTCGGGATAGAAGACGTTCTCGAGCCGCGCCGCCCATTTGCCGGCGAGCGGACGCCCGGTTGCCGCAGCCGGCGAGGACGCGGCCTCGGTGCCGACACCGGTCACCGTCGTCGTCGCGGCTTCGGTGGGCACGACGAGGACTTCGGCGGCGGGCGAGGGTGCCGGTGTAGCCGCCAAGGCCGCTCCCTCTGTCGTTGCCGCGGCCGCAGGTGAGCTCAGCTTGGATGCGGGCGGCGCGGTCATGCTCAGAGAAGGGCGGGCCTCCGGGTCCCTCGGGAGCAGGCGAAACACTCGCCACGCTACGAGCGACACGAGGCCGAATATGAACAACAGCGCCAGCGCCACGAGTCCCCACAGCCACACCGTGCGGGGGCGTTTCGCGCTTGCGGGCGTCAACGGCGACGCGCCAACGCTCGACGCTGGACCGGCGGTGGGTGTCCGCGGACGCGCGGCGCTAGCCGCGGGTGGCGCTGTCGCATCGTTCGCCGCCCCGCGCTGCACCGGAGGAGAAGGCCGATCCGCGTCCGCCACTCTCACGGTCACCAACGGCGTGGGCTCCGCCCCGCCCATCCTCCACAGCGGTTGGTCCGGCGCCGGCGCAATCGGCACGGGCGGGGGCAACTCCTCGTCCTGATCGCCGTCGCCGGCCGCAGCGAACCGAGCCCACCGCTCGCGAAGCTGACCCGTCTTCGTCGACTCGTCTACCTGCGGCTGCCGCTCGTCCTCGACCCGCAGCACGAACGGCGCCGCCTGCGCCCGCTGCGCGACGCGCACCTCCTGGCCACTGTCGAGCCGCGCGCGGCCGCGCACCCGCGTGCCGTCGACGAAGGTGCCGTTGGCCGACCCGAGGTCCTCGACGTACACGCCCTCGCCGTCGGCGACGAGCCGCGCGTGCAGCCGCGACACCGAGCCGTCGGCGATCGTCACGTCGCACCCTTCGCTCCTGCCGACGACGAGCTCGGCGCCCGGCGGCAGTGGATGCTCGGAGAGCACCTGCCCACCCTTCATCAGCAAGACCCGGGGCTGGGACACGACTGCCCGCAGTTTGCCACGACGCGCAATCGCTGCCAATGCCGTGCTTTACACCGCCGAGCGGCGCCCGAACCACACCGCTTTCCAGGGTTGGAAGCGAAATTGCTGACGCTCCCGGCGATGGAAGGAGGAACCCCACCATGAGAACCCTTCGCGCCGCCGCCGCGTGGCTGGCGCTTCCCGCCGTCCTGGCGGTGATCGCCTGCTCCACCAACCCGGCCACCGGCCACCAGCAGCTCAACTTCTACAGCCAGGACCAGGAAATCGCGCTCGGTCGCCAGTACAACGAGCAAGTGGTCCAGCAGATCGGTCTCTACCAGGACCGCCAGCTGCAGAGCTACGTCGAGCGGCTGGGCCGCCAGCTCGCCGCGCGCTCCGAGCGCCCCGACCTGCCATGGACGTTCACCGTCGTCGACGACCCCTCGGTCAACGCCTTCGCGCTGCCCGGCGGCTTCGTCTACGTCACCCGCGGCCTCATCGACCATATGGGCTCGGAGGCCGAGCTCGCCGGCGTGATGGGCCACGAGATCGGCCACGTCGCCGCGCGCCACTCGGTCAACCAGCTCTCCAAGGCGCAGCTGACGCAGATCGGGCTGACGCTGGGCATGGTGCTCGCCGGGCCGCAGGCGCAACAGTACGGCGACCTCGTCAACCTCGCCGGCGGCCTGCTGTTCCTCAAGTTCAGCCGCGACGACGAGAGCCAGGCCGACGAGCTGGGCCTGCGCTACATCGGCCGCTCCGGCTATCCGCCGCAGGCGATGGGCAACGTCTTCACGCTGCTGTCGCGCGTCAGCCGCGTCGAGCAGGGCGGCCGCGTGCCGCAGTGGCTCGCCACCCACCCCGATCCCGAGACGCGCCTCAAGCTGATGCAGACCTACTACGCGCGGCTGCCCTCCGGCCTCGGCAACGAAGGCTGGCGCCGCGAGCCGCTGCTGCAAGTGGTCGACGGCGTCACCTACGGGCCCGACCCGCGCGAAGGCTTCTTCCGCAACGGCGTCTTCTACCACCCCGAGCTGGGCTTCGCCCTCGAGTCGCCGCGCGGCTGGAAGGGCACCAATCAGAAGCAGGCCGTTGTGTGGCAGCCGCGCGAGAAGGACGCCATCTTCGCGCTCACCCTCGCCAACGCGCGCGACGCGCGCTCGGCGGCGCAGCAGTTCTTCAACCAGCAGGGCGTGCAGTTCGCCGGCCAGCTGCCGGTGCAGCAAGGCGGAGCGGTGGGCGGGCAGTTCGCGGCCAACACGCAGCAGGGGCCGGTGGCGGGCATCGTCAACTTCGTCGAGAACGGCGGCAAGGTCTACCAGCTCCTCGGCTTCGCGCCGCAGGGCTCGTTCCGTTCCTACGGCAACGAGATCGCCGAGGCGATGCGCACGTTCCACCGCGTGAGCTCGCGCGAGGTGGGCCGGGTCGACCCGTGGCGGGTGAACGTGGTGAAGATCGACGCGCCGATGACGCTGCGCGAGTTCGACCGCCGCTATCCGTCGACGATTCCGGTCGAGCGGGTGGCGCTGCTCAACAACGCCGAGCTCGACACCCGCTACCAGGCGGGCGACGAGCTGAAGCGTGTTACGGGCGGCGTGCCGGGGGCCGAGCTGGAGTAGATTCGGCCGCACTGGATCAGACCACCGGGCATCGCTGGCACACGCTCCGGCTGCCGCTCGTCACCTTCGTTGCGGTGGTGGTCTTCGGCGGCTGGTGGTATCGCGACGAATTGGCAGCCCGCGGGGTGCAGTCGGACCTCGCGGGCTACCTGCGCGCATTCGACCGCTACGCCGCGGGCGGCGATCCCTACGACGATCCCGACTTCCTCTACACGCCGGTGTTCGTGGTGGTGGGGAACGCGGCGTACCAGGCGCTGGGGCCGCGGACGTTCGTGCTGGCGTTTCGCGGCGCGGCGCTGCTCGGCGTGTGGGTGTTGGCGTGGCTGTCGCTGCGGCCGGTGCGCTGGCCCTGGCCGGCGGAGCTGGTCGCGGCGGCGCTCGTGGTGCCGTCGGGGTTGACCGACAATGGCATCCACTGCGCGAACCTGACCCTGGTGCTGGCGCCGTTGCTGGCGGTGGGATTGCTGCTCGGCGAGACGCAGCCACTGCTCGGCGGCGCATTGGCGGGTAGCGTCAATGCGATCAAGCCGCTGGGAGTGACGGCGCTGGCGGTCGCGGCCGTGCCGGAGCGCGGGCGCTCGTCCCCGCGGCGCGCTCAGCTCGTGGCGGCGGCCGCGGCTGCCGTGGCCATCGCTCTCTGGCTGCTGCTCGTCGGCCGCGAGCTCCTGCCCGGGATGCTGAGCCGCGCGCACGGCAAACCCGAGCAGGGCCATCACCTCTCGATCCACCGCGCGCTCTACCAGCTCGGCATCGACGTGCCGGCGGTCGCGGTGTTCGTGGTGGTGACCGCGCTCGGCTGCGCGATCGCCTGGCGCTACGCCAGGACGGTGGAGCAGCGCACCGCGATCGGCCTCGCCTTCTCGGCGATGGCGCTGCCGGTGGTCAACCCCAACACGCTGCTGATGAGCCTGCCCATTCAGGCGCTGGCGCTCGATCGCGCCGCCGCGCGTTGGCGTGCGATGAGCACACGTACGTGGCGCAATCTCGCCGAGCTGGCCATCGTTGGCGCCGCGGTCGTCGGCATCCACGGCGCCCTCGGCACAGTCGCGTTCCACGACCTGCCGTGGCCGCTCGGCGGCGTGGTGACGCTCATCCCGCACCTCGAGATCGCATTCCTCGCGCTCTATGCGGTGCGCAACGTCAGCGGCGACGCGTCGCCCGCCGTGGCCGCGGCCGTCCGCTAACGCAACAGCTTGCGCCGGTTGCGCAGGTAGTCGGCCAGCACGAACTCGCCGAGGTCGTAGGGCGAGGCGAAGAAGGCGCGACCGCGGTTCACTTTGGTCAGCTTCTCGACGAACTCGGTGAGCATCGGCTCGGTGGCGAGCATGAAGGTGCTGATCACGACGCGCTGGCGGCGGCAGAGGTCGGCTTCCTCGAGCGTCAGGTTGACGATCTTGAGGTCGAGTCCGAAGGGGTTCTTGTAGACCTGGTTGCCTTCGGTGATCGCCGAGGGCTTGCCGTCGGTGATGAGGAGGATCTGCTTGTTGGGGTGCTTCTGCCGCTGCAGCAGGCCGCGCGACACCTGCAGCGCCTCGCGCGTGTTGGTGTGGAACGGCCCGGCCTGGATGTGCGTGAGCTCGGAGAGCGGCACGCGCCTCGCGCGGTCACCGAAGAGCACGACTTCGATGTGGTCCTTCGGGTAGCGGGTCTGGATCAGCTCGGTGAGCGCCAGCGCCAGCTTGCGGGCCGGCGTGATGCGGTCCTCGCCGTAGAGCACCATCGAGTGGCTGATGTCGATGGCGAGCACGCTGGCGCAGGAGGTGAGGTGCTCGGTCTCGTGGACCTCGAGGTCTTCCTCGGCAAGTGCCAGCTCGCCGTGGGTGCGCTTCAACGCGTTGTGCACCGAGCGCAGCGGGTCGAGGAGCTGGAAGTCGTCGCCGAACTCGTAGGCGCGCGTCTCCGGGAGGCGCTCGATCCCCTCGCCGCCGGCGGCGATCGGGTGGTAGCCGGGGCCGCCCTTCTTCATGCTGGTGAACACTTCCTCGAAGGCGCTGCGCCGCAGCCGCCGCTCGCCGGCGCCGGTCAACCGCAGCTCGCCTTGCGCGTCGCGCGAGAGCAGCTGCCGCTCCTGCAGCTGCTCGAGGAACGCCTCGAGGTCGAGCCCGGGGTCGAGCACGCCCTGCCGCTGCAAGCGCCGCATCCACTCCATCGCCTCCTCCACGTCGCCGCCGCTGGCGAGCAGCAGCTGCTGGAAGAAGCGCATGAGGTCCATCCCCTGCAGCAGCTGCTGCAAGAGCTCGGGATCGAGGTACTGGTAGCGGTGGCGCAAACCGGGTTCAGGGTAGCACCGCGCCTAGCGCATCGCGGACCACGCAACGGGTGGCGCGGCTCCTATTGACCCTCTCGCGCACGGAGGCGTAGCGTGCGCTGCAGCCGAACGGAGGGCGGACTCATGCGCCGAGGGCTCCTGGTCGCCGTGGTACTGAGCGCGGTCGCGGCCACCGTTCCAGCTCGCGCCGCCACCTGCGGCGAAGGCAAGCACTGCTTCCTCCACAACCACTACACCAAGAACCGCTGCTGGGAGATCCGCAGTAAGAGCAAGCCCGTTACGTCCACCATTGCGACTCTGACGCCTACTCCCGCCGGCGCCAACGGCAGCCCAGGTCCGTCGCGGCTGATGGACGAGCTCGAGTTCGTGCCCGACCCGCAGGTGGTGTCGAGTCCCAAGTACGTGCTGGTGTACGGCAGCGGCTCGTACACCTTCTACGAACGCGCGACGGGAAAGCCGCTGGCGGCGACCGGCTGCGTGCCGCTGAGCGGCGCCTTCACCGACCTCTTCGCGCCGTTGATGTTGGAGAAAGACGCTGGCGGTGGCGTCAACGCCGGCAACGTCAACCTGGAGGCGCCGAAATCGCCCATCGGCTGCGTGCTCGCCGACGTCGCGGGCTGCCCGGGCTCCTGCGTCGACGAGGCCTACGACGCGCGGGCCCACTTCGAACGCGACGACGACGGCTCCGGGCGCTGGTGGATCGAGACGGCGGGCCGCAACCAGATGTGGGTGGATACCGGCGCCGGCAAATGTCCCCAGAACGGACCCCAGCCCGACGAGGCGCGCCGCTACCTGTTCGTCGCCGTGTCGCGGACCGAGAACCCCAACGACGGGTTCGAGGAGTACGTGCTGGTGCGCGACTATGCCGACTTCCCGCTGTTCTCGGTCAACAACGGGCGCCTGCTGCTGGCCCACTTCAAGACCAGCAAGAAGCTCTATGTGTTCGACTCGAACAAGCTGGCCGCCGGCACCGACCACGACCCGTTCCTGGGCCAGTACGGCGACGCGACGTTCGCCGACTCCGACCGCATGACGCCGGTCACCCAGTACAGCGGCGACGACGGCGCGAGCTACGTGGTCGGGGAGAACGGCAACGACCTGCACGTGTACGCCTTCTTCGATCCCACCAAGAGCCCCGCGCATCAGCGCGTCACCCTCGACCACCACCCCGACTGGTACATGCAGCCGGTGCTCCGCCACGGCAAGCTCTTCCTCGTCTTCGCCAACGAGGCGGACAGCAAGACGCACCGCCGCGCCGTCGACGTCTTCCGCGTGCCGGTCGACGTGACGAGCACCTCGCCGATCCAGATCCACATCGAGAAGGGCGAGTCGCACCGGCTGTCGCGCGACGACAGCACGCTGGAGCGGCCGGGCATCGAGGTGGAGACCAACGGCGCAGTGGTGGTCTGGTACGAGCGCATCGGTCTGAGCGGCAACGACCCGGCGCCGCAGACGCGCTACAACGTGCACTACCCGAGCGACGGCGCGCTCGACTTCCGCGACGCCGCCACGCTGCACGCGGGCTCAGGGCCGGCCACCGGCAACCTCCAGGACTACGCGGACATCGACCTGCCGGGCGGCAACTCCGATCCCGCCGGCGTCGCCTTCTGGATCTCGCACGTCTACAGCGCCGCCGACGGCACGAAGCGCCAGGTGGTGGCCCAGATCAAGCCGGGGTGCGGCACGCAAACGCTCTGCGGCCCCGACTGCTTCGACTTGAAGACCGATCACGACAACTGCGGCGCCTGCGGCAAGCAGTGCCCGGCGCAGGCGCAGTGCGAGGCCGGCGTCTGCAAGCCGGCTCCCTGCGGCGGCGCCAACTTCATGACCGATCCCAAGAACTGCGGCGGCTGCGGCCGGGTGTGCGAGAGCGGGAAGTGCACGCTGGGCCGCTGCTGCGAGCCCTGCCGCTGCGCGGACGGCTTCACCGCCGGGGCCTGCGAGCTCACCGAGGCCTGCGAGCACATCTGCCGTGCTCACGAGCCGCACTGAAATCCTCAGCGGATCAGAAGTCTTCGCGGGAACGCCGCGCGCGGTGCGGCTTCAGCAGCTGGAACTTCACCATCTCGCGGAAGGTGATGCGCGAGTCGAGGTCTTCGCGGGCGAGCTTGAGGTGCTGGTGCAGGGCCTCGAGTGCCAGCTCGGCGAGCAGCGCACGCTCGGCCGGCTCCTGCGCCGCCTCCGCCGCCAGCGCCAGCAGACCCGGGACTTGCCGCAGCTCGCCGAGGTGGTCGGCCTCGCTGCTGGCGTCCGACAAGGTCACCGCGTTGCTCTCGGCGAACCAGCGCAGCATCTCGGCGTAGGGGCCGGTGTCGTCCTCGCCCCCGCTGCCGGCGGACTTCTCGACGGCCGGCAGGCGTTCGGCGGCGAGGCGCTTCGCCGCTTCGCCGACGAGGCGGCGTGCCACGACCTCCGGCCCCTCCTGCTCGCCCTCGTAGACCATCTCCACCTTGCCGGTGAGCGCGGGCAGCACCATGTGGAGGTCGGCGAGGCGCGGGTAGACGGGATCGTCGCCGGTCGCCCAGGCGCGGCGCTCCATGTTCGACACCAGCAGCTCGAGCGCCGAGATCGAGACGCGCGCCGAGACGCCCGAGGACTGGTCGACGAGCTCGCTCTCGCGCGCCACGGCGGCAATCGTCTCGATCAGTTGCCGCGCGAGGTCGGGGATGGCGAGCTGCGGCGTGCCGCGCCGCCACCACGCCTCCTGCTCGGTGATCAGCTGCGCCGTCGGCAGGTCGGGCGGGTAGTGGGTGAGGATCTGCGACGAGATGCGGTCCTTGAGCGGCGTGATGATGGTGCCGCGGTTGGTGTAGTCCTCGGGGTTGGCGGAGAAGACGAGCAGCAGGTCGAGCGGGATGCGGATGGGGAAGCCGCGGATCTGCAGGTCGCGCTCTTCGAGGATGTTGAGCAGGCCCACCTGGATGCGCGGCGCCAAATCGGGCAGCTCGTTGATGGCGAAGATGCCGCGGTTGGTGCGCGGCACGATGCCGAAGTGGATGACCTCGGGGTCGGCGTAGGTGAGCCGCCGCGTCGCCGCCTTGATGGGGTCGAGGTCGCCGAGCAGGTCGGCGATCGAGACGTCGGGCGTCGCCAGCTTCTCGTTGTAGCGGGCGTCGCGGTGCAGCCACTCGACGGGGGTCTCGTCGCCCAGCTCGGCGACGCGGGCGACGCTCTGCGGGATGATCGGCTGCAGCGGGTCCTCGTTGAGCGGGCTGCCGGCGAGGACCGGGACCCACTCGTCGAGCAGCGGCACCAGCGAGCGCAGCAGGCGGCTCTTCGCCTGGCCGCGCAGGCCGAGGAGGATGAAGTCGTGCCGCGCCAGGAGGGCGTTGACGATCCCCGGCACCACGGTGCGCTCGTAGCCGAGCACGCCGGGAAAGAGCGGCTCGTTGGTCTCGAGCTTCCGCCGCAGGTTGTCGCGCAGCTCGTCCTTGACGGTGCGCGAGCGATAGCCCGCCGCCACCAGCTCGCCGAGCGTGCGCGGTTTGGTGGCGGCGGCGATCAAGCCGCGCCTTCCGCCGCCGCGGCGGTGGCGGTGGCCTCTGCGGGAGCAGCGCCGGCGCGCGCGGTCGTTGCCGCGGGCGCATGCTCGCCGGCATGCTCCTCGAGCCAGCGCTCGGCGTCGATGGCGGCGCGGCAGCCGGTGCCGGCGGCGGTCACCGCCTGGCGGTAGTGCGGGTCCATCACGTCGCCGGCGGCGAAGACGCCGTCGACGCTGGTGCGGCTGGTGGGCTCCTCGACCTCGAGGTAGCCGACGGCGTTCATCGCCAGCTGCCCCTGGAAGACCGCGGTGTTCGGCTGGTGGCCGATGGCGATGAAGACGCCCTGCGTGTCGAACGTGCTCTCGGCGCCGCTGCGGGTGTCGCCCAGCCGCACGGCGGTGACGCCGCCGTCGCGCGTGCCGAGCACCTCGTTGACGACGCTGTTCCAGCGGAAGCCGATCTTCTCGTGCTTGAGCGCGCGCTCCTGCATGATCTTCGAGGCGCGCAGCTCGTCGCGGCGGTGGACGAGGGTGACCTTGCTGGCGAACTTGGTGAGGAAGAGCGCCTCTTCCACCGCGGTGTCGCCGCCGCCGACGACCACCACGTCCTTGCCGCGGAAGAAGAAGCCGTCGCAGGTGGCGCAGGCGGAGACGCCGTAGCCGAGCAGGTGCGTCTCGCTGGCGATGCCGAGCGTCTTGGCCGAGGCGCCGGTGGCGACGATGAGCGCGTCGCAGGTGTAGGTGGCGACGTCGCTCTCGACGGTGAACGGCCGGCGTGAGAGCTCGACGCGCAGCGCCGTCTCGAAGCGGCTCTTGGCGCCGAAGCGCCGCGCCTGCTCGCGCATCAGGTCGACCAGCTCGGGCCCCATGATGCCGCGCGGGAAGCCGGGGTAGTTCTCGACGTCGGTGGTGATGGTGAGCTGCCCGCCCGGCTGCGTGCCCTCGAGCACCAGCGGCGCGAGGTTGGCGCGCGCGGCGTAGAGCGCCGCCGTCAGCCCCGCCGGGCCGCTGCCGAGGATGATCAGGCGGTGGTGGCGCTCACCCGGCGCTCCGAGCATGGCGGGCAGTATACGCCGCGGTTCGCGGTGCCTCCGGCGGTCTCCGGAGGTCGCAGGCGGCCATAGAATGCCGGCGGCAAGCGAGCGGGCGCGAGTTCGCGTCACCGCCCGCATGCAGCGAAAGGAGACACGGAATGCTGATCAGCGAGACTCTGGAGGCCGCCATCAACCGCCAGATCGGGCGGGAGATGGGTGCCTCTCTGCAGTACCTGGCGATCGCCGCGCACTTCGACCGCCAGAGCCTCAAGCAGCTGGCGCGCTTCTTCTACCGCCAGGCCGACGAGGAGCGCGACCACGCGCTCAAGTTCCTCCACTTCGTCGTCGAGGCGGGCGGCACGGTGACGCTGCCGGCGATCGGCGCGCCGAAGGGCGACTTCGCCACCGCCAAGGAGTGCGCCGAGCTGTCGCTCAAGTGGGAGAACGAGGTCACCAAGCAGATCTACGAGCTGGTCGACACGGCGCACAACGACAAGAACTACATCGCCCTGCGCTTCCTCGACTGGTTCGTCACCGAGCAGCTCGAGGAGGTGAGCCTGATGGACGGGCTCACGCAGATCATCGAGCGCGCCGGCGAGCAGAACCTGCTGCAGGTGGAGGACTACCTGTCGCGCGAGAGCCTGGTGCCGAAGGAGGGCGGCGGCGAGGCCTGAGCCAGGGCGTCCGGGCCGACGGCGGGCGCGGAGCCCGCCCTACGTGCTGTAGGGCGGCCTCCTCGGCCGCCGTCGATGTTCACAGCGGCGCGACGTCTCAGCCAGCCGCGGCGCGCGCCACGACTGCCGTGATGTTGTCCTGGCCGCCGGCGCGATTGGCGGCGGCCACCAGTTCGTCGCAGATGTCCTGCGACCCCGCGCGCTGCGCGATGCGCTTACCCAGCTCGTCGTCCTGCAGGTGGCGGGTGAGCCCGTCGCTGCACAGCAGCAGGCGGTCGCCGGCCTCCAACCGCTCGTGGCGCTCCTCGAGCTGCGCCTCCTCGCCGGACGGTCCGAGCGCGTTCCACAGCACCGACTCCCACGTCGGTACCTTCTGCCGGCTGCCGACGAGGCCTTCCTCGCGCAGGCGTTCGGCCATCGTGTGGTCACGGGTGAGCCGCTCGAGGCGGCCGCCGCGCCAGAGGTAGGCGCGGCTGTCGCCGACGTGGGCGATCCACAGCTCCGGCCACGACACCAGCGCCGCGGTGAGCGTGGTGCCGAAGCTGGCGAGCTCGGGCCGCGACTGTGCCGTCTCGTCGAGCGCCTGGCTCGCCCGCTCGACGGCGCGGCGCAGCGCCAGGCGCAGCGTGCGGTCGGCGGGCAGCGCACGGCGGGCCAGCTCGTCGACCACCACGTCGACGGCGATGCGGCTCGCCACCTCGCCGCCGTGCGCGCCGCCGAGGCCGTCGCAGACGACGAGCAGCAGGCCGTCGCGGCCGGCGAGCGGCGCCACCGCGAACGAATCTTCGTTGCGCGCCCGCGTCTTGCCGCGGTCGCTCGAGCCGGCGGCGTCGAAGCGCACCGTGCCGAGGTCGGGCGGCAGGTCGACAGGCCGCGGCGCGGCGCCGGGCACGCGGATGGGGCGGGTGTCGTTCAAGGGTTCGCTCACGGGCGTCAAGCGGTCTTCTGGCCGTTGAGCAGGAAGTGGTGGCGGCTCACGTCGGGAGTCGCCTCTTCCTGGGCGCGCAGGCGCAGCACGTCCGGCAACCCGCGACGGTAGATCGCGAAGACGTTGACGAACGGCTCACGGGAGTGGGCGGCCATCGTCGGCTGTGGGAGCGAACGCTCTGAGGCGTAGTAGACCACCGCGGCTGCCCGGTGGGAAGCGCTTCGGGAATTTACCCAGTGGCTGGCTACCAGGTGCGGTGTGGACTCCTGACGAGCCGAACGGACCGGGAACGATGCGACGCAGATCACTGCGAGTGCGAGCAAGAACGAGAAACACTTTCCAGCACATTGGGATCCTAAGCTTAGAATTCCACGTGGACAAGTTGTCGC
>JADMIO011664304.1_pt1 | contig 12684 bp, 8 predicted proteins | sample 8958161 | NCBI WGS metagenome assembly JADMIO01 (sample SAMN16585339, study PRJNA669376) | soil metagenome | isolation source: Crop rotation soil | place: USA: Cullars Rotation, Alabama | collected 2011 | reverse complement strand
GGCCAGGACGACCGCCTCGGTCGTGACCACGTTGAGCATGATGGCGCCGACGAAGAAGCCCTCCTCGCGCTGGAAGACGGCGCCGCACACGGGGCAGAACGGGCGCACGCGGAAGGGCGACTGGAAGACCGAGCGTTGGCCGCACGCGGGGCAGCACAGCCGCGCGCCGTGCGCGAGCGTTTTGAAAATAGGGCGACTGTCTTTGTTCACATTCACCTTCATGCATGTCCGGGCCTTCGCTGGTCGAGCACCGCGGAACTTAACAGAAGCCGCCGCAGTTGTGTAGCCTGTATGCATGGTTGAAGACCTCTCGCGGTATCACGCGCCGTTGACCGAACTGTTCCACGCGCCCGCCGCCGCGGAGGAGTGGGAGCAGTATCGTTTGACGGACGAGCAGGTCGCTTTCTACGAGGAGCACGGATACCTGTCCGGCGTGAGGATGTTCGATGACGTGCAGGTCGAGCGGCTGCGTGCGGAACTGTCGGAGCTGATGAACCCGGCGCACCCCGCGCGAGGGCTGTGGTACGAGTTTCACTCGAACGAGTCCGCCGACTCTTCGCGGGTGCTCTTCCACGCGCTGGGTGCGTGGCGAATCGCGGAGGGCTTTCACGATCTTCTGTGGAACCCGCGCTTCACCGTTCCGGCATCGCAACTGCTCGGCGGCGCGGTGCGCTTCTGGCACGACCAGTTGTTCTGCAAGCCCGCGCGCCACGGCGGCGTCGTCGCGTGGCATCAGGACTACTCCTACTGGACGCGCACGACCCCGCTCGCGCACCTGACCTGCTGGGCGGGCCTCGACGACTCGACGCGCGAGAACGGCTGCGTCCGATACGTGCCGGGGAGCCATCGCTGGCCCGACCTCCCCGTCACGGGGCTTGCCGGCGACATGGAGGCGATCCGGTCGGTCTTAACTGACGAACAGAAGCGTCTGTTCAAGCCCGTGGCGATAGAGCTGAAGGTGGGCGAGGCTTCGTTCCACCACCCGCGGATGATTCACGGCTCCTACGCCAACTCGACCGAACGCCCGCGCCGCGCGACGGTCGTCAACGTCTTCCGCGACGGCGTCCGCTCAAACTCCGACTCGCCCCCACTCGAAGGCGTTCCCGCCATCCCCAAAGGCCGACCGATGGGCGGCCGCTTCTTCCCGCTGCTGTTCTCCGGTTTATAATCTTTCCCGATTGCCCAGCCCTCGCCGCCTCTGCAAAGAATATCTGTGGGCGAACCCAAACGGCGCCGCGATGTGACGGCCGTCACATCGGCCGTCGAGCTTTTTGTTATAAAATCACAGCCCCCGTGCGCGGCGCGGGGCTATCTTCAGTTCATGAATTTTCATTCTTAACGTGCGATCTTCGGCTCGGGCCCTCGCTTAAGTAGCGGCGGCCGTACGTCTGCGCGCGCACGGTTTTCTATGAGCTGGCAGACCTTGAGGAACGTGATGATCGGCGTCGCGTTCGGCGTCGTCGTCGGCGTCGGGGGCTTCACCTTCATCTACGCGCGCGGCTACTCGTACCTGACGAACGACCCGCAGGCGTGCGCCAACTGCCACGTCATGCGCGAGCAGTTCGACGGCTGGGTCAAGTCCTCGCACCGCGCGGTCGCCACCTGCAACGATTGCCACACGCCGCACAACTTCGTGGGCAAGTACTACACCAAGGCGCGCAACGGCTTCTGGCACTCGTTCTACTTCACGACCGGCGGCTTCCACGAGCCCATCCGCATCAACGAGTTCAACCACAAGGTCACGGAGCGCGCGTGCCGCTCCTGTCATGAATCGGTCGTGCAGGCCATCGAGGGCGGACACGCCGACATGGGCGGCGAGCTCTCCTGCACTCGCTGCCACAGCAACGTCGGGCACTACACGCACGGAGACTGAAAGGAAACGCTGAACGCTGAACGCTGAACTGAAAGCTTGTTGTCTTCAGTTCATCGTTCATCGTTCATCGTTCATCGTTCAAAAGATGGCTGACGAAGAGAGAGAGAAGATCGTCGAAGAGAAGGGGCCGCGGCGCGCGCGGGGCGTGCGGCTGGTCGTGCTGACGGCGCTCATCACGCTGCTGGCGGCCGTGGCGGGCGTGGCGCTGCTGGTCAACATTCTCCAGCGTAAGGAGGAGGCGCGGAACCCCTTCTACCGCGTCGTCGAGCTGACCGACGAGACGGAAGACCCGGAGGTCTGGGGGAAGAACTTTCCCTTCCAGTACGACGGGTACAAGCGCACGGTCGATCAGGTGCGGACGCGCTACGGCGGGAGCGAGGCGCTGCCGCACACGCCCAGCGCGGCCGACCCGCGCTCGTTCGTCTCGCAGTCGCGCCTTCAGGAAGACCCGCGTTTGAAGACGATGTGGGCGGGCTATGCCTTCTCGCGCGACTTCCGCGAGGAGCGCGGCCACGCCTACATGCTCACCGATCAGGAGATGACCGAGCGGCAGCAGTACGCGCCGCAGCCCGGCGCCTGCATCAACTGTCACGCCTCGGTCTACCTGCCTTACAAGAAGGCGGGCGGCGGCGACCTGATGAAGGGCTTCGCCGAAGTCAACCACCTGCCTTACGCCGAGGCGCGCAAGCTCGTCTCGCACCCGGTCTCCTGCATCGACTGCCACGACCCCAGGACATTGGCGCTGCGCGTGACGCGCCCCGGCTTCCTCGAAGGCATCCAGGCGTTAGCCTCCTCGGACGACCCCGTGCCGAACATGCAGAGCGTCGAGCGCTGGCGGCAGGGCAACCGTCAGGAGCCTTACGACGTGAACAAGCTCGCCACTCGTCAGGAGATGCGCGCCTTCGTCTGCGGGCAGTGTCACGTCGAGTACTACTTCAAGGGGCCGGAGAAGCGTCTGACGTACCCCTGGTTCAAGGGCCTGAAGGTCGAGCAGATCATGGCCTACTACGATGAGGTGCAGCATCAAGACTGGGTGCACGCCGACACGGGCGCGCCCACTTTGAAGGCGCAACACCCCGAGTTCGAGATGTGGAATCAGGGCATCCACGCGCGCTCGGGCGTGGCCTGCGCCGATTGCCACATGCCTTACACGCGCGTCGGCGGCCTGAAGGTGAGCGACCACCACGTGCGCTCGCCGCTCTTGAATCTCAACAACTCCTGCCAGACCTGCCACAAGTGGCCCGAAGAGGAGCTGCGCGCGCGCGTCGAGACCATCCAGAGTCGGACTTTCAAGATGCGCAACATCGCGATGGACGCGCTCATCCAGCTCATCAACGACATCAAGGCGGCGCAGGATTCCGGCAAGTCGGAGCAGGAGCTTCAGCCGGCACGCGACTTCCAGCGCCGCGCGCAGTTCTATCTCGACTTCGTCGAGGCCGAGAACTCGACCGGCTTTCACGCCGACCAGGAGGCGGTGCGCATCCTCGGCGAGTCGGTCAACTTTTCGCGCCTCGGCCAGCTCTCCCTGCGCGGCGGCGTCCCGCCCCAGCCCGCCGGCCCGCCGCCCGCGCCGGTCGCCACCCCTTCACACTGAGACGATGAGCAGTAGGCAGTAGGCAGATGGCAGTAGGCAGTTAAAAACCTTTCTACCGAAAACTCGGGATTAATCTTTCAACTCTCGCAGCACGGAGCGGCTGCCTACTGCCTACTGCTGTTCTGTTCTCATCGTTCGTGAATTATACTTTCGGCCGAAGCTCAAGCCTGATGGCCGACATTTCTGGAGGCGTCTCTGAAACAGGGTAAGGAAAAGATTCTCGTCGTTGACGACGACGCGTCCATCCGTTGGGCCCTGGGTGAGGCGCTGCGGAGCTGGGGCTACGAGACGGCCGAGGGCGGCACGGTCGCCGCAGCGCTGGCCGCCTTCGACGCCGAGGAGCCGACGGCTGTCCTGCTCGACATCGACCTGCCGGACGGGTCGGGGCTCGACGCCCTGCGCGAGATAAAGGCCCGCCGGCCCGAGGCCGTCATCATCATGGTCACGGGCGCGGTCGTCATTCAAAACACCATCTCCGCCCTGCGCGGCGGCGCTTACGACTTCGTCGGTAAGCCCATCAACCTCGAAGAGCTGCGCGTCACCATCCGCAACGGCATCGAGGCACACAAGCTGCGCCAGGAGGTCAGGCAGGTCAGGCGCGAGCGTGCCCGCCAGTTCAGCTTCGACCAGATCATCGGCGAAAGCTCCGCCGTCCGGCGCATGCTGACGCTCGCGCGCAAGGTGGCCGAGTCGGAAGTCTCGTCCGTGCTCTTGCAGGGAGATTCGGGGACGGGCAAAGACCTCGTGGCGAAGGCCGTCCACTACGGCTCGCGCCGCGCGGAAGGGCCGTTCGTCGCCATCAACTGTGCGGCCATCCCCGCGACGCTCATCGAGTCGGAGCTGTTCGGCTACGAGAAGGGCGCCTTCACCGACGCCAAGGCGCGTAAGGAAGGTCTGTTCGAGCAGGCCGAGGGCGGCACGCTCTTCCTCGACGAGATCGGCGAGCTGGAGCTGGGCTTGCAGGCGAAGCTCCTGCGCGTGTTGGAGGAGGGGGCGTTCCGGCGAGTCGGCGGGCTCAAGGACATGCCCTTAGACGTTCGCGTCGTCGCCGCGTCGAACCGAGACCTGCGTGCGGAGAGCGAGGCCGGCAAGTTCCGGCTCGACCTCTACTATCGTCTCTCCGTTATTCAAATCGACATCCCGCCCCTGCGCGAGCGCGGCGACGACATCCTGCTGCTCGCCGAGCACTACATCTACCAGTTCGGCGAACGCCTGAAGCTGCGCCGGAAGATTCGCGGCCTCTCGCCCGAGGTGGCCGACGCCTTTCGCCGCTACGCGTGGCCCGGCAACGTCCGCGAGCTGCGCAACGTGATCGAGCGCGCCCTCATCCTCGAAGATGCCGACCTCATCACGCCCGAGTACCTGCCGCGCGACCTCGCGGCCGAGGCCGGCTACGTCGCGCCGCCAGGCTCGCCCGCGCGACCTGCGACGGCGCCCGCGGCGGCCGGAGCGCCCTTCGCGCTCCCCGCGAGCGGCCTCTCGCTCGAAGAGCTTGAGACCTCGCTCGTGCGCCAGGCCGTCGAGCGCAGCAGCGGCAACCAGACGCGCGCCGCAGAGCTGCTGGGCATCTCGCGCGACCAACTGCGCTACCGCCTGAAGAAGATCGAGACGGAAGCCTCGGCGGGTGCGGCCGGAGAGTCTGACGGATGAGCGAAGTGCTGAACGGGGATGACGAAGAGGTGGGTCGGCCGGCGCGCGAGAGCGGCGGCGCGGAGGAGGCCCTGCGCCGCAGCTTGAAGGAGCTGGCCGACCTCAAGTTCGCGCTCGACGAGTCGGCCATCGTCGCCATCACCGACCAGACCGGCCGCATCAACTACGTCAACGACAAGTTCTGCGAAATCTCGAAGTACACGCGCGAAGAGTTAATCGGGCAAGATCATCGCATCATCAACTCGGGCTACCACCCGAAGGAGTTCATCCGCGAGCTTTGGACAACGATAGCCTCGGGCCGCGTCTGGCGCGGCGAGATACGCAACCGCGCTAAGGACAGCACGCTCTACTGGGTGGACACGACCATCGTCCCCTTCCTCAACGCCGAGGGGAAGCCCTACCAGTACGTCGCCATCCGCTACGACATCACCGAGCGCAAGCGCGCCGAAGAGCGCATCCGCGAGCAGGCCGCGTTGTTGGACGAAGCGCGCGACGCCATCGTCGTGCGGGGCCTGGATCAGAAAATCCTCTTCTGGAGCAAGGGCGCCGAGCGACTCTACGGCTGGACGCCGGAGGAGGCTCTGGGCAAGACCGCGCGCGAGCTTGACCTCCACAGCGAGCTGAACGACGCGCGGTTCGAGGAGGGGCTGCGCGCCATCGGCGAGCGCGGCGAATGGAGCGGCGAGTTCCGCCAGCGTAACAAGTCGGGCGTCGAGGTTCACGTGGAGAGTCGCTGGACGCTGGTGCGCTCCGATTCCGGCGAGCCGCGCAGCATCCTCGTCATCAACACCGACATCACCGAGCGGCGCCAGATCGAGCAGCAGCTTCTGCGTGCGCAGCGGATGGAATCAATCGGCACGCTCGCGGGCGGCATCGCGCACGACCTCAACAACATCCTCTCGCCCATCCTGATGTCGATTCAGATGCTCCAGATGAAGGCGCAGGACGACAGCTCGCGCCAGTGGCTTCAGATGCTTCAGTCCAACGCCGAGCGCGGCGCCGACATGGTCAGGCAAGTTCTCTCCTTCGCGCGCGGCGTCGAGGGCGAGCGCATCGCCATCCAGCCCCGGCACCTCATCAAGGACGTGGTCGGCATCCTGAAGGACACCCTGCCCAAATCCATCAGCCTCAAGTACGACGTGCCCGCCGACCTCTGGGTCGTCTCGGCCGACGCGACGCAGATTCACCAGGTCTTGATGAACCTCTGCGTCAACGCGCGCGATGCGATGCCGCAGGGCGGTGAGCTGACCATCCGCGCCGAGAACCTCTCGCTCGACGACAACTACGCGCGCATGCATCTCGAAGCGCGGCCCGGGCGCCACATCCTCGTCACCGTCTCGGACACGGGCGGCGGCATTCCGCCCGAGGTTGTGGGGCGCATCTTCGAGCCCTTCTTCACGACGAAGGAGGTCGGGAAGGGAACGGGGCTCGGGCTCTCGACGGCGCTGACCATCGTGCGCAGCCACGGCGGCTTCATCAACGTCTACAGCGAGCCGCGCAGGGGCACGCAGTTCGCCGTCTACCTCCCAGCCGTCGAGGCCGCGGCCGAAGTGGGCGCGGGCCTCCAGTCCGACTTGCCGCTGGGGCACGGCGAGCTGATACTTGTAGTGGACGACGAGGACTCCATCCGGCAGATCACGAAGGCGACGCTGGAGACGTTCGGCTACCGGGTCATCACCGCGGCGGACGGGACGGAGGCGGTCGGGCTCTACGCGCAGCATCGCGACGAGGTGGCCGGCGTCATCACCGACATGATGATGCCCTTCATGGACGGCCCCGCTACGATACGTGCGCTCCAGAAGATGAACCCGCAGGTCAGAATCATCGCCGCCTCGGGCCTGGGCGGCCAGGACAAGGCGGCCGAGGCGACCGCTGCCGGCGTCCAGCAGTTCCTCCCCAAACCCTACACCGCCGAGAAGCTGCTCAAGGCGCTCGCCCAGCTCCTCCGCGGCGCGAAGGAGTAAGGCGGGGCGCGGGGCGCTCAGAGTTCGACGGCCTCGCTTATCGAAGCGTTCGTGAGGAGGATCGATGCTGGAAGTCAGGGAGATGTCGCAAGAGGAGATGGCAAGGCTTCTGGGGCGCGGTTGGTACGGGCACCTGGGTTGCTCGCGCGACGGGCACCCGTACGTCGTGCCGTTGTCGTACGCCTATGACAACAACGGCGACCTCTACTTCTTCACGACCGAGGGGACGAAGACCGAGTTCATCGCCGCCAACCACGAGGTCTGCTTCCAGGTCGAGGAGGTCGAGAGCCCCGACAACTGGCAGAGCGTCATGCTCACGGGGCGCGCCGAGCTGCTCTCGGACGCCGCCGAGATCGAGCACGCCATGTTCCTCGTCTCCGAGCACAACCCCTCACTCTCGCCCGCGCTTTCGCGCACCAAGATCGGCGCCTGGACACGCCTCAGCCGCATCGCCCTCTACCGCCTCCGCCCCGAAGCCCTCTACGGCCGCCGAACCGCCTGAGACGACTTTGTTTCTCACTCAAATCAACCCGCTTCAGTCCTCTCCAAAGACTTAAGCCCGATCTCTCAAGCGGCTCAAGTTTTCCTCAAGCGCTCTTAAGTTGTTGAAAACTAAGGCGCTTAAAAAATCCCTCCGACGGCCGAAAAATTTTCTCCGCGCTCAAGTTTCGCTCAATCGGTCTTGACTATCTTGTCCATGCTGACGACGACGGCGTGACCCGCCGACTCGGGACAAGCCGAAAGTCAGCCGAACCGATTCCCGGACTTTGAGACCCGACTCCAAGGAGAAAATTTGAAAGTGATGCTCAGAAAAATCTCTGCCGCGTTCTTAACCGTCGCTCTGCTCGTCATCCTCGCCGCCGCGCACGTCTCGGCCGCCACGCTCGGCCCGTCGCTCCAGTCAAAATTGAGCGGCCTCGCCTCCGACGCGAAGGTCGGCACCGTCATCATCGCTTTCAACACGACGCAGGGCCTGCGCCCCGCACACCTCGACGCGCTGCGCGCGCTCGGCATTAACAGGGGCATCACGCTCAACCGGCTCGGCATGGTGGCGGCCGTCGCCACGGCCGGGCAGGTGCGCGCGTTGGCCTCGAACCCCTCGGTGCGCTCCGTCTGGTTCAACGACCGCCTGAGCTACCACGACGCCGAGGCCCGCACGCTGACGGGCGTTGACCGCCTGCGCACCGACCGCGGGTTCACGACGCGCAACGCCGGCCTGCCCGTCTCGGGCAAGGGCGACTTCGCGGTCGTCATCAACGACTCCGGCATCGACGCCACGCACCCCGACCTTCAACTCGGCAAGAACGTCATCCAGAACGTCCAGATTCTGACCGACACCGAGACGCTCGCCGGCTTCACAACGCTTCAGTCAATCGAGAATCTGCCGGACACGGATTTGAACGTCGGCCACGGCACGCACTGCGCCGGCATCGTCGGCGGGACGGGGCAGCAGTCGGGCGGCCGCTACGCGGGCGTCGCGCCGGGCGCGAAGCTCATCGGCACGGGCTCGGGTGCGGTGCTCTTCATCCTGAACGGGCTGGGCGGCTTCGAGTGGTCGCTCACGAATCAGGCCGTCTACGGCATCCGCGTCATCACGAACTCGTGGGGCAGCGACGGCGCTTTCAATCCCGACGACCCCATCCAGATCGCCTCGCGGCTCGCGCACGACAGCAACATCGTCGTCCTCTTCTCGGCGAGCAACTCCGGCCCGGGGCGCGACACGCACAACCGTTACGGCAAGGCGCCGTGGGTCATCTCGGTCGGCGCGGGCACGAAGGAGGGCGGGCTCGCGGACTTCTCTTCGCGCGGCATCCCGAAGGAGGAGCGCCTCAGTGACTCCGACCCGAACAACGACTACGATGCGCCGACGCTGGTCGCGCCGGGCACGGGCCGCGAGTTCGAGTCGAACGCGACGAAGTTCTCGTCCGCCTACGTCTCGACCCGCTCGAAGACGAACGTCTTCGCCAACGGGCTCGACGCAGACCTCGAACTGCCCGTCAACTACCTGCCCTTCTACACGCAGATTTCCGGCACCTCGATGGCGACGCCGCACGTCGCGGGCATCGTCGCCCTGATGCTCGACGCCGACCCGACGCTCACGCCCGACGAGGTCAAACAGATTCTCACGCAGACCGCCTCGCGCATGCCCGGTTACGACGAGTGGCAGGTCGGCGCCGGCTACGTCAACGCCTACGCGGCCGTGGATAAGGTCTTCAACAAGGATAAGGCTTACCGCAACGACTTCAACTACACCTTCAACGCCGAGTACACGGTGAGCGGCCCCGCGGCCGAGAGTTTCCGCATCGACTACAGCCCGTCGGGTCTGCCCGGCCCCGGCTCGGCCAACTCGCGCGAGATTACTGTCTCCGAGGGGATGAGCGAACTGCTCGTCCTCGCGCGCTTCGACAACGCGGCCGAGTCGGGCGACGGCAACACCATCGGCATCCTGCTGACGAGCCCTTCGGGCCAGACCTACTCGTCGGGCATCTCGCTGCCCATCCTCGACTCGCCGCGGCGCGAGGTGCTGGTGAAGAACCCGCAGGCCGGCCAGTGGCTCCTCGAAGTGCGCGGTGTGCGCGGGCTGGCGGCGGCGCCGAACGTCTCCCTGCCGACCTCGGGCGCGGCCGCGCCGGGGCCCGTTGACTTCAACGTCATTCAGAAGCTCTACACGCTCGCACCCATCGGCGACATCCAGGGCCACGCGGCGCAGGCGCAGATCGAGACCGTCTTGAAGAATCGCCAGATGGACACCTTCGCTGACGGCGGCTTCCACCCCGAGGCGAACGTGACCCGCGAGGACTTCGCCCGCACGCTCTACATGAACACGGCGCTGCGGCAGTTCCCGTCCGCCACGCCGAAGTACGCGGACGTGTCGGCCGAGCTGCGCCCCATCGTCGAGGCGGTGACGGCCAACGGCTCGACGCTGCGCGACCACAGCTTCGCGCCGGCCGGGATGCTCGCGGCGGGCGGCTCGACCTTCAACCCGGCGGCGAACGTCACACGGCTTGAGACGGCGGTCGCGCTTGTCCGGGCGCTCGGGCTCGACGCCGAGGCGAAGGCGAAGACCGGCAGCATCGTGACGGCGAGCTACAACGGCCAGACCCTCGTGCTCGCCGACAACGCGGAGATTCCGTCGGCGATGCGCGGCTACGTGCAGCTCGCTCTGGACAAGGGACTGCTGCAAGCCTTCTACAACCTTGAGCAGGGGCCGTTCGACTTCCAGCCCGTCCTGAAGGCGCGCGTGAAGGCGAACGACGCGACGACGCGCGCCTTCATGGCCTACGCGCTCGACAACTTCCGCCAGCGCTTCGCGGCAGGCAATTAACAACGAATCTCGCTGCGCCAACCGAAGTCGGGTCGGGGGGCGCGGCGAGTCGAGCGGCCCGGGGGCAAACCCGCTTGGCAGAGACGGGCACCCCCGGGCCGCAACCCGGACAGGCACAAGATTCATAGAAGGAATAAAGAGGAAACGATAATGACGACGACGTTGAGATTCGCACTCCTGTTGGCATTGGCTCTCGTCCTCGGCCTCGCGACTCTGCCCGGCCGGACGGGTGGCGGCGCGACGGCGTCGGCGGCCGCGGCCGTGAAGATCGACCCGCAGCTCACGCGCCTGCTCGCCCAGCGGGCGACCGTCCCCGTCATCATCACCTACAACAAGAAGCCCGGCGCGTCCGAGCTCTCAAGGCTCCAGCTCGCGGGCATCACCAAAGGCTTCGCCACGCGCGAGCTGCCGATGGTCATCGCCGACATGAGCGCCTTGCAGCTCGCGGCCGTCAGCCGCCAGCCCGGCGTCGTCTCCATCTACTCGAACCGCCTGATGAAGACCTTCACCAATGCGAGCCGCACCTTCATCGGCGTTCCACAGATGACGGCCGACACGCAGGTGACGAAGAACAACCGGTCGAACCCCGGCTTCCCCATCACCGGCAAGGGCGTGGGCATCGGCTACATCGACACCGGGCTCGACGCGACGCACAAGGATTTGACCTACGGCAAGAAGACCGTGCAGAACGTCATCCAGCCGCTCTCCGAGACGGTGGTCGGCGACGGCGGGCTCGTCGTCGGCGTCGGCGTCTCCATCGGCGACATTCTCAACAGCACGGGCTTCGTCCCGCCCATCTACGTCGAGAACCAGCAGATGAGCGACCTTGAGTCCGGCCACGGCACGCACGGCGCGGCCGTCGCCGCGGGCACGGGCGAGCAGTCGGGCGGCTTCTACGGTGGCGTGGCGCGCGGCGCGCACCTCGTCGGGGTCAACTCCGGCAACGAGCTGGGACTGCCCACCGTGGCCATCATCGGCGCCTACGACTACCTGCTCGCGAACCAGTACGCCTACAACATCCGCGTCATCAACAACTCGTGGGGCGATAGCCTGAGCGCCGAAGGCATCGACCCGAACAACCCCGTCAACGTCGCGACGCGCATCTCGCACGACCGCAACATCACGGTCGTCTTCGCCGCGGGTAACTCGGGCGACACGGCGACCTCCATCAACCCTTACTCGACGATGCCCTGGACGATCTCGGTCGCCGCGGGCGTCAAGCAGGGTCTCGGCTCGCCCGCCGACTTCAGCTCGCGCGGCGTAGACAACGGCACGGGCACAGACGTGGCGGGGATGCCCGCCGACACTTCTCGCGCGCCGAACCTGCGGCCCGACATCACGGCGCCCGGCGTTGACATCAAGAGCGCGCGCCTGCGCGGCGCGGGTCTGACGAACACGCTGGGGACGGTGCCTGTCGTCGGTAACGATTTGACGACCATCCCGCCGGCCTACCTGCCGTACTACACGACCTCGCAGGGGACGAGCTTCGCGTGCCCGCACGTCTCGGGCGTGGTCGCCCTGATGCTCGAAGCGAACCCGCTGCTCACGCCCGACGACGTGGTGAGCCTTCTGCGGCAGACGGCGAACCCGATGCCCTTCGACGAGCGCGTCGTCGGCGCGGGCTACGTGGACGCGCACAACGCCGTGCGGATGGCGATGGGGCTCACACAGGTCGGCCACCCGTTCGACCTGATTCCCGCCCCCGGCGGCCCCGAGGTCATCGACCCGGCGGGCGACGCCTTCGGCACGGGCGCGCAGGACATCCAGTCGGTGGACTTCGCCTACGACGCCGAGCATCAGCAGATCGTCTACACCTTGACGCTGGCCAACGCCGCCGAGCGTTTGCAGAACAACGCATGGACGGTCAGCTCGGCCTTCAACGGCGTGACGGTCTTTGTCGCAGCGCAGGTCTCGGAGACGGGCGAGGTCGTGTACGAGTACGGCCACTACGAACAGCTTCCGAACGGGACGAACAACCAGGTCGGTGACGGCGCGCCCGACTCGGGCGAGGTCGTCGGCAACCAGATAGTGATTCGCGTCGCGGTCGCCAGCCTCAACGCCATCGCGGGGACGAACATCGTCGGCACGACCTCGACGGGGACGGGCGCGAACGCGCAGATCCTCATCGGCGCGTCGGCCACGGGCGGGCTGCTCTTAAGCTCCGACACGGCGTCGGGCTCCGACTTTCTCGTGCAGTAGACACGGCTTGCCGCGAGGCGCCGGGGCGGAGGGCAAGCCGCGCCGGGTAAGTCGCGCGGTTCGGGGCGCGGTTCGGGTG
>JADMIO010913690.1_pt1 | contig 12685 bp, 14 predicted proteins | sample 8958161 | NCBI WGS metagenome assembly JADMIO01 (sample SAMN16585339, study PRJNA669376) | soil metagenome | isolation source: Crop rotation soil | place: USA: Cullars Rotation, Alabama | collected 2011 | reverse complement strand
AACCGCCATATAACCTAATTGTGATAAGGTTGAATAGGCAATCACCCGTTTTATATCGTGATGAAAAACCGCTAATATTCCCATAAATAAACAAGTTGTCGCGCCAATCACTAACACTAAACTTAATGCCGCAGTTGAATATTCAAATAAGGGTGAACAGCGCGCTACCATATAAATACCCGCCGTCACCATGGTTGCAGCGTGGATCAGTGCTGAAATGGGAGTCGGACCTTCCATCGATTCGGGTAGCCAAACATGCAATGGAACTTGGGCTGACTTTGCCATAGCACCAATAAATAATAATACGCAAATAATTGAAATCACAGAAACCGATACACCCGGAAAAAGCATCATGGTTTTATCCGTCATCGTTGTGACATGCGAAAACACAGCATGATAATCCAACGTACCGAAATACATTAAAATCGCCGCCATCGCTAGCACAAATCCCACATCACCCACGCGGTTGGCTAAAAATGCTTTTAAACCACCTGATACAGCAGATTCCCGTTTAAACCAGAAACCAATTAGTAAATAAGAAACTAAACCTACACCTTCCCAACCAAAAAATAATAATAAAAAATTATTGGCAAGCACTAACGTCAACATAGCAAATGTAAATAACGAAACATAACTAAAAAATCGCTCATAACCTGGATCTTCTGCCATATAACCAATGGTATAGATGTGTACCATCAATGAAACAAAGGTGACGACAAAAATCATGGTGGCGCTCAAACAATCCAACAATAATGCAACATCAAAATGAAATGCACCGGAAGTAACCCACCTGTAAATCACGCCTTCTGCTGCAGGTTCCCCCCGTAACACGATATTAGCGAATAAATAACTCGATAATAAAAATGCAATCCCGACGCATAAGATCGTCACGCGATGTGTTGCACATCGCCCAATCATTTTACCAACCAACCCTGCAATCAAAGAACCTGCAAGTGGCAAGAGCATGATGATCAGTGCAATTGATAAAAAATGTTTCTCCATAATTTATCCTTTTAATAAATCAAGTTTTTCAACTTCAATCGTGCCTGATTTTCTAAAAAGCACGACTAATATGGCTAAACCAATCGCAGCTTCCGCCGCCGCCACGGTTAAAATAAAAAATACAAAAATCTGCCCCACGTTATTGCCAAGAAAATGGGAAAACGCAATGAAATTGGTATTGACTGCCAATAACATTAATTCAATCGACATCATTAAGACGATGATATTTTTTCGGTTGACGATAATGCCTGCGATACCTAAACCAAATAGGATGGCGGCAAAAATTAAATACTGACTTAGTGAAATCATAATAACGTTTCCAAAATTCTTGTCATTAACTCAAATCTTTCCACTGTCATCCTGAGCGAAGCGAAGGATCTTCTAAAACATGTCTTACCGTTAGATAGAAGATCCTTCGCTTCGCTCAGGATGACAGCGATACAAATCACTCATTGTTTTTTAATCAATCTCACCCGATCTTCCCGACGCACCGCAATTTGTTCTTGAATATTTTGCCTTTTCCGCCCTTTGGGTTTTCGATGCGCCAAACTAATCGCCGCAATAATCGCTGTTAACAATAAAACAGCCGCAATTTCAAATGGGTAAGCATAATCCGTGTAAAGCACAGAACCTAAATCTGCGGTATTGCTATAATCCGCTGCTTTCGCGAGAGGTGCAGGCATGGTTAACAAACCAAATTGTTCGGGACCCACCACAATCACCGTCAAACCGACTATTAATAAAACGATAATCGCAGCTAATGGTAAGTAGCGGACAAAACCTTCACGCCGACCTTCTAAGTCGATATTCAACATCATCACAACAAATAAAAACAACGTCATCACAGCGCCCACATACACCAGCACCAAAATAAGCGCCATAAATTCTGCATTTAATGTCAGCCAAATTCCTGCTGTCGCAAAAAAAGTTAACACCAAAAATAATACGCTATGTACCGAATTACGGGATGCCACCACCATCAAACTTGAAAAAACCGCCACCGTTGCAAACAGATAAAAAATGATTTGTAACACTGTCATTTACCGATACCTCGCATCTTCCGCGCGATCCGCTGCAATTTGCGTTTCATATTGATCACCAATCGCCAGTAATTTTTCTTTTGTTAAAATATTTTCGCCGCGATTTTCCATGTGATAATCATGCGAACGCGTCAAAACAATGGCATCGACTGGGCAAGCTTCTTCACAAAATCCACAATAAACACATTTAAATAAGTCAATTTCATAAAGTGTCGTGCGACGTGAATCATCAACACGCGGCTCAGCCTCAATCGTAATAGCTAATGCGGGACAAACCGCTTCACATAATTTACAAGCAATGCATCGCTCTTCTCCATTTTCATAACGGCGAAGTGCATGAATTCCGCGAAAACGCGGAGAAGCCGGCGTTTTTTCTTCCGGATATTGCACCGTTGTTTTGGTAGAAAATAAATAACGCCCTGTGAGTCTCAACCCCACGAGTAAATCCCAAAGCGAAAAAGTTTTAATGTATTGAATAAAACGCCGCATGTTACCTCATTTCCGCAAACCACGGACTGATGTGAAACTGTACTGCTAGAGCCACCACCACAATCCAAACAATCGTGACAGGAATTAAGACTTTCCAACCTAATCGCATAATTTGATCATAACGATAACGTGGAAACGTCGCTCTAAACCATAAATAACAAAATACAAAAAAAGCGAGCTTCATGAGCAACCAAGCAAATCCCGGCACCCACGCAAAAAGCGATTCAAGAAAAGGAATACCTTGGAAAGGAGACAACCACCCTCCCATAAATAAAATCGCGGCAAGCATCGAAATTAAAATCATGTTGGCATATTCCGCCAAAAAGAATAAGGCAAACACCGTGCCTGAATATTCCACATGAAAACCTGCGACAATTTCAGATTCCCCTTCCGCCACATCAAAGGGTGCACGATTCGTTTCTGCCACACCCGATATCCAATACACTATGAATAAAGGGAACAACGGCAACCAATACCAATGTAAAAAACCACCCGATTGTGCTGAAACAATGGCTTGAAAATTCAGTGAGCCTGCCGCCATCATCACACCCACTAACGCAAAACCCATTGCAATTTCATAGGAAATAGATTGTGCCGCCGCGCGCAAAGCACCAAACATGGCATATTTGGAATTAGACGCCCACCCTGCAATCAACACTCCATACACGCCAAGCGAAGAAAGGGCAAAAACATATAACACCCCTGCATTAATATTGGCTAATACCGCCGCTTTATCAAAAGGAATCACCGCCCACGCCGCCAATGCCGTACCTAAACTAATAATAGGTGCAATCACAAATAGAAAATGATTCGAAACTGTCGGAATGATAATTTCTTTATTTAATAATTTAATGACATCTGCAAAAGGTTGACCTAAACCAAACAGCCCGACACGATTCGGCCCGATACGCGTTTGCATATATCCAATCACTTTACGCTCAAGAAAAGTCAGATAAGCAACACAAAGTAACAGCACCAATACGATGGCAATAATTTTCGCAACAATCACACCGACTAGAATGAATTCTTCAATCATATTTTTTGAATCTCAAGAGAACCAAATAATTCGTTTAAATGACTCGTTTCTGATAAACCACTTGCGATGAATACTGCTTGCTCTGGAACACGGTCATCAATAATGACCGGTAACCGCACTCGATTTTCTTGCTGTTTCACTATCACCACATCGGTTTCTTTCAGTTGTAACGCTGTTGCAGTATCAGAATGCATCCGTGCAGCTGTGAGATGACCTTCGATAATTTTTTGTGTTGCCTGTAACGCCTTAGCTCGTCGAACTAAACTATCCGTCGCATACAGTGGCACATCACCGATGCGGGATAATCCCTCATGGATTTGATCTGTGCTTTTAGGTTCCCCAATTAATTCGTATGACATCACCGGTAACTCACCCACGCGAGATTTCAATTCCTCGTATACCGCTTCCGTCGACGTATAATCAAAACCTTCACAATGAAATAAATTTCCCATCACACGCAATACTTTCCAAGCAGGACGTGATTCACCAAAAGGAGTCGCAACGCCTTTAAAGGTTTGCCACTCTCCAGCCACATTGACAAATGTACCCGACGTTTCGGTAAAAGGTGCAATGGGTAAAATCACATTGGCATACTGTGCAATCACTGGGTGATTAAACATGGATAAAGAAACCACAAATTCGGCTTGTTCCAAAGCATGCTGTGCGATGTGTGAATTAGCACAATCGACATCAGGCTCTACATTCAATAATAGATAAGCTTTGAGCGATTTTTTCCACATCGCCTGCACATCTAAACCCGGTTGAGCCATTTTTTCTCCACCCGGTTTTCGGTGTGGAACCGCACCCGCCAACCAAGCCCCTGCGGAATTGGCGCCGTCTGTTAGCAAACCTAGCATGGCATGACTTTCATTCGCGATACTTTTCGCTAACGATCGAATTTCAGACGCTTTAGGATGGTTTAACGCTTGCGCTCCCATTAAAACAGCCACTTTTTTACCTTCTCGTAAAAGATTTGAAATAGAGTGGTCCCTATTTTTTTTGAGCGTATTCGCTATTTCAGCTAATGCATTTACAAAATAATGAGGCGCTGTAATTTTCTTTGCTGCAATGTCAAAATGAAAATGATAATCCATCATATTGACCGCAATCACTCGCGCACCGTGACGCGTTGCCTTGCGAACACGATGCGCAATCATCGGTTGTTCTTTTTGAAGATTGGAACCAATCAATAAAATCACATCGCAATTTTCAATTTCAGCAAGCCCCGCATTCAATCCAGGAAAAACCGGCATATCGTGCTGATCTGAAAAATCAACCTGACGTAAACGATGATCGATATTAGAACTGCCTAATTGGCGTACGAGTTTTTGCAACAGATAACTTTCTTCTAACGTCGTATTGGGTGATAGCAATGCACCTAATTGTTCCGCACCCTGTGTCAGTAAAACACGTTGCAATCCACTGACAGCATATTCTAACGCTGTTTCCCAACTGGTTTCTTGCCAACGATCATCGATACGGATCCTGGGTTTTGTTAAACGATCACTGTGATAAAGTCCTTCGTAACTAAAACGATCTCGATCTGAAATCCAAGTTTCATTGAGCGCCCTATTTTCACGTGGCACAACTCGCATAGTTGTACCTTGACGCGTATGCACATAAATATTGGAACCCACACAATCATGAGGTGCAATACTAGGATATTGATTTAATTCCCAAGCACGTGCAGTAAAACGAAAAGGTTTGGAGGTCAGTGCACCGACTGGGCAAAGATCAATAATATTTCCTGAAACTTCAGAACGAAGCGATTGCTCCACATACGTACCAATTTCCATATGTTCACCACGCCCCGTGGCGCCTAACTCACTTAATCCCGCAATTTCTCTGCCAAATCGAACACAACGCGTACATTGAATACAGCGTGTCATTTCTGTTTCGACTAATGGCCCAATATCTTTATCTTTAATGGAACGTTTGCCCTCTGAATAATACGATTCGGCAGAACCATATCCCATACTTAAATCTTGTAATTCACATTCACCACCTTGATCGCAGATAGGGCAATCAAGTGGATGATTGATGAGTAAAAATTCCATGACGGCTTTTTGTGCCGCTAATGCTTTGGGTGATCTAGTAAAAACTTTCATACCTGGCATCACAGGAGTTGCACAGGCAGGTAATGGTTTCGGTGATTTTTCGACTTCAACAAGACACATGCGACAATTGGCAGCAATAGACAAATGTTTGTGATAGCAAAAACGTGGGATATAGATCCCCGCCTCATCCGCAACTTGGATGACCATGCTATTGGGTTTGGCTGTTAATGTTTTGCCGTCTATTTCTATTTCGATGTCGGACATTTAATTACCTAATTTTCTCTAAGCTTAAACTCCTTCCCGCACCGGGGGAAGGCGGGGATGGGGGAATTAAAAAATTGTCCCCCATCCTAACCTTCCCCCAATGGGGGAAGGGACTTCAAGTCACCAAACACTTCTTATGCTCTACATGATAAACAAATTCATCATAAAAATGCTTCAGAAACCCACCCACCGGCCAAGCTGCCGCTTCACCAAACGCACAAATCGTGCGTCCTTCAATATTCTTCGCCGCTCGGCGTAAATTCTCAATATCTGCCAACGTTGCATCGCCTTTTTCAATCCGATGCACTAATCGATACAACCAACCTGTACCCTCTCGACACGGCGTACATTGCCCACAGGATTCTTCCATATAAAAATGTGACAAACGTTCCAGCACCTTCACCATACAGACCGTTTCATCCATCACAATGACTGCACCCGAACCTAATCCAGAGCCGGCTTTTTGGATAGAATCAAAATCCATATCTAATGTCATCATGATATCCCCCGGGATCACTGGCATAGAGGACCCCCCCGGAATCACTGCTTTTAATCGACGTCCGTCACGCATACCACCTGCCATCGCCAGTAAATCTTTAAATGGCGTACCTAATGGCACTTCATAATTACCCGGTTTATTGACGTGCCCCGTCACACTGAACACTTTACAGCCGCCATTATTCGGTTTGCCTAAACTCAAAAACCATTCTGGCCCTTTTTCTAAAATAACCGGAATCGAGGCATAGGTTTCAACATTATTAATGGTCGTCGGCTTGCCATACAGACCACGGCCTGCTGGAAAAGGCGGTTTAAACCGCGGCATGCCTTTTTTACCTTCCAATGATTCCATCAATGCAGTTTCTTCACCGCAAATATAAGCACCTGCACCCAAGTGCGTGTAAAGATCAAAATCGACACCTGAACCTAAAATATTTTTACCAATTAACCCCGCACGCCGCGCTTCTTCTAATGCTGCTTCAAAGCGCAAGTAAGGTTCCCAAAATTCACCACGAATATAGTTATAACCCACGGTCGCTCCCATGGCATAACCACCAATCGCCAACCCCTCAATAATTTGATGTGGATTAAGACGTAAAATTTCACGATCTTTGCACGTACCAGGCTCACCTTCATCCGCATTGCACAGCACATATTTTTGTCCTGGCATATCGTGACGAAGAAAACTCCATTTCAATCCCGTTGGAAAACCGGCACCGCCACGACCCCGTAATGCAGATAACTTTACCGCATCAATAATTTGTGTCGGCGGTGTTTTTTCCCGCAATATTTTTTTCCATTGCTCGTAACCACCCGCACTTTGGTACGTTTCCAGCGTCCACGGCTTGTCTAAATGTAATGTGCGGAAACAAATTTCATTGGCCACGGCCCGTACTCCGATCTGCTGGCTCTAACTCATCTAAAATAGAATCAATTTTTTCTGGTGTGAGATTTTCATAATATTTTTTATTAATTTGAAACATAGGCGCACCTGCACAGGCGGCTAAACACTCCACTTCACGCAACGTAAATTTTCCATCGTTGGTGGTTTCATTGGTTTCAATATCTAATCGTTTTTTCAAATGCTCCATGATTTTTTCAGAACCATTTAACATACAAGAAATATTCGTACAGACATGAATAACATGGCGTCCCACCGGTTTCAGATTATACATCGTATAAAAAGAAGCAACTTCATAGACCGCGATACGCGGTAATTTTAAATAATCTGCCACGGCATCCATTAAATCAATCGATAACCAATTCCCATTATCTTCTTGCGCGAAATGCAATGCTTGCATGACGGCTGAACGGGTTTGATCCGCGGGATAACGCGTCAACCAACGATCAATTTCGGCTCGGACGTGAGCTGAAAGAATATTTTTATGCGTCTCAGTCATTAGCGATCTATTTCTCCAAACACAATATCGATACTCGAAAGTACAGCAACGACGTCTGCAATCATGTGTCCACGCACTAACTCATCTAATGCAGCTAAATGTGGAAAACCCGCTGCACGAATTTTTAAACGATACGGTTTATTGGCGCCATCCGATACGAGATACACACCAAACTCTCCTTTCGGATGCTCGATGGCCGCATAGGCTTCGCCTTCTGGCAAACAAAAACCTTCTGTCATTAATTTAAAATGATGAATTAAATTTTCCATGCCTTTTTTCATATCAACCCGCGTCGGCGGTGCCACTTTATGATGATCAGAAATAACAGGCCCTGGATTATTTCGCAGCCATTGTATGCATTGGCGAACTAAATAATTGGATTGTTTCAATTCTTCAATACGAACTAAATAACGATCGTAACAATCACCGGTTGCACCAATTGGAATATCAAAATCTAATTGATTGTAAACTTCGTAAGGTTGATCTTTACGTAAATCCCATGCGACACCCGACGCACGTAACATGGGCCCCGTGAATCCTAACGCAACTGCACGCTCGGGACTCACTACACCAATATTGACTGTACGTTGTTTCCAAATCCGATTATCTGTCAGTAAGGTTTCATATTCTGCGATACGCTGTGGAAAACGTTCGGTAAAATCCCAGATAAAATCGAGCAATGAACCTTGTCGATTTTCATTTAAGCGCGCAACTTCTTTTTCATTATGCCATTTAGACGTTTGATATTGCGGCATTTTTGCCGGTAAATCACGATACACGCCACCCGGTCGATAATACGTTGCATGCATACGCGATCCAGAAACGGCTTCGTAACAATCTAATAATTCTTCTCGTTCCCGAAAGCAATACAAAAACATCGACATCGCACCAATATCCAGTGCATGTGCGCCTAACCATAATAAATGATTTAAAATACGCGTGATTTCATCGAACATGACGCGAATATATTGCGCACGTACCGGCGCTTTGATTCCTAAGATTTTTTCAATGGCAAGCACATACGCATGCTCATTACACATCATAGAAACATAATCTAAGCGGTCCATATAACCAATCGTGTGATTATAAGGTTTCGTTTCTGCTAATTTTTCTGTTGCTCGATGTAACAAACCCACATGAGGATCAGCGCGTACGACGGTTTCACCATCCACTTCTAAAATTAAACGCAATACACCGTGCGCAGCCGGATGTTGCGGACCAAAATTAAAGGTGTAATTTCGAATTTCTGGTATTTTTTCCACGACTGATTATTCTCCCACTTCATAGCGGTGATCGCGTCGAATCACTTTTGGTTCTAATACGCGTGGCTCAATACTCACTGGCTCATACACAACACGTTGTAATTTTGCATCATAACGGGCTTCAACATGGCCACTGATGGGGAAATCTTTTCGGAATGGGTGACCGACGAAACCATAATCAGTCAACAGACGGCGTAAATCGGGATGCCCCGCATACATAATGCCGAATAAATCGAATGCTTCTCGCTCAAACCAATCGGCTGCAGGCCAAATGTCCATGACCGTCGGAACTTCCAGTGCGTTATGTTCAAGAGGAACACGAATCCGAATGCGATGATTCTGCGTCAGTGACAGCAAATGATAAACGGATGCGAAACGAGGTTTAGTTAATTGTGGGTTATCCATGGCACGACGATCGACACCGCGTTCAAAACCGGTTGCGGTTGCAGATTCGGTTTCCCATTCTGCCACCCCATAATGCAAATAATCCACACCGCAGACATCAACTAATAATTTAAAATCAAAATCCGCTTCATCTCGCAAGGCTAAACACACATCGCGAAGATCCTCTCGTGCGACTTCGATGGTTAATTCATCTAACGCCACCCAAATCGAATGAATCGCGTGGGAAAATCGTTCTGATACTTGGGCACATAATGTCGTTACGTCAGTCATTGAGAGTTACCTTATCGTTCGATGACTTTGTTGCGGTTAATTTTATTTTGCAATTGAATCACACCGTACATCAGTGCTTCTGCCGTCGGAGGACATCCTGGCACATAAATATCGACGGGAACAATGCGGTCACAACCGCGTACGACAGAATAAGAATAATGATAATAACCACCACCATTCGCGCAAGAACCCATTGAAATGACCCAACGTGGTTCGGCCATTTGCTCATAGACTTTTCGCAAGGCTGGCGCCATTTTGTTACATAAGGTTCCTGCTACAATCATGACATCAGACTGCCGTGGACTGGGTCGAAAAATCACACCGAAACGATCTAAATCATAACGCGCTGCACCCGCATGCATCATTTCAACTGCGCAACAGGCTAAACCAAATGTCATAGGCCATAAGGAACCAGATTGTGCCCAGGTAATCAGTTTTTCGAGTGAGGTGGTCACGAAACCTTGGTCTTTTAAACCGATCATTCCCATTCCAATGCTCCTTTCTTCCACTCATAGATAAAACCAATGACGAGCAATCCTAGGAAAATTCCCATCGCAATCATGCCAAACCAACCTATTTTGCGAAACATCACGGCCCATGGCACTAAAAAAGCAGTTTCAAGATCAAAGATAATAAACAGAATCGCGACTAAATAAAAACGAACATCGAATGGCAGTCGCGCATCACCGAATGGTTCAAAACCACATTCATAAGGAGATTTTTTTTCGCGACTCGGGCGCTTGGGACCCAATAGATAACCCAACAAAGGGACAACTACACCCAGTAAACCGCCTATGATCATAAAAATTAAGATAGGCAAGTAATTTTCTAGCACAGCTTGTTCTCCCCAGATGGTGCCGAAGGTCGGACTCGAACCGACACGGCTTGCGCCACCACCCCCTCAAGATGGCGTGTCTACCAATTTCACCACTTCGGCATTACTTTTTTTATACTTTTATATCGCTACCTCAACCGCTCCCTGACGGTCGCGGCTCGGATTTATTTTTTTTCTACCGGCTGTCCCATTGGTGCAGGAATACTGCTCGGAGAAATAGGCAATACAGCATTACTGTTTCCCACTGGAACTGGGAGAATCACTTCTTTCGCCTGTTTCACTTCACGACTTGCAATATAATTTAAGGCAATACTTGTCGTAAAAAAGACGACTGCTAAACCAATCGTCACGCGTAACAAAAATGAACCTGAACCGCGACTACCAAATACGGTTTGCGAAGCTCCGCTACCAAAAGCCGCGCCCATGGTTGCGCCTTTACCCTGCTGCACTAATACCAATGCAATAATACTCATTGCAGCAAGAACGTGAATAATCAAAATAAATTGATACATTAATGAAGTATCCTCACTCATCTCTAAAATCCCTTCCCCCACCGGGGGAAGGTTAGGATGGGGGAGTCAAAATATGCATTTAAGCAATTTTTTAATTCCCCCCATCCCCGCCTTCCCCCTGCGGGGGAAGGAGTCTAAATCACAGCCTGACAGATTGCCAGAAAACTTTGCGCATCCAACGATGCACCACCTACCAATCCACCATCAATATCTGGCATCGCAAATAAGCCTTGTGCATTATCTGCTTTGACACTGCCGCCGTACAGTATACGCGTACTCTCTGCCACTTGAACATCATATTGTGCTAATTGTTGCCGAATAAATGCATGCACCTGTTGTGCCTGTTCTGGCGTGGCGGTTAACCCTGTCCCAATCGCCCAAACTGGCTCGTATGCAATGACTGCTCGACGAAAGGCGTCAATGCTAGCACTTTCTACCACAGATGCAAGCTGTTGCTGGATAATATTTTCGGTTTCGCCTTTCTCACGTTCGGCTAACGTTTCACCCACGCATAAAATCGGCTCTAATCCTGCCTGTTGCGCCGCAGTAAATTTAGCCGCGACCAAATCCAACCCTTCGTGAAAAATAGCGCGTCGTTCAGAATGCCCCACTAACACATATCGACAACCATACTCCATTAACATGGGACCTGACACTTCACCGGTGAAAGCACCTGCCGAACCCAAATAAAGATTCTGCGCTCCCCAAGCAATGTGGCTCTGGGCCAATAACATTTCCACTGCTTGCAAATGAACAAAACTCGGGAACACAGCGATATCTACTGCGGATAAATTTTTTGCCCCGTGTTGAATAGCTTCGACTAATAATCTCGCTTGACTGCGCGAGCCATGCATTTTCCAATTACCTGCTATTAACTTTTTCCGTGTCATATCAAACCACCGGGGATTTTTGAGTGGCGGTGATTGTAAACAATGTGGGTGGGTAGTGGCAAGAGGTTGTGATTTAAACTTTCGCTGGCATCGAGTCATTGACAGTACCTATTTTAGTACCTATTATAGTATCTATTCATGTACTCAAAAAGGCACCTAAATGCAAACCATTCCTGCTTCTGAAATCAAACGACGTGGCATCGTTGCCATTGAAGAACATTTAAACCAAGGGCCGGTACATATTATCAAAAACAATCGTCCCGCCTGCGTTGTGCTAAGTGAAGAGGATTATGCGGCACTCATGCAGAAAGCACATGCCACTACCACTTCATTATGGGATCTGTTAGATGATCGACCTTGGACAGGTGAGCGAAGCAAAAAAGATATTAACAAACATTTAAAAAAAGAACGAAATAGCTGGGAAAAATAAAAACGATGATCGCATTTCTTGATGCATGTGCCATTATTTATTGGATTGAAATAAAAGAACCTCAGTACACTCAGTTCACGAACAAACTTCGCACTATGCGTAGCAAGCACGGCTCATTCACATTTGCTGCCTCAGAACTTAGCTTACTAGAATGTCGCGTTAAACCAATGCGAGAAAAAAATGAAGAACTCCTTAAACGATATCAAATCTTTTTTTCTGCGCGCGATCTGTCACTGATTCCACTCAACTTAGAGATTATCGAACACGCTACTTTATTGCGTGCGCGTTATAACTT
>JADMIO011863690.1_pt1 | contig 12688 bp, 16 predicted proteins | sample 8958161 | NCBI WGS metagenome assembly JADMIO01 (sample SAMN16585339, study PRJNA669376) | soil metagenome | isolation source: Crop rotation soil | place: USA: Cullars Rotation, Alabama | collected 2011 | reverse complement strand
CTTTCCCAATGCCCTGAGGCCCCATGAGTGGGACCCGCCGATTCTCGTAGACGAAGCCTTCCCGAAGCACGCTGATTGGCAGGACAACGCCGCGGAGTTCGATCTGCTGCGCAAGCCACGCGAACGCGGACAGCCGCACGAGGCGGTCACGCTCGTCCGGCTGCACCCCGTCGTTCTAACCCAAGTCGCCGACGGCCGCGGCCGGCAACCATCCTTCCGCAGTGCCGTTGGTGGGGCTCACGAATTTGCAAGGTCACTGGCGCGGCCTCCGTCCTACACCGCCCGACAATGACGGAGCGGTCCCGTATCGAACGGGACCTCGGGTTCGAGGTGGGCGCACAACCAACATTGTGGGCGGATGGCAGAGACCTCGCCGGATTGGCCAGCGCCGTTGTGGGCCACTCAAGTTTGAGGGCGGTCGCGGCGACGTCGAACGCCCCACTCCTTCACTTCCTCCCTCTGTCCCTCCCAAAATGCATGCGCTTCAATCAGCGACTCGGCGGGAGCAGTCGAATTCTTGGCAAAGGGGTCAGCATGACCGTTAACCCGGAAGTACCCGCCGCCAGGCTTTCCCTCGCGTTCGCCCGCCACATGGACGACCAGCGCATCGAGAGGCGGGAGGCGACGCTCCATGCACCGGTCATGGAAAGCCTTCATGAAGGCCGTGACGACGTCTGAGTCCCCACCGAGATGCAGCTCTTGAGGACGGGGCAGTTCTGCGGCGTCGAAGACCGCCGTGTAGCGGACGGTCTGGGCGCGATCGATAGCGCGGTCGTCGATGACGAAGTCGATCGCACGGTCGACCTGTTCCTGGGTGAAGCGAGCGGGCACCGCTCCAGCATACGAACTTGCGGCTGCCGAAGGACTCGGCTCACGGACCCTTCATCAGTGCTCCCGCGCGACGAAGTCCACAAGGGGAACCCGGGACGCCACGCCCTGGAGAGCGAAGAGTGCTGCGCAGGAGCGATTCCGGATCCGAGATAGCCGTCTACCCCTATCCTGCAGCCGGCATTTCCGTACAGTTGTCCACTTAGTCGGCCATGTAACTACGTCGAGCTTTCCCCTGCCCCTTCGCCATCTACCGATCGACCTCAGGATCAGGTATTTGTTCGACGCTCTCCAAGAGGGCTCGTGTCAGTTCGCCAGCTACGGCCTCATCGATTTGGAAGCCGACCTCCTCTCCACGTCTTGACCGTTCTAGGACTGCTACACACTCGGTTACCACATCGGCCTTGAGGCCGCTACACCTTGAGGCGAGGGTGTCGTAGGTTACTCCGTGTCGGTCGAGTGCTTCCATGTCTTTCGCGAGAGGCCCGACGACGTCGGCAATGAATTTCGTCCAGAAGTAGTGCTGCCCAGCGATGGCCCATAACAGATGCACTTCAAGCTCATATGTGCGTTCCGCCTTCGCTTTCGGGTGCCGACGATAGAAAGAAGTCAATGCACGTTCGCACAGCTTGGGATTGAGTACGTCCTGCGGGGCGATACCATCAGAAAGCGCGTGCCCGACTCCGGCTAGGTGGCTGAAGGCCGAGAGGGTCCGTCGCCTGAGAGCTTCCTCCGCTGATGCTATTGCACGAGAACAGAGGAAGAACCTGTCCTCACCCAGCTTCGGAGATGTTGGATCGGGGCTCAGAAACTGAATGGGTCCAGTCGCTCGGAGTACATTGGCCAAGTGGTTCTTGCTTCTCGGAATCCACTTAAGAGACGCGAGCTGCGAGAGGGTCGGTTGAAGCACCGAGAACGGAACACTCTCTCGGAGCAAGAGGTACGCGTCATCGACGATCTCCTTGCGGAGAACTCGGCGGAGCGTACCCTCAACGGCGTTGGACCGGTCGACGCTCGATGGGTGTGTTCCTGGAGCAATCACGAATCGCAAATCGCCCAAAAGGTCGGCGAGCTCCGGAAAAATTGCTACCCCCGACAGAGCGACACTAGCCAGATCGCCTCCGAGGTGTCGGACCGCGAGCGGGCACAGAAGTGCTGCGGTAGTGTCACAATATAGCTCGCGATAGCCTTGGCGATCCTCAAGTAGTGTGGCCAGCTTTGAACCACGATTCTGGCAGATATCATCGTCTACCACGGTGTGCGCGACTTCATGAAGAATCCCAAACGTAAGAGCACCTATCGTAAGCGTATCGGCCATAATTCGGCTGGCTTTTGTGTGGACAATTACGACAGGCAGAAAGTTCGCGCCGGTGTTGTATATCACGCCACAGTATGCGGCCATCGTGCGCTGAATGCGCTCAGCATCGTCGTAGTGGTGTGACTCGGCACCTGTGATGAAGCCGCCAGCGAGGCCCGGTGTGTCGGTCGGCAGAAGCGAGTAGACAGCAAGCGACATGAGGGTGTGAAGGAAGCGCACCAACCCCTCATCGACTCGAACGTTTACTACGTCTGAGCGGGACGCTCTGCGTGTCATTTCGAGTCCCGGGTTCGCGGTTAGGTCGACCGAGATCTTCTTCCCACGCAGGGAATTGATCACTGGGCGAAACTCAGCTGCGAGTCCGCTCAGCGACTCATCTTGAAAAGCAGAGGACGCCAGTTCCTCGGCCTTTCGAACACAAGAATGCACCAACGCAGAGTGCTCCCTAGTCTCCCATAGCATATTCCAACCCTTTCGGGTCAGAATTGACTCGGAGGGAGACGATTCCGCAGCCGCGGTCGTGAGATCCAGCCAGGATGAAAAGGACATGGCGTTCACGTTGGGAATCCTGCGCAGAACCTCGCGAGCCCATAGCGGTAGAGCAGTGTCGCGACAGAGGCGGGGGCGGGCAGCCCCTTTATCGATGCGAGTAGATCAGCGATTGCTGCTACTGCTGCAAGACCGTCTGGCTTTAACGACACGTCCAGTTGGTGGGGACATACGTGTTGCCGAAGGTCTTCGACATGCTGCTCCATCCAGGCTCGTCCCGCCTGAACTGCGTCGTGAAACGATCGCGGCAGCAAGAGGTCGGGGTCAGCCTCACGGCCAATGTTTGCAAGAAGCAGCTCGTTCGGCAAACTGAAAAGGTCGCTCACATGCCGCAAGATAGTCTGCGCCTCCGAGTGAGGCTGCCAGTTCCACTGAACCCATTCGCCTTGGGAGAGGGCGCCGAGAGGCCCGGCCGACGCCACTGAGCGCGGGGTGTGGCTCCTGGGGCGAGCAGCGTGATGTGGGCGTACCCAACCCTCGCAGATGGGTCGGTCACGTTCAGCACCCGGCTAAGCATGGGCCGCTGGGAGGATCGGCGCTCGGAACCTGCCCGGCGCCCCCGGCGACAGGGCAGGTCCGCCCCCATTGCCGTTCGAGCACGAAGCGCCGTTCTAGCTTTTACCGACCGTGGCTCCGATCGATCGGCCGTGGCTTGAGCGCCTCCGCCACCTCGGCGGCGATGCCGTCGATTCCCTGCCGGGCGACGTTGAGCTGGTGGCCCTCCGGTCAACTCGTGGTTGAGACGGTCGACGCGACGAAAAGGCCTCGGAATGGGCCGCTCTCGAAATGGAACAGTGCGTCCTTCTGGCCCCTCAACTCGGCACAGAGCCGCCTCGCCTCCGGTAGCTCGGCCTCGATGCGATCACGCTCCGGTCCGGCCAGGCGCTGGAAGTCCTCCCGCAGCGCCCGATCTGCTCTGCTGCTCGCTCGGCGCGCTTCCGTAGCTGGCGACGCTCCACGAGACCGGCGCTAGGCGCCAGGGCCAGGCAGGCTCGTTGTTCGAGCTCGGCCTTGCGTCAGGCCAGGGCGGCCGCGCCCACGGGCGTACCCCGCCACTCGCGCCCGCCCTCACCGTTCGCCAGGTCCTCCAGCTGGTGCGTCATCCGACGTATCTGACCTTGGGCGAGCAGGTCCGCGTCCGATGCGAGGATGACACCTGTGAGCGCATGTTTGCACCATGAACGCGCGGCTCAACTCGGGCCACACTGCACCTCGCTGCAGCACGGAACCGATATGTCTCTCGATTCTGAAGGGCGGCGGCGGCTTGGTTCAGGCCGGCGCAGACGACTGCGCAGGAGCGACCTCGCAAGCAGCAACGACGTTGCTCTAAGGAAGACCTGTGACCCAGCGCCCATCGGCAGAAGGTCCTAATGACGCGCGGTCGGCACTATTTGCCTTTGAACTGCGCCGGGCTCGTCTGGCCAGGGGCTTGTCGCTGCGGGATATCGCTCTCAAGATGAATCGCGCGCTGGCTACCGTACGTGACTACGAGAGCGGTCGCCGCCTTTGTCAACGGCGGCCGAAAATTGACCCCCCTGCGGCAGACGAAAATTCACCCCCCTGCCCGGGATCATGGTCACGCTCCGTCGTCGGTAGGCACCCTCCCGAGGTCTCGGTCCTTGAGCCGGTAGCTGTCGCCCTTGAGGCTGACGACCTCGGCGTGGTGGACGAGGCGGTCGATCATGGCCGCGGCCACCACGGCGTCGCCGAAGACCTCGCCCCAGCGACCGAACTGCTTGTTGGAGGTGACGATGACGCTGGCCCGCTCGTAGCGGGAGGCCACCAGCTGGAAGAACAGGTTGGCCGCCTCGGCCTCGAAGGGGATGTAGCCGACCTCGTCGATGACGATGAGGGGATAGCGCCCGAGCCGGGTGAGCTCGGCGTGCAGCCGTCCGCTGCCATGGGCCTCGGCCAGCCGGTCGACCCACTGGGCGGCGGTGGCGAAGGCGACCCGGTGCCCGGCCTGGCACGCCCGGATCGACAGCCCGATGGCGAGATGGGTCTTGCCCGTGCCCGGCGGGCCCAGGAACACGACGTTGTCCCGCCCCTCCACGAAGTCGAGGGCGCCCAGGTGGGCGACGACGTCACGGCGCAGCGAGCGTTGGTGGTCGAAGTCGAAGTCCTCCAGCGTCTTGCGGGCCGGGAAGCGTGCGGCCCGGATGCGGATCTCGCCGCCGTTGGACTGCCGGGCCGCCACCTCCCGCTCGAGGCAGGCGGCGAGGAACTCCTCGTGGCTCCAGCCGTCGGCCCGGGCCCGCTCGCCCAAGCGCTCGACGGAGCGGGCCAGCGTGGGCGCCTTCAGCGCCCGGCACAGGTAGGCCAGGTCGGCCGCCGGCTTGGTCTTGGCCGTGGCCATCACGCCACCTCGGTGATCTGGTCATACACGGCCAGGTCCCGCTCCTCGACCTCGTCGGCTGGGCTCTCGGCCCGCGCCGCCTGCTCCTGGCGCATGGCCCGCAGGATGCGGGCGTGTTCGGGGGCGAGGATGGGCTGGTTGCGGGCCAGGCAGCGCCGGTGACGGGCGACCTCGGTGTTCTCGCAGGTCACGACCACTGTGTCGAGGTCGACCCGGATCTCGATGCGGCGGCCGACGTAGCGGGGGTTGACCGAGTAGTCGTTGGTGTCGACCCGGACGTAGTGGTCCCGGGCCAGGCGCATCGACCAGCGCAGGGTGGTGTCGGGCAGCACCGGGGGGAAGGCGAGCATCGATCCCCGTTCCTCGAACAGGGCGTCTCGGGGCCGGACCTTGGTGGTGGCGTGGATGCGGTGGTTGGCGCTCACCAACCACCCGCTGATCTGGCGGTTGAAGTCGGCCACATCGGCGAAGCTGCGACCGGGCAGGAAGCTTGTCTCCAGGTAACCGTTGGCCCGTTCGACGAGGCCCTTGGCCTCGGGGTCGCCCCGCTGGCACAGGATCGCGCCGATGCCGAGGGTGCCCCGGAAGGCCTGGAACTCCCGGGTCAGGACCATGTCCCGGCCCCGCCAGCGTCCGATGGCCGACTCCTGGTCCCAAACCACAGCTCGGGGCAGGGCCCCGAACTGGCGCAGGACCTGGAGGTGGCCGCCCAGCACGTCATGGGCCTGGCGGGAGGGGATCATCCACGCCCCGATGAAGCGGCTGAAGCCGGCCACGCCCACGATGACCCAGCCCTTGGCCGCCTGGCCGTGGCCGAGGGGGATGAAGGCGTCGGGCTGCCACAGGTCGAACTGGGCCAACTCGCCCGGCCGATAGAACGTGCGCTGGCAGGGATCGGGCGGGGCGAAGAGCGGCCGCAGCTCGGCAACGCGTTCCCGCAGCACCCGGATGGAGTGCTCCCAGCCGATGCGCTCGGCCACCACGGTGGCCGCCATGTCGGGGAACTCGGCCAGCAGCTTCCGGATCTCCGGCTCGACGGCGTCGACGACCGAGCCCTTCCTCGCCCGCTCATAGCTCGGTGGCGCGGTCGAACGCAGCGCCGTGCGCACCGTGTTGCGGGCCACGCCCAACCGCCGGGCGATGGCCTTCACGCTCATCCCCTCGGCCCGGTGGAGCCGACGAATCTCGGCCCAGTCCTCCATGCTGATCACCCTTCCTGCTCCCTGGCTCGCATCCGGCCAGGCTCCGAGTTCCATCACCGTCAGTGGTGGATCCCGGGGAGGGGGGGTCAATTTTCGGGTGCCGATAGGGGGTCAGTTTTCACGTGCCGCTGACAGCCTTCCGCCATTAGATGCTCTACAGCAATACGAGATACATTTAGGTCTGACCCCAGGGGCTCTTACGGCACTCTACGCCGGTGACCTACCGACAATGTCCTCCCCTTCGCGGTCGGTCGCGTCACCACACGAGGCGGTGGCGCGGCTCGGATTCGACGTATTCCTGAGCCACTCGCACGAGGACCGCACGTGGGTCGAGGGGATCGCTCGAAGACTCGAAGACGAGCGAGGAATTCACGTCTGGCTCGATAAGTGGATATTGGTGCCCGGAGGCCGTTGGCAGCAGGCGATGGGTCGAGCCTTGTCGGGAGCACATTCCTGCGCCGTCTTTATTGGTGGTCGCACACCGACAGGCTGGTTTAGCGATGAGGTTCAACGGGCACTGAATCTCCAGGTTCAGGACGAGAAATTTCGTGTGATTCCCGTTCTCCTACCAGACTGCCCAAACGACACTAGTACCGTCATTCCGGAGTTTCTAGAGTTGAGAACCTGGGCCGACTTTCGGGAAGGTCAAGATGTTGAGTATGCCTTCCACGTTCTTGTACAGGGAGTGAGGGGAGAGTCAATAGGGAGATGGAAAGGGGCACCGTACACAACCGTCACGACAGAGGGCAGCGATGACATCGAAGTGCGGCTTGCCGAATGGCGACGAATTAAGGAGGCCGGAGGGCTTCACGAGACGGTCGTTATCGAGATCGAAAGGAAGCTCCTGGGCCCTTGGCTCGAAGGACACCGGCGGCATTCATGACTACAACTAGACGCGACGTCTTTCTTTCTTATTCCCACGGGGACGTTGATCAGGCTCGCGAGATTGACCGCCTGTTGAGGAGCGAAGGCATTCATTCCTGGTTTGCAGAAGCAGAACTCATTCCCGGCTCAAGGTGGGATGTGCAGATCAACGGTGCGGTTGACAATGCAGAGGTGGGGATCGTCCTCATTGGGCCTAGTTCTGTTTCATCGTTCGAACAATCGAGAGAGCTGGGTCGACTCCTCGGACGGGGGACACCCGTTATTCCGGTCCTGCTCCCGGGAGCACACAATGAGGATGTCCCGGTTGAATTGCGAGACTTGGCCTATTTGGATCTTCGGCAAGAACCTGACCCCCGCAGCAACCTTGTCCGCATTGTGTCGGAACTGAGCGGCCATTCCCAGGCCCCAGCGAGAAGTATTGAGGACTTGGCAGATAGCTTTCGTATGAAGGGGAACCTTAGGAGCGCCGCCGACTCATATAGGAAGGCTCTTGAGGCGAAGGGGCCGCACGCTGGAGCAGATCCTAGCGACGCGGAACTGGGTGGAATCGCGTCTGTCCGGAGGAAACTCAGTTCTGTGTATGGAGACCTTGGCCAGTACGACGACGCTTTGCGAGAAATAGTTGCTGCTCGCAATATCGATGAGACCGTCTTCGGACCGGGTAGTCCGATCGTCGGCACTGACGAGGGGAACCTAGGCGTTCTCCTGCGAGAACTGGGCCGCATTTCGGAAGCCCAACAACACTTTGAGCGGGCGCTGTCGATTAAGGAGGCCGCGTTTGGACCAGAGCATCCCGAAGTTGGCGCAACGCTCAACAATCTCGGGGCGGTCCGGAGGGATCTTGGTGACCTCGTAGGGGCAAGGCAACTCTTTGAGCGTGCACTACGGAATGCACAGGCGGCGTACGGCTCTGAGCACCCAGAAGTCGGAGTCCGGCTGAACAACTTGGCGACAATTCTGTGGGAACAGGGCGAGCTAGTGGAGGCCAAGCAGTTTCAGGAGCATGCACTTGCAATCCAACAGGATGCGTATGGTCCGAACCATCCTGAGGTCGGTGCCGCCCTCAGCAACCTCGCGGCCCTTTCATGGGAACTGGGGGATGCCGATCGTGCAAGAGAACTTTACGAGCGCGCGCTCGGAATTGCGGAGAGCGCGTTTGGTCCGGACCACCCAGACGTCGGGCTGCGTCTCAACAACTTGGCGGTCGTATGTCGAGCCCTCGGCGATTATCCCAAGGCAAAGGATCTTCTTGAGCGCGCCCTTGCAATCGAATCCGCCGCCTACGGCCCCGAGTATCCTGGTATCTCCGGCACGCTGGTCAACCTGGCGAATGTCTTCACTGATATGGGGGACGACGTGAAGGCGCAAGATGCTCTCGAGCGCGCTCGCGTTATCCAGCAGGCGGCCTCCGTAGCTCCTTTCCTGGATCCTTAGCGCCGTGGTCAGTCTGACGCCCGCCCGCGATGAATAGGTGAACGGCTCGTCGCCTAACACTCTGGTCGCCTGGATTTGCTTACAAGTCGTCAGCGGAGGTGCTCGCTGACTGTGCTGTCGCCAGCCGTAGTATCTGCCGGGAGCGGCTGTACGTACTTGACCACCCGGTCGCTCGGAGGCTCGCGTCGGGGTAGCGCAAACGTGCCGATGTGCGTGGTCGGGGACATCAGGGTCACCGATCCGGAAACTCGCGCTGACATGGCACCCACGGCACCGCACATCCCGGGCCAGTGCGGCCTGCATCGGTCATGGCATGGCTCCTCGCCCTGCGGTGACATCGCCGGCCCAGATCGCCGTTACCGGAATCTCCATGCCGTGGCGACCTAGCAACCCCCTGGCCACGACCCGGGGAGCCGCCCACAGAAGGCCGCTCCCGGGGCGCCGGAACGCGCCATTCCGAGGAACGAAGTGGCGACACGCGAATTCGTCGGCGGAAAATTTTCGCGGGGATGGAATGCTGCCACGCGACTCGCGGTGCCGGTCACATGGCCTCTGACCAGGACTTTTGTGGTGGTCGGGACCGGCGTCGATCCGGTGACCTCGCGCTTTTCAGATGCAATTGACCAGTTCCACAAGGGTCGCTGCTGACCAGCCAGAACGCGGAAACCCGCAGGTCAGTGACAGTATTTCGATCAACCGGCAGTGCCCCGGCGTGGCCGGGGATGACCAGGTTTCTCTGCTGCTTGGGGCACGTTTGGGGCACGCAGTCGAAGGCACCGGCCGGATGCTGTTGCGCGGCGTCAGTGGCGGAGGGCGTTGGTTACGCTGAGGCGGCGATGTCGACTCAGCCCGTTTCTGGACCCCGGCCACCGGAGAACCGTGAACTCCCCGTCGAGGAGTTGCTTCGCCGAGCCCGCCCGCTACCGCCCCACGCGGACATGGTCATCGAAGGTGTCGACGTGGATGAGGGTCGCGCCTTCCTCACCGCCATCGAGGAGTGACCCTCGGCCGCAGCGCTCGCGGTCCCATCGTCATCGACACGGGCGTCTTCGCCGCCGACCTCGTCCCGGGGTCGGCGCTGGTTCCGCTCTACGAACCGATCATCGTCGGTAGACCCGTCTTCCTCTCATTTCAGACGGTGGCCGAGATCCGCTACGGAGCGCTACGGCGAGGTTGGGGTGAGGGCCGAATGCTCCGGTTGCAGGCGAAGCTCGACCGAACCCAGATCGTGTGGGCCGGTCCCGAGCTCGTCGAGACCTACGCGAAGCTGCGTGTCGAGTGTCAGATAGCTGGCCACCCGCTCGGGCAGGGCCATCATGACGGCGATCGTTGGGTCGCATGCGCGGCGATCCGGTTGGGTGTGCCGCTTGTGGCGCACGACCGAATCTTCGAGGGCGTTCCCGGTCTCGTCCTCGAGACGGCGCTCAGCGCGTAGCGGAGCCGGCCCGTCAACCGCCGAGCGATTACCCCCAGGGCGGGTTGTTACCGGAGCGCTCACGCGGAGGATTATCGACTGAGGCGCGGCATTTCTCGGCCACTCTTGCTTGTTCCGCATGCGAACCGGGGGCCGGACGCAGCGGCATGGGTCAGCTTGTTGATCAGGTTCCTTACAGCCGTTGGGCTGTCTCTCAACTGGGCGGCTTCATCCCAATCAGGACCAGGACCCCGGCGGTAATACCGAGGGCGCGTATGACCAAGAATGTCAGTGAACTGGCGTCCGGCCGCAGGACCACCCACAACAGAGCCGCAAGGCTGGCAGCCGCTAAGGCCACAACGTGGATGGCACCAAACTTCACGGACCGCTTGGGTGCGACACCTCGATGTCGGGACGACAATGCCAAAGCCACTCTAACGGACAGGGCCACTGCCACTATCGCTAGCCAAGCAATAAACACTATGTGACTGCCCACCCTCGATCTAACGGCTTCGTGGAACTCGCCGGCCCCACCAGCTGGGCCGCCTCGTCACGGCCCGCTCGAGATCAGCGTTGGGAGCGTTGTGGCGAACAATGTGGAGCAAGCGAGCAAGATCGTGGTCGTAAGGGCCCCACGCACGAAGTGTTCCGCCTTCCCAGCTCCAGCGCAACGATTGGCCGTTGATGTCAGTTCGCGGAGACGAGACCGACTGGAGAGAGCGCCATGGGATCAGGACCGTCCGTGATGGAGCGACGAACTGGAGCCCATCTTCAACGATCTCAATCCGTCGAGGCATTCGAAAGAAGATGGACCAACCACTTATGAGAATTGCGCCAACCCAAAGTAGTTCGAACGAGGAGCTAGCGAGGCTGGGATTGGTGACAACGTCGACAACGGCAGCCACAACGAGGAATAGGAAGAAGCCGTAGATTAAGGTCACCATTGCCCACATTCCGCGACCGAGAGCGAACTGATCCTTCACGGTCACGGCCTCTGCCTTCCCAGGTGCCGGCGACGCCGATCAGCCCTCGACGCGTCATCGACCGATGACGGCGCTGACTTGAGGATACCGGCGACCCGGAGCCAGGGCCCGAACCAGCGCCCGAGATCTCCAGTCGCTGGCGCGGCGGGGGCCGGCCCATGTCACTCACCTCACCCGAACGGGGGCGTACCGAGCATCAATAGCAGCGGGCATCCTGGCGGCGGCCGAGAGTCTCTGAGCGAGGTGCTGCGCCGGGTCTCGTTGCTCAGGTGGGAGGTGCTCGCCTCCGCTGCCCTCGGCCATGACGAACACCCGATTCCGGACGCGGCCCCTCGTCAGGGCGGTGTACCCGGACTCGGCTCCGAGGTTCTCGCCCCAGACCAGGGCGACGTCGCACGTGGCGCCTTGGGCCTTGTGGACGGTGAGGGCGTAGCCGTGACTGAGGTTGCCGGCCGCTAGGTAGGTCTCGGACAACTCGACCTCCCCATCGTCGAGGGTGACGATGAGACCTTTGTCGCCGACGCCCCTGACGGTGCCGACGTCGCCATTCACGACGCCGAGGCGCTTGTTGTTCCTGGTGCAGACAACCCGGTCGCCGACGGCGAACTCGACGTGGTTGACCTGGGCGACGACGGGACCGAGCGAGCCTTCGGCCTCCATGCGCTGGCGGGCCCGGGCGTTGAGCTCGGCGGTGGTGTCGCGGGTGGGGGCGAGCATGAGCACGTCCTTGCCCGCCTTGGTCGCAGCGGACCAGTCCTCGACCATGGCATCGGCCAGGGCGTCGGCGTTGGTGAACACGGCCATCCCACCGAGGCGGCGAAGGCGCTCGATCGCCCGCTGCACGTGGCCGTCCCGAAGGTCGGCCACCACCGCCCGCTCGCCAGGGTGCTGCTGGCGCCGGTTGCCGGTCAGTTGAGTCGTCCCCAATCTGGAGGCGAGGGCCTCGAACAGTCCGCCGGCTTCGATGGCCGGCAGCTGCTTGGGGTCGCCGACGAGTACCAGCTTGGCTTCGGCCCGAGCGCAGGCGTCGACCAATCGGGCGAGCTTGCGGGTCCCCACCATCGCGGCTTCATCGACCACCACGATCGTGCGCCGGTCTAGCGACTCGTTCCCGGCTTCGAGGTCGAGGAGGAGGCGGTCGATGGTGCGGCTGGAGATGCCCGAGCCCGCCTTCAGGCCCCGGGCGGCTCGCGCCGCGAGAGCGCAGCCCAGCACCCGGGAGCCGCTCGCCTGCCATGCGGCCCGGGCGGCGTCGAGAGCGAAGGTCTTTCCCGAGCCGGGAGCGCCGACTACCACGTCGATCTGGTCGCCGCTGGTGGCGATGCGCCGGACCATCGCCACCTGCTCGTCGGACAGCGACGGCCGGGCTCTGAGGGCGCCGTCCACCCCGCTGTGATCGGCGGCTCCGTACCCGCCGTACCCGCCGGCCCGACCGTGCATGGCGATGGCAACCACCCGTTCCTCCAGCGCCAGCATCTCGGTCGTCGTCCACCGCCCCTCGGCTACCTCGACGACGAGGGGGCTGGACAGGAAGGCCTTTGCCCGCACCTCGATCTCGACCAGCTCACCGCCATCGGGCATCGAGGCGGCCACCGCCCACACCGCCTTGGCCGCATCGAACGTGGCCTCGTCAAGGGTGACGAGCTTGGCAAGAGCCTCGTCGGTGGCTTTCCAGCACATTGGGATCCTAAGCTTAGAATTCCACGTGGACAAGTTGTC
>JADMIO011560798.1_pt1 | contig 12688 bp, 16 predicted proteins | sample 8958161 | NCBI WGS metagenome assembly JADMIO01 (sample SAMN16585339, study PRJNA669376) | soil metagenome | isolation source: Crop rotation soil | place: USA: Cullars Rotation, Alabama | collected 2011 | reverse complement strand
AATGCCTGGTGGCGATGGGCGCGAAAATCGACGGCGTCGGCGAAAACCGCCTCATTATTGAAGGTGTGGAGCGATTGCACGGCGCCGATCATTCCGTCATCCCGGATCGTATCGAGGCGGGAACGTTTGCCTGCGCTGCGGCGATTACCGGCGGCAATGTCGAGCTGGTAGGCGCCAGTGTATCGCATATGAGCGCCATGATTGAGAAGCTGCGCGAAGCGGGCGTTACCGTGGAAGAAACGCCGCACGGCATCCGCGTCGCACGCACCGGCGCGCTGCAGGGCATCGACGTCATGACCAAGGAATATCCCGGTTTCCCGACCGATATGCAGGCGCAGTTCATGGCGCTGTTCTCGGTGGCCGAAGGCGCATCGATGATCACCGAGACGATTTTTGAAAACCGCTTCATGCACGTGCCGGAGCTGATGCGCATGGGTGCCCGCATCACCACGCATACCGCCTCCGCCATGGTGCGCGGCGTATCCCAGCTTAAAGGCGCTGAAGTGATGGCGACCGATCTGCGCGCCTCCTCCTCGCTGGTGCTTGCCGCACTCGCCGCCGAAGGCCAGACCACCATTCACCGCATCTATCACCTCGACCGTGGCTACGAACGGCTGGAGGAAAAGCTTGCGGCATGCGGCGCGGTTATCGAGCGCGTAGGTGCGAAGCAGACCGAAGACGCGCTGGAAGAGGCGGCGTAAATGCTCACCGTCGCCCTTCCCAAAGGCCGCATTCAGGCCGAGCTGGCGCCGCTCCTGCAGAAGGTTGGCATCGTGCCGGAGAAAGCCTTCTTCGACGATGCGGAACGGCAGCTGGAGTTTGCCACCAACCAGAAGGAGGTGCGCATCATCCGCGTGCGCTCGTTCGACGTGGCGACGTTTGTCGCCTTTGGCGCAGCGCAGCTGGGCGTGTGCGGCAGCGATGTGCTGATGGAATTCGATTACAGTGAGCTGTATGCACCGCTGGATTTGAACATCGGCCATTGCCGCCTGTCGCTGGCCGAAGCGGACAGGGCGCAAAAGGAAGATATCGGCCGCTTAAGCCACGTGCGCATCGCAACAAAATATCCCCATGTGACGGCGCAGCATTTCGCCGCCCAGGGCATTCAGGCCGAGTGCATCAAACTCTCCGGTGCCATGGAGCTTGCGCCGAAGCTGGGCTTGGCACCGCGCATCGTCGATCTGGTTTCCACCGGCAAAACACTTAAAGCAAACGGCCTGAAGGAAACGGAAGTGATTGCCGAAGTTTCCTCGCGGCTGGTAGTGAACCGCACGGCGCTCAAGACGCGCCACGCCGAGCTGAACCCATGGATCGAAAAATTCCGCGAGGCTGTGAATGGTCACTAAGATCACGCTGAGCGAGCGCGATGCGGAGACGCGCTTCGTGCAGTTCCTGGGCCTACGCCAAGGGTCCGGGCAGGAGGAAATTGCAGCTCAGGTAAGCGCCATCATCCAGCGTGTGCGCACAGAAAAAATGCCGGCCTTATGCGCGCTGACGCGCCAGTTCGATGGCTGGGAAGCCTCGGCGGAAAACCTGCAGGTCACCGCGCAGGAAATCGCGCAGGCCATGGCGCTGGTTTCGCCGGAGGTAACTAAGTCGCTGAAAGTAGCGGCTGCCCGCATTCGCGATTACAGCGAAAGGCAATTGCCCAAGGATCATTCTTATACGGATGCGGAAGGCAATACGCTGGGCTGGAAATGGACGCCGCTTTCCTCGGCCGGCATTTACGTGCCGGGTGGGTTGGCCGCCTATCCAAGCTCGGTGCTGATGAATGCCGTGCCCGCCAAAGTTGCCGGCGTTGCGGAAATTATCATGTGCGTACCCGCTCCCGAGGGCAGGCTGAACCCAGCCGTGCTCGCCGCGGCGCATATCGCCGGCGTCGATAAAATTTATAAAGTTGGCGGTGCGCAGGCTATTGCGGCGCTTGCCTATGGCACCACCGTCATTCCTCCGGTCGATAAAATCGCCGGTCCCGGCAATGCCTATGTGGCGGAAGCCAAGCGGCAGGTGTTCGGCGTGGTCGGCGTGGATATGGTGGCGGGGCCGTCGGAGATTCTCGTCGTAGCGGATAAGGACAACGACCCGGCATGGGTCGCGGCCGATTTGCTGAGCCAGGCCGAGCACGACGAACAGGCGCAGGCGGTCCTGATTACCGACAGCGCGGAATTTGCCACTGCCGTGGAAGCCGCTATCCAGACCCATTTAAAAACGCTGCCGCGTGCAGAGATCGCACGCAAATCCTGGGAAGAATTCGGCGGCGTCATCGTCGTGCGCCATTTCGAGGAAGCAATCACGCTGATCGATATGATTGCGGCGGAGCATGTCGAATTGCTGGTCAGCGATCCCAAAGCGCTTGCCGGAAAAATCACCCATGCCGGCGCGCTTTTCCTGGGCAAATATACGCCGGAAGCCATTGGTGATTATGTCGCAGGCCCGAGCCACGTACTGCCCACCAGCGCCACCGCGCGGTTTTCCAGCGGCTTGAGCGTGCTCGATTTTATGAAACGTACCTCGCTGATCGGTTGCTCGCCGGAAGGGTTTAACGCCATCCGCAACTACGCCGGCACGCTGGCCGACGCGGAAGGCCTGGGCGCGCACGCGCTTTCCATCCGGTTGCGCACATGAGCGACCGCATCAGTACGATCACGCTCGACGAGGCGAGCATCGCCGCGCGCACGATGGAAGCCGAACACGAGCGCAAAATCGCCGTCACCGACCTCATCACAAGCAACAAATTCGCGCTGGTCGGGATAAGCGAAGGGCCGTACGCCGTTCACCTGCGCACCGAGGAGCAGCGCCTGGTATTCGACATCACCGCCGAGATGACGCAACAACATCACAAGATTGCCGTCTCCGTGCTGCCGCTCAAGCGTCTCATCCGCGATTATTTCATGATCTGCGAAAGCTATTACGCGGCGATCAAGGATACCAAGCCGCACAAGCTCGAAACCATCGACATGGCCCGCCGGGGCTTGCATAACGAAGGTTCCGAGCTGCTGCAGGAACTGCTCAAGGATAAGATCACCGTGGATTTCCCCACGGCGCGGCGCCTGTTTACTCTCATTTGCGTTTTACATATGAAAGGTCTATAGAGGAGCCCATGGCAAAAAACGAAGAACTGCTTGAATTCAACGGCGTGGTGCAGGAAGTGCTCCCCAACGCCACCTTTCGTGTAAAGCTGGAAAACGGCCACCTCATCATCGCCTATACGTCGGGCAAGATGCGCAAGAACCGCATCCGCGTGCTGGCGGGCGACAAGGTCATCTGCGAGATGACGCCCTACGACCTCACTAAAGGCCGTATTAAATTCCGCGAGAAATGAGCTTTATTCTTGCCTCGGCTTCCCCCCGCCGGCTGGAATTAGTGCAACAGTTGGGCCTGAAGCCCGAGAGCGTTTTTCACCCTGAGATTGATGAAACGCCAGTGAAAGGCGAATTGCCTGAGCATTACGCGCTACGCATGGCGCAGGAAAAAGCCCGCAAAGCCGCTGAAAAATTTCCCCACAAAACCATTCTCGCCGCCGATACGGTGGTTGCCTGCGGCCGGCGCATCCTGCCCAAAGCGGAGGATGAAAAAACCGTACGCACGTGTCTAACCATGCTCTCCGGCCGCCGTCATCGGGTGTATACCGGCGTATCAGTGATGAAAGAAGGCAGGGTAAGAGGCGAAGCCGTGCTTTCCATTGTGCAATTTAAGCGGCTGACCGAGGCCGAGATCACTGCTTATATCGCCAGCAACGAATGGCAGGAAAAGGCGGGTGGTTATGCCATCCAGGGCAGGGCAGCTGCATTTATTCCGTGGATGAGCGGCTCTGTTTCCAATATCATCGGCCTGCCACTCTATGAAACGGCGAAGCTGCTGGGAGTTTAGATGGTCTCAACGGTACGCACAGTTGCCTTCGAAGGCGTCGATGTCACTGCGATCGAGGTGCAGGTGCAGATTGCGCCGGGCATGCCGGTATTCGCGGTGGTGGGCCTGCCGGATAAGGCCGTCGCCGAATCGCGCGAGCGTGTGCGCGCGGCGATCCATGCCATGGGGCTTTCCATCCCCGCCAAGCGCATCACCATAAACCTCGCTCCAGCCGACATAATCAAAGAGGGCAGCCATTTCGATCTGCCCATTGCGATTGCGCTGCTCATCGGCATGGGCGTATTGCCGCAGGAAGATCTGAACGACTACTACGCGCTGGGCGAACTTTCGCTGGATGGGCGCATCCTGCCGGTATCCGGCATACTACCCGCCGCCATCCACGCTAATGGTGAAAGTGCGGGATTGATTTGCCCTGCTACATGCGGCTCGGAAGCAGCATGGGCAGGGCTCGAACACATACTCGCGCCCACCTCGCTGGTGGCGCTCATCAATCATTTCAAAGGCGTGCAGGTGCTTACCAAACCGGAATGCCTGATCGAAGATGCCACGCCGCGCGGTCCGGATTTGCGCGAGGTGAAGGGGCAGGAATCGGCTCGCCGTGCTCTGGAAATTGCCGCGGCGGGCGCGCATAACCTGCTGATGGTGGGCCCGCCCGGTGCGGGAAAATCCATGCTCGCGGCCTGCCTGCCCGGGATATTACCCCCGCTCGATGCGGCGGAAATCCTTGATGTCAGCATGGTCGCTTCCATCGCCGGCAAGCTCACCGGGGGCAAATTAAGCCGCGCGCGGCCCTTCCGCGATCCGCATCATTCGGCTTCGGTTGCTGCCATGGTCGGCGGCGGCAAACGCGCCGTGCCGGGAGAAATATCACTCGCGCATAATGGCGTGCTGTTCATGGACGAATTTCCCGAATTTCCCCGGGCCGTGCTGGAGGCACTGCGCCAGCCGCTCGAAACCGGCACCATTAGTGTGGCGCGGGTGGCCGCCCATGTGACTTATCCCGCGCGTTTCCAGCTAATCGCCGCCATGAACCCGTGCCGCTGCGGCTACCTCGACGATGCCGGCCGCGCCTGTGGCAAAGCGCCGCGCTGCGCGATGGATTACCAGGCGAAGCTTTCAGGCCCGCTGCTCGACCGCATCGACATGACCATCGAAGTCGCCGAAGTGGGCACGCTCGATATGCTGCACGCGCCCGCAGGCGAACCCAGCGCCAAGGTGCGCGAACGGGTGGCCGCCGCCCGCGACCGCCAGCGCGAGCGCTATCAGGCGCTTGGCATGAACGCACGCACCAATGCCGAGCTTTCCGGCGACCGCCTGCAGCAGATGGTCGACCTCGACGCCAAGGCCAAAGCATTGCTGGAAGACGCCACTAATAAATGGAAGCTTTCCATGCGCGGCTATACGCGCACGCTGCGTGTCGCCCGCACGATTGCCGATCTGGAAGGCAGCGACACGGTGCACCACCACCATATCGGCGAAGCGCTCAGCTACCGCCAGGCGCAATTGGGCAGGTTTGTGGAAGCGGCTTAAAAATGCCGGTAGCCTGTGCGGGTAAGCTTGATTTCTTTTCCTTGCGCATCCATCAACTGCACCGCTTTGCCTTTGGTAACCGTTCCAATGCGGGTGAGAGGGAGTTTTAGCTTTTTGCCCAGCGCCATCAAGGCGGCGCGCTTTTTCACCGGCGCGGTGAACAGCAATTCGTAATCATCGCCACCGGCCACCATCGTTGTCCATTGCAGCGGATCAGTATGGGCGATGGCCCTGGCAGCAGGCGAGAGTGGCAGCAGCTCCGCCTGTACGCCCGCCCCTACCTTCGATGCTTTGCACATGTGGCTTAAGTCCTGCATCAATCCATCCGAGACATCCATGCAGGCGCTGGCGATGTTCTGCAGCGCGTCCCCCAGCTTGACGCGTGGCTGCGGTAGCAGGTAACGATCCTGCAGGTAGCGAATGTGGGCTTCCGACAGGCCTTCGCCTTCCTCCCCCCGCAGGCATTGGAGGCCGAGGGCAGCGTCTCCAATCGTTCCGGATACGTAAATATCTTCTCCTGCCCTTGCATTAGAACGTAATAAAGGTTTTTTACCCGTTTTGCCTAAGGCGGTAACGGAAAGGGTCAGCGGACCAGGCGTGTGGGTGGTGTCGCCGCCGATAAGGCTGATGCCGTATTCGCGCTGGTCTGCTTTCAGGCCTTTGGCAAAATCTTTCACCCATGCTTTTTCCGTGTCTGCCGGAAAGGAAGCGTTGAGCAGGTAATAGCGCGGGGCCGCGCCCATGGCGGCGAGGTCGGAAAGGTTGCAGCGCAGCGCTTTTCTGGCGATCAGCTCTGGTTTTTCACTGCCCAGAAAATGCACGCCGGCAATCAGCGTATCGGTCGTAATTACCCAGGGCCCGCCGGCAACCAGCGCTGCATCATCCTTGAGCTTTAATCCTTCCGGGCCCGTCAGCTGGGCGAAATAGCGTCCGATCAGCTCGAACTCGTGCATATCACTCGTGCGAAGCCGCGTTCAGCGCGGCGTTGACAAAGGCCGTTTCGCGCTCATCGAAGAAGCGGGCGGCAAGCGTTACATATTCATTGATGACCACCGGTGCCGGAAGCTTCTGCAGGAAACGCAGCTCGAACAGGGCGCTTTTCAGTACGGCGAGAAGCAGCGGGCTCATGCGCTCTTTTTTCCAGTCGTTGGTGAGCAGCTGCTCGACCTGTTCATTCAACGCGGCGTCATGTTCCGCCATGCCTTCCAGCAGCTTGCGCAGCAGCGCGGCATCGGGGGCGGTATCCTTTCCCCAGCTGCGCCCGGAAAGATAATCCTCCGCTTTGGGCGGCCTGCCCGACATGGCCTGCTGGTAGAGGCATTGCACGGCCGCTAGCCGTGCCGCTGATTTTTTCTGTAACGAAAGATTAGGCGCGGCGGTCATTGGAATTTTTTCTTGAGTTTAATCATGGTGAGCGCTGCATGTGCCGCGTCGGCGCCTTTATTTTTTTGTTTCACGCCGGCGCGTTCCATAGCCTGTTTCGCAGTTTCCACCGTGAGGATGCCGTTGCCGATGCAGGCCTGATGTTCGATCGCAAGCCAGGTCAGGCCACGCGCGCTTTCCGAGCAGACATAATCATAATGCGTGGTTTCGCCGCGGATGACGCAGCCAAGTGCCACGTAGCCGTCGTACTTATCGGTTTCGAGTGCGAAACGAATGGCGGCAGGAATCTCAAAGGCGCCCGGCACTTCCGCCACGTTCCAGGTCGCGCGGGCTTTTTTTAGGGCGGCTTCCGCGCCTGCCACCAGCTCGGCGGCGATATCCTCGTAAAATTTTGAAACGGCAATCAGCAGGTGCGGCATGTTATCCGATGGGTTGGTAGCCCGCGATGGTGAGGCCGTAGCCCTCGAGCCCGATCACCGCGCGTTTAGCGTTGGAGAGCAATACCATCTCATGAACGCCCAAGTCGAGCAGGATTTGCGCGCCGATGCCGTAATCGCGCAGGTCCATCGGCGCCTGCGTGGGTTCTCCCAGGCGCTGGCGCACGCGGTCGGAAAGTGCCGTGCGGATCGGTTCGCGCAGCAGCACGACCACCCCGCTGCCGGCCTCGGCGATTTTTTCCATTGCTGCCTGCAGCAGGCCGCCATAGCCGCGATAAGTATCGCCCAGCACATCGGAAAGCACGTCCAGCGAATGCATGCGCACCAGCGTCGGTTTCTTGCCGTCGATAGCGCCCTTCACCAGCGCTACATGCTCGGCATAATGCACCTTATTGGCGTAGGTAACCAGCTTCCACTCACCGCCAAAGCGGCTTTGGATGGTGGTTTCGGCGAGACGCTCCACCAGCTTTTCCGAACGGCGGCGATAGGCGATGAGGTCGGCGATGGTTGCGACATTGAGCCTATGTTGCTTGGCGAATTCAAGCAGCTGCGGCAGGTGGGCCATGGTGCCGTCATCGTTCATGATCTCGCAGATGACACCGGAAGCGTTGAGCCCCGCCAGCCGCGCGATATCAACCGCCGCTTCGGTATGGCCGGCGCGAATCAGCACACCGCCATCCTTGGCGACCAGCGGGAAGACATGACCGGGAGAAACGATATCGGCGGCGCCTTTGGTCGGATCAATCGCTACCTTGATCGTCTGCGCACGGTCGGCGGCGGAGATGCCGGTGGTGACTCCCTCGCGCGCCTCGATGGACACGGTAAAGGCGGTTTCCAGCCGTGACTGATTCTGTGGCGACATCAGGTTGAGCTTAAGCTGCTTCACGCGCTCGGAAGTAAGCGCCAGGCAGATCAGGCCGCGGCCATGCTTGGCCATGAAGTTGACCGCTTCCGGTGTGGCCATCTGGGCAGGAATGATCAGGTCGCCTTCGTTTTCCCGATCCTCGTCATCGACGAGAATGAACATGCGGCCGGCGCGGGCGTCGGCGAGGATGGTTTCAATGGGAGCAAGCGCGGCCATGGGAATGGAGAACTTATGCGCGATCGGAGGCGTAATCAACTGCCGGCTTGGGGGGAACGTCCACGCGCGAGGCTGGATTTGAGCTGGGCGAGTTCGGAGGGGGCAAGCGAAACGGTAAAGGTCTGGCTTTGCCTGTCATTTACCAGTGAAAGCAGCGTCTGCCGGAGTTCCTCCGCTTTGGTTTTCGGCTCCCCCTCCAGATGGCGAAGCAGTGCATAGATCGGTAATATGTCGGCCAGCTTTTCCCCGCCTTCCTCCAAGGCTTTTTGCAGGACGAGTTTGCGCTCCTCCTTGGTATTAAACTGGTTCTTTAAGGCGTTAGTGATGCAGTAGAAGATATCCACTGCGCTGCCTTCGTACTGAAAGAGACCATCAGGCTGTTCGATAAAACGGCGGATCAAATTATTAAATTGCGCTCCAACCGGCGGAGGGGTCCAGGGCCGAGAGGGCTTGGGGGTGAGCGGCTGGTGATGTTCCGGTTTGAATTCCATAAGAAAATTTAACCAAATTTAATAATACTGTCAACGTAGCGGGCCAGCATGTCCACCTCGAGGTTCACCTCCATGTCCGGTTTCCAGCCCGCCAGGGTAGTCGCCTGCAGGGTGTGGGGAACGATGCATACGCTGAATTCTTCACCCTGCACCTCATTCACGGTCAGTGAAACGCCATCGAGCGTTACCGAGCCCTTGGGTGCGATAAAGCGCATGAGCGCGGCCGGCGCCCGCAGCGTGAAGGAATTTTCCTGCCGACGGGAGATAATGGCAACCGCGTCGACATGGCCGCTTACCATGTGCCCCCCGAAACGATCCCCCACCTGCAGCGCTCGTTCCAGGTTAAGCTTGGTGCCACGCTTCCAGTGCGGCGCGGTGCGTGCGAGGGTTTCTTGCGAAAGGTCGGCGCGGAAACCGTTGCCGGTTTTTTCTGCCACCGTCAGGCAGACGCCGCTGCAGGCGATGGACTCGCCCAGTCTCAGGTCCTTAAATCCGCAGGCGATGTCAATGCTGCCGCAGGAAGCGTCGGTAACGGTGCCGATATCGGTGATAATGCCGGTGAACATGGCTCAGGCCGCTTCATAGGTTTCCAGCCGGTCATCACCGATGGCGCGACTGTCCACCGGGCGGAATACCGGCGGTAGCTTGACGAGCGCCGGCAACCCATAACCGCGGTCGCCGATAATGACAGGCGCATGGAACCAGTAGAGCCGGTCCACCAGCCCGGCTTCCAGAAAGGCGGTAGAAAGGGTGGGTCCTGCTTCGACCAGCAGACGGGTGATGCCTCGCTCCGCCAGCGCTTTCAGTGCGCGCGGCAGCTGCTCGCCCTTTTTGCTTTCATCGGGCCGCAAAATCCATAGCGGTACTTTATCGGCGGATTTAAGCAATGCGCTATCCACTGGCAGGCGGCCATTGCGGTCGATGACGACGCGCACCGGCGAGCGCGCTTCCAGCCCGGAAATGCGTACGGTGAGCATCGGGTTGTCGGTAAGCACCGTGCCGATGCCGGTCAGCACCGCGTCGTGTTCGGCGCGCAGTCGATGCCCGAATCTTCGCGCGGCTTCTCCGGTGATCCAGCGCTGCTCACTATCCGGCGGATAGGCGGCGCAGCCATCGAGCGAGGTGGCGAGTTTCATGGAAACAAACGGCCGGCCGCGCTCGACGACAGAGAAAAATCCTTCGTTTAAGCTTCGCGCTTCCTTTTCGCATTCACCTTCGCTGACTTCAATTTTGGCGGCTCTGAGTGCCGCGATGCCTTTGCCGTTCACCTGCGGATGCGGATCGCGGCAGGCGACGACCACTTTGGCAATGCCCGTCTGAATGATGGCTTCCGTACACGGCGGCGTTTTGCCTTGGTGGGGGCAGGGCTCGAGCGTGACGAACATGGTCGCGCCGCGGGCACGATCGCCGGCCTGTCTTATGGCTTGCGTTTCCGCATGCGGCCTGCCGCCTTTTTGCGTCCAGCCGCGGCCCACCACCTGACCGTCTTTGACGATGACGGCGCCCACGGCAGGGTTCGGCCAGGTCTGGCCGAGATTGCGGCGGGCGAGCATGAGGGCGTGGCGCATCATGGAATTACTTGCCCAATTCTTCGACGATTTCCTCGAAATCGCTGGCTTCGTCAAAGGCGCGGTAGACGGAGGCGAAGCGGATATAGGCGACCGAATCGGCTTTTTTGAGCTCATCCATCACCATCTTGCCAATCATCTGGGTGGGAATTTCACTTTCGCCCGTCGCTTCGCATTTCTGCACGATGCGCGTCACCATTTGTTCCATTTGCTCATCGTTGACGGGGCGCTTGCGGCAGGCGATGCGGATCGAGGATTCAATTTTCTCGCGGTCGAAGATCTTGCGCTCGCCGGTTTTCTTGAGGACGGTGAGCTCGCGCAGTTGCACACGCTCGAACGTCGTGAAGCGCGAGTTGCATTCCGGGCAGAAGCGGCGGCGGCGGATGGTCGAGCCATCCTCGCTGGGGCGCGAATCTTTCACCTGGGTATCGGCGTGGCCGCAGAATGGGCATTTCATAAATTATCCTTGGTAAATCGGAAACTTCTCGCAGAGTTGCTTCACCTGCGCCTTGGCTTTCGCTTCCGCCGCAGAGTTATCATTCGGATTAGCAGCAAGTCCATCCAGCACATCGCCGATCAGCTCACCGATCTGTTTGAACTCGGTGACGCCAAAGCCGCGCGTCGTACCGGCGGGCGTGCCAAGGCGGATGCCGGAGGTGACCATCGGCTTTTCGGGATCGAAGGGGATGGCGTTTTTGTTGCAGGTGAGGCCGGCGCGCTCGAGACTAGCTTCGGTCGCTTTGCCGGTCAGCTTTTTCGGGCGCAGATCGACCAGCATCAGATGCGAGTCCGTGCCGCCGCTAACAATGGCGCAGCCACGCTTGACCAACGTATCGGCCAGGACTTTGGCGTTCTCCACCACCTGTTTGCCGTAAGCTTTAAACGACGGCTGCAGCGCTTCGCCGAAGGCGACAGCTTTACCGGCGATGACATGCATCAGGGGTCCGCCTTGCAATCCGGGGAAGATTGCGGAGTTAATCTTCTTGGCGAGATCCTCGTCGTTGGTGAGGATCATGCCGCCGCGGGGGCCGCGTAGCGTTTTATGCGTCGTCGTGGTCACCACATGCGCATGCGGGAAGGGCGAAGGATAGACGCCTGCTGCTACCAATCCCGCGAAATGCGCCATATCGACCATGAACACCGCGCCTACTTCATCGGCGATCTTGCGGAAACGCGCGAAGTCGATGGTGCGCGGATAGGCTGAGCCCCCGGTGATGATAACCTTGGGTTTGTGTTCCTTTGCCAGTCTTTCCACCTCGTCGTAATCGATCAGATGTGTGTCAGGCCTGACGCCGTACGGCACGACCTTGAACCACTTGCCGGACACGTTGACCGGCGCGCCGTGCGTCAGGTGCCCACCTGCTGCGAGCGAAAGACCCATAAACGTATCGCCCGGCTGCATCGTGCTCATGAACACGGCTTGGTTGGCCTGGCTGCCCGAGTTGGGCTGCACGTTAGCGAATCCACAGCCGAAGAGCTGCTTGGCGCGATCGATGGCTAGGTTCTCGGCGATATCGACGAATTCGCAGCCGCCGTAATAGCGCCTGCCGGGATAGCCTTCCGCGTATTTGTTGGTCAACACCGAGCCCTGCGCTTCCATCACCGCGCGGCTGACGATGTTTTCCGACGCGATCAGCTCAATCTGTGTCTGTTGCCGATGCAATTCTTTCCGGATCGCGTCATAAATGGCGGGGTCGTGTTTCGCGAGAGAAGCGGAGAAAAAGTCATTCATCGTGGTTTCAATCTTTCGTGCGGGTTGCATGTTATTTGCTGCGGTGGGAGGAGGAAGGAGAAACGGGAGGTGTGGGCTGAATATTGAGCTCAATCCCGGGATGAAGGCGTTTTAATTGCTTAATGCTTTGTTCCGGAATGACATCCGCAAAAATGGTGGCGGAATCAAACTTTGCTTCCGGATTGAATAACGCGCGCCCCAGCCTCACATAGCGAAGGTCGGCGCCGCTGAAATCAAACTTTGCAATATCTGCGCCGAGCCTGTCCAGCGACTCACCGGGCTCCAGCCCCCCGATTTTCGTGCCGGGTGGAACGGTGATCCTGTTTTCGGGGGAGGCATCCGAGTGTTCGGCCAACATTCCCTGCAGGTCTTTCACGGTCAGTATATCTGCCGGTAACTCTACTTTCGCACCGGATCGCACATGTTGAACATGCCTTGCTTGCAGCCGCGGGCGCTGATCGCCCTTGTAAATAGACGATGCTAGTTTTTGTGGTTCGTACATATCGTCCATTGCTATCCCATTTTCTTCACGCGCTGCTCATGCCTGCCGCCTTCGAAAGCGGTGGTGAGAAATTGCGTCACGCAGTCTTTGGCGG
>JADMIO010796651.1_pt1 | contig 12688 bp, 12 predicted proteins | sample 8958161 | NCBI WGS metagenome assembly JADMIO01 (sample SAMN16585339, study PRJNA669376) | soil metagenome | isolation source: Crop rotation soil | place: USA: Cullars Rotation, Alabama | collected 2011 | reverse complement strand
CTTTCCCCCAGCGCAATTCCTGGGCTCGGCGAAGCCCTCGGCACGGGGGCGGCTCACCAGGCGTCCGCCTCCCCGGCCGATGCGCACAAGGTCGCGTCACAGCACGGCGGCGGCACGCCGGCCAAGTTTGCGGCAGGCACCGCGATCGACGTCGGCGCCACCGAGAACAAGCCCGAGCTCGTCGAGACGATCCCGATCACGACCCAGCCCGGGGCGGCGCGGCAGGTCGTCCTCTCCCTGGGACCGGACACAGACACGGACTCGCCTCTGCCAGACCTCGCCGCGGGCGATCGCATCGAGGTCCTGGCTGAACTCGAGCTCACGACGGATGCCGCGGATCCCAACCATCCCGGCCTGATCGGCAACGCCTACTCATACGCGCCCGATGTCGAGGCCAACCTGCTGCTCGCGGCGGACGCAAGCGTGACCGAGGTAGGACCGCAGGCGGTCGAGCTCGCGCCCGCATGGCGCCAGTCGATCAGCCAGGAGCGCCACCACGGGGTCGTCACCTTCGGCAACGGCGCCGTGACGATCCCGGCGGGCGGCCTGCCATGGGGCGGCGGGCAGGCGCGGATCAATCTGGTCGTGAGCGCCAGCAACGCAGCCGCGCAGTCGGGCGATGTCCTGCTCGTCGGCCAGAACGAAAAAACGCCGGTCGTCGTTCAGGACATGTCGGGGATCCGCACGGTCCGCTTTCGCCCAGGCAACACGCAGGCGCCCGCGCCCCTGCGCCAGACCACTTGCCTCTGCGGCGCGATCCCGGTTTCGAAGGCGCGCACCGTCGTGCTCTCACAGGAGCTTGCCGGCCTGGCCGCGGGCGAGCGGCTTCTGATCAAGGCGCGCCTGGCGACCGACGCGACCGGCCTGCCCGCACCGGCGCGGATCTCGACGCGGCTGTTCATCGGCGACTCGCCCACGCAGGACGAGCCCGGCGGCGCCGCTCAGTCGGCGATCACCTGGAAGGGGAACCTCTCCAAGTTCACGGGCTTCAACTGCCTGCCGGCGGAGGGCCCGGTGGTGACCGAGAAGTACGGCGTGGCTACGGTCAAACAGGCCCCCGCGGGGAGCCTGTTCGTCAATCTGGTCGCCGTTTCAGCAGCGCCCTTCGGAGGGGTCGCCGCAAGCCAGGGCTTGCGGATTGACCCCTCCCAGAGCGTTTTGGAAGTGACCCGGTTGGGCGGGGCCTAGGCGGCCGCGCGCCAGCCGGCTAGCGAACCGTCGGTGGCGAGGCGCGCAAGCGCTCGCTCCTCGAGCTCGCGGGCGGCCTTCTGGGTGACGCCGAGCTCGCGCGCGGCATCTCGCAGTGAGACCTCAGGGCGACCACCGGTGCCGAAGCGGGCCATGATGATCATCCGCTCGTCATCGGGAAGCTTCGCCAGCGCTGCGCCGACCGCCTCCTCCTGCTCGCGGACCATGACCTCGTCCTCGAGGTCGGCCGTGCTCTCAGCGTGGAGTTCACCGAGCGTCGTGTCGCCGTCGCCGACGGGTGTGTCGAGGCTGGTCGTGATCCTGGTCAGATCGCGAACCGCCATGACCTCGTCGAGCGGCAGCTTGGCGCGCTTGGCGACCTCCTTGTCGGTCGGGTCACGGTTGAGCTCGACCGCGAGCTGAGTGGTCGTGCGGTTGACCGTCCGCTCACGCTGGGCGATGTGCGCGGGGATCCGCACGCCGCGCCCGGTGTTGTCGAGACCGCGCTGGATCGACTGCTTGATCCAGAGGACCGCGTAGGTCGAGAACTTGTAGCCACGCCGCCAGTCGAACTTCTCCGCGGCGCGGATCAGTCCGAGCATCGCCTCCTGAACGAGGTCGGCGAGCGGCAGGCCGAAGCCCTGATAACGGCGCGCGAACTTGATCACGAGCCGCAGGTTCGAGTTGATGAGCCGCTCCTTGGCAGCGAGGTCGCCGCGCTCGATCGCCTGAGCGAGCTCGACTTCCTCCGCGGCGGTGAGCAGCGGGTACTTCATCGCCTGGTTGATGAACAGCTGAAGGCTGTCCGTCGTGGCCTCGGCGACTGCGTGCGTATCTGTTCTCTGCTGCGCGCGGCTCGCGCCGGCGCCCTTCGAAGCGTTGTTGAAGTGTTCGCCGCGTCTGCGACGTACTTGGTCGCGCTGCTGGTCAGCGCCCCTCTGTCGAGGCATGTCTCACCCCTTACGTAGGTTGCCTCTGTATGTCGGTACTACCCCTGGCTTCAAAAAGTATAGCGAAAAATAGTTGCAGCTGCAAGCAGCTGGCTTTTTTCCGCTCTACTAAGCCAGGTTTCGGCGCTTATTCGCCGTTCTGCCCACGCTCTGACAGCGTTTGCACGCTGTTAGACCCCCGCGTGAGGTACGCCCGCGACGGTGATTATCGCATGTATCGTGCCCGAGCACCAATCCAGAGGGGGGAGAAGCAGGGAAACCACATGAAACTCGCGTTGTCAGCCGCAGCGGCGTCGCTCGCTGCGCTCGTTGTTGCCGCCCCCGCTCAGGCCGCAACAGGCACCTACGCCGGCACCGTCGGCACCACCACCGGCGTAATCGCCCTCGACGTAAAGATCAGCAAGCAGGGGGTCGTCAAGAAGATCACCTTCCTTCGCGGCGATCACATCCCCTCGAACTGCGAGGTCTCAGGGCCGGTCCCGTCGATCAACTTCGACCTCCCGACCGTCTTGAAGGTCGACGCTCAGAGCGGAGAGTTCGGCGGCACGTACACCCAGCCGACCTACGGCAACAAGAGCACGATCTCCGGCCGCATCAAGCACAAGCACACGAGCGGCACGGTCCAGGTCAACTACCACTACCAGGCCGACGCCCAGTACCCGGAGGAGAACTGCGACACGGGGCCGCTGCAGTTCAAGGCCAAGCTCGGTGCGACTGACCAGACGACACCGGCGCCATCGTCGCCGCGCCTGGCGATTCTCAACCGCTAGGGCTCGACGACCTTGAACTTCGCCGTCGCCGGCGATTCGTCGACCAGGTTGTCGGCGGTCGCCGCGACGGCGAACTTGTACTTGCCGGGCTTGAGCTCGTACTTCTTGGGCGACGTGCAGGCGCTGACCTTGGGGTCCTTGCCCTTCTTCGTCAGCGTGCACTGAAAGCTCGGCGCGGTTCCGGTCGCGCTGAAGGCGATCTTGACCTTGGCCTTGCCGGTCTTGTCCTTCGCCTCAACCTTGTTGTCGGGCGCCTTGACGATGGTTGTCTCGGGTGGCGTCGCCGGGGTCGGTGTCGGGGTGGGCTCGGGCTGAGGCTCGGGCGTCGGGGTCGGCGGCGGCGTGACCCCAGTCACTTTCCCGATCTTCTCCGGCGTGTCGAGGGTGACCCAGAGCGTGTTGTCTGGGCCCGTGGTGATCTTGCGCGGCCCGACCCCGCCGCTCGGGGCGAAACCGGTGAGGAACGTGATAGTGCCGTCGGTCGTCATCCGCAACAGGTCGTTGCCCTGCGAGCGCGCCACCCAGTACGCGCCGTCGCTGCCGAAGACGGCGCCAAACGGGTCGGTGTTCTCCAGGGGGAAGGTCTGCGCGGTGCCGCTGGTAATCAGGCCGACCGACTGCGGCGAGCTGGTCGGGTTGGCGAATGCGACCTGGCCATTGGGGCCCGCGGCGACGTCCTGCGGGCCGCCGCCGGTCGCGAAGGGCGTGAACGCCGCCGGCGCAGAGGTCGTGGTGGAGATGATCCGGCCGCTGGCGTCGGCTATCCAGAGCGTTCCATCGCTACCGGTGGCCATCGCTTTCGGGCTCAGCCCAGCGATCGCGGAGGTCGTAAAGGTCGCGGGGGCGGCGGGCGGGATTTTGACGATGGTGTTGGTGCCCGTCATCCAGACGTTCCCGTCCTGGCCGGTCGTAATTCCCTGACCGCCGGTCAATCCGCCGAGGCTGGTCTGGGCCGCCGCGTTGGGATTGGCGGGATCGATTCTGAGCACCGCCGTCGCCTCGGCCGCCCAGAGAGCGCCGTCGGGGCCGACGGTAATGCTGTTGGCAGACTGCGTCATGCCGCCAGGCGTGAACCTCGTCGCGGTGCCGTCGGGCGTCATCCGGACGATCGACGGAGTCATCTCGTCGGTCGTGATCCAGAGGTTGCCGTCGGGACCTTGGACGATCTCGTTGTTCGATCCGACCGTGGCAGTGCCCGGCAGTGGGAACTCGGTCGCGATGGCCGGGTCGGCCTGCGCGGCTGGCGTCGCTGCGACAAGGGCCGCAACAGTCCCAGCAACGACAAGAAGCGCTTTCGTCCCCCGCTTCACTGCGACGACTATATGCCGGAAGTCAAGGTCCATTGGACGTCCGGCCATCTCAAGCCTGAGGAGTAGGGCGCCGATTCATGACCCATGAGCGCAAGCGCACGTCTGATCGTCGCTCCCGCTGACCAGGGATTCGATTCCTGGGCACGCGCGCTCGAGGAGGTGACCGGGCGGCCCGAGCTGATTCAGCCTCATTTTCAGCCACTCGTCGACCTCGAGAGAGGGATCGTCGCCGGCTACGAGATGCTCGCGCGCTTCGACCATCCGCTCGGCGGATCGCCGGCGGATTGGTTTGCCGCGGCGTCTGAGCTGGGGACCGCGGGCGATCTCGATGCGGCGATGCTCAGCCTCGCTCGTCGAGCGGTGCGCAGTCTGCCTGCCAACACCTTCCTCTCGGTCAACGTCACCGGCGCGGGATTCACGTCCGAGGCGGTCCTCTCGGAGATCACGAACGGGCCTCGCCTCGAGCCGCTCGTCATCGAGATCACGGAGCAGTCCGAGATTCACGACGTCGAGCGTCTTACGGCCAGCGCCGCAGTCTTCCGCCAGCGCGGCGCGATGCTCGCGATCGACGACGCGGGCGCCGGCTACGCCAGCCTGCAGCGGATTCTCAGCGTCCGTCCCCAGTTCATCAAGCTCGATCGGTCGCTGATCACCGACATTCATGGCGATGAGGTCAAGGCAGCCGCCACGGAGATGATGGGCGCGCTCGCGAGCCGGATGGACGCTTGGATCGTCGCGGAGGGGGTGGAGCGCATCGGCGAGCTCGATCGCCTGCTGCAGATGCGGGTCCCGCTTGCGCAGGGCTACCTCTTCGCCAAGCCCGCACCGACCTTTGAGGCGGTCGATGCGAGCTGGGCCTCGCACATGTCCAACGGCCATGACGAGGGGTCGTTGCTCGAGCTGATTGAGCGAGTCCAGCCGGCCATGGCGGCCGCGGATCGTGAGGAGCTCAGCTGGCGCCTCGGCGAGGACCCGGCGCTAGAGCACCTGCCGCTTATCGATGAGGACGAGAAAGTGGTCTCGCTGGTCGACCGCCACGCCTTCGTGCTCGGAGGCCAGGCGCCCTCGACGCCGATGCGCGTGAGCCCGACCGCGGCCACGTCCGACGTTCTTCGCCGGGCGATGGCCAGGCCACGGGCCGAGCGCCTGGCCCCGGTCGTCTGCTGCGACGAGTTTGGCCACTACCTCGGGATCGTCCGGATAGAGCGCCTCGTCGACGCGGTGGCGGACTAGACCTCGACGATGTTCTCCCGGACTTGCCCGACGAGCTCGGGTGAGACCTCGTCGATGCCGTGGTCTTCCTTCGCGTGCGCGGCGATCTGCTCGAACAGCTCTTCCTCGGTGTCTGCCGAAAACGTGGCCTGACAGCCCGGGACGACCGCTCCGCAGCTGAACTCCTTCATGGGTGTTCTCCTCCTAGCTGGGTTGCCAGGAGGAGTTACCCGGTGGCGTCTAGGCGGGAACCTCGACGCCCGAAGGAGTGGACGACGGCTCGAGAGCCAGCTCGAGCACCTCGTCGATCGAGAGGACTGGGTGGAAGGCCATCTCGTCACGGACCTCCTCCGGCACGTCCTCGAGATCAGCGCGGTTGCGCTCGGGGATCACGACGTCGGTCAGCCCGGCGGCGTGGGCCGCCAGGACCTTCTGCTTGAGCCCGCCGATCGGCATCACGCGGCCCTGGAGGGTGACCTCTCCGGTCATTCCGACCGTGTGCTTGACCGGGCGACCGGTCAGTAGCGACACGAGCGCCGTTGTCATCGTGATCCCGGCGCTCGGGCCGTCCTTGGGGATGGCGCCGGCCGGGACATGGATGTGGAACTCGCGGTCGGCGAACGTATCGTCGGCGAGGCCGAGCTGCTCGGCGTGACCGCGGACGTAGGAAAGGGCGATGCGCGCCGACTCCTTCATCACGTCGCCGAGCTGGCCGGTGAGCACGAAGCCCTCCTTGCCGGGCATCGACGTCGTCTCGATGAAGAGAACGTCGCCGCCGGCACCGCTGACGGAGAGGCCGGTGGCAACGCCGGGAACCGCGGTGCGCTCGGCGGCCTCCTGGTAGAAGCGCTGCTTGCCGAGTGCGTCACGAACGGCGTCGACGTCGATCGTCACCGGCGCGGTTGTCTGCTTGGAGGCGATCCGTGTGGCCGTCTTTCGCAGCAGCTTGCCGAGCTCGCGCTCGAGCCCGCGCACGCCCGCCTCGCGGGTGTACTCGCTGACGACCTGTTCCAGGACCGCATCGGCGATGTCGACCTCGTCGGTTCGCAGGCCGTTGCGCTCGACCTGGCGCGGCCAGAGGTAGCCGCGAGCGATCGCGACCTTCTCATCGGTCGTGTAGCCGTCGAACCGCACGACCTCCATGCGGTCGAGCAGCGGGCCAGGGATCGTCTCGGCGACGTTCGCCGTGGCGATGAAAAGGACCTCGGAGAGGTCGAGCTCAACGTCGAGATAGTGATCGCGGAACGAGTGGTTCTGCGCCGGGTCGAGGACCTCGAGCAAGGCCGAGCTGGGGTCGCCGCGCCAGTCGGCGCCGACCTTGTCGACCTCGTCGAGCATGATCACCGGGTTGATGGTTCCGGCGTCCTTGAGGGCGCGAACCAGGCGGCCCGGAAGCGCGCCGATGTAGGTGCGCCGGTGACCGCGGATCTCGGCCTCGTCGCGAACGCCGCCCAGCGACATGCGGACGAACTCGCGCCCCGTGGCACGGGCGATCGACTCGCCGATCGAGGTCTTGCCGGTGCCGGGCGGGCCGATCAGGGTGAGGATCGCCCCGGCGCCCCGGCCCTCGTCGACGAGCCCGCGCTCGCGGCGCAGGCCCTGGACTGCGATGTACTCGGTGATGCGGTCCTTGACGTCCTCGAGGCCGGCGTGGTCGGCGTCGAGCACCTCACGGGCGCTGACCGGGTCGAGCTTCTCGTCGGAGCGCTTGGTCCACGGCACGCCGATCAGCCAGTCGAGGTAGGTGCGGATCATCGACGACTCGCCGGTGGACTCGCCCATGCGCTCGAGCCGGCCGAGCTCGCGCCTGGCCTGCTCCTCGACCGCCTCCGGCATGTCCGCCTCGGCGATCTTGCTCTCGTACTCCTCGACGACCGAGGCGTCGTCCTCGCCCAGCTCCTTGCGGATGGAGTCCATCTGCTTGCGCAGGAAGTACTCGCGCTGCTGGGCGTTGGCGCCCTCCTCGACGTCGTCGCGGATCCGCTTGCGGACCTGAAGTTCGGCGAGCCGCTCGCGCTGCAGCTCGAGGGCGAGCTCGAGCCGCTCGGTCACGTCGACCGTGTCGAGCAGCCGCTGCTTGTCGGCGAGCGAGATGTCCGGGCTGTAGCCCGAGGTGTCGGCCAGCTCACCCGGATCCGAGATCGAGCGCAGGAAGGCCGAGACGCGGCCGTCGTCGCCGCGCAGCTCGAGGATCTCCTCGACGACCGCGCGGTAGTTGCGGTCGAGCTCGCGGATGTGCTCGTCGTCGGGGTTGGAGTCGGTGAGCTTCTCGACGTCGATCAGGAGCTGACCGTTCGGGCCCGATGAGGCCGTGCCGGCGCGACCGCGGTGCAGCCCGGTGAGCGTGACCGCCGTGATGCCGCCGGGCAGGCGTCCGGTGTCCACGACCTCGGCGACCGTGCCGATCGTGGCGTACTCGCCGTCATGGCGCGGGAGGACGAAGACGCGCTGCGCGTCGCCGGGATCGGCGGCGATCGTCAGCGTCATTCCGGGGAAGAGGATGCTGTCGTCGAAGGGGATGAGGAGAAGCTGCATTAGGTTCCTTTGCTCGCCCGCAGGAGCACTTCACTTTCTGAAGTAATGGTAGCGATAGGTTCTCCGCAATCGACGAGGAAAGGCGGGCGATGAGCGACAAGGTCCTTTACACAGCGGAGGCGACGGTCACCGGCGGACGCATTGAGGGTCACGGCAAGACCAGCGATGGCGCGCTCGAGGTCGACATCCGCATTCCCTCCGACCTCGGCGGCCCCGGTGGCGGGACCAACCCCGAGCAGCTCTTCGCGGTCGGCTACGCGTCGTGCTTCGAGAGCGCGATGGGCTCGGCCGTGCGTCGGTTGAAGCTCGACATCGAGACCGATGACGTCTCGGTCGACTCCAAGGTGATGCTGATTCCGACCGAGGAGCGCCGGTTCAAGCTGGGCGTCGAGCTCGACGTCACCCTGCCATCCGTCAGCGACATTGAGGCGGCGAAGAACATCGTCTCGATCGCCCACAAGGTCTGCCCGTATTCGAACGCCACCCGCGGCAACATCGACGTCAAGCTCACCGTCAACGGCGAGCCCGTCGAGTAGCGATAGGGTCGCCGACGCCATGGAGGTTGCGGGAGCTCATGTCGTCATCACCGGCGCGGCCGGCGGCATCGGTGCTGCCCTTGCGCGGCGGTTCGCGGCCGAGGGCGCCGGGACCGTCGTTGTCGCCGATCGTGAGCTCGGCGGGGCGCAGGCCGTGGCGGAGGAGGTTGGGGGCGACGCTCGCGAGTTCGACGCCGCCAGCCGCGAGAGCATCGAGGGGCTGATCGGCGACGCGACGGCCGAGAACGGTCCAATTGACCTGTTCTGGTCGAACGCCGGCGTGCCCGGTCCAGCCGGTGGCCCGGAGGGCGGCGACGCCGCCGCGTGGCAGGCGACCTGGGACATCAACGTCATGGCCCACGTCTGGGCCTCGCGAGCGCTGCTGCCGGACATGCTCGAGCGCGGCTCCGGCTATCTGGTCAACACCGCTTCCGCCGCCGGGCTGACCACCCAGGTCTCGGCGCTCGCCTACTCGGTCACCAAGCACGGCGCGGTGGCGCTCGCCGAGTGGATGGCGATCGCCTACGGAGACCGCGGCGTCGCGGTCTCGTGCATGTGCCCGCAGGGCGTGCAGACGGCGATGCTCGAGGAGGCCAAGGAGGACCCGATGGGCGCCGCGCTGCTGGAGGCGGGCGGCATCCTCCAGCCCGACGAGGTCGCCGAGATCGCGCTTGAGGCGATCCGCGACGAACGCTTCCTGATCCTCCCGCACCCGGAGGTCGCCCAGCACATCGCCTTCAAGGGCGCCCAGCCCGAGCGCTGGATCGGGAGCATGCGCAAGCTGGTCGGTTCGCTCGACCTACCGACCTAGCTCGAGCCAGCCCGCGAGGGAGTCCAGCTCGGTCTCAAGTGCCTCGGTGGTCTCCGGCGGGGCGTTTGGCTCGAGGTGGATCGCCTTCGCCAGAAGTTTCCCGGCCGCGCGGTCGGACTTGAGATCGACGCGGGCGACCAGCTGGTCGCCCAGCAGGAACGGCAGGACGTAGTAGCCGTGCACCCGCTTGGGCTCGGGCACGTAGATCTCGAGCCGGAACTCGAAGCCGAAGATGCGTTCAACGCGCGGGCGCGCCCACAACAGCGAGTCGAACGGCCCGAGGAGCGCGCGAGCGTCTACCCGGCGCGGGATCCGGGCGCCTGGGTCGAGGTACCCCGCGGTGCGCCCCCAGCCCTCGACCGCGACCGGGATCAGGTCGCCGGCCTCCACCAGCTCGGCGAACCGCGGCTTCGCCTCGGCCGCTGTGAGGCGGAAGTACTCGCGGAGGTCCGCCTCGGCGAAGACGCCGAGCGAGCGCGCGGCGATGCGCAGCAGTTCGCGCTGGGCCTCCTCGGGGTCGGGCGTGGGGGCGGCCAGGACCTTCGCCGGCAGGACCCGCTCGGTGACGTCGTAGAGCCGCTCGAACCGCCGCCGCCGCGCTGAGCTCACCTCGCCGCTCCAGAACAGGTACTCCAGCGCGCGCTTGTGATCGGACCAGTCCCACCAGGGTCCGCTGCGCCGGGGACGCTCGTGCGAGAGCTCCGACGCCGCGATCGGCCCGCGATCGCGCACCTCCTCGAGGACGCTGGCGACCAGCTCCGGCTGCTCCTCGGCGACCTTGCGCATCCCGCCCCAGGCGTCGGTGTGCGCCTGGTCCATGCGCCAGCGAAGGAGCGGCTGCATCTCGACGGGAAGCAGGGACGCCTCGTGACCCCAGTACTCGAACAGCCGGCGCGGTGCGCGGTGCGCGAGCCGGTCGAGAGCCTCGCGCGGATACGGGCCGAGTCGGCTGAAGGCCGGCAGGTAGTGCGCGCGCTCGAGCACGTTGACCGAGTCGATCTGGATCAGGCCGACCCGCCCGAGCACCCTGCGCAGGTCCCAGCCGGAGGGATCACCGCGAGGCGGCGGATCGGCAAATCCTTGCGCGCCGAGCGCCAATCGCCGTGCCTCGGAGGCCGAGAGAGCGACGCGGTTGGCGTGGCGACGGGGCATCACTCGACCCTACGAGGTAGGGCAGCGGGTCTGCTCAACTAGGGCCATGAGGCTCATCGTCTTCGGCGCCAACGGCGCCCTCGGCAGGCGGCTCGTCATGGAGTGTCTCGAGCGCGGCATCGAGGTCACGGCCGCCGTACGCGATGTCTCGCGCCTGGAGGGAGCCGCACGCGAGATCACCGTCGTGGCCGCGGACGCAACCAACCCGGACGCGGTCGCTGCCGTCGCTGCCGGCCATGACGCGGCGCTTTCAGCTGTGACCCAGCACTCGCACCCCGAGGTCCTGGTCGAGGTTGCGTCGAGCCTGCTCGCCGGCCTCTCGCAGGCGGGCGTAGGCAGGCTCGTCGTTGCCGGCGGGGCGGGGAGCCTCTACGTCGCCGACGGGGTGCGGCTCATGGACACCCCCGACTTCCACGACGATTGGAAGCCTGAGGCGCAGGCGCAGGCCGATGCGCTGGACGCCTATCGCGCCGCCGACACCGACGTCGATTGGTCATACGTCAGTCCCGGAGCGGTGCTCGAGCCGGGCGAGCGCACGGGCGAGTACCGCAAGGGGGGCGACCAGCTGCTCGCCGATGACGATGGCAACAGCCGGATCTCGATGGAGGACTTCGCGATCGCGATGGTCGACGAGGCGCTCGAGCCGCAGCATTTGCGAAATCGCTTCACCGTCGCCCACTAGGGAGTTAGGGTCAACGCAAACCCAAGAAAGGGGTGCGAATGGCCGTAGCGATCATCGTCGATATGGACGCCACGCTCGAGGACTACGACGCCGTCAACGCAAAGATCGACCCGGCGGCGAACCCGCCTGAGGGGCTGATCGTGCATGTCGGCACCGTGACCGACTCGGGCGTCAGGGCGATCGACATCTGGGAGTCCGAGCAGGCGTTCAACGACTTCCGCGAGAGCCGGCTCGGTCCGGCCATCGGGGAGGTCATGGGAGACCGCGCCACCGAGCCGAGCGTCCAAGTGCTCGAGGTCCACGACCTCGTCCAGCCGTAAATCGGTGAGGACGGCGGCCAAAGTCGGGGTCGCCGCCGTCCTCGTCGCGGCCCTGATCCTCGCTGCCGCACCGCCTCAGCACGGGGCCGGCGCGAAGCCAAGCGGGCAGGCCGTTCACCTCGGTCCTTGCCCGCAGCACGTGCGGCCCAAGCGCCTGCGCTGCGGCACCCTCGACCTTCCGCTCGAGCGCGCGGCGCCGTCGCGCGGGACGATCCCGATCACCTTCGCCGTCCGTCGACCGACCGACGTCTCGCACCCCGCTCGAGGAGCGATCTTTGCCGTGGAGGGCGGCCCGGGCTACGGCTCGATCTCAAGCGCCCGGTACTACGTCCACCTGCTCGGGCCGCTGCTGCGCCACCGCGAGCTCGTCGTCGTGGACATGCGCGGCACGGGCCACTCCCGCGCGATCGACTGCCCCGACCTGCAGAGCGGCCATGGCTCCGACACCCAGGGCGTCGCACAGTGCGCCCGCATCCTGGGCCGCGACTACGGCTCGTACCGAACCTCCGCCGCCGCCGCCGACATCGACGATGTGCGCCGCGCGCTGGGCCTGAATTCGATCTCGCTCTACGGCGACTCCTACGGCACCTTCCTCGCGCAGTCCTATGCCTTCCGCCACGGTGACCGACTCGACGCGCTCGTGCTCGACAGCGCCTACCCGGTTCGCGGTGAGGATCCGCTGTACCCGAGTCTCTGGCAGACCGGGATCCGCGGGCTCGAGATCGCGTGTGAGCGTGCCAGCCGCTGCGGGGGCGATGCCGCCACGCGTCTTGCCCAGATGGTCGCGCTGCTGCGCACCACCCCTCGGGGCGTGGGCCCGCTGCTCGACGCGATTGCCTACTCGGGCTATGAGCCGCCGACGCGCAGCTATCTGGCGATCGACGACGCGATCAGCGCCTATCTCGCCGGCGACAGAAGGCCGTACCGGCGCCTGACCGCGCCCGGCAGCGGTGGCTATGGCAACTACCGCTACTACTCGCGCGGCGACGAGCTCACGGTCAGCTGCAACGACTATCCGATGCTCTGGAGCAAGCGCGCCGGACCGGCCGCGCGTCGCAAGGAGCTCGCCGCCCACGTGCGGCGCTACCCGCCGCGGACGTTCGCGCCGTTCACGCCGCGGGAGGTCGCCCGTGACTCGAGCGCCGGTTATCTGGAGTGCCTCGCCTGCTTTCCAGCACAGTGGGATCCGAAGCTTGGAATTCACGTGACTTGAAGTCGCGGC
>JADMIO010001422.1_pt1 | contig 12689 bp, 14 predicted proteins | sample 8958161 | NCBI WGS metagenome assembly JADMIO01 (sample SAMN16585339, study PRJNA669376) | soil metagenome | isolation source: Crop rotation soil | place: USA: Cullars Rotation, Alabama | collected 2011 | reverse complement strand
CCATCGGCGGGGCCGGCGCCCTCTGGGGTGGATTGGGCACGCACCTCCGCCCAGACCGCGAATCCATCGGGCCTTTGAAGACGGTAGTGCGAACCGGATAAGCCGCGGGTCCTTGCCGGCCAGCTCGCGAAGATGTCGATTACTTCGCCGATAGGCGCTCCGACGAGCGTGGATGCCTTCCGCCCGGCGAGATCGGCGGCCGTCTGGTTGACGAACAGCGTGCGTCCGTCGCTGTCCAGAATCCATACCCCGACACCCGGCTCGTCGAGCAGCTGCTGCACCCAAGCCAGCCTTGCTGGACGGTCGGCCGCACCGGTCCGACTCGCGGCGGGTGCCTGAAAGAAGCCGCGGACGTCGGCGCCCAGGCTGGGGTTCAATTCGTAGCGGTGCGCGGGACGTCCGGGCGTCTCGCCGTCGCTGACACCGGGTCTGGCAGCGACGACTCCCGTGGCGAGCAATGCGTCGAGATGCCGTCTCACGGTCTGGCTGCTGCTGTTTACGGCACCTGCAAGCTGGGCTATGGTCGCCACTTCCAGCTTGGAGAGAACCTCGACTACCTGGATGCGAGTTGGATCGGCGACGAACTGCAGCCATGATCTGGTGTACGAGAGTTCGTGCATGAGGAAAGCCAGTTGATGCCGCGGTCGGCGAGCTGAGATCGTAAAGCCTGCAGCGCTGCAGGACTAGAGCCCGAACCGCTCGCGCTGCGCCGCCGGCACCAGCTCGGCGTACTCGGGATGGCGCTCGATGTAGCCGTTGACGAAGGGGCAGAACGGCAGCACCTCCAGCTCCCGCCGCCGCGCGTCGTCGAGCGCGAAGGAGACGAGCCGGCCGCCGAGGCCCTGGCCCTCGAAGGCGTCGTCGATCTCGGTGTGGATGAAGGCGATCAGGCCGGGTCGGGCCCGGTACTGGACGAAGCCGGCGAGATCTCCGTCGACGGAGATCTCGTAGCGCTGCTGCTCCGGGTTATCGGCGACGACCGCGTCCGCAGAGTCGGGCCGATCGCTCACCGCGCCTACTCCGGCCTGCCCCAGCGGTTGTCGCCGTGGTTGCGGTCGCGGGTGTCCTCGACCGCGTCCGGATCGGCGTAGCCGGCCTGGGTCAGCATCCGCCGCAGGTCGACGATCATCTGCTCGTCGACGTCCTTGCCGCGGGGCGGGTGCAGGACCTCGGTCTCGGGGCCGATCGTCGCCTTGACGTTGCCGTTGTGCTCCTCGGTCGCCTCGCCGATGGCCTCGACCATCGAGAGCACCTGGTGCCACTCGACGTTGCCGCTCGTGGGGTGGTTGAGGATCTTCTCGATCGTCGCCCGGTGGTGGCCGCTCAGCGTCATCGCGGCGCACTCTATCCCGGTCTCGGTGCTGGGAGCGGGCTTTGGCGCCCGGAGGCGAATCTCACCCGATGTCGCAAGATCGCCATCACCGGTTAAAGGTCCCTTCCCTTGCAGCCGATCAGGAGCGGGCGTGAAGAAGGGAGCCCCCATCTCCGCGGTCCTGGCGCTCTGCGTGGCGCTGGCCCTTGCCCTCTCGGCCTGCGGCAGCTCGAGCTCGGGCAGCGAGGGCGGCACCCTGAAAGCGACCTTCGCCTCCTTCCCGGACTACATGGACCCCGGCCTCTCCCACACCGGCGAAGGCTGGACCTCGATGTACAACACCTACATCCCGCTGCTGACCTACGCACACGCCAGCGGTCAGGCCGGAAGCCAGGTGATCCCCGGGCTGGCCAAGGCGATGCCGAAGATCAGCGACGGCGGCAAGACCTACGAGCTGACCCTGCGCAAGGGCCTCAAATATTCCGACGGCAAGCCGGTCAAGGCCTCCGACTTCGCCTACACGATCGAACGGGTCTTCAAGCTCAACTCCAGCGGCTCCCCCTTCTTCACCGACATCGTCGGCGCCGAACAGTTCGCCAAGACCAAGACCGGCGGCATCCCCGGCATCGAGACCGACGACAAGAGCGGCGAGATCGTGATCCACCTGGTCAAGCCGCGCGGGACCTTCACCAACGAGCTCGGCCTGCCGTTCGCGGCGCCGGTCCCCACCGGCACCGCCAACGAGGACCTGACCGCGAACCCGCCGCCGGCCACGGGCCCATACGTGATCACGAAGTCGCAGCCCGGCCGGAGCTGGGAATACGCGCGCAACCCCCAGTGGCGCAGCAACAACGCGAAGCTGATGCCGGACCTGCCCAGCGGCCACATGGACAAGATCCAGGTGACGGTGATCCGCAACTCGTCGACCCAGGTCAACGACGTCGAACAGGGCCGCATGGACTGGATGGGCAACCCGCCCTCGGCCGACCGCTACGCCGCGGTCAAGACCAAGTACGAGGGCTCCCAGTTCCGGGTCGAGGAGGCCCCGAGCACCTTCTTCTTCTGGATGAACACGCGGCAGCCGCCGTTCGACGACGTCGAGGTCCGCCAGGCGGTCAACTACGCGGTCGACGATGCCGCCCTGGAACGGATCTACGCCGGCCAGATCGTCGGCACCCACCAGATCCTGCCGCCCGGTCTGCCCGGTTACGAGCAGTTCGACCTCTACCCGCACGACATCGACAAGGCTCGGGAAATGCTGGACGAGGCCGACCCCGCCGACCGCCAGATCACGGTCTGGACCGACACCGAAAGCCCCAACAACGAAGCCGGCGAATACTACGAGGACGTGCTGAAGAAAATGGGCTTCGAGGTGAAGCTCAAAATCCTCAACCCCGACAACTACTTCACCGTGATCGGCAACGAATCGACGCCCGATCTCGATACCGGCTTCGCCAACTGGTTCCAGGATTACCCGCACCCGAACACCTTCTTCCAGCCAATGCTCGACGGCGCCAGCATCACCCCGACCAACACCACCAACCTGGCCCGCTTCGACGATCCGAAGATCACCGCCGAGATCGAGCGGCTAGCCGAAGAGGCGCTGGGCCCCGAGCAGGAAGCGGAATACGCCGAGCTCGACCGGGAAGCGATGGAACAGGCGCCTTGGGTCCCTTATGGGACGAGCACCCTGCCGACCTTCGTCTCCAGCGCCGTCGACCTCGACCAGGTCATCTTCAACCCGACCTTCGCCCAGGACCTGACGAGCTTCCAGTTCAAGTAGCCGCTAGCGCTTTGGCGCGTAGCGGTTGTGGAACATCAGGACGTTGCCGTCCGGGTCGCTGAAGATCGCCATGTGGCAGACGCCGCTGTCGATCGTCTCGCCATGGAACTCGACCCCCGCGGACTCGAGCTTGTCGCGCGCGGCCGCCACATCCTCGACGTGCAGGGCGATCGGGTGGTCGTTCGGCTTGAACTCGCGGCCGACCGAGGCGGCGTCCATCACCTGCAGGGTGAGGCTGCCGGTCTCGAACTCGCCGGCGGGGATTTTTTCGTAGTCGACCGAGTGCTCGAGGCCGAGCTGCTCGCCGTAGAACTTCAGCGCCGCTGGGTAATCCTTGACGAAGACGGTGACGAAGTCGACGCCGGTGACATCGGTGGGAGAACTCATCCGCGCAGCATACGACGGCGGGCGAGGTAGACGGCCTTGGTGTGTTCGACCTCGTCGAGCGGCTGCTTGGGTATCGCGTCGTAGTGATGGCCGTAGACGTCGAGGCACTCGAGGCCGGCTCCCTCCAGCGCTGCCAGTACCTCGGCTTCCGGGAAGTGGCGCTGACGGTGGGTTTGGGGCGGGATCGGCGGCTCCCCCGGCCGCGGCTCCACCGCGAAGATCGCCTCGTTGACCGAGCCTGGAGCGGCGTCGCCGTTCCCCTGTCCCCGCCAGACCAGGCGCCGCCCATCCCGCTCGACCACGACCTCTTCAGCGAAAAAGGTGCGGTAGGCCTCGAGCGTGTTGACGTCGAACATCAGCAGCCCGTCAGCGGCGAGGTTGCGGCGCATCCCAGCCAGCGCCCGCTCCAGCTCGGCGCCGTCGAGCAAGTAGTTGATGGCGTCGTCGAGGCACCAGACCAGGTCGAACTCGCCGAAGTCGGGGAGCTCCCGCATGTCGGCGACCGAGAGCTCGGCGGCATCGCCGACCTTGGCTCGGGCCAGTTCCACCATCGCCGCCGAGATGTCGCAGGCGGTGACCTCCCAGCCGCGCTCCAGCATCGGGATGAAGCTCTTGCCGGTGCCGCAGCCGACGTCCAGCAGGCGTTGTCCGCCGAGACCGCGCTGTTCCAGCTTGGGCAGCAGGTTCCCCAGCCACAGCTCGTAATCGTGGTGGGCGGTGAAATCGTCGTAGACCGGGGCGATCGCCTCGTAGGCGATCTCCGTCAAGTGTGATGTCCGCTCCCCTGCGGTATCGCTGGCCATCAAAGGGCAGACCGGGCCTATGATCAGATTAGTTTCATCGCTTAGATTCACTCTTCTGGTCACCGGTTATGTAAGTTCGTTTGATCAACGCTCCAATGAGGCATCGTCGTGGGACTGGCGATGGTTGGGAGTGGGGCGAGGCGCACAGGGTCTGTCTTCGGTTGGCTTATCGCTACGCGAGTAATCCGAGCGAAGCAGAGGACATAGCCCAAGATGCCTTGCTTCGCGCCTGGCGTCGGCGCTCGACGCTGCGTGAGAGCGATCGCCGCAATCAGTGGCTGGCGACGATCGTCCGCAACGAGGCTTTTCGCCAGCACGCGCGGATCCGACCGGACCCGACAGCGACGATCGAGACGTTCGAGGGGGCCGAAGACGCGCAGGTGGTGGCGACGGTCGAAAAGGCCGATCTACAGGCGGCGCTAAAACGCCTCAACGACCGCGATCGGCAGCTGCTGGACCTGCGCTACCGGGAGGACTTGACCCAGCCGGCGATCGCGGAGCGGCTGGGCATCCCGGAGGGAACGGTGAAGGTCCGGCTGCACCGAGCGCGCGACCGCTTGCGCCAGGCCTACGTGCTTCAGTGAGCTTCGAGGCGGCGCATCTCGGCCGTGGCGGCCTCGGGGCCGACGTAGGGAACCAGCATCGCGAAAAGCAGATCCGGCAGGCGGGTCATCAGCTGCTCGGCCCGGCCGGCGACTATGTCGTCGAAGATCAGGCCGGAGACGGCGCCGACCGACATCAGCGAGATGTTTTTCGGCAGGTCGCCCCGCGGCTCGCGGCCAGCGTCGAGACACTGCGCGAGGCGGTCGATCGCGTCGCGGTACAGCTGGCGGGCTTCGGCACCGGCCGCTGCGACCTCGACTAGGGCGGTGCGGGCCAGGGCGGGGTCGGCGGCGAAGCGCTCGACGATCGCGGCCAGCCCTTTGGTGACCCGGGTCGTCCAATCCGGCTCGGCGGCGCAGCGGCTGCCGAGCTCGCCGATCAAGTCCTCGACGACCATCTCGTAGGCGGCGAGGAAGCAGGTCCGCTTGTCCTCGAAGTACTTGTAGAAGGTCGTGCGGGAGGTCTCCGCCGCCTCGATCACATCCTCGATCGCGACCGCTTCGTAGCCCTTCTCACCGACGACCCGAATCATCGTCACCAGGATTAGTTGCCGCCGCGATTCGGTAGGTGCCATTGAGCTGTCGGGAGAGGCAGTACTCCTGGGTGAACCGATCATAGCGTCATTGTGTACGAAAGTGTTTATAGAGTTCCCCTGCCCACCTCCCGTGCCGCCCCGGCGGGTCCCATAAATACGACGAGGGTCCCGAAGAGGACATCTGGAAGCAGTTCCGGGAGGCGCTCCGCTCGCTCCCCCAGTAGTTCGATGGAGATTAAGCCGACGATCGTCCCGGCGGCCATTCGCGCCGCGTTGGCCGGCAGTTCGCTGCCGTTGGCGACGAACTCACGCCCCTGGTCGAGCAGCGGCGTGACGGTCTGGATCGCGATTCGACGTCGTTCCTGCGCGGCCGGCCCGGCACCGGCGACCTCGACCAGGGCGAGGCGGGCCCGCGCCGGGTCGGCGGCCAGCAGGGCAAGCAGGGTTGTGAGGCCGGCTCGGACCTGGTCGGGCCAGCGTTGCTCAGCTTCGAAGGCCGTGGCGACTGGGGGCACGAGGGCCTCGAAAGCGGCTTCGTAGCTGGCCAGGAAGCAGGCCTCCTTGTCCTCGAAGAGGTCGTAGAAGGTGCTGCGGGAGACGCCGGCCTCGCGGGTCAGGTCGGCGACGGTGGTCGCGGCGTAGCCCTTGGCGGCGACGACGCGCATCGTCGCCTCGACCAGGCGCTGGCGCTGGGAGCTGACGACTACGGCCGGGGGGAGATGATGCCGCCCCCGCGGCAGCGGCCGGCGCGCGTTTTCTCCCACCTCAGGTCGCTCTCGGGCGCAGCGACTCCTCCGCGGCGCGGCTCTGGCGCAGGGCCTCGTCCTGGCCGAGGTAAGGGACCGTGACGATGTAGACGATGTCCGGCAGCAGGTCCGGCAGGCTCTCTGCCTCCCCGGCCAGAATCTGACCGACGATCAGCGACTCGACGGCGGCGATCGCACCGCGCCCAGCACTGGCGGGGAGCGCCTGCCTGTTGATCGCCTCCTCGCGCCCACGGTCGAGCAGCTCCTCGACGACGCGCCTCCCGGTGACGTACATCTCCAGGGCCTTGCCGCCCGCCGCAGGGGCCTCGACCAGTGCCACCCGGGTGAAGGCGGGACGCTGGACGAGCAGGTCCAGTAGCCGCGCGGCAGCGTCGCTGACCCGCACCGCCCACGGGCGGTCGGGCGAGTAGCCGGCGACGATCCGGTCCATCGCATCGGCCAGCGCCAGCTCCATCGTCGCCAGCAGACAGGACTCCTTGTCCTCGAAGAGCTCATAGAAGGTTGCCCGCGAGACCCCTGCGCGCCCGACGATGTCGCCGATCGTGGCCGGACCAAAGCCTTTTTCGGCGCAGACCTCGGCCATCGCGTTGAGGATCCGGTCGCGCTGGGAGTCAGGAACCAGCGGCTGCGGCAGCGCAGCACGGCCGATCGGTAGCCGTTCGCGATCCACCAAGACGGTGATGTAGTTCGGTTCGGCGCTGGCTTTGGCTCTGGAAGGCGAAGCGGTGGGCGGCATGGCGGCTTCCTTACTCAGACGTCGATGTTCTAATAAACACAATTGTACAGCGGCGGGGCGGTTCGTGGACTAGTGAGTACCTAAATGTTTGCGGCGCGGGCGGACAAGCAACACACAGGGCGGCCTGTACATGGGGGCGAGCGAAGGCAGGCTAAGTTCGGACCGCTGTACAAGCACTTAGCGGCGATTGAGGTCGACCATCAATGGATGAAGACCGCACCGCGCCAGATCGTCGCCTTCGGTGGTGGCGGGTTCTCGATGGAGTCGGGGAACCCGCTGCTCGACGACTACGTGCTCGCCCTGACCGGCGCCGAGCGGCCGCGGGTCTGCTTCCTGCCCTCGGCGAGCGGCGACGCCGACCACTACATAGTCCGCTTCTATCGGGCCTTTGCCGGTCACCGCTGCGAGGCCAGTCACATCTCCCTCTTTCGCCGCGAGCAGGGCCCCGAGGACCTGCGCCGCCACCTGCTCTCGCAGGACCTGATCTACGTCGGCGGCGGCAGCGTTGTCAGCTTGCTCGGGGTTTGGCGGGCCCACGGGATCGACCAGATCCTGCGTGAGGCTTGGGAGGCGGGGGTGATCCTCTGCGGTCTCTCAGCTGGCTCGCTGTGCTGGTTCGCGGAGGCGGTCAGCGGTTTCCACGGAGCGCCGCAGCGGCTCGAGGGGCTGGGGCTGCTGCCGTTCAGCAATTGCGTCCATTACGAGCCGGGCTCGAAGCGGCGCGAGTCCTACCACGCGTTCCTGCGCGAAGGGATGCGCGCCGGCTACGCGGCCGAGGACGGCGCTGCCCTGCACTTCTCGGGAACCGAGCTGAGCCGGGTGATCGCCTCCCGGCCCGAGGCGCGCGGCTACCGACTCGACGTGGCCGGACAGCGGGTGGTCGAGATGCGGATCGCGACCACCTATCTCGGCGACCGCGGGAAGGTCCCGGCGGCGGCCGTTCCGGAGGCGGTTTCCACCGCGGTCGCGGCTTGATGAACACCCGCCGGATCCTCGCCCTCGGCGGCCACGATTTCAGCTCGCGTCCGCCCGATCGCGCCGTCTGTGAGCTGCTGCTGCGGTTGGCCAGCGAGCGCGGCGGCGCGCGGCCGAAGATCTGCATCCTGCCGACCGCCAGCGGCGACACCTCGGAGCAGATTGGCCGCTTCTACGCCGCCTTCGGAGAGCGCCCCTGCGAGCCGTCGGACCTCTCGCTCTTCCGGCTCGGCCGGCGGCCGATGGCCCTGCGCGACCACCTGCTCGCTCAGGACCTGATCTACGTCGGCGGCGGCAGCCTCGTCAACCTGTTGGCGGTCTGGGAGGCGCATGACATCGCTTCCATCCTCAGCCTCGCCTGGCGCCAGGGGATCGTTCTGGCCGGACAGAGCGCCGGGGCGATGTGTTGGTTCGAGGCCGGCGTCACCAAGTCCTCGGGCAAGCCGCTCGCCGCCGCCGGGCTCGGCCTGCTGCACGGCAGTCTCTGCGTCCACTACAACAACGAGCCGGAGCGGCGTGCCACCTATCTGGAGGCGGTCGCCAACGGGATGCCCGGCGGCTATGGGCTCGACGACTACGCCGGCTTGCTCTGGGAGGGCGAGGACTCGCCCTCCGCCGTCACCGCCCGCCGCGGCGCCCGCGCCTACCGCGTCTGCTCGCGCGACGGCGCCGCCTCCGAGTCGCCCCTGCCCGCCCGTTTCCTCCCGGCCCCGGCCCCCGCTGCCCTGCGCGAGGACATCGCCGAGTTCCGCCGCCTCAAGTCGATGCGCAAACGCGCCGGCTGGCTCGGCTGAAATGCAACGGGGACCGGGCAACCCGGTCCCCTGCCCCTTACTCGCCGGCGACAGGCGGTGCGGTCGGGTCGCTGCTCTCCTCGCCCAGGCTCTCGCGGGCGATGTAGTCCTCGGCCAGCAGCAGGTTCTCGCGCGAGCGCTCGACCACGTTCAGGAGGTCCCCCATCAGCGCGACCTCCTCGACCTGCTCCTTGACGAACCACTGCAGGAACTGCTCGGCCCGGTAGTCCTTGACCTCGCGGGCCAGCTCGAACAGTGAGAAGATCTCCTCGCTGACGCGCTTCTCCTGCTCCAGCGCCATCTTCACCGGTTCGCTGCCGTCGACGTAGGTGGTCTCGACGGCTTTGATGTCCGGGATGTGGACGGCCTCGCCGGTGTCGAGCAGGTACTGGACCATCATCATCGCGTGCTCGCGCTCCTCCAGCGCCTGCCGGTAGAAGAAGGCGGCGAGGCGGGGGAGGGTCTCGGCGTCGTAGTAGACGGCGGCTCCCACGTACTGCTGCGAGGCGGCGAACTCGTTGGCGATCTGCTCGTTGAGCGCGTCGGCGAAAGTCTTGTCGGGCATCTCGGACTCCTTGTCGGCGTGACGGGGCGATGTCAACGTAGCCGAAAGCGCGAATTCGGTCGGCCGAACCGGGCATGAGGGCACCCTGATCCCAAAGTGCCTGCAACCTCTTGCCTTTTGTCGCCCAGAGGGCGACAAAGGACAGGCGGTCGGCTCAGATGCGCCAGCGGAAGCCGGTCGGCTCGATCGCCGGCTGCAGGGGGCTCGAAGGGAGACCCGGCTTGGTTGCCTGCTCGGGGTCGTTGTAGCCGCCGGGGGCGACATCGTTGGGGGTGTCGGGATGGAAGATCGAGGCCAGGTACTGGATCTGGCCACGGCCCTGACCGAGCTCGGTCTGGCCGCCGCCGTAGGCGCCGATGCCCCGCTCCTCGCAGTAGTCGTAGGCGGCGAAGAGGTTGCGGATCGGGCCGAAGCGCGAGGGCTTGACGTTGACCGTCTTCGGCGGCGACCACGGCATCGCCTCGATGTCGGCGATCGAGTGGATCGGCGCGTCCCAGGTCACTCGCTCGGCGACGGGGTCGAGCAACGGCCTGGTCTCATCGGTGACGTCGGGGTCCTCCAGCCAGGCCTCCGGGAAGGCCTCGATCAGCTTCGCGTAGAGCTCGGGGTCGGTGATCACGTCGACCGGCGTCCCTTTGTAAAAGCCCTTGAGGTCGAGCGAGTCGACCGCGCCGGTCTCCGCCAGCGCCGCGATCAGCTCGTCGTCCCAGTCGTTGAAGGGGTCGAGCTTGAAGCGCAGGCTCGGGTAGACGGCGAGGCGGGCGAGCAGCGGCTCGATCGAGGAGGCCTGTTTCCCGCTCATGTCCGCCAGGCGCATCGAGTTGACGAAGTTGACCGGCCGCGGCTCGCGCCCCAGCGCCGCGGCCAGGTTGGTGCCGGCCTGGCGCAGCGCCAGGTCGAGCGCCGAGGACTCGAAGGCCCAACGGCGGTAATCGGGCGAGGGCTCCTCCCGCACCGGCGGCCCGGCGGGGAAGAGGTCGATCCCGTCGAGGTGCGCGGAGAACTCGGCGAAGGTGCCGGAGAAGGCGAGCCCCTCAGGCGGCCCGTGGCTCTGCTGGCCGATGTGGTCGACCGCGTCGTAGACGACGTCTTCGCCGATCCCCTCCTCGCCGCCGCCGCGCAGCTTGACGATCGTGGTCAGCCGTTCGAACTCGCCGATATTGATTTCAAGCCCCTCGAACTCGCAGGACTCGACTCGCAGTGGGAGGTCGGCGATCGCGTCGAAGCTGGCCATCGGGGGTGAGCCTAGATGATCGCCGAGCTCGCTCAAGGGGTTTGCAGCAGGAGAGTCAGGGTGCCCTCGCGGGAATTAGTCGCTCCACGCCCTATGGGCGTGTCGCTCCAAGAGTTAGAGCGCGACCTAAAGGTCGCGCAGGAATCGGATCGCATTTCCGCGCGCTTCGCGCACATTCCCGCGAGGGCACCCTGACTCTCCTCCAACAAGCGCCTGTCGCTCGACGCCATCTCTCGTCCCACGGGGTTTGTGGCCCAGCTCCATCCCTCACTTCTCTAGAAGACAAGGGCTCGTTCGGGGGAGAGGGGTGCGGTTGCCCTCTGGGCGAATGTCGCCGAAGGCGGCGATATGCAATCTGTCTATTGCGCGACCTTTAGGTCGCGCTCCAACATGCGGAGCGACATCCCCATAGGGGATGGAGCGACTAATTCGCCCAGAGGGCAACCGCACCCCTCCTAGCGCGCCACCCGCAGGGTCTTCAGCTCACGGTCACTGCCGCCCCGCACATAGCCCCCGTGCGCCACGCTCTCCCTTATGTAGTCGAGCGTCTCCGCGGTCAGCCGCTCGCCGGGGAGGACGTTGGGGATGCCGGGTGGGTAGGCAGCCAGGCCCTCGGCGGCGACGCGGCCGGCGGCGTCGCCGAAGGGGATCACTTCCTGGGGGCCGAGGAAGGCTTCGCGCGGGGTCATCACCAGCTCGCCCCAAGGGGGCGGCGGCGCCAGCTTCTCGTCCGGGGCGCCGGGCTCGGCCTCGAGCTCGTCGACCGCGTGGCGGAGGCCGGCGACCAGTCGCTCTCCGGCCGGCGCCGCCGGCTCGCCCAGTCCGAAGATCGCGACTACCACGTTCTCCGAGTAGAGCTCGAGGTCGAGGCCGCTCGCGTAGAAGGCGGTTTTGGCGAGCCGGTACCCGGTCGAGCCGGTCTCGCGCACGTCGACCGCGAGGCGCAGCGGGTCCCAGCCGGCGATCCCCGGTCGCCCGACCATGCTCTCGTCGAGCACGGCAAGCCCGGGGATCCTCTCGATCTCCGCTCGGGTCGCCGCGACCGCCGCCAGCGTCTCGCCGAGCAGCTCGGCACCGTGCACGTGAGCCTGGCGGCGGGCGGCGTCGAGCGAACCCGAGAGCAGGCCGCTGGGGCTGGTCGTTTCGACCAGGCTGACGCAGCGGTCGACGATCGCCGGGTCGATCCGGCCGCCCGCACCGAGGTGCAGCATCGCCGCCTGGGTGAGGCTGCCGACGATCTTGTGGGTCGAGGAGGTGACCAGGTCGGCGCCGCTCGCCAGCGCGTCAGGTGGCAGCGAGGGATGGAAGTGCAGGTGCGCTCCCCAGGCCTCGTCGACGACCAGCGGCACGCCGCGCTCGTGCGTGACCGCAGCGAGGGCCGGGATGTCGGCGCAGGCCCCGAAGTAGGTGGGGGAGACGACCATCGCCGCCACGGCGCCGGGGGTCGCATCGAGCCCGCCGCCAGCGACTCCGGCGTCAGCCCGTGGGCGATCCCCAGCTCCGGGTCGAGCTCGGGGGCGACGAAGGTCGGTCGCATGCCGCTGAGGACGAGCCCGTCGATGACCGAGGAGTGGACGTTGCGCTGGACGACGACGCGGTCGCCGCCGTGGGCCAGCGCCATGCAGGTCGCGTGGTTGCCCTGCGAGGCGCCGTTGACGAGGAACCAGGTGCGCGTCGCGCCCCAGGCCTCGGCGGCGAGTAGCTGGGCGCGGTGGAAGGGCGTTGGTTCCGGACCGATGTCGACTCCCTCGGTGACCGAGGGGATGTCGTTGCGCAGCCCGATCTCGCCGACCAGCTCGCGCATTGCCGGGTCGGCGCCGGCGCCGCCCTTGTGACCCGGAACCTGGAAGCGGGCCGGGTCCAGCTCGGAGTAGGCGAGCAGGGCATCGACGTAGGGAGTCGAGTCCTGATCGCGATCAGCCACACCGCGAGTCTACGCCGCTGGCCGCCCCGGTCCGCGACACTTGGGAGGGATGGAGCACACGCGACATGGCTACTGGCTGGAGGAGGCGGATGCGGTTGCCCCGGCGCCGCCGTTGCAGGGCGATCGCGAGGCCGACGTGGTCATCGTCGGCGGCGGCGTCACCGGCCTCTGGGCCGCCTGGCACCTCAAGCAGCTGCGGCCGGAGGCCAGCGTCGTCTTGCTCGAGGCGGAGAGCTGTGGCAGCGGCCCGAGCGGTCGCAACGGCGGCTTC
>JADMIO011661005.1_pt1 | contig 12690 bp, 9 predicted proteins | sample 8958161 | NCBI WGS metagenome assembly JADMIO01 (sample SAMN16585339, study PRJNA669376) | soil metagenome | isolation source: Crop rotation soil | place: USA: Cullars Rotation, Alabama | collected 2011 | reverse complement strand
GCCGCGACTTCAAGTCACGTGAATTCCAAGCTTCGGATCCCACTGTGCTGGAAAGGTTGAACTGATCAATGTATCTGCCCCCGATACAGCGGCTGTTGTGCGCTCTCTGGGCAATATACCGGTGCATGGCATTTCGGTAGGCGACCTGGTGCATGATCGTGCAGACCTGTACGATGAGTATTCGAAAGCGGTGGAAGTAACCGGCATTCCTTTCTTCCAGGTGATCGGTAACCACGACCAAACTTATATTGCACGAGGTGATGATAATTCACAGGCTACTTTCCAGGACCTGTTTGGTCCCGGCTATTTCTCCTTCAACCGTGGCAAGATCCATTATGTGTTCCTCGATGATGTGTTCTTCCTGGGCAAGGGTCATAGCTATATGGGTTACCTGACCGAGCCGCAGTTGAACTGGCTCGAGAAGGACCTGCAATCCGTGCCTGCCGGCTCTACCGTGATCGTGAGCCTGCATATTCCCACCTATACCAATATTGTAGACCGGGAAAAACTGAAAGAGGAACCGACGGGTGGTATGGTAACCAACCGCGCGCACCTGTACAACCTGCTGAAGCCATATCAGGCGCATATCATGTCGGGCCATACGCACTGGAATGAGAACTGGGAGAAGGACAATATTTTCGAGCACAACCACGGCACGGTGTGTGGCGCCTGGTGGCGTAAGCAAGCCGTGTGCGTAGATGGTACGCCCAATGGGTATGCCGTGTATGAGATCGACGGCAGCAACGTTAAGTGGTATTATAAAGGCACCGGTAAACCGAAGGAATACCAAATGGCGGTGTATGCCCCCGGCAAGGTAAAAACCCAGCCGAATGCGGTAGTGGCGAATGTGTGGAATTGGGATAAGCAATGGAAAGTAGAGTTCCTGGAGGATGGCGTATTGAAAGGCAATATGGCGCAGATCCGTTGCCAGGACCCGATCTCGATGGCGCATTACCCGGCCAATATGCATGTTTTCAGTGACCATTTCTTTGCGGCCACCCCCAATGCTGGTGTGAAGGAAGTGACCGTTAAGGTGACCGATCGTTTTGGCGTGGTATACCAGGAAAAAGTGAAGCTTGGATAAATTTGTCAGAACGTTCTATATGATTGGCCCCTGTTGTTGCAGGGGGCTTTTTATTGGGCATAAAAAATCCCGACAACCAATGTTGCCGGGACTGGTGGATCAATATCATAGTGAAGGAGATGACAAGGATCCGGGATCGAATATGTTGTACCTGCTTGTGTATGCACTTAACCGGCCTGCCTGGTAGCAAGCTGCTCAGTTGTATCTACGGGTCGAGACAGTTTCCTGGAATGATGATCTTCCCGATAAACCGGGACTGTGTGGTTGGGTGGTGGGGAGGCTTTCCGGGTGCAATATAGGCAAATTATCCATTATATAAGCTACTATTCAAATCAATACAGTATTATAATTTATTGCATTCACGGAATCGGGCCCACGCCGGTTGCTGATTACCGGGTATAAGAAAGCCACCTTGCTGTTGCGCAGGTGGCTTTCTCATTATGCAGAAGCGCGTTTATACAACGTAGTATTGCTCCCATCCTTTGCGGGGCGGCATACCGACCAGCAGGTCATTGATCTTTTTGCTGCTGGTGATCTGTTTCTTCTGACGATCGAACCTGATCTTCTCGCCGGTCCATTGTGCGAGTACACCGAGGCAGAATACCTGGCTGAGCGGGCCTGCAATGGAGAACGGTGAACGGGTTTGTTCCTGCCCTTTACAAGCGAGGAGGAAGTTGGCAAAGTGGTTGGAAGGACTGGCAGATACCTGCGGCAGTTTGCTTTCCATTTCTTTTGCTTTTTCTGCCGGGATGATCGACAATGTGCTACCATGTGATCCACCTTTGAAGGTGAGGTCCTTGCTATAGATGATCTTGCCGGGGTTGAGCTTGGCGGGTTCGATCTTACCGGTGCTGGGCGGCGGAATGTTGGGATCGAGGCCCGAGATGCCGTAACCTTTTGGAATAGGCGGCAGGTTGTTCAGCCCATCGTACCACTTGATCTCCAGCGGCGGCATATTGCCCCGTTTGGGGAACTTGAAGGAAAGGGTGGTAGACATGGGATAGAAGAAGTTGTTGTGGCCTTCCAGCTTGATCGGGTCTACTTCGTAAGGCAGCCCCAGGTCGAGGAACTGGTGGGCGGTATCGAGGATATGCGCACCCCAGTCGCCGAGGGCTCCCATACCGAAATCGAACCAGCAACGCCATTGTCCGTTGACGAAGTCTTTGTTATAAGAATGCCCCGTTGTGGCCATTTGCCAAAGCTCCCAATCGAGTGTGGAAGGAATGGGTTCTGCCGGCGGGAAGGATTTGATCTTGGGATCCCATCCATGCCAGCGGCGGGGTGAGTTCATGTGGGCGGTGATATTGGTCACATCTTTGATGATGCCGGCTTCTGTCCAGGCTTTGAACTGGAAGTAGTTGCCTTCGGAGTGCCCCTGGTTGCCCATCTGGGTAACTACCTTGGGATATTTCTCGGCGGCCTTCATCATGAGTTCTACTTCCTGGAAGGTACGCGCCATGGGTTTCTCTACGTATACGTGCTTGCCCAATGCCATCGCCATCATGGTGATGGGGAAATGGGAGAAGTCGGGAACACCGATGGATACGGCATCGATCTGGTTGCCCATTTTGTCGAACATTACCCGGAAGTCCTGGAACCGAGGTACGTTGGGGAATTGTTTGGCGATGGGGTCGGTGTGTGGTGCGCCCATGTCTACATCACAAAGGGCGACAATATTGGCAAGACCTGTTTTGGCGAGGGCTTCGATGATCTCACGGCCACGGTTACCGATACCAATACAGGCGAGGTTTACCTTGTCATTGGGTCCTATCTGTCGTGGGTGACTGTTTTCATTGGCCAACAGAAAACCAGGTATGGCAGCTGCAGCGGAGGCCATCATAGCCTGCTTCAGGAATTTCCTTCTTGAGTAATCGTTATTGAACATTGTGTGTTGGGTTGTGACTATTTATTGACCCAAAATACATACTATTGTGGAATGGCTATCATTAAAGAATGATTAGCTGCCAATTGAGCTTTACATTTTGCCAATCCAGCTTACTCCACCCCCGTTATCTCCAATTGCAAGCGGTTCAATTCTTTATAAATGCCATCCGGCAGGTTGATTAGCTCCTGGTGGGTGCCGAATTCTTTTACTTCTCCTTTGTCCAATACAACGATCTTATCAGCGGTACGGATGGTCGACAGGCGGTGCGCGATGATGAAGGAGGTACGGTCTTTCATCAGGTTGTCGAGGGCGTCCTGCACCAGCGATTCGGAAGCTGCATCGAGCGAACTGGTGGCCTCGTCGAGGATGAGGATCACGGGGTTTTTGAGGATGGCCCGGGCGATGGCGATGCGCTGGCGCTGGCCACCGGATAATTTTACACCCCGCTCTCCTACCACCGTGTCGTATCCTTCGGGAAAGCCCTGTATGAACTCATGGGCATTGGCCAGGCGGGCTGCTGCTTCTACTTCTTCTGTAGTGGCATTGGGTTTACCATACAGTATATTCTCGCGGATGGTACCGCCAAACAACAAGATATCCTGGGGTACGAGGGCCATTTGACGGCGCAGTTGGGTAAGTGGTATTTTATCGGCCGGCTGCCCATCGAAAAGCAGTTGACCGGCGGATGGCTCGTAATAACGCAGCAGCAGGCCTGCAATGGTAGACTTGCCGGCACCGCTGGGGCCTACGATCGCCACGCGCTCGCCGGGCTTTGCCAGCAGGGTGACGCCTTTCAGCACCGGCATTTCGGGCCGGGACGGATAATGGAACGCTACGTTGTACAAGGCTACCTGCCCCTGCAAGGCGTAAGCGGGATCGGGGGTTGTTTCTGTGGTCTCCACCGTTTCCGGTGTTTCCTGCAACAATTCCCGGACACGCTGGGTAGCCCCGAGGGTCTTCTGCAACTGACCGTAGAGATCGGCAAAGCCGGCCATGCTACCGCCCACAAACGCGGTGTACACCACAAAGGCGGTGAGGTCACCAAATGCGAGTTGGCCGATACCGTACCACACTACGAGTACGATGGTACCGAACAGGCTGAAGAGCAGGAAGGAGATAAACAACCCGCGGTACTGTCCGCTCTTCACCGCCATCTTCACAACCTGGTCGAGGCTGCGTGAGTAACGGCTGATCTCGAACCATTCATTGGTAAATGATTTGACATTGCTGATACCCTGCAGGGTTTCCTGCACGATGGTGTTGGAGTCGGCGAGTTGGTCCTGCGTTTGGCGGGAATAGCGGCGGATAAACTTGCCGAACAGAATGGCTATGATGATGATAACGGGCAATACCGATAACATGACGCCGGTGAGCCGGGGAGAGATATACAGGATGAGGCCAATACCAATGACGAGTACCAGCAATCCCCGCAGTATTTCTGCGAGTACGGAGGTGACGGCATCCTGTATCTGCGACAGGTCGCTGCTGATACGGCTCGACAGTTCGCCTACCCGGCGCTGCGCAAAGAAATCCATCGGCATGGTGATCATCTTGCGGTAGATGCCCCGCCGCATGTCGGCCACTGCATTCTCCCCTACTGAAGTGAAGAGGTAGACGCGCAGGAAGGAAAAGATCATCTGCACGCTGAGTACGGCAAACATCCATCCGACAATGGTACCGGGACCTCCCCAGGACGTATCGGGTGTGGGGCTGGCGCTGTTGATCAACTGCTTCAACAGATAGGGAAAGGCCATGGTGGTGAGCGAAGACAGCCCGATAAAGGTGAGGCCCGCGATGAACTTTCCCCGGTATGGTTTTACGTAGGAAAAGATCATGAGCGAGTCTTTCAGGTTCTGCCGGTTGATCTTTGCTTTAGGTGCCTGGTCTCTGTGTGATCCGCTACTGTCTGCATTGCGACGCGCCATATCCGTTTTTTATTTGGGTGACGAATGAGCCCGGTCAATATTGTACCGCTTTCAAAAATTCTGGTGCAAGGTACGAATTCATGTAGTTGTGCCGCTATCAGCCAGTTACGGTGGTGCTTTGATACCTGGCGGCCCTATGGGGGGCAGTCTGTCATAACGGTGCAGGATGCTCTTCCCCTATTTATGCCGAAACTTTAAACAGCCAATTATTTCTAACGATTCTTACCATTAAAACTTTTTCCATGAAACAGTTCAGGATGCCCTATGGCACCTTTGCTGCCAGCATCACGATTGCAATACTGGCACTGACTATGGGCTGCTCCAAAAGCCAATTATCTCCTACCAACGATCCCGCAGCGACTCCCGAAGAAAACCAGGTACTGGCCGCCCTTAGTGGCGAAGTGGTGAAACTCAGCACCGGCCAATGGCGTGCCATGGTGAGTGGTGTACAGAAGTACCTCGGCAACGATTATATCGCTGCGATCAATGCCGCCATCGGTGGTCTTACACCGGGCCGTACGAGCAAGGAGTGGGTAACCATCAAGAACTCGGGCAGCTCGGGTAATTCGGGTGGCTCGGTGAAGGCAGTGAACCTGCAAAGCAATACCGGCCTCGATTTTGCCGGCACGACGTTTACCTGCAACAGCAACGACCTGCTCATCGTACCTGTGCAGGGCGACCGCAAAACCAATATTGAAGTAAAGAACCTGAAGGTAGCGGGCAACCCCCGTTATGGTATCTGGTTCAAAGGCTGCACTAATATGATCATCAGCAATATCACGATGAACCTCACGAATGGATCGGGTCAGTATGGTCTGGGTATTCGCGTAGACCATAGTACGGCGGCCACGAAGAACCTGACCATCAACGGCACCATCAATATCAATGGCGGTGATATGTCGATCGAGACATACGGGCTGGATGGCTTTTCGATCGGCAATGTTACTACGGGCAACAACTACGGTTGTGGCGTGTTGCTGAACCAATCGAAGAATGGCAGCGTAGGCACCGTTACCGGCAATTACAATTGCAATGGTGGCGGTTATGCTACTTTCCGCGTGGCGAATAACAATGGCCCCAGCGTTACCTGTGCCAAAGTGTATTCCCGCAACAGCGGCCGTGGCTTCTTCAGTGTATCGGGCAGCAATGGAACTACGGTAACTACGGTTGACATTGCTAACTCCACCAGTCATGGCATCTTTTTGGAAGACGCGTCCAATACCAGGGTGAATGGCGGTACCGTAAGCGGTGGCCATCCCAATGTGCAGCACGTACGCACCTCGGGCTGTAGTACTAAGGTGAATGGACAAACCTATACGGCTGCCAACGGTAGCTGGTAATTTTCTACCGCGGATCACCGGCCGTTATATTTCTTCGTATAGAGTAGTTGGTGCGGCCGGTTATCCGTGCTTTTATGAACCCTGTTTATTATGCGCCTGCTATTACTCTCCCTAAGCCTATTATTCTTCGGCTGTTCGCAACCCGGCAACCTGGTACCCGGCAGTCATCATGCGCGGCTGGCGGACCGTCCATCGCCCGAAGCTGCTGTCCTTCCTGAACCATTGCGTGTGTTCCTGCACCGGGACCTGCCCGACTGGCAACTGGTGAATGAAGGTGATTACGACCGCAGCTTCTGGTCTTTGTATGCGGGCGATCATCTGCCCTACCTGGTGACCACCGATGTGAACGACGACGGACTGGCCGACCACTGTGTACTACTCAAAATTGCGGGTTATGTGGAGCCCTTTTTCCTGCTGGGGCGGGATGACGGTTCCTTTCACATATTGCGACAGGATGCGTACCGGGTGCCTTTCGATGATGCCGTGAATGACCTGCGGTATGCTTTGACCATTGAAGCGCCGGGTCAGATCGATGTCGTTAAACCAGCTATTAACTCCCTGCTGCTGCGATCGAACGGCATCAATTTCCTGGAGCTGGAAAACAGGTGGTGTATTTTCTATTGGGATAACTCTTCTATCAGCGCTTTCACATGCAGATAATAATCAATCGTCTTCTACTCTTTTTATGCTGGCTCACATTGCCGGCTTGTGGTCATCGTGACCAGGATACAGTAACCGATGCGGACGGCCATGTGTACCCGGTGGTGCGGATCGGTCAACAAGTGTGGATGGCAGAGAACCTCGCCGTAACGCATTACCGGAATGGTGACCCCATTACGCATGTACCGGCCGATGACGCCTGGGCTACTGCGCGGGAAGGGGCTTACAGCCTTCCTCCGCAACCCGACGAACCGTATGGTGCTTTGTACAACTGGTATGCGGTGCAGGATGCCCGTGGCCTGGCGCCTGCTGGGTGGCATCTTCCCACGGAGGCGGAGATCAATGCGCTGATCGGTCACCTGCAGGGAGATACGCTGGCAGGCGGCGCTTTGAAGTCGATCGGGCTGGATCACTGGCTGCATCCCAACAAGGGCGCCACGAACAGCAGCGGCTTTGCTGCTTTACCCGGTGGTTACCGCCTGGGGTCTACCGGCAGCTTTCATACACAGGGCAGTAATGGTTATTGGTGGCATACCATGGGCAGCTATGAATTGTTTGCCTGGAGTGACCGCTTGTTTATCGCCTTCGCCCATATTGCCCGGGACACGCAGTATGTACGCTATGGATTTGCGGTACGGTGTATTAAAGATTGAAGTATGCTCCGGTTCAGATCAATTGCAGTTGGGTGGCGATGCGTACCAGCGAAGCGGTGTTCTTTGCATTGAGTTTGCTGAGCAGGCTTTTGCGGTGGGTATCGACAGTGGTGGGACTGATGAATAATTTCTCGGCCACCTCGTTGTTGGTCAGCCCTTCTGCGATGAGGCTCAGCACCTGCTGCTCACGCCTGGTAAGTACGGGCAGGTCCGACTCTTCTGATGAGCGCAGCGACCGGGCCACTTCATGGCTGAGGTACATTTTTCCTTTTACAATTGTGGTGATGGCCTCGACCAGTTCTTCGCGGGTTACGTTCTTGAGTACGTATCCACTGGCGCCGTTGTCCATCATTTTGCGGATGAAGCTCTGCTGGTTGAAGGTGCTCAAGCCGAGTATAAAAATGCCAGGATACAACCGTTTTATTGCTGCACTGAGTTCGATACCGCTTTGTTCGGCCAGGTTGATATCCATCAGGATGAGATCTGGTTGCTGCAGCTTGAGGAAAGAGAGGCAGGAGTCGGCAGACATGGCATGCCCTATCAATTCTATGTTGCTTTCACGCTGCAGCAGGGATCGGATCCCTTCTATCACCATGTAGTGGTCGTCGACGATGAATACTTTTATGGTCATGTTATACCGGTAATTCTATGAGTATGGAGGTTCCTTTTCCCGGGGCAGACTGTATATCCATGGCGCCGTCGAAATATTCGACGCGGCTGCGGATATTACTATAGCCTATCCCTTTGCCGTGCTGCAGGTGTTCTGTATCAAATCCCTTGCCGTCATCTTCCACCGTAATGGTAATGCCCGATTCGTTGCTGATCAATTGTACCACGGCCGATGCAGCGCCTGCATGCTTCAGCGTATTATTCACCAGTTCCTGCACAATGCGGTATACGATGATGGCGGTATTGGAAGGGATGATATCCTTTTCCATGCCGCTGGATTGGTACTGCAGCCGGAGGCTGCCGGACAAGCGTATATCATTGCAGAAATCACGCAGGGCAGTATCCAGGCCAAACTTCACGAGGGCTTCGGGCATAAGGTTATGGGCTACGCGGCGCATTTCGCTGATGGAACTATCGAGCATATCGATACCCCGCTCGAAGGAGCGCAGGTTGTCGTGGTTCAAGATAAGGTTTCCTTTCAGGGTACTGAAGGATGATTTGATGCCGGACAGCATACCGCCGAGGCCATCATGCAGGTCTTTGGCCAGCCGGGTACGCTCCTGCTCTTCGCCCTTCAAGACGGCTTCGGTGGCTGCGAGCTGCTTTTCTGTTTGCAGCTCGTTGATGCGCTTTTGCTGCAATACCTGCTTTTGCCGGTAGGTGCGCCACACGAGCAGCCCGATCAACACCAGTGCGAGGGCGCTGCCGATCAGTATGTAATTGATGGTGTTCTTTTGTTTGAGGCTCAGGGCCTGTACTTTCTGCGCTGCTTCCAATTGCCGGATACGGTTTTCCTTTTTCTCTGATTCGTATCTTGCTTCCAGTTCTGTGGACTGCTGCGATGACATTTCGCGCACCAGTTCTTCGAGGTGGGCGTTCATGCTGTCGTCGAGGGCCATGCCCTCCTTATAGTTACGCTCTGCATAAGCGATGCTCGTGAGGAGGCGATAGATTGTCACTTCCTCCACCTTGTACTGCCATTGCTTACTGAGCGCCAGCGCCTGTTGTGCATAGGCCCTTGCCTCCTGCAATTTACCTTCCTGCAGGCAAAATATGCCCAGGCTACGCAGGGCGGTGGTTTGCCCGTCGGGTGCGCCGAGCTGTGTGTAGTTGTGCAAGGTCTCTGCTGCATACTTTCGGCCGAGGGGCCAGTTGCCCAGGCGCAGGGCTACACCTGCCAGGTTTTGTTGGATGATCGCCGTATAGCGCAGTTCGTCGAGTTCCTTACTGATCTGCAGGGCTTCTTCCAGTACCTTCACGGCCTTGCCGAGGTTTGCCTGACTTTGGTAGCTGAGTGACAGGTTGATGAGAAATTTGGCCAGCAATGCTTTGTGCTTCATTTTCCGCGCCATGGCAATGGCCTTCTCTCCATATTCTATTGCTTTACCAAATTGCGCCCGGTTGTAATACAACACCTGCAAGGCATCGCAGACCTGTGCTTCAATTGATGGGTTACCCAGTTTATCGATGATACGCAAACCCTGGAGGCAGTAGTCGATGGCTTTTTCATAACTGGCTCTTTCGCGGTAGTTGATGCCGATGTTGAAGAGGGAAACACCGATGTTGAGCGAGTCTCTCATTTTCTCAGCCATGGTGAGCGCCTGTTGCTGGTAGTAGAGTGATGAATCGAAATCGCCCTGCAGCATACAAATGTTGCCGTAGAGCGTTAGGTATTTATACTCACCACGGTCGTAGTGCAGTTGCCTGCTGAGTTTACCGGCCTGGCTTAACCAGGCTTTGCCTTTTTCGGGATCGGTGTTCTCGTACGACTCGCCGAGGGCGCAGAGGAGCATCACTTTATTCGTGTCGGCCTTTGCGGTGGAGAGACGTAACAACAGGCTATCGCTTTTGCCGGTCTGTGCGCGGGCGATAACAACAAGAACCATCAGGATGGTGATAACAATACTATGCTTATTCATACAGGCTGTAAAACAGGTCGTGGTACGTACAAATAAACAACTTGTTACCTGTATGGGGGTCCCTCTTTTCCATGATTTTTTGGGGGCGGGGAAATCTCCCGTTTTTCGGGGATAGGCATCGGACAGACAGCAGGATATTTTTACCACTTAAATTATAATTATTATGAAGTATTTATCCTTATTTCTCCTGGCAACAGGCATCAGTGTTTCTACTCAGGCTAAGATCTGGCGGGTTAATAACAACGCTGGCGTAGCCGCCGACTTTGTCAACTTCAGGGATGCAGCCGAGCATGCAACTGTGGGGGCCGGTGATACGTTGTATTTTGAACCAAGCGCCACTGCTTACTTTACCAATGGCTTTACCCTCAATAAAAAACTCGTCATTATTGGAGGGGGCTACCTGCTGGATCCCACCGACGCTGTTTTTCCTGGTAATCCCGGTCTGCAGGCGACTACACTCACCCCTACCCTCTCCAGCTTTACCATCGGCAACGGCGCCTCAGGTACAAAGATCTCCGGCATCGTATCGCAGAGTGTCAGCTTCAGCAATACCAACGATGTCACCATCGAACGTGTAATATTCTACAACGCTGGCTTCACCATCAGCGTCGGTACCAGTACCAATATCACGATCCGCAAATGCCTTTTCTACAGCACGAATTTTAACCAAAATTCCGGCTCCAGCGCCAGTGGTATTGTATGCGAGAACAATCTTTTCACTGGGTCGACGATCACACTTAGTGGTCTCACCGGTTCCAATAATATCTTCCGCAACAACAGCTTTTCTGCCAACTCGGGCATCACGCTGGTAAAGGGTTATTTTGTCAATAACATTGTGGGGCTCGCTAACCAAAGTACTTTTACGGATTGCACCATCAAGAACAATATCTTCCAGGTAAATCAGGCATTGCCCGGCACTGCGGTCGATAACAAGGTAAGTCAACCGATGGCCAATGTGTATGAAATGACCGGCAGTTACGATGGCAAGTTTAAATTGAAAGCTGGCTCTCCTGCTATTGGTGCGGGCCTCACGGTGGGTGCTGTCGTATCGCCCGACTGCGGCGCTTTTGGCGGTCCCGATCCTTATGTATTGTCTGGTATACCAGCTATCCCAACTATCTATTCTTTTACAGCGCCCACTTCTATCCCTTCCGGTACGCCTACAATGAATATTACATTCAGTACGCGGAACCACAATTAATCATGTGCTGATGGCACTGGCGTAACATACCACCCTGGTTACTGCCTGTGCTGCGAAGCTTTTGATAAAGAGACCAGCCTTAGCGCTTGTACCTCTTCGTGACATAGACCGATCAGCTTAAATAATCAGCAATGAAAAAGTATTTAATCATGCTCATAGGGTGGGCATTGGCCTTCGTGGCTTATGCACAGGATCCTGCCTACCCGCCGTCGAGACCTTCCCCTCAAAACATCGTCGCGGCGGAGTATTTCATCGACTCGGACCCCGGCTTTGGGCTGGGTACTCCGATACCCGTTACTCCTTCGGGTATTATCAGCAATAATAACGTATCGATCAATGTAAACGGACTGACCAATGGCTTTCACCGGTTATTTATCCGTTCACGCAACGCTGAAGGAAGCTGGAGCTTACCCAACGTACGGGAATTCCTGTATGACCAGGCACCGCCGTACGGGCCTGTTCCGGCTGCTCCGCAATCCATCGTGGCTGCGGAATACTTCATCGACACCGACCCGGGTTTTGGACTGGGCACCCAGATCGCAATAACACCTGGGGTTGATCTTTCCAATGTACCGGTAGCTGTTCCCGTGGGTGTACTGCCAAACGGGACGCACCGTATTTATGTTCGTACAAGAGACCAGGAAGGCCGCTGGAGCCAGACGCAGTTCAGGGAGTTTAGCGTGGACTTCAATCCACCGTATAGTAATGGACCTGCGCCTGCCCAACACATCGTGGCGGCTGAATATTTTTTCGATACCGACCCCGGTGCGGGAAAAGCTACGGCTATTCCTGTTACGCCGGGCATGGATATTTCCAATCTATCCACGGATGTCAATACTACCGGCCTCGCACTGGGCACTCATCGTTTGTACCTGCGCAGCAAAAGCCAGGAAGGACACTGGAGCCTGACGTATATGCGGGAGTTTGTGGTGAATGCAGACTTCGGTTATCCGGCGCCACCAGCCGCTGCACTGCAAGTGGTCGCTGCCGAATACTTTATCGACACCGATCCCGGCGCCGGTAAGGGTACGGCCATCTCCCTAACACCCGGTACCGATATCAGTAACCTCAGCTTCAATGCCAACACCAATGGCCTGGCACTGGGTACGCATCGCCTGTACCTGCGCACGAGGAACCTGGAGGGGAGCTGGAGCCTTACACAACTGAAAGAGTTTGTGGTGAGTGCCGATCCACCTTATCCTCCTGCGCCGGCTGCTCCGCAAAACGTGGTATATGCCGAGTACTTTATCGATACAGATCCTGGGATGGACAAGGGGATCGCTATTCCTATTACGCCTGGTACGGATATCAGCCATATATCTACCGATATCAATACGGCGGGCCTGAGCGATGC
>JADMIO011374099.1_pt1 | contig 12690 bp, 10 predicted proteins | sample 8958161 | NCBI WGS metagenome assembly JADMIO01 (sample SAMN16585339, study PRJNA669376) | soil metagenome | isolation source: Crop rotation soil | place: USA: Cullars Rotation, Alabama | collected 2011 | reverse complement strand
GGGCAGGGACAAGCCCTGCCCCTACAGCTATGCCCTACCTTTCGCTCAAATGAAAACCGCTCTAATTGTTCTTAATCGTCCGGCCGGCGAGGCTCGCGACGACGGCCGCGAGTTCGGCCGGCTCGACGGGCTTGGGCAGGTGTATTTGAAAGCCGGAGAGCAGGACGCGCCTGCGGTCTTCGGAGCTGGCGTAAGCGGTCAGCGCGGCTGCGGGGACGTTGCCGCCGCGCGCGGGGTCGAGCGCGCGCACGCGCTTAATCAGCGAGTAGCCGTCCTCGCCCGGCATCGCTATGTCGGCGACCAGCACGTCCGGCTTCAGACGCTCAAGCGCCCCCATCGCATCGGCGACGGAAGAGGCGGTCGTCACTTCCGCGCCTCGCTCCCTCAGCGTCGCGGCCACGTAATCGAGCGTATCCGTCTCGTCGTCCACCACGAGCACGCTCAGTCCTTGAAGGCTCGGCGCGCTGTCCTCTTCCGGTTTGCTCGCGCTCGCTTGCGTCGAACTCGCAGGCTCGCCAACTGACGGCGCTTGCGCCTTCGGCGACAAAGGCAGGTTGACCGTGAAACTGGCCCCGTGCCCCGCGCCTGCGCTCTCGGCCTGGACCGTGCCGCCGTGCAGCTCGACCAGGTGGCGGACGATTGCCAGGCCCAGGCCCAACCCGCCGTGCAGCCGCGTCGTCGAGCCGTCGGCCTGGCGGAAGCGGTCGAAGACGTAGGGCAGAAACTCCGGCGCGATGCCTGGGCCAGTGTCAGAGACTCTGATCTGCGCGTTCGTGCCCGAGCGTCCCAGTTGAATCAAGACGCGGCCGCCCGGCGGTGTGAACTTGACCGCGTTCGAGAGCAGGTTCCAGACGACCTGCTGCATGCGGTGCGGGTCGCAGGGAATTAAGTTCACGTCCGGGTCGAACGTCGGCTGGAGCTGAATCGCTTTGGCGGCGGCCGCGGGTCGGACGGCGTCCATCGCCGCCTCCACAACTGGCACAATCTCTACCGGGCGCGGCTCAATCCTGAGCTTGCCGCTGATGATGCGCGAAACATCCAGGATGTCTTCGATAATCTGCGACTGCGCGCGGGCGTTGCGCTGTATGGTCTGAAGCGCGCGGGCCGTCGCCGCCTCGTCCAACTGGCCCGAGGAGAGCAACTGGGTCCAGCCGATGACGGCCGTCAGGGGCGTACGCAGCTCGTGCGAGAGTGTGGCTAAGAATTCGTCCTTGACGCGGTTCGCCTCCTGCGCGTCCTGGTAGAGGCGCGCGTTGTCCACTGCGAGCGCGGCCCTGTGCGCGAGGTCTTCCGCGAGCGACAGGTCTTCCGGGCCGTAGCGCCGGCCGGACTCCGCCGCGATGAAACTGATCGCGCCGAGCGCGCGCCCCTGCACGACCATCGGGACGACCATCGCCGACCTTATCCCCAGCTCGCGCAGCACGCGCAACTGCTCCGCGTCGCGCGCCGCCTCCTGAAGCAGCTCGTCCGTGATCTCGCTAAAAAGCTCGGGCTGGCCCGTGCGAATGGCCTTCGTTACGCCGCGGTCCTCTTTCGGGTCGATTGGGTAACGGCGCTGAAGCTCGCTCGCCATCGCGACCTTCGACGGGTCAACGTGTGACACCGCCAGCGGTTGAATCGAGCCGTCCTTCTCTATGACGTGAACGGCGCACCAGTCGGCCACTTCGGGGACGACCAGCCTGGAGACGGTCGCGAGCGTCGTCTCGTAGTCGAGCGACGAAGCCAGGATGGCGCTCGCCTGTGCCAGAAATGCGGACCTGCGCTCGGCCGCCTCGGCGCGTTCGCGCGCACGCTGCGCGGACTCGATGATGCTCTTGCGCTCGGTGACATCCGCGCTGACGCCGACGTAACCGCGGGCGCGTCCTTCGGCGTCCGCGATGACTGAGTTGCGCACCTGCGCGCAGAACGTGCTGCCGTCCTTGCGGCGGACGACGAACTCGCCCTCCCAATAGCCCACGCTCGCGATGCTCTCCATGATCTCGTGGGCGAGGGCGTCCGATGTATCGGGGACTGTGACGGTGAAGATGCTTTGGCCCAGGACTTCTTCGGCCGTCCACTGGTAGAGCTGCTGCGCGTACTTGTTCCAGTAGACTATCCTGCCTTCGAGGTCGGTCGCGATGACGGCGTTGCGGACGTGGTCCAGAAGCAGGCGGTAAAGCTCTGCGCTCCGGCCCAGGTGTCCTTCTCGATCCAGTTCTTTGAGCATACGAGGAAGAAGCTTCGTCCGTCCCGGCGGTCTTGTCTCAGGTGGCGGCGCGGCGAACCGCAAGTTTACGACTGGGATAAGAAGTAACAGATAAGAGGTGGAAAGGGAAGGACGGCGCGTGAGGATGATGAGGGTCCGTCCATTCTAAAAAATCAATAGCCACGAAGATGCGCCGGGCGACGCGAAAAGGATTGTTCCTGTTTCGCGTCGCCCGGCGCGTCTTCGTGGCTACTGAATTCTTAGGTTGAGAACTTACCGCTCCGGGTCATTATTTAATGACGAAGGAATCTAAGAACCGGCCGGTCTCCGGGTCGTCCTGAATTTCGCTCATCACGCCGACGACGACCATTGTCAGCCTCTTGCCTTCGACCTTGAAGTATTGGCGTATGCCACCCTTGAGATAGCACCCGTGCACCTTGTACCGCCGCCCGACGTAGCCGTTCATCGAAACGTCCTTCAGTTGAGAATGTTCGCACGGGAGCGACACGGCCGCGGCGCTCGCGTTAAGGGCCTCAACTGAATGGTCAAAAATGATGGAGACGATCTCACTACAGTAGTTGCCGCAGTAAAGGCCGCTCGCCCACACGGCCACATACCCGATCTTCAAGTGCTTGACCCCGTACAAATCCAGGTTGATTGACTGGCCGTTGGGTGCCTCAATTTCTGTGCTGTATCGCAGACCGCCCTCTGGCATGCGAATCGAAAACTGGCTGTTCGACGGCGAGAAAATGGGCCACTGCACGTCCCCTGCCTTGCCGCGCGGCGACGCGGACCGGGCGTGCGTTGACATGGTCCCTGGTGCTGCGCTCGTCGAAGCGTCGTCCGCCGTCGCTGATTTTTTAGGTGCGGATGCCATCATGTTACGGCCCCTGTTCGCCTTGTAGGCCCGCTCGCGTCTCCACTCCCAAGGGGGCGTGGGCTTTGCGTCGCGCCAGAGGCCACGGCGTTCGCCGCGCGCCGCCTGTTCCGACTCCGCGTAGAGGCCGCTCTCCATTGCGCCCAGGTTCGTCTCGTAGTTCCTGTCGAACCAGGCCGCGCCGTCGCGGATCATTTGCAGCCCGATGTCCCTGTCATCGCACAAGACCCTGCCGATGAGGACCGCTTCGGGGCCGAGCCCCGTGTACTCGATGATGACCTGCCGATTGAGGACGAGCGACGCGAGGTGCTGGCGCGCGATGTCGCCGTAGGGCTGGTCCATTTCGGGGGCGTCCGTGCCCTTCAGCGCGACCTTGATTAACCGCCCGGTGTTTTCCACCGTCACCATCCGGCCGTCGTGAACTTCCACGACCCGCCCCTGCAAGACGGAGGCGCTCGCGGGCACGACGCCGCAAACAAAAGTCAGGACAAAAAGCGCGAGGGTACGTTTCATTAATGATTCCTTGAGAATAATGGATAAAAGCTGACAGGAAGTCCCGGCCTGCGCGCAGACCGAAAAAGCGTCTTCTTCACTTCAGCTACGAAGATTCGGGGAGGAACTAAGGCTGGATTTACTTGGGCCGCCGAGTGAGGCGACGTAATTTACTATAAAGGTCGCTTGCCGCTCAGGTCAAGAGAGCGATTTTTATCGAGCGCGAGAAAGCGGCGGGAACGATAAACCAGAACTCTGTCAAAATAGTTCTTCAGTGGAGGCGGCTATCCCTCGTCCTTTGCATAACGCGCTGGTACGTCCGCTCACGGTGGCAGTTCGAGCAGACAACGTCGCACTTCTCTATCTCTTTCTTCAGAGCGCCCATCGCCACATAATTAACGCGATTCATCTCGAAGACTTTATTTTCACCCTGGCGGTGGTCAAAGTCCATAACATAATACGGATATTGAATACCGCAGTCGGCGCAGGGGCGCGACTTCATCTGACGCATATATTCGCGCCGTGCCAACTTTGCGCGCAGGCTTCGTTCACAGTATTGACGTTTGTTCCGCTGATAATGGCTCCGGGTCAAATCCTTCCCACAGTCACGGCAGTAGCGATGCCTTATGCCTGCCGAACGATTACGAAAGTTAAACTCTTCGATTGGCTGAAGGACGCGGCACTTACAGCATACCTTTTGACTTGTGACAGTTGAGGCATCAACAGTCCTGTCCATACGGATAACTTTCTAAGGGTGGAATTGGAGGCGGAAAGTGAATGAGGCTGCTTGCTCCACAGCCTCATTCAAAAGAGTGGTGCGCCCGGGAAGACTCGAACTTCCGGCCTTTTGGTTCGTAGCCAAACGCTCTATCCAACTGAGCTACGGGCGCTCTCGCTTAAAGCGGAAGGAAGAATATACGGGCGCGCTTCTTGAGTGTCAAGCGGGCGCGTTTTGAGAAAACCGCTCCGCTCAGGGGCGTTAAATTAACGCCCGTAGTAGCCGGGCTTGGTGCGTGCGAGCATCTCGGGGCGGGAGACTTCGATGCGTATGGCGCGCCAGCGGCCGGGGGATGCGTTCGTGTTCGTGGGACGGTAAAAGACTGTGTAGAGCGTGCGCAGGTCGGCGGCGACCTCGGCGTAAATGCGGCCCATGTCTTCGAGGCGGCGGATTTCGTTGAGTCTTCCGCCCGTGCGGTCGGCCAAAGACTGTATGCGCGCGCGCGCCGCAGAGTAGATAGCGGTCTGCACTGGTATAGGGTAGGACAGGCGCTTGGGATCGCCCGAAGGGAGCGCGAGCGGGTAGATGGTGACGCCCTGCCGGTCTGCCGCCGAGAGCACGGCCCTGAGCGGCGAACTATCGTCCGGCTTGACTGAGGCGAGGGCCTCCGCGTCGGTGCGCGCGCTCGCGGCCGCGCTCCTGTCGAGCGCCTTCATCTGCGTGTCCAGCCCGTCGGTCAAAACTACTATCGCTTTGCGCCGGCTCCCTTCCTGGGCCAGCATCTCCAGCGCATAGTCGAGCGCCTTGTAGAGGTGCGTCTCGCCCTTGCCCTCGACGTACTCTATGGCCTTGGCGGCTTTCCTGAAGTCGTTCGTGAAATTGACGCGCGTCTTGACCTCCTCGTTGAAGGTGACGACGGCGACGCGGTCGTTGGGCGAGAGCGCGTCCAGAAAGCGATAGGCCGATTGCTTGAGCGTCGGACGGAAGCTCTGCGTCGAGCCGGACAGGTCCAGGAGCAGCACGAGGCTGAAGGGCGCGGTGTTGGGCTCGAAGTCCGTGATCGGCTGGAGCACGCCGTCTTCGTAGACGGAGAAGTCGCCGCGCGAGAGGTTCGTGACGGCGCGCCCCTGACGGTCCACGACGCCGACGTTGAGTTGCACGAGCGAGGTGCTGACACGCAACACCTCTCCGGGGTCGTCCTGCGCGTAAACGGACGCCGGCGTCAGAAAGACGCAGAAGAGCGCGAGGGCCAGGCCGGCGCAGACGGATTTCAGTGCACGGGGAATAGCAGAGGGGCGAAAGTTAATCATCGCTCGAAACGACCGTCACAACGGAGATGTCGCGAGTATGCCCGCCGCGCGCCTGATTTGGCAAGCACCCGCCGGGCGGCACAACACACACTCATCTCCGACGCTTTTCGCCCGCCGGAAGTTGCTCCGGGAACAGTGGGCAGCAGGCAGTAGGCAGTGGGCAGTTAAAGCCTTTCCGTCGAGTCTTGAATCTTAAAGATTAAGATTCAAGACTGCCGCCGCTCAACGACTGCTCACTGCCTACTGCCTGCTGCCCACTGCTTTGCGGCGTCGCGTGGGGAGGGGTGTGACGGTTTCCGTGGGCGCGACGGCGCTCAGCGGCGCGGGCGGTTCCGCCGGCGGGACGGGGCGCGGGCCGCGGCGGTTGCTGCGGGCGGCTGCGCGCTCGGCCTCGGCCGCGACGGCGCGCTTGGCCTTCTCGATCCGCTTGCGCGGCACGAGCTGGTAGCGCAGCTCCATCTCCTGTGCCACTTTGTAAATGTTCTTGGCCTTCGCGCCGCGCTCGGCGCGACGGATGATCTCGTCCAACTCAAGCAGCTCTGCCTGGTCGTCTTTCCCAATCCAGATATATACGGCTTCCTGCATCTCTCTTTTCACCTCTAAACGAATCAGCTCGCGCAGCCCGACGGCCCCGTTGCTGAGCCTCTGTGCTGGCGGGCGCTCCTCTCGTCGCGGCGCGTTGTTGCGCGCGGCGAAGTAGTCCTCGACGAGCGCGTCCACGCCGGCGCGGTTCTCGTCGTAAAAAATCGCGAAGTCCCGGCAGCGCGTGCGGTAGGGACAACTGACCGAGCACACGATGGCGTCTTTGAAATGCGCGTAGCGGTTGCAGTAAAGTTTCAAGCGCATCGGAACACGGAACGCGGCCGAGGGCGCGCGCGCCTCCACTCTGAAGCCCGCGACCTCTCTCAAAGCCCAGGCGTAAAAGTGCGGACTTGCGTCGCTGGAAAACTCGGGAGGCTTGGGACTATAACACGCCTGTCTCACGCCTGCAACTCTTGCCCGCACGCGCAACACGAGACGGCACTGTGCGGCTGAGAGGTTTCGTCATATAATCCCGGCGGCATCCGGCGTCTTCACACCACCCTTGAAGAGTCAGCACGGGCGCGTCACTCTGGCGCGCTTCACTCTCTGAGGAGGTTTCTCGCCGTGTACAAACCAAATTTTTGTTCCGACTGCGGCACACGAATCGAGCGCTCGCGCTGGCGCGTCTGGACGAGCCGGCGCTTCTGCGCGGACTGCGCGCCGCGCTTTCGCAACGCACAAATTCTGTCGCCCTTGCTCGCTGGCACAATTCTCTTCGTCGTGGGCCTCGTCATCGGCCGCGCCGTCAGGACCGCGCCGCCCCCGCTGATAGTCGAGCGCGGCCAGCTAGCGGAAGTCGCGGCCCCGCCCGCTAAGGACGGGGAACGCCCCGCCGGCGCGGAGACGAAGACCTCCACGGCCAACAATGGTGAGCCGAACTACGGCCCGGACGGGACCGCCACGGAGCGCCCGACCGAACCCGACGAGGTCGTCTCCATCTGCGGCGCACGCACGCAGAAGGGAACCCCTTGCCAGCGCCGCGTACGCGGCACCGGGCGTTGCTGGCAGCACAGGGGGATGCCGGCCATCATCCCGCCGGAGAAGAGAGTGATTAAAGGGGATTGAGGAGAAGGCGCGTGTGACGGACGCCGGGGTGTGCAGGAAATCGCGCGCGCGATCTTTATTAGCCAGCGGCGCGAGATAAATAGTCCGCGAAAGAATCTATGAGGTTGCTGTTCTCTTCTTCCTGTAGATAGATGGCGCGCTCCTTGAAGACTATCGTGTGCCCGCCGTGATAAGGCAGAAAGTGTCTCTCGACGTAAGTCAGCACTTCGCCCGGCGAGAAGACGTTCCCGTAGAAATCGGTGAACGCCCTCTGCACCACGTAGGCCGCGCCCTTCTCCAGCGTGTAGATGGTGAGCACGAGCGACCGCTTACTCGACCTTTAGCGTGGACTCCGGCGGCTTGACCTTCATGCGGACCTTCAGCGACTCGCGGCGGTCGGCCCTCGCTCGGAAAGAGACTACCTCGACTGTTCGGAAGCCCTGGGCCTCGACCGTGATCCTGTACGTGCCTGCGGGCAGCTCTGTCTCGAAGGCTCCCTCGTCGCTCGTGTACATCTCGTGGGTTGATCGAGCGTTCTCGATTCTGACCCTGGCGTTGGGGATGCGCGCTCCATTCGGGTCGAGCACGACGCCGACGATTTGGCTCGTTTGGTCTTCACTCCGGGCGCAGGCCGTGGCGCGGGCCAGGAGCGGGGCGGAGGCTAGGGCGAGGAGGACGGCGAAAATAATTCTGGCTGTTTTCATCTCTCAAATCCTTTCGCTGACGAAAACGTCTAACGCTTTAACGCCTGTCTTTGAACTGGTCGTAAAGCTCCGTGTGCCGGCTCGTGAGCGGGAGCTTGCGGCCCGCTATGAAAAGATAGCGGACGTGCGCGCGCGCGTCCAGCAGGTCGCCGTCCGTCACGACGAGGTTGGCCGTCTTGCCGGGCTCGATGGAGCCGAGGCTCGCGGCCACGCCCATGATCTCGGCCGGGTAGAGCGTGACCGCCTTGACGGCCTCCGTGCGCGGGAGGTCGAAGGCGGCGGCCATGCCCGCGTAGAGCGGGAGGTTGCGGACGAACTGGCCGGCGCTCCCCGTCGAGATGCAGAAGCGCACGCCGGCCTGTTGGAGCTTCGCGGCCGCCGCGTAGTTCGTGTCGTAAGGGTCGTCCTCGCGCGACGGCAGGTCCATAATGGTGGTCAAAATTACTGGCACATTTTTCTCGCGCAGGAAGGCCGCGAGCTTCCATGCCTCGCCGCCGCCGAGGATGACGGGTTTCAAACGCAGCTCTTCGGCGAAGCGGACGGCCCCGCGTATCTCCGACTCGCTGTTCGCGCGGAAGAAGACGGGCCGCAGCCCTCGCACGTAGGGGACGAGCGAGGCCAGCACGATGTCTTGCTCGGGACGCGGCAGGCGCGGGTCACGCGCGTAGGCGTCCTGCGCCCGCCCGTAGGCTTCGGCCTCGCGAAAGGCTTTGCGGACCTGTTCGAGCTGGCGGTCACGCGTCGTGATCGCCTCGTTGACGTTGCGCTCCTGCGGGTTGAAGAGCGCGTCGAAGCTCGTCGTGTTGACGCGCGGGTAGTTGAGGACGAGCGCCGAGCGAGGCACGACCGCCATCTCCTCGGCGGTCGTGCCGTCCAGGTTGATGAAGGCGGCCTGTCCGGCGATGAGGCCGCCGAGCGGGAGCGTGGCGACACTGGTGACGCCATTAACGCGCGTGACGTTGACGTAGGCGCTGTGCGGGTTGACGGCCGTGATGGCTTGCGCGTTCGGGTTGATGTCGCCGACCTCGCTCACGTCAACGCCGCCGGGCGCGCCGCTGCTGATCTCCACGAGGCCGATGGAAGTCCCAAGGTCAATCATGCCGGGGTAGACGCTGAGGCCCTGCGCGTTAATCTCTTCCGCGCCAGCCGGAACGGCGACGTTGGTCCCGACGGCCTCAATCTTCCCGCCCCGCACGACCACCGTCCCGTTCTCTATTTCTGGCCCACTCACCGTCACGACGCGCGCGTTGCGGATGACGTAGGTGCCCTGCGGAGCGAGCACGCCGGCTTGCGCCGTGGCGCTCGTCTGGGCCGCGACGTGCAGAGAAGTCAGGAGGCAGAGCACGATGATGAAAGGTAGGCTCTTCCTCGTGTGCACGCGTCTCCGCGTCCCTCTGTCACTGAACTTTCCAGGCTTGCTCACCGATGGTTACCTCCGTCGCGGTCGTCCTCCGTCTGTGCCGGCCTGTGCGGTGTGGCGCTCGGCTGGCCCGGCGCGGTGACGCGGTTGGGCTCTGCCTGTTCGAGTTGCTTGCGTTCGGCTTCGAGCTGCGGGCGGCGCGCGAGGTCTTGCTGGCGGTCGAAGAAAATCTCGCCGTCAATGAAAACGGTCTCGACGCGCGAGAGCGTGCTCAAGGGGTGGCCGTTCCAGATTCCCAGGTCCGCATCCTTGCCTATGTCAATCGAGCCGACGCGCGAGTCTATGCCGAGCTGGCGCGCAGGGTTGAGCGTAATCATTTTAAGAGCTTCCTCTTCGGGCACGTCGCCGTACTTCATCACCTTCGCCGCTTCGATGTTGAGGCGGCGGGCCAGTTCGTCCGAGTCGGAGTTGAGCGAGACGACGATGCCCGCGCGGTACATGACGGCGGCGTTGTAAGGGGTGGCGTCGTAGGCTTCGATCTTGTAGCCCCACCAGTCGGAGAAGGTCGAAGCGCCCGCGCCGTGGCGCGCGATCTCACGCGCGACCTTGTAGCCTTCGAGGACGTGCTGGAAAGTACGCACCTTGAAGCCGAACTCGTCGGCCAGGTTGATGAGCGCCACTATCTCGTCTGCGCGGTAGGAGTGCGCGTGCACGTACCGCTTGCCTTCGAGGACTTCGACGAGCGGCTCCAGTTGCAGGTCGCGGCGCGGTGGAATCAAATTCTTTTCGCCGCGCTTCAAGGCCGCGTTGTACTCGTCCCACGTTGCCTTGTAGTCGCGCGCGCGCGTGAACGCCTCGCGGATGACCTCTACGACGCCCATGCGCGTGGCGGGGTAGCGGCGCGGCTGCGTCTGGATGACGAAGTTGCTGCGCTTGGGGTTCTCGCCGAGCGCGAACTTGATGCCTGGCGGCGCACCCGGAAAGATGAACTCTTCGACGGGCCGCCCGTACTTAAACTTGACCACAGTGTTCAGGCCGCCGATGGCGTTGCCCGAGCCGTGGAGGAGGTTCGCGGTCGTCACGCCGCCCGCCAGCTCGCGGTAGATGTTCTCGTCCGTGGGGTTCAGCACGTCGCGCGTGCGGACCATTGAGGTGACCGAGAGCGTCAATTCGTTGATGGCGTCGAGCATCGAGTGTGAGTGGCAATCAACGATGCCCGGCATGACGAACTTACCCGTCGCGTCAATCACGCGCGCCGTTGCGGCGGCCTTCAGGTTCTGCCCGACGGCGGCGATCTTCCCGCCACGCAGCAGCACGTCCGCGTTCTGTAGCGTCCCGTGCGAGACGGTCAGCACGGTCGCGTTGCGAATCAGAGTCTCCTGCGCGTTCGTGTCGCGCCGCTGCGCCTGAGCTTGCGCCGCGCTCATCAACACGACCAGGAGAACGAACGTCAGCACCCGTTTCATCATCAATCTCCGAAAGGCAGTGATAAGTGATGAGTGATAAGTGATAAGTAAAGACGCTTGCTTTTACTTATCACTTATCACTTATCACTTATCACTGCCTTTGTGGTCTTGTCCCCGTGAACGTGGTCGAGCCGATTTCGGAAGTCATGGTGCCGCTCATTTGATTGCCGGAGACGGTCCCCGTGATCGTTATCTCGACGTTGCGCCCCTCTACGACCGCGGAGGTGGTGAAGCGGAAGCCTTCCGGGCCGGTCGAGCCGTCGCTCAGTTCGGTCGTCCCGAAGGCGCTTTCCAAACTGCCGGAAAGGCGCTGGCCCTCCTGCCGCAGCTTGAGCGTCCCCGGTATGGTGCGCCCGCCGACGGCAACCGTGAGCGCCCACGCGCCCGAAAGATTTGTGCCAGTTGCGGCGAGCGGCGTGTTCGGCGGCGCGGCCTGCGCGGGAGGCGTGCGCGTCGGGGTCGGCGAAGGCGCGGCCACGGGCTGCGGCTGCGGCGACGGCGGGCCAGGTTTTGTGCCAGTAAATGTACCGGGCGATTGCCCTACGGCCTGCACGCTGCCGCGCATCGCGTTGCCCGCGATTGTGCCTGTGAAAGTCGCTTCGGTCGTCTGCCCGCCGAGTGTGACGCGGACTGTGAAGCGCAACTCGCCGGCGGGGCTGACGGAAGCGTTCGCAATCTCGGCCGTGCCGAGCGCGCCCTGAATCGAGCCGCGCAAGGTTTCGCCCTCCTGTTGCAGGATGAGCGTCACGGAATGCTCGCCCGCGCCCAACTGCACGTTGAGCGTCCACGTGCCGGAGGCGAGCGCGGGCGCGACCACAGGGGCGGCAGGCTTCAACTCAACCGGCTGCCCGTCAATGAAGACGTGTGTGACGCGCGCGGCCTTGTCGAAGAGGTCGCCACGCGTGACGGTCAGGTTCGCGATCTTGCCGACCTCGATTGTGCCCAGGCGGTCGGCGATGCCGAAAATTTCCGCCGCGTTGATCGTCAGCGCGCGCAGAGCCTCTTCGCGCGAGAGCCCGTTCTCAATCGTCTTTGCGGCGTTCGCGAGATAGTCGCCGATGTTCTCCATCGCGCCGGACTGGAAGGCGAAGCGCACGCGCGCGGCGCTCAAACGTGCGGCAGTCTTGGGCGCGTCGGCGCGCTCGCGCAGTACGCGCAGCGGGTCCGGGTCGGCCTCTGGCGTCGGCGCGGTCGTACGTTTGGGGAAGTTGAGCGAGAGCAGCACGGGCACGTTCCGCAAACGATCCGTGACCTTCCAGCTCTCCGCGCCGCCGCTGATGATGACGCGCAGGTTGAACTCTTCGGCGAGGTCGAGCGCGCGGCGAATCTCGCGCTCCGTGTTGACGTGCATGACGACCGGCAGCTCGCGCGAGAGCACGGGCAGGAGCGCCAGGAGCGAGCGGTCCTGTTCGGGGCGGCGCAGGCCGCGTGGCGAGCGCGCGTAAATCTGGTTGGCCTCGCGCAGGCGGGCGGCATCGAGCATCATCTGTCTCAAGGCGGAGAAGACGCCCATCAGGCTCGCGGGGTAGACGCCGCTGCGCAAGGGCGTGAAGCTCACGTGCAGGGCGACGGGTGAGCGCACGATCATCTGCCTGGGAGTCTCGCCCGCCAGATTGACGAAGGCGGATTGGCCCGGCAGCACGCCGTCGCGCGGCGCGACGAGCGCGGAGGTCAGCCCGGCGTTTCTAGCCGCTTCGATTTGCGCGCCGCCCGGTTGAATGAGATCGGCGGCGAGGATTTCAGGCCGCAGGCCAGGCATGCCGGCGGCAGAGGTGTAAAAGGCAGCAGAGGCTAGCGAAGGCGAAGGCGTCGTCGCCGCTGGCGGGGCGGCGTTGCTTGTTTGCGGGACGCCGAATGTTGTGTTGGCGTCAATCAATCCGGGGTAGACGCTCAGCCCCGTGCCGTCAATCACGCGCGCGTCGGCGGGCGCGCTTACCTGAGCGCCGACCGCC
>JADMIO011222260.1_pt1 | contig 12690 bp, 16 predicted proteins | sample 8958161 | NCBI WGS metagenome assembly JADMIO01 (sample SAMN16585339, study PRJNA669376) | soil metagenome | isolation source: Crop rotation soil | place: USA: Cullars Rotation, Alabama | collected 2011 | reverse complement strand
CAACTTGTCCACGTGGAATTCTAAGCTTAGGATCCCAATGTGCTGGAAAGCTTTTCGTGCGGTTGTTCGATAGAATCAGCCAGGCTCGCTTGCCTCGTATGTAGTCATCTTTTTATGCATCGGGAATCCAATATTTGTTCACCCTGTGGGGTGGGCGTGAGGAATCCCACCTGGATTAATTCAGGCTGCATACGCTTGGCCGGCGGGCTTTTTGTATAAAAAAGAAGCTCTCATCAAGAGAGCTTCGGAGGTATTTGGCAATCCAGGACAGTATTAGTCTCTAGGTATCTGTAGCTGTTTTGCTAAAATAGTATCTGCATTCCGGAGAAAAGTACGAGTTATCTCTGGGAATTCAAAGTTGTAGTTCCAATTCCAGTTAGTAACTGCAATTGGCAACCCTTTTTTGTCGGTGAATAGTGCTTCTCCCACTCGTTCCTCGGAGCAACGGATCAAAAGTACGAGGTCAGCCTTTTCAAGGGTGTCGCTCCATTGAATCCCTTGCTGAATAAGTTCATTGAGGAACCGTGCTCCCTGGCCGCCAATTCGCGATTGAGGATCCTTATAAACGCTAAATCCTGCAAGAAGGGGCTGAGAAGCTGAAATGGGAGCTGGTAGCGATTCTATCTCATGTTGTTTTCTTATTTTTATCCCCAGCCAGATAAGGAAAGCAACGCAAACGACGAGGCATATTATTAAAGGAACAGGCATAGTAAGTGATAGCGGTTTACCATAACTCTCTTAATTGGTCAATCAAGGAAGCGTGAAGACTATTTTATTTTTCTCGAGAAAGCTACACTTAAGATAGATTAATTAAGGTGAGATATGTCTTACTTGCTCGCGGCCTTGTTGTTGCTACCTATTGTTATCCCGTTCCCTATTTACTGGATTTTTACCGTAGTTATTATCCCTCTCTATTTTCTGGCTGCGCTGCAGGCTCTCATTGCTTTTTTCTCACATACTTCGGCCCAGAAAAACCCGGAATTTTACCGAGTATTTATTGGATCAATTGTCACTCTTCCTTTTAGTCTGCTGTTTGGACTCTTCATTACCATTCCGGACAATTCGGCCACTTGGGAGGTGTGGGCAATCGTCCTGCATGTGTTTGTCGGAGCTCTTGCGATCTTAGGCGGCTTTGTTGTCGGACGGAGAATGTTTCCTAAAAAAGAGTCCTTTAAGGATCGGGCTCTTTATCATTCTAATGTCATTCGGGCCGTTGCCATCGCCTTCATTATAATTACCGCTTACTGGGCATTTATACAGATGTATCCCGAAATAAATCCTTCCCATTACCTAGCTAAGTTTGGATCATAGCAAGCTTTTTCACATTTCACTCACGGGGAGTAGCATGCGATGCATGATAACCCCGTTCGCTCATGTATCAAAAGCAAGCTTTTCACATTTCACTCACGGGGAGTAGCATAGTGGTCTAGTGCGCAGGGCTGGGGGTCCTGAGATCGGAGGTTCGAATCCTCTCTCCCCGACCAAGTAAAAAGGCCAGAATTATCTGGTCTTTTTACTTTTGGTATTATGAAATGAGTTCAAAGTAATAAATCTATTATGCTAGTTATACTTACAGGGCCGCCAGGTGCGGGTAAAAGCACTGTTGGAGATAGATTGGCTCATTCGCTTCCTCGTTCAGTCAATTTCTCCTTAGATGACCTTCGCCACTTCGTGAAAGGAGGCTACGTTGATCCCTGGAATGATACGGATGAAGAAGGCCAGTCTGTGCTTGCGACGAGTGTTGCGATAGAAATGATTAAAAAATACCAGGAGCGAGGCTTCGTGGTGATTATCGATGATGTTTTTGACGACGAAGGCGTGCGGCAGTACCAAAAGTATTTTGATAATGTGTTCGGCTTTGTGCTACTTCCGTCGCTGGACGTGTTGAGGCAGCGAGATTCCCAAAGAGATCCCGACAAGCAGATGGGAGAAAGGTCTGACGAAATTCATGCGGAACTACTTTCGAAGGATTACAAACTGCTTCGCGTTGTGGACAGCAGCGAGCAAACGGTAGACGAAACAGTTGCCGAGATTCGTGGCCAATTGGGTCTAGGCTAATTTTAGATTGCTTGACCAAAGAAGAAGAGAATCCAAATGGATTCTCTTCTTTAAGATGTGAAAACAGGATTTGACGGCTCGTTTTTTAATTTCTGATAAGGTAATGACATGCAAAGACCAGAAAAAACAATTTACTGGATTGGGGGATCGGCCCGAGCGGGAAAAAGTACGGTAGCAAATATGCTTGCCGAAAGGCACGGGCTGCATGTTTTTCATACGGATAATACATGGGGTGAGCGGGCTGCCATGGCAACCAAAGAAAAACAGCCTTTTCTTTATCGTGTCAGGAACATGACGTGGGATGAAATCTGGTCAGAACCCATAGAACTGGAAGTCGAAAACTATATTAAACAGCAAGAGGAAGAGCTAGGCCTTTTGGTTAAGCAGGTGGAAAATCTGCCGTATTCTCAGATTGTTGTAGAAGGAGTTTCTGTGCTCCCACGGATCTTATTGGACTATCCTCATATTGTCACTGAATCGATATGGCTTGTCGCTAGCCCTCAGGTGATAGAAAAGTATTATCCTGGTCCTGACCAATGGGAAGATCAAGCTAGGTATAGCAATCATTTCACTAATGAATATGCTCTTGGGCGATTTCTAAAAAGAGATCAGGCCTTCGCTGAATATGTTGCTGAAGAGGCTGGTAAAATAAAGGCACCTCTTATTCACGTTGAAAGTCCGCGGGTATTTGAGGGATTAGTGGATGGTCTGGAGAAAAAGCTGAAGCTTTCTTAAATATCAAATAGATCTCAGCAGTATTGCGTCAATTTCTCTGACACAAGCCAGTAAAAGCAGCCTTCAGAGCTGCTTTTATATTTCTGCTAGAGTAGAAATATGAAGAATGCAATTATTTTTCACTGCACGGACGGGTCGCCAGAAATGTTTTGGTATCCATGGTTAAAAGACCAACTCGAGCAGCGGGGTTATAAAGTCTGGGCTCCCTTACTTCCTAATTCTTCCAGTCCGCACATTGAGGAGTGGTTAGGTGTTGCACTTGAAAATGGTGAATATAATGAGGAAACGGTGCTCGTCGGACATTCTGCTGGCTGTCCTCTCATCTTGAGTGTTTTGGAAAATATTGATGTGAAGGTTAAGCAGGCAGTGATGGTCGCAGCTTTCTTTGAGCAGTTAGGCCCTGATGAAAAGGAGCCGATTCTTCAAGAAAGTTATGATTGGGAGAAAATTGCTACTCATGTCGCCGCTCCCTTTGTGATTAATTCTGATAATGATCCGTGGGGCTGTGATGTTGCTGCAGGTCTAAAGCTTATAGATAAGATTGGCGGAACGTTAATTGTGCCCCATGGAGAGGGTCACATGGGTTCGACCAGCTTCAATCAACCCTATAAGGAATTTCCTTTACTCACTCGTCTGATCGACTGATGTTTATACGTTCTTATATTTCTTCCGATTACGAGCAAGTTGCTGCGCTATATAAGCGAAGCGATCTCTTTGGGGGTGTATTTGATGAGAACCGCGATTCTACAGAGCGTCTTCGAAAAAGAATTGAGGCGGATCCGGATGCAATTTTAGTAGCAGAAGAAAATAACAAAGTGGTGGGCACCGTCTCTCTTATTGAGGATGGAAGAGTGGCCTGGCTATATCGATTTTGTGTACTTCCTGGTGTGCATGAAGGAGAAATAACTGAGGAGCTTTGTACCACAGCCCTTAAAACGCTGGGTGAGCGGGGTCATAAGCAAGTTCTTGTGTATACGGCTCCAGATAATGAGATGCTTCATGCTCGCTATAGGCGCCTTGGCTTTGAAAGAGGAGGGGATTACACTTGCTTTTGGAAAGACCTCTAGTCTGTAGAGAGTGTAGTTAAGTAGTTCACACCTTAGTATCCTCTTTTGAAAAACAAAAGCGAGGAAATGGTTGTTTTGGTAGATGTGCATGATGTCCCCATTGGAACAATGGAAAAAGATGTAGTGCACACAGCTCATACCCCGTTGCACAGGGGTTTTTCGGTATTTATTTTTAATGACCGGGGAGAAGTATTATTGCAACGCCGGAGTTCTTTTAAACAGACCTGGCCACTCATGTGGTCAAATAGCTGCTGCGGACATCCACTCCCAAATGAATCATACGAAGATGCGGTGCGTCGTCGGCTGAGCCATGAGCTGGGTATTAATGAGGTGCATCATTTAGAACTAGCTTTGCCCGAATTCCGCTACCGAGCGGAGCGGGAAGGGATTGTGGAAAACGAAATATGTCCTGTGTGGGTAGGATATATACAGAGAGAGCCCACAATAAACCCGCACGAGGTGGCTGAGTATCGTTGGGCAGACTGGAGGCTATTTTGTGCTGAGATTACAGAATATCCAGAGCGTTATTCTGCATGGTGTGGATGGGAAGTGGCTGCTTTATTACAGGCTGAGCAGAAAGGTCTGATCAAATTGAGTTGATTCATGCGGGAATAATAAAAAGCTACAAAACGATGTTTGTAGCTTTGAGAGTGTTCGCTAGGCAGCTTCCACCAGGCCGGTGCCGTTCCAAGAAAGTAGCGTAGGTGCTTCAGGGTCCTGCTCAAATAGCTTGAGGAGTTCCTCTTGTACTCCTTTTGCTGTGTCGCGATAGAGAACGATCGTGCTATGGCCCCGTGTCTGCGCATCGGCAATAATCTTTTGCGCTCGTTCCTGGGGCGTGTCTTCGCCCGGATAGGCAACCACATGAGAGTTAATTTCTTTCACCTCGGGATACATAGTACGAAGGGCACTGCGTACCCGATCTGAGTGTTTCGAGTCTGAGTCTTCGTGAATGGCAACGCCTGTTACCATTAGCATGCTAATTGTCATATTTTCCTTTGTGGCCCAATGCCAAACATGGGCCTAGAATACCAGGTGACACCGTGAAAGCAAGGGAGATACAAAAATCCCCGCTCTCGGTAGGGGATCGGGGATTGGGTTAGGCGAGAAGTAGTGGGACTACATCTTGCCAGGTTTGTGCTTGGAGTACGTGAGGTAGATGGTGTTTGTATTCCTCACGATCGCGGCGCTCATTGCCAAAGAGAATTTGGATGATGCTCGGCTCAGCTTGATGAATGTAGTACAGCACCTTGAGTCGATCATCGATAAAAGCATCGATGCTATGCGTTACGCAGAGCGGTCCTTTTTCTTCTACCTCTCGGCAAAAGAGTACATTTTCAGGAAGTATTCCTGTTTGCGCGTAAAAGCGGTTGTACTCGAGCCATTCTCGGGTTTTTGCTTCCATCTTCGCGCCACATTTGGAAATGATGTAGATATTTTCCGCACCATACTTTTGGCAGAGAAGAATGATAACCTCGATAGCACCAGGGTTAGTGGGTGCATTCAAGTAGTTAGATCCGAAGAAACTGGTAGCAGTTCCATCGTTACCAGCCTTGCTGATAACCTTTCCGAAATCGATTCCGATTCGGAGCACGTTTTTCGTGTTTTTCATGTTCGTTTTCACCCTCTTTGTAGCACAGGGAATGCAAAAGAAAAACCCCGACCATCTAGTTCGGGGTTTTTGAATGCTTAGCTAGCCTTTGAGCACATTACATCGAGATAGATTTTATCTCGATACTCTTGTGATCGACAGGTGATAAGAAAAGTCAGTTCTTGCTCTTGGTTGAAAGTGGTTTTCATCCTGAGCGGAAGAGAAGTTCCATCTCTGATAATGCAAAGGCGGTCAGCAAAGATTGGTCCGGAGACTGAGCGGCGATACCCTAAGGAAACTGTTTCCAGCCCCTCTTTTTGGAGCTGGGCTGTTCGCTCGGCCAAACCAGATTCATCAGGTTCAATAATTGCAAGGAGAAGGACAAGTGCGTGCTCAACATCTTTATCTGAGTTCAGCTTATAGGCACTCTTCTTCAAAAAGAGGAGACGGTCATCCCTGAAGGCCGGGCTGATTTTACAGCTTGACACTTCGCAGGGTGCCATCTCGGAGAGAAGAGCAGAGCGGATAATTCCTCGAGGAAAGGAGCCGATCCGAACGACATTTGGTGGTGTTTTCGGGTGAAGGGGAACCCTTTTTTCCGTACCATCCATTTCCCTGGTAGCCATAATTCCAGAATTCGTAACTCCCCAGCCGAGCTGAATAAAGTGACCATCCGTACGGTTATGGTGAACCTCAATGCCGGTGCCTACGAGTCCGTTTGCGATAGAGTATGCGTTCATAGTAAGTTCCACACCTGCTTTGCCACAAAGGTGACAGAGTAGTGACCAAAGTACATTGGCCAATAGAAGGTAGCAAATTAAGCTCTGGTAGGCAATTACTATACAAAAAAGCCTAATCACTAGGATTAGGCTTTCTGATCAGCTTGTGCGCGTACGCTGCTGAAGTTGATAGAGGTGGTTAAACGCTCCATCGGGAATAGCAAGTAGTTCCTCAAAGCTACCAGACTCAATTACCTTTCCGTCATCGAGAACATAGATGATATCTACATTGCGAAGAGTAGAGAGGCGGTGAGCGATAACAATTAAGGTGCGGTCATTTTCCTGCGACTCAAGTGACTGCTGCAGTAAGACCTCAGTTCTGCTGTCTAATGCGGCAGTTGCTTCGTCGAGAATCAGGATGCTGGCTTGCGAATAGAGGGCGCGGGCAATGCCGAGGCGTTGCCGTTGTCCGCCCGAAAGGCGGTAGCCTTTTTCACCAATCTTGGTTTCAATTCCGTCAGGAAGTTGAGCAATGACTGGGTCTAATTGAGCGACCTTAATGGCATGTGCGAGCCGATCTGAATCTGGCTCTTGCCAGAGAGTAATGTTCTGAGCCATCGTTCCGTTGAAGAGCTCAGTTTCCTGAGGGACAGCGGAAATATGGAGAGAGCGTTGATGGGCAGCAATAGCGTGCAGGGGCAGGTCATCGACCGTAATTGAACCAATAGTTGCGTCATAGAGACCCAACAGCAGTTTGCTTAAGGTAGATTTTCCACTTCCTGATTCGCCAACAATGCCAATCTTCATGCCTCGGGTAACCGTTAGCTCAAGATTACTCAGAGCTGGTCGTTCCTCTGTATTTCCTGGATAGCTAAAGCTGAGGTTTTGAACCCTCAGTTCTTGCCAGTTCGCAGGAAAATCGTGAGTCCCGTCTACTGGCGGATCAATGTCGTAGATGCCAAGCATTCGACCTACCCCAGCGCGAGCGCCGAGAAGTTCGTTCATGATATCTACCAAGTCGTCCGCCGAGTTGAATAGGCGCTGATAGTAGAGAATGTAGGTTACGGTCATGGCAGCCACGAGGCGGCCTGCATAGACTTCATAGCTAATGAGCATGAGAATGCCGAGCATTCCAAGGTGTTTAATCGTAATAAATACGTCACCTTTTTTGCGTTTGATGTTGAGCTGTTCATGGCCTGCATCAAGATTTTCAGCTTCATTTTGCTCAATCAGCTTGGATAGTCCTGCTGTCGCACCGAGTACTTTTACCGAGAAAATGTGGGACATCACCTCGTTAAAAACACCGCTACTTCTTTCGCGCGCTTTGTTTCGTCGTTTAAAGGTGGCGCGTAGTCTGTCATAAAACCAGCGCTCACCAATAAAAGTGGCAACAATAACACAGAGAAGGAAAGGGGCAAAGGTCCAGCGGAGGGCGACAAACATCACAAGGATGCTCAAAATCGCCGCAAACAGGTTGAAAAGATTCCCGCAAAAGTACTGGAATACTACCTGTAGATCCGAAACGCCTTGGTTAAGGCGTTGGACTTTTTGCCCAGCCACTTCATCTTGGTGCCAGGCATACGGTTGAGCCATAAGGCGACCGTATCCTTCGAGGCGGGTAGCAGACTGAACTTGAAACGCGATTCGTCCGAGAGCTTGTCCTACTCGGCGCTGTATAGCGCCAGCGAGAAACGAACAAACGGTTAAACCAACGCTCCACTTTAGAATGAGGATTTGGTTTGGCTGCTTCTCCATAAGGTGAACGCCAATTTGACCAAATGCCCACAGCGGGCCAAGACTCAGAAATGTGCCGCACACAAAGGTGGCAGCGGTAAGGGCGCAATACCTAGCCCGATAGGGGCCAAGAAAGCGCCAAAAAGTGGCGATGAGTCCGAAGAGACTAAGATCATCTTCGTCCACTGACTTTCTTTTGATTTGCAAACTCATGGTGTCAAATGTCGCAAAGCCCAAATGGGCAACAATGTGGGCGAAATATATCAGATTTCTCCTGATTTGTCAACCAGTAAAAGCTCCTAGAGCCTGTTTTTCTAAGATGTTATATGTTAGACTTCCGCCATGAGTTCGAAATCCGAGAGGGTTATCTTAACAAATCCTAATAGTTCACTTGTACTCAAGGAGTTAGTTCTTGAAGACGCTCGACCCTACTTTGACCTGGTAGACAGCTGCCGTGCTCATCTTAGCCAATTTGGCGATGATACCGCGCAAAAATATCCCAATGTAAAATCCGTTTCGACGAGTATTAAGCGGCCAAAGCCTGGAAGAACACGGTTTGGTATTTGGCTCGGAGAAGTGTTTATTGGGTCAATCAACATCCATAAGATAGGTGCGGCTAGTTTTATGGGTTACTGGATTGGCGAGCAGTATACGGGACATAATTATGCCCGTCAGGCCCGCTCTTTACTGATTGCGTATGCCTTCGAAGTTCTTGGCCTAGAGAGTCTCATTTGTCACATTCATCCCGAGAATATTGCGAGTATTCGCTCAGTGCTTGGTTCCGGGTTTGTATATGTAGGAGATCTCTGCGATATGAGAGAATATGTCTTAGCCAAAGACGATTGGATGGGGTGTCATGAATAACATGGCACTCTTTTTTTATAAAAAATCCCCTATCGGTAAGAGAGGGGATTGGATGGAATGATTACTTCTTCGGAGTGAGGAAGGGTATCGACGTAGGTAAAGCCGCGGTAGCCGCGGAAGAGGTTAAAGTGCCTCAGGAGGTCTTTTTGGTCCTTATAGTTGCGCTGGAGGAGCTCGGGGTTTCCTGCATCTAGATCATCAGTGGCAATAACATATAAATCGTTGCCTGCTGTGAAGAAGATGAGTTCGCCGTAAAGGTTTTTATATTTTCCGGCGGCGTAGTCGATGGCTACAATCTGAGCTTCCGTGCCAGTTCTCATTTCGAAAAACTTGATCGTTTCGAGCGTCTGATCAGTATATTTGCCCTGAAAAGAGGGTTTATACAGATCTGTTAACATTCCAAACGATACAGGATTAGGAAAATACTGATGCTGCATCGTGCAAACGGACACTACCAGAAAAACACTCGAGAGTCAACCTGTTAACAACATATTAAAATGGGTCCCAGCGAAAGTAGCTGAGACCCAAGGGGCTAGAAGGTGTTCTTATCCAAAAGGCTGAGCTTTTTGGCTCCGGGAAGCATTTGGTATACGCACTCAATCACCTTGCCTTTGGGAAGGAATTCTCGAGTAGTAATGTAGTAGTGCTTGCTGCCGTCCTTGTACGATTTAATGTACGTAGTTTGGCCGACGCGCTTGTCGAAGCGAAAGAGCAAGTGGGAGCCTTCTTGGTCGCCATCCGAGATACTGTAGGAGAAAAGCTTGGCTTTTGGTCCGGCAATAGAGAAGGGGCAATAGTTTTTAGAGAATCTGCTCAGGTAAGGCAGGTCGTAGGAGTTGGGGCTAAACGCCGTAGTAACGGTTGCAGGCTTTTGGATAGGGGAAGAGATTGTGCAAAGGGCAAGAACCAGAGGTAGCATACGGCGGAAAGAGTATCACAAAAGTGTAATTTTCACAAGGCACTAAGACAGTTTCGAAAAAAACGAGACTTGCCGTACACTAGAGGTATGATCTGGTTCGCAGTAGCGGGTGTAGCGGCAGTTACCATAGCCGCTGAAAGTATTGCCGATAAAGGAGTATTGCGGCGGGAAGACCCGGCGCTCTTTTCATCGATTGTCATGGTTTTGTCAGGACTCATCACCCTGCCGTTTATTGGAGTGGTGCACTGGTCAGAATTAACTCTTCCTATTGCAGGTTGGATAATCCTCTGTGCCATTGTATTTTCTACCGCTTTCACGCTTCTTACGCGTTCTATCAAAAAGTTAGAAATTAGCGTGGTGGCGCCCATGTCTACGGTTACGCCAGTGATTGGCGCAATTCTAGCATCTGTTTTTTTGAGTGAGCACCTGAGCAGGGGGCAGATTGCAGGCATGCTTTTACTGGTAGCAGGCGGGTACTTTTTGCAGTTAAAACATGGCCAGCACTGGCTCTATCCTATTCAGCGCTTTCAGCAGTGTTGTGAAATGCAATATTTGCTCATTTCACTTATTCTCTATCCTACATTCTCGATCATGGGCCGTTATGCCCTGAGTCGGTTAGGGGTAGACCCGTACTCCTACATTATTTTGATTCGCCTACTTGCGGCTATTTATTTTGCGAGTTATCTCCTTATATCCCGTGGGACTCTGAAAGTAGTAGTAACTCACGCAGGCCGTCATAAAGGAGCTCTCTTCTGGATTGCTCTTTTGAATACCATGAATGGAACGGCGCTTGCGGTGAGTTTGGCTGCCGCTCACGCTGTGCGGGTACTTTCAGTGGTTCGACTCTCTGCTCTCATTAGTACAATCGTTGGCGGTGAAGTATTTCACGAACGTAATTTGTTCCGCAAATCAGTTGCGTGCGTTGTCATGTTAGCTGGCGCTCTCTGGGTTGCAGTGGGCTAGGAGTAGACAAAAAATAATTTTTCTGATATACCCAGTGCACACATTGGTGTCTGAGGATATATTCTCATGCTTGAAAGTTTAGAGCCTGTTCAGAACGCAATCCTTGCCGGATTTAAAAATTCGCTAGGTTTTTTTCATCGTTTTGTACCGGAAGTTCCTTACATTAAGGAATTTCGGGACGATACCGAGGCAAATAAAGCATTGCCACTTTGTATGGTGAAGGATGATTCCTTAACCTTTACCCCTGAGCCGGGTAGGGATGTTGTCTGCTACCGCAAGGGGATGTGGGATATTCCCATGACTTTTATGTTCCTCGACGGAGTGTATACCTACGCCAGTTACATGAAACAAGGGGGAGAAAGTGCTTTTATTTCTCGCTGTTTTGCCTTTACTGCAAATGAATGCATTATCACCCACCTGGCCGTGAAGATGACCGATAAGGGTGTTAGCTGCAACTTTGACCAGTTCCACTGGAAAAAAGATGAAATATTCATAGGGCATCACTTGAACGGCTTACTCCAGATGCCAGTAGACCAATTGGAGCTGGTTAGCGAACCAAGCTGCTCACGCTGGCAGTGTAGAATCACTCCAAATGGGTGCTCTAGTGACCAGCGGGAGCAGGGGGATCTGGTGCTTCCTAAGAACCTAGCTAAGAATCAAGTCTTTAGCATTATCGGAGTGATTCGATTGGAGGGGTTTACTGAGGCCATTGCCGAACACGGCCGGCTCGTCCAAAATATTGTGACACTCGGTACACCTCTTCAGGTGCAGTCTCTTATGGCGGCAGCGAAGAAGGGCATAGATGGTGATGGATATCCAAAGGATCTTGAGAATTCTGGCCCTGTAAGGGGCGAGACTTTCATGAAGCGCTACATTGTTCACACCTAGTACTTTAAGAAGTACCCACTATGGGTACTTCTTTTATTTTGAGAAAGTATTTTTGTTTTCTCACAGCCACAGTCGTATACTAAAAGAGAACTAATCAATAGAGCACTATGGCACGTACGCGCGCACCACATCGGGTTGTAATTGTAGGCGGTGGGTTTGGAGGCATCCGCACCGCACTCGATTTAGCAAAACAAGGTTCGAATATTGCAGTTACGCTTATTAGCGATCGGCCACACTTCGAGTACTATCCAACTCTTTATCGAGTGGTAACAGGGTATTCACCGGCTCAGGCGGTCATTCCGTACGGAGATATTTTTAAGGGCAAACCAGTAGATGTTATTGAAGATCGGGTTGTTCGTATCGATGTTGCTGAGAAGTTGGTTTACGGTGGCCTTGGTTCACCCTATCAATATGACACCTTGGTATTAGCGCTCGGTAGTGAGACGGGATATTTTAATATCCCTGGTCTTCCTGAGCTTTCCTATGGCTTTAAGTCCATAAGTGAGGCAGAGCGGCTTAAGTTGCATCTGCAAGAAGTGCTTACTCCGGTCGAAGGTCAGGCTCCTGAGCAAAAGGTGGCAGCCTCTCACTTTATTATTGTGGGTGGTGGGCCAACTGGTGTTGAGCTGGCTGGTGAGCTGACAAGTTACGCGCGTCACCTCGCGAAGCGCAAAGGATTTGATCCCGGTTTTATTACCGTAAGCCTCATCGAAGCCACGCCTCGGTTGTTGCCTATCATGCCGGAAGATGTTTCCGAGAAGGTACGACAATACCTGTTTAGCAAAGGGGTAAATATTTACGTGAACCGCTCGGTTACGAAACAAGAGGTTGAGGAGTTGTTCCTTAAGGATATGACATTTAAAACCAAGACCGTGGTCTGGACGGCTGGTGTAAAACCAAATGCACTGATTAGTCAGATCGAAGGTTTAGAATATGACAAGCGAGGTAAGGTAGTGGTTGATGATACCATGCGCGCTAAGGGTCACAGTAATGTCTATATTGTGGGTGATGCTGCCAGTACCCAGTATTCGGGCATGGCCCAAACTGCGAATTACGACGCCAAGTTTGTTGCTAAGGTAATTGCTTCTCGAGCAGCGGGTCAGAAAAAGGTGGGGAAGTATGTGCCTGAGAAGCCGATTTATGCCATTCCTG
>JADMIO010991093.1_pt1 | contig 12690 bp, 17 predicted proteins | sample 8958161 | NCBI WGS metagenome assembly JADMIO01 (sample SAMN16585339, study PRJNA669376) | soil metagenome | isolation source: Crop rotation soil | place: USA: Cullars Rotation, Alabama | collected 2011 | reverse complement strand
GCCGCGACTTCAAGTCACGTGAATTCCAAGCTTCGGATCCCACTGTGCTGGAAAGCTTTCCAGCGGCGGCGGCGAACACCAGGATGACGGCCGACTCGCTCCCGGCCTTCCCCATGAAGTCGTGGATCGGCAGCAGCGGGGCGACGAGCAGGGCGATCACGAACGGCAGCGGGGTGCCGATGCCGAGGATGAAGGCCGTCGCCTTGCGGTTCTCCTTGCCGAGCAGATGCTTGGCGGCCGCTCCGGCCACGAACATCAGCATCAGCATGCCGAAGTTGTAGAAGAAGCTGAGCACGAGGGCCTTCGGGTCGGTCTTGCTGGCCCCGAAGAGGTGGGCGGAGAAGCCAGGGGCGGCCTTCTGCAGCACGGTGGGGCCGAGGAGGACGCCGGCCAGGATCTCGCCGACCACCTTGGGCTGGCGGAGCTTCGTGAAGAGCTGCCCCAGCAGGTTGGCCGACAGCATCAGGAGGAGCAGGGCCAGGATGGCCGAGCCGAGGTCTTGGTTGGTCATGTGAGGCTCCCCAGCGGAGTCAGGTGAACGGAAGGTGAACGCCCTTGGTGAACGTTCGGTGAACGACAAATTCGACCGGACGTGGCCGATTCCTGCTGTTCACTTTCGGGGAGGGACGGCCGGGTTGGGCGCCGAATCTGTTCACCATGAAGATCAAGATCCTCTGCACCCTCGGGCCTGCCTCCCTCCGCGGCGACGTCATCCGCGCCCTCGAGGAGCGGGGCGTCGATCTGTTCCGCATCAACCTGTCGCACACGCCGCCGGAAGCGGTGGAGCCGACGATCGCCCTGATCCGCCGGTACTCCAACACCCCGATCTGCCTCGACACGCAGGGCGCCCAGGTGCGCTGCGGGAAGATGGCGGAGGGCGTGATCCTCACCGCCGGCACCACCGTCACGCTCTGCGCCGCCGACGTCGTCGGCAGCGACGACCGCCTCACGCTGTGGCCGGCGTCGGTGTTCGCCTCGATGCGGCCCGGCGACCTCGTCCACGTCGACTTCGACGGGGCGCTCCTCCAGGTGATGGACGTGGCCGACGATCACGGTGAGGCCAAGGCCGTGGTCCTCGACGGCGGCCGGGTGAAGTCGAACCGGGCCGTGGTCATGGACCCGCCGCCCGCCCTCGGGCCGATCACCGACAAGGACGTGACGGCCATCGAGATCGGCGTCCGCCTCGGCATCCGCCACTACGCCCTGTCGTTCGCCTCCTCCGCCGCCGACGTCGAGCTGATCCGGGCGTTGATCCCGGACGGGTCGACGGTCATCTCGAAGATCGAGAGCCGGGCGGGCGTGCGCAACCGTGACGAGATCATCGACGCCTCCGACGCCGTCCTCATCGACCGGGGCGACCTGTCCCGCGAGGTGCCGGTCGAGTACGTGCCCCACTACCAGAAGGCGATCGTGCGCCAGGCCAACCGGTGGAACACCCCGGTCTACGTGGCCACCAACCTGCTCGAGTCGATGGTGACCCAGCGCAAAGCGACCATCGCCGAGATGAACGACATCGCCAACACCCTCCTCGACGGGGTGCACGGCCTGGTGCTGGCGGCCGAGACGGCCATGGGTGTCGACCCGGTCGGCGCCGTCGATGCCGTCTCGCGCTGCATCAAGGCCTTCGAGCACACGAGCATGGGCGCGCTGCTCGAGGAAGACCGCCTCGGCCGGCTGGCGTAACCGCCGGTCTGGTTAGTTGATGACGCCCGCTGCCCGGGCCACGTTGAGGCGGCCCCGGCAGTGCAGGCTGTTGGTGCCGCAGGGCACGGCGTCGGCGGTCGAGAGGATCCGTTGTACGGCCTGCTCCTTGCTCAACCCCTGAGCCAGGAGCAGGGCCACCGCCCCGGTGACGTGGGGCGTGGCCATCGACGTGCCGGCCAGGTAGCCGTAGCTGTTCTTCTTCCCCTTGGTCCAGTAGGTGGAGAAGACGTTGTCGGCGTCGACCCGGGTGCCGCTCCCGCCGGGGGCGATGATGGCCCACTTGGCGTTGCCGGTCGGGCTGGAGTACTGGGCGACGTGGTCGTCGTGGCCGGTGGCACCGACGACGAGGGCGTCCATCTCGCCGTACTCGGAGCTGCCGATGCCGGCGCCGAACAGGTCGTCGTTGCCCGAGGCGACGACGGGAATGGCGCCATGGTTCCAGGCGTACTCCACGCCCTCGACCATCTCGCTGCCGAAGGTGGCGGAGGCGACGAACAGCGCGCCGCCGAGGCTCAGGTTGACGACCTTGGCGCCGTGGTCGACGACCCACTTGATCCCGGCGATGACGTCGGACGAGCTGGCCGTGGCGCCCTTGAACACCTTGGCCACCACCAGCTCGGCGTCAGGCGCCACCCCGGCCACGCCGACGCCGTTGTCCTTGATGGCGGCGGCGATGCCGGCGACGTGGGTGCCGTGGCCGAAGTCGTCCTGCCCGTTGCCCGAGCACATGCGGGGGTTCGCTTCCGTGTCGATGCAGCTCGTCGACTCGACGATGTGGGCGGCGAGGTCCTCGTGGTCGAGGTCGACGCCGGTGTCGACGATGCCGATCCGGACCCCCTTGCCCGTCGTCCTGGCCCAGGCGGCGGGGGCGCCGATGGTGTTGACCCCCCACTGCTTCTCGAAGGACGGGTCGTTGCTGGCCTTGGCCGGCAGGTTGAACCCGGTCGCCAGGGCCAACCCGGCGATGACAGCAACGACGCGACGCCGACGGAACAGCGACATCTCGAGGCCCCCTGGATTTCCTCAGTCCGCGTCGCCGGCCCGTCATGGGCACCCGGGCGCGACAACCCGGACAACTCTCCCTCTCAGTGCATAAAGGTACCGGGTGCCGTCAAGGAAGTGCCTGCCAGAAGGATCGCCGGGCACCTCAGGTAACCTTCATGGGGTCGTGGCCAGCGAGAACGTCTCCTATCTGGCCGCCCTCGGTGGCGGCGTCGTGTCCTTCTTGTCGCCCTGCGTGCTCCCGATCGTGCCCGCTTACCTGTCGGTGATCACGGGACTCGACGTGTCGGAGGTCAAGGAGGGCGACCCGAAGCACCTCCCCCGCATCGCCTGGCACACCGGCCTGTTCATCGCCGGGTTCTCCGCCGTGTTCGTGCTGCTCGGGCTGGCGGCGACGACCTTCGGCCGCTCCCTCCAGCGCCACCAGGTGACGATCACCCGCTGGTCGGGGGTCGTGATCATCGCCATGGCGCTCTACATGCTGGGTTCGCTGGTGCTCCGCACGCCGGGCCTCTACCGGGAGCGCCGGTGGCATCCGAGCCTGTCGAAGTTCGGGCCGTTCGCCGCCCCCGCGGCCGGCGCCGCGTTCGGGTTCGGGTGGACGCCGTGCATCGGCCCGGTGCTGGGCGCGGTGCTGTCGAAGGCCGCGACGCAGAGCGAGGCCACCCAGGGGGCCGTCCTGCTGCTCTTCTATTCGGCCGGTCTCGGCATCCCGTTCATGGCGACGGGCCTCGCCTTCGGCCGCCTGGCCAGCGCTCTCAACTGGGTGAAGCGCCACTCGAACGCCATCACCGCCTCGTCGGCGCTGGCGCTCGGCTTCTTCGGCTTCCTCCTCGTGACCAACCAGTTCACGTGGCTCACCGTCAAGCTGCAGGACGGCGTCCGGGCCATCGGGCTCGGCCGCCTGTTGACGCTCGGATGACCGCTCCCTCGCCCGCTCCGCCCTCGCCTGGTTCGGATGGCGGCGCCGCCGCGCCGTCGGCCCCCGGCGGGCGGCGCCTCCCGATCATCGTCGGGCTCGTCTGCGTGGTGATCGTCGCCGTCGCCGTGGCGGTCTTCTCGTCCGGGTCGGGGAACTCCGGCGGGCGGACGGTCGGTGCCGGGGGCGACGTGACCGACCCGGCCCGGTTCGACCTGCCCACCATCGACGGCTCCGGCCGGGTGCGCCTGGCCGACTTCAAGGGCAAGCCGCTGGTCGTCAACTTCTTCGCCTCGTGGTGCGAGCCGTGCAAGGCGGAGCTGCCGGAGTTCGCCGCTGCGTCCCGGACTTTGGCGGGGAAGGTCGCCTTCGTCGGCGTGAACTCGAAGGAGATCACCGCTCCGGCCGGCATGGCCCTGGCCCGCACCATGGGCCTGGCCGACGCCGGCATCACGCTGGCCCGCGACGTCGGCGGCCAGGGCGGGAGCGGCCTGCACGACTCCTATCCCGTCCGCAACGCCATGCCGATCACCGCCTTCTACGACGCGGACGGGAAGCTGCGCGACGTCAACGTCGGCCAGCTCACCAACGACGCTCTGAGCGGCAAGCTCCAGCAGTTCTTCGGGGTCACGCTCTGACGTCGCCGTCCGGCCTGGTGGGGTGGATCTGCGTCACCTGCGGGGTCGAACAGCCGGCGTCCGCCGCCGGTGCCGGTGGCGACGGCCCGCCGGACCGCTGCCCGATCTGCGACGACGAACGGCAGTACGTCGGTTGGGACGGGCAACGCTGGACCCGCCTCGCCGACCTCCGGGCCGAGGGTCGCCGCAACCGTTTCGGCGAGGAGGGCCCGGGACTGACCGGCATCGGCACCGAACCGCAGTTCGCCATCGGGCAGCGGGCCCTGCTGGTCGAGACCCCCGACGGGAACGTCCTGTGGGACTGCATCTCCTTCATCGACGACGCCACCGTGGCCGAGATCGAACAGCGGGGCGGCCTGGCGGCGATCGCCATCTCCCACCCGCACTACTACGGCGTGCTGGCCGAATGGAGCAACGCCTTCGGCGGCGTCCCGGTGTGGATCCACGAGGCCGACCGGGAGTGGCTCGGCCGGACCGACGGCCGGGTGCGGCTGTGGTCCGGCGACCGGGTGGCCATCGGCCCGCCCGGCGTGACGCTGCTCAACTGCGGGGTGCACTTCGCCGGCGGCACGGTGCTGCACTGGGCCGGCGGCGACGGCGGCCGCGGCGCGCTGCTGTCGGGCGACATCTTCCAGGTCGTGATGGACCGCCGCTGGGTCGGCTTCATGTACAGCTACCCGAACCTGATCCCCGAGCGGCGCGAGGTCGTCGAACGGGCCGTGGCGTTGGTCGACGATCTCCCGTTCGACTCGATCTACGGCGCCTGGTGGGGCCGCAACGTCCGGGGCGGGGCCAAGGACGCCCTGGCCCGGTCCGCAGCCCGGTACCTGGCCCGTGTGGCGCCGCCGCCGGGGGCGTAGAGTCCCGCCCCATGGGACCTTCCGGTAAAGCCCCCGAACTCGTCTACGAATTCACCTACCGGGCGCAGATCAAGCCGCCCATCGACATCGGGCCGGGCCCGTTCGGGCACCGGATGATCTTCGAAGTGACCGAAGGCGAAGTGGTCGGCGAGCGCCTCAGCGGGATCATCCATCCCGGCGGCGGCGAGTGGTTCCTGGCCGGAGCCGACGGGTTCGGCCGCGTCGACGTCCGCCTCCAGATGACGACCGACGACGGCGCCAACATCTACTTTCAGTACTTCGGCGTCCTCGAGATCACCGAGGCCGCCATGGCCGGGATCGGCGGCGCCGCCACGGACTTCGAGGACCACTATTTCCGCACCAACCCCCGCCTCGAGACCGGCGACCCCCGCTACGCCTGGGTCAACCAAGCGGTCTTCGTCGGCAAGGGCCACCTCCTGCCGAACCTGCTCGTGGAATACGACGTCTACCGCGTCTCCTGAGCCGGGGCGAATGGTCCCGATCATCGCCGGCGCCGAGCGCTGAAACCCCGGTGCTCCGCCTCTGGATTGATACCGACATCGGCAACAACGTCGATGACGCCGTCGCGTTGCTGGCCGCCGTCGCCCACCCGTCGGTCGGGTTGGTCGGGGTGTCGACCGTGGGCTCCGACCCGGAACGCCGGGCTTCCGTCGCCGTCGGGCTGTTGGCCAACGCCGGTGTCGACCTCGGCGCGGTCGCCGTGGTGGGCGGTGCCGAAGAGGCGGTGCCGGCGGTGGCGGCGGCCGCTCCGGACGGGCTGCTCGCCATCGGGCCGCTGACCAACGTGGCGGCGATGACGGCGGCCGGGGTGCGCCCGGCGGAGGTCACGATCATGGGCGGGGCGCTGCGGCCCGTCGAACACCGCGGCGAACTCCGGACCGTCGAACACAACTTCGCCGCCGATCCCGAAGCCGCGGCGGCGGTGCTGGCGGTGCCCGGTGCGGTGGTCGTGCCGCTCGATGCCACGGTCGCCACCCGCCTCGACGAACGCCTGCTGGGCCGGCTGCTCGCCACGGCGCCGGTCCTTGAGCCGATGGTGGCGGCGTGGACGGCGGAGTGGGGCGAGGTCGTGCTTCACGACCCGGCGGCGCTGCTGATCGCCGCCGGCGACGGCACCGAACTCGGCCGCTTCGAACGCCGCCGCCTGCGGGTCGAGCCCGACGGCCGCCTGATCGACGGCGGTCAGGGCGCGGCCGGCACCGTCCACGACGTGGTGACGTCGCTGTTCGGTTCGGCGGTCATTGCCTCGGTCCTGGCGCTGCTGTCCGACCTGAAGCTCGCCGGCTAACCCTCCGACAGCGCGACCCGCAGCGCCTCGCCGAGCTCGGGGTGCTGGAACGTGAAGTTCGAGTCGAGCAGCCGCGTCGGTAGCGCCCGCTGGCTGACCAGCAGCAGTTCGTCGGCCATCTCCGGGCCGAGCGCCGCCTTCAAGGCGAACGCCGGTGCCGGGATGAGCGTCGGCCGGTGCAGCGCCGCGCCGATCGCCTTCGTCAGGTCGGCGTTCGTCACCGGGTTGGGCGCCGTCAGGTTGAACGGCCCGGAGAGCGAGTCGTCACCGAGCAGATGGACGATGGCGCCGACCTCGTCCTCGAGTGCGATCCAACTGACCCACTGCCGCCCGGAGCCGAGCTTGCCGCCGACCCCGAACTTGAAGGGCGTCAGCATCTTCGGCAGCACTCCCCCGCGCCCGGACAGGACGATCCCCGTGCGGACGTGCGCCACCCGGACGCCCGCCTCCTTGGCCGGCGCGGTCGCCGCTTCCCAGGCGGTGCACACCTCGGCCAGGAAGTCGTTCCCCGGCCGGCTGGTCTCGGTGAGCACCTCGTCGCCCCGATCGCCGTAGTACCCGACGGCCGAGCCCGACACCAGCACCTTCGGCGGCTTGTCGAGCTTGGCCAGCGTCTCCGCCAGCAGGCTCGTCCCCCGGGTCCGGCTTTCCTTGACCCGGGCCTTGTGCTCGGCGTTCCACCGCTTGTTCCCGATGCCCTCCCCCGCCAGATGCACCACAGCGCCGACGCCCTCGAACGCCGCGGCATCGATCTCCCCGCGGTCGGGATCCCAGTGGACCGCATCCCCCGACGCCTGCCCCCGCACCATGGGAACCATCCGGTGCCCGGCCTTCTCGAGCGCCCCCTTGAGGGCCGTCCCGATGAGCCCGCTCGCCCCGGTGACGACAACGTCCATCCCGCTCCTCCGTCCCACCGCGCCTCAGCGTCCGGCGCCTCCAGAACCTAGGCGCCATTCGGAGCCGCCTCCGCACCCAGATGACCGTCTCCGGGCGCCTGAGCCCGAAGCCGCAGCCCCGGGGGTGGACCCTGTATCCTGTCGGAGCCGTACCACGCGCCCCTAGCTCAACTGGCAGAGCAGCGGACTCTTAATCCGCGGGTTCAGGGTTCGAGTCCCTGGGGGCGTACCGAGTCGTTAGGTGGGCGACACCAGTAACTCCGCGAAGACGACATGCCAGATCGTGGGGGGCGGCGCCGGACCCCTCTCAGTGGTCAGCGAGCGGTTCCTCGATTGCCTGGTAGGCGAGGAGTGCGTCGGCGGCGCCGGACAGCCACCAGATGCGGTGCGGGACATAGCCTCGAAGGTCTCTGAGCGCGGCGGCGAGCTCGGCGCTCAACCGGGACGACATCCCGGTGTCTCCCGCACGGGCCGGAACCGGGTGCAGGACCCGTACCCGGCCACTCGATCGGTCGTCAACTGCGGCGGGGTCCGCCACGCCTGCTCCTTTCTTCGAAGCCACATTCCGAAGGATGCCCGTCACTCCTCGCGAACATCGGTCCGGCCGGTCGCGATCTGATGACGATGCGCGGGACGGGTTCAGCCCGATGGCGACAGAAGGCGCTGGTAGTCGGCGGTCCGCAATGTCTCAGACGTCAACGTCCCGTCGGCCCGGGGGATTTCGACGGCCTGCCCATCGAGGAGGAATCTGACCTGCGCCACTCCCGGTACTGCCGCCGCGGTCAGCACGATCTGGGCTACGGCGAAGATCTGCTCCTGCCCGCCGACTTCGACGAACGCGCCGCTCAGGTCCACCACCGCCGTGTCTCCATCGATCCGGGCCGAGAGCAGCACCGTCTGGGGGCTGACCGCGCTGCGGAGGCCAGCGGCGAACTCTTCTCCGGTCGCGCCCCGGAGCAGCAAGCTCATCACGGCATTGAGGTCGGTGGGCTCCGCTGTCCGAAACACCCGCACGAGGTGCTCGGCCTGGACGAGGTACACCGCCGCCTGGTGTCTCGGCACTCCGGCGGACTGCGGAGCCTCGCTTTCGCCGTTCCCCGCCGCGAGGACGGGGGTGACCACGCCGCCGGGAAGGACCGTCGGCTGAGCGTCGTGCGGGACGCCACAAGCGGCGGCGAGCATCGCGGCCATCACCACGAGCCCGCACCACCACGGTCGCCTCATGACGCCACCGGCAACTCGACGACGAACCGGGCACCGCCACTCTCGCCGTCACGGTTCTCGACCCAGACCCGCCCGCCGTGCAGCCCGACGTGTTCCGTCACCAGCGCCAGGCCAAGGCCGACACCGCCGGCCGAGCGAGCGGTGGATGGAGCACGGTAGAACCGCTCGAAGATGCGTTCGCGTTCGTCGGCCGCCACGCCGGGCCCGCTGTCTTCGACGATGACCCTGGCTCGGCCGTCGTCGACTTCGACCCGGACACGGTCGATTCCGTGGCCGTGGAGCCGGGCGTTGGCGACGAGGTTCGCGATCACCTGCTCGAGCCGCCGCTTGTCGGCTTCGATGACGACCTCGGTAGCGGAGGCCGCCACCTCGACCGGCACGTCGCCGTTCTGGAGGCTCTCAACTGCGTGGAGGACGAGCTCGGCGAGGAACACCCGCTCGAACGAGGCGCGGGCGACCCCGGCGTCGAAGCGGGAGATCTCGATGAGGTCCTGCACCAGGTGCTCGAATCGGTTCACCTCCCGGCTGAGGACGTCGAGGCTGCGGCCGGTGCGTTCGTCCATCGAGGCCCGGCGGGTCTCCATGTTCTGCAGCGCGGCACGGAGGGCGGTGAGCGGCGACCGCAGCTCGTGGCTCACGTTCGACGCGAACCGGGCATCCCGCTCGATTCGAGCCTGGAGGCTGGCCACCATGCGGTTGAAGCTGTCGGCCAACGCGGCCAGCTCGACCTCGTTTCCCACCTCGAGCCGGGTGTGGAGCTCCCCGCCGGCGATCGCCGCCGCGGTCGCTCCGATCTCGGCCAGCGGGTTGACGAGGCGGCGGCTGGCCCAGATTCCCAGCCCGGCGGCGCCGACCATCGCCGCACCGGCGGCCGTGCTCAGCGCCACCCGCAAGGTCCGCAGGGTCCGGTCGAGCTCGCGGAGGGCGAACACCTCGAAGTAGGCGTCGCCGTCGGGCAGGGGCAGCCCAACGGCCAGCCGTGGTACGTGGTCGAGGACGTAGCGTTGGCGGGCCCGCATCCGCTCATGGACCACGACGTTCTGGAGGGGTTGCGGCATGGCGTCGCGGCCGAACTCCAACGAGGCGGCGAACCACCGGCCGCCGTGGAGCAGGACCGCGCTGGATCCTCCGGCCGGGCTCTGCAGCGACGCCAGGAGTTGCGGCACGTCGCTGGCCGAACGGACGGCGCCGCCCACGAGGCGGGCGTTGGCCTGCGCCTGGCGCTGCGCCGACCGTTCCCGCTGGCTGAGCAGGTACTGGCGGGTCAGCCCGTAACTGATGAACGCCACCGCCGCCGACAGCAGGAGGGATCCCCCGACGAAGGCGGCGAGGAGCCGGGACCGCAGGCTGAGACGGCGGCGGGCCATCGATTAAGCGAGAGGCGGCCGGCAGGCCGGAGTAACGGAACGTCGCCGGCCGCCCCTCTCGTCAGGCCGTCTGCGAGCGGGCACGCCTGTGAGAGTAGGCGCGCATGACGGCCCGGCGACCCGGCCCGCCGTTGGCTCGGAGGGAGATCCGCTCCGGGAAGGCCTGCCACGGAGCCTTCCGGAACAGGAGCAGCGCAGCGGCTTCCGGGGTCATCGATTCCACATGGTCGAGTTCGATCTGCACGGCCCGGCAGGCAGTGGCGGCGGCGGCGGCGAACTCCAGCAGGCTCGCCGCCGCCGCCTCGTCGAGCGCACCGCAGACTTCGACGATGGAAACGGGGCCGTCCATGCGCACCCTGAACTCGCTCTTTCCCATCGTCACAGGGCTCCTTCCGCCGTCGCCCATCCTCCGAAGGGGCGGAGAGGATGGTTGCGGCCGATCTGCCCCCGGAGCAGCCGCTGGTCGACCACGTTGAGCCGCTGCTTCCACCACTGGAGCCGCTGCTTCGAGTCGCCGAGCGTCTCCCATTCGGCCGAGCAGCGGTCGCATGGATCGACGTGCAACCAGGCCCGCAGCAGACGCGTCTCTTCTTCGTTGAAGCGGACGACGAAGCAGGATCGGCGGCTGTCGATGTCCAGCCGGTGGTACGGCGTCCACGGCGAGGGCGCGTCCAGGCTGACATGGGCGTACCGGGGGATCCTCCGGAAGAGCCGGGTGGCGCCGTCGAAGATCCACGTGAAGGCGCATGAGTCCAGCACCTGCACGTCTTGAATCTCCGCTCGGCCCCGGATCACCTCGTCCCAGTCTCCGACCATCGCCAGTCCCCTCGCCCTACCGGAGCGACCCGCCGGATGCGGGGCGCCCAACGGGAGCATGCGCCGGGCCGGCCGCGAACAGGACTCCGTTGTGTTGCACTTGGATGACGATCCCCGCTCACGGTGGCGACAACCGGCTCCTAGGATTAACGGGGTGACCACGAGAATCCTGTTCGTCGAGGACGACGACGCCATCCGCGAGACGACCCGGGTGGCACTCGAGGACGAGGACTACGTCGTCGACGAAGCCACCACCGGTGACGAGGCCCTCCGCTCATTCGAGCGCCGCCCGGCCGACTGTGTGCTGCTCGACCTGATGCTGCCCGACCAGACCGGCTTCGACGTCTGCCGGACGTTGCGCCAGCGCAGCTCGGTTCCGATCATCATGGTCACCGCCCGGTCCGACACCTTCGACGTCGTCGCCGGCCTCGAAGCCGGCGCCGATGACTACGTGACAAAGCCGTTCCAGCCCAAGGAGCTCGCCGCCCGGATCCGGGCGCTGCTCCGCCGGGCCCGTGGCATGGAACCCGCCTCCTCGTCGGCCATCCACCTGGGCGACCTCGTCGTCTCCCCCGACGAAGGCGTCGTGCGGCGGGGTGGCGAAGAGCTGCACCTCACCCGGACGGAGTTCCGGCTCCTCTGCGAAATGGCCAGCGCCCCAGGCCGGATGTTCACCCGGGAAATGCTCCTCGAGCGGGTCTGGGGCTACGGGTACTTCGGCGACGGCAAGATCGTCGACGTCCACATCTACCGCCTGCGAGCCAAGCTCGAGGAAGACGCCGCGAACCCCCGCCACATCATCACGGTCCGGGGCCTGGGCTACAAAGTCGTCGCCTGACCGATCCCGCCCGAGATCGCGATTAGATGACGATTGGTCAGCGGAGCCGGGATTCGGCCGATCAGCTCTGGGATAGTGTCCGCCTGGCTCGCCGTGGCGGATGACGTCTGCTCCCGGGGTTGCTTTTGGCTCGCACCGAACTCCCCAGACCGGTCCGTCAGCTGATCGAGCAACACATCGACAGCGCCCCCGATGTCGACACCCTGCTGCTCCTGAACCGGGAGCGCGGACCCTGGACGGCCGCCGCCGTCGCCCGCGAACTGCGGATCGATGAGCACCAGGCCGCCGAGATTCTGTCGCGGATGCTCAGACGGGGATTTCTCCGTTCCGAGGGTCCGGCCTATCGGTTCGCGCCGCGCGACCCCGCCATCAGGGAGGCTGTGGGCATGCTGGCGCAGCTCTATCCGACCTACCGGGTCGCCATCGTGGCGATGATCTATGCCCGGCCGACCGGTCCAATCAGGGATTTCTCCAACGCCTTCCGGCTGCGGGACGAGGACTGATGGCCGAAACCGTCTATGTCCTGTGCGCGGCAACCAGCACCGCCTGCGCTTTGCTGCTGCTGCGCGCCCACCGCCGGACCGGCACCCGCCTCCTGTTGTGGAGCGCTCTCTGTTTCGTCGGACTCGCCGTGAACAACGCCATTCTCGTCGTCGACCTCGTCCTTGTTCCCGACGTCGACCTCTCCACCTGGCGACTCGTGCCCGCCGTGGTCGGCCTCGCGCTCCTCCTCTACGGCCTCATCTGGGAGTCCGAATGAGAGACGTCCTCAACGGCGCACTGTCGGCCGGGTTCCTCGTCGCCGCCCTTCACTTCGCCCGCTTCTGGAGCCAGTCCCGAGACCGGCTGTTCCTGTATTTCGCCGGCGCATTCGTCCTCCTCGGCCTCAACGCCTTCACGCTCGGCCTCAGCACTCCCCAGGGCGACCTCAGGGTCGCGGTCTACGGCCTGCGTCTCGCCGCGTTCGTGCTCATCCTCTTCGCCATCTACGACAAGAACCGAAACTGAATGCGCAAGCCCTGTCCGGACGGGCCCGAACACCCGGTCGCGCTGAATCAGCGGCTTTCCAGCACATTGGGATCCTAAGCTTAGAATTCCACGTGGACAAGTTGTCGCG
>JADMIO010976218.1_pt1 | contig 12690 bp, 13 predicted proteins | sample 8958161 | NCBI WGS metagenome assembly JADMIO01 (sample SAMN16585339, study PRJNA669376) | soil metagenome | isolation source: Crop rotation soil | place: USA: Cullars Rotation, Alabama | collected 2011 | reverse complement strand
CCGACACCCGCCGGCGGATGGTGACGACGCTGCGCGACAACGCGCGCCGCGCTCAGCCGCACTTCGCCATTCATCATGAAGTGCTCTGCGAAATCTACATCGACGTCGCCGACGCCGCCGAGGTGTGCACCTCACCGTCCAACAACAACATCCCGCTCTACGAAGCGGTCTATCACGATTACAACTTCATCATGGGCCGTCGCATCATCGAATGGACCGATCGCAACATGTTCCCGATCGGCAAAAAGGATGGTGACGAGGGCATCAACGAATTCGTGTCGTCGTTCGCCCAGACGTTCATCTGGGGAAATCAGCCGGGCTGGACGCGCATTGACATCGCCGAGTACGCGCCGCGTATCGCCGCGGTCATCAAACGGTTCATGGACGCCCGCTACCGCGCGATGAAATTCCTCAACGTCGGCGACATGATGCCCCCGCTCACCTTGACGAAGCCGTTGCCGACGGTGAAACGGATCTGGCGCGCCAACGACACGCCCGAGCATGTGTTGCCGGTCGTTTACAACTCCGTTTGGAAAGCCGACGACGGCACCGTTGGCATCGTCCTGGCCAACATCATGCCCGAGCCGCAAACCATCGCCTATTCGTGCGACCTCGCCGCGTGCGGCCTTAGTGGCGGGAAATACAAACTGACCCGCAGCGACACCGCCCAACCCGAAGATCTGGGAGCCGTGACAGAAAACCTTCTCTCGCGCGAAGACACGATCGACGGTTACAGTGTGAAGGTGATTGAAGTGCGCAAAGCCGGCAACTAGAACTCCGAATGCAGCCACCGATGTGAGGAGGTGGACCTGAGCGGAGCGAGTCAGGAGTGGGCTAGGCTTGCCGCATGAAGTCAGAGATTTCTCGTCTGACTCGAAATGACAATTTATTGTTTGGAAACAACAAGATTCGCATGCCCTCCGCCGAACTGATCATCATCCCGCCCACCAGCTCCGCCCACACCATCACGCGCGAATTTCTTGGCAAGTGCATCCTGTACGGAATCGACTTTCACTTCACGGACAACGACACGCTCCCCGCCTCCGTCCCGTCCAACCTGACCGGTGTCCGCGCGATTATTCACGATGACACTACCAATCCGGGCGATCCCAAACTTCTCGATCACTACCGCTCCTCCGGCGCCAAGGTTTACGTTCTCTCTGCCACCGCCGACCCCGCGCAGCCCAACGCTCGTCCGAACTGGCGCAGTCCATTCTTGCTCGACATGCTGACGCTGGACGCGGGCCTCACGCTGCATCATCCGCAGCTCCAGGCAAAACTCACCGCCCGCGACGACAATTTCCTCTTCGACTCACTTGGCGGACGGCTCCAGGAATCGGTCGATACGCGCTGGTACGATGCGACGCGGTATCAATGGGAGGGTTTGCTCGATGGTTACGAACTGACCGGCGACCAACGATATTTCGACTCCCTCCAATCCCAGATTACCACCGCGCTTTCCACCCCCAACCCGCTCGACAACTGCGACACGATCGCCCCGTTCCTCCCCATCCTTCGCTTTCATGATCTCCAGCACTCCAGCACTCCATCACTCCCGTCCGCGCCCGCCCTTCCCCCTTCCCTCTTGCCCCTCACCCGCACCACCATCGACCGCTACCTGGACGCAACTCCGCGCCACGCCGGTTGCCTCGTTAATTTCAACTGGCTTTCACACACGGTCCGATCAGAAATTATCTGGCAGGTTTGTCCAACGCTGGCCTGGCTTTCCAAAGTCACCGGCGACAGCCGCTACCTCGCCATCGCACTGGACCAATTCGATCGATTGTCGGCTCGCCTCCTCGATCCCAAAACCGGTCTGTGGCACCACGGCGTGGGCGATCGACATCACACGGCGGCGTTCTGGGCGCGCGGCTGCGCGTTCGTCCTGCTCGGCCTCGTCCATCTCAGCGAACACGCGCCGACGCATCCCGCCCTGCGCGAAACGATCCTGAAAATGGCCGAGACCCTTTGTCAGCATCAAGATGCCAGCGGGTTTTGGTACACAGTGATCGATCAGCCCGACACCGAGTTTGAATCCAGCGGCACCGCGTGGATTGGCGCCGCGCTCGAACGCGGCAAGCGTCTCAAAATTCTCCCCGCAACCTATCGCGACTCCGCCGACCGTGCCTGGTCAGCCGTCAAATCGCGCATCTGGCAGGGCCATTTCCCCGGTCACAACACCGCCACCACCGTCTCACCCCACCGGGAGTACTATTTGAAATCGCAGCTCAGTACGACCGGTTGGAGCCATTTTGCGTTTCGGTTGGCGTGCGAGAAACGAAGAACGGCAACAGCATTTTAACCACGAATGGACGCGAATGAACGCAAATGGGGAAACGACTCGGAGAGGACTACGGCTTTACCGCGGATCAACACAAACGAACACGGATTTTTATGCGTCTTCTTGCGGCCAATAAGTCGTTTCCCTAATCTGTGGTTGGCCTGAATCGGTGGAGTTAAACCGTCACCATTGAAAAATTCCGCGCGCCTCCTCTGTCCGTCATTGTTCTGGTTCTGGAACGCCGGTCCCACTCCGGCTTCCATCCGCCGATCGCTGGATGAATTTCTCTCCAAAGGGTTCCGCGCGTTTTATGTCCATCCCATGCCACAGAATTTCCGAGCCGCTGATTTTCGCGGCGGCATGGAGATTCCGTATCTCTCGAAGAAATTTTTCTCGCTGATCAAACTAACCTGCGTCGAAGCGCGGCGCCGTGGGATGTGGATGTGGTTGTACGATGAAGGCGGCTGGCCAAGCGGTCAGGCGGGCGGACAAGTCGTCGCGGAAAATCCCAACTTTGGCGCGTGGGGTTTACGGAAACAGAACGGAACGTTCACACCGATCCAATTCCTCGACGAATGTCGATACCCCGATCTGATGAACCCCCGCGCGACTGCCGCGTTCATCCAATTGTCCCACGAACGATACCGCGCTGCGGTCGGGCAGGAATTCGGTCATACCATCCCCGGCATCTTTACCGATGAACCTCGTATCCTCGGTTGCCTCGGCACCCACATCATCCCCTGGTCTCCCCTACTCCCCGCCGCGTTCCGAACCGATCACGGCTATCCCGTCGATACGATTCTCGATCTGTTGTTTGAACCCGCAGCGAACAAAACCACGGAGTCCGAGTTCGTCGTCGCCCGCCGCGCCTATCTCGCCACGCTCTCGCGACTCATCGCCGAAAACTACTACCGCCCGATTCGCCGATGGTGCGACCAACACAATCTGCTCTTCACCGGTCATCACAGCGGCGAAAATCATTTCTCCCGACACAGCCAATACTTCGGCGACTATCTCCAGCAGGCGGCGTATTATCACATCCCCGGTGTCGACGCGATCTGGCGGCAGATCTTCCCGGACCGCCGACACGGCGGTTACTCTCATGGCAACTACGTCGCGCTCGCCTCATCGCGCGCGTGGCTCTCGGGCAGACGCCTGGCCGCAAGCGAAAATTTTGCGGTCTATGGCGCGGGGCTGACACTGGAACAAATGCGCGGAGTGATCGGATATCAGCTCGTGCGCGGCGTCAACCAGATCGGTTACATGCCCAGCCTCCTCAACACCCAGGGTCCTCGACACATCAGCGTGTGCGCAGATTTCTCTCCCAAAAATCCGATCTGGCGCCACATCGATCTCCTCACCGAATATCAGGAAACAATCGCAACGTTCACCACGCGCGGCACTCCCTGCCCAACGGTCGGCGTCTTTTATCGCACCGAGCTGGTCCGCTCCCCTGCCGCCGATGCCTTCGACCAGGCTCACGAAAAAATCTGCGACGCCATCCTCGACCAGGGCCACACGCTCATTTTCCTCGGCCTCCGCGAACTCGCCTCCGCTAAAGTGATTCGTAAAAAACTGTGCGTCGGAAAATTCACCCTCTCCGCCCTGGTCATCCACATCGATCCCCCGCTCACGCCTTCGGAGCAGGAAGTCATCGCGCAGATCGCGCGCAAAGGTGTGAGAGTGCTCCGTGTTGAAGTGAAGCACGGCTCGCGGGGACGCTCGCCCTCCATTTTCTGGAGCGATGCCGCGGCCGTTGGAGGGCGAGCGTCCCCGCGAGTCGCTCAATTATCCCCGCCACTCCGCGTGATCCCGTCGCCTCTCATCCTCACGCGCCCGAAAAACGGGATCCGCATCCTCACGCTCAAGAGCGGCAGAAATTATCGATTTTTATTCTTCAACCAAAACTCCACTCCAACCGAAATCACCTTCAAAGCTTCCAGCGTGTTTCTCCAAGAAGCCGACTCGGGCGACCCGCTTGTCACGTCTCTCCACCCCCTCCGCTGCTCGGCCGGCAAATACCACCTCCATCTCCACCCCGGCCAACTCCGCGCCGTTGAATCAATTTCCGCACGCCAACACCGTTCCCCCTCTCCTCGCCCCGTGCGCCTCACGAAATCGCAACTGCGGCGCACTCGCTGGGAGCTCCGTGAAATCGAGCGCTACGTGATCCGCGATGACATCGAGATCAAGAAAGTTAAATCCAATTTCCAGCCAACCACGCTCCGAGACTACAGCGCGCGCCACCCGGAATTCTCGGGCACCTTGGAATATCGCTGCCGCTTCCGGCACGCGCGCGCAACTTCAGCTCGCCACATTCTCGACCTCGGCCGGGTCTATTATTCCGCCTCCGTCACGCTCAATGGCGCCGACTGCGGACGGCGCGCGTGGTCGCCGTTCTGGTTCGACCTCACCCCGCACCTGGTCGACGGCGAAAACGTTCTCATCGTTCGCGTCACCAACACTCTCGCCAATCAATGGTCTGCCCCGCACGTGCGCCAGCGCGATTTCAAAAAGTGGCGCAACCTGTACCTTGAGAAAACCGCGCCCTTCATCGACGAATCACGCCATGCCGGGTTGGTGGGGCCGGTGAGATTGCGGGACTTTAGACTCTAGACCTTGGACTTTAGACTTTGAGGCGGGCTGAGGTCTAAAGTCTAAAGTCTGTCCCCCTATTTTTCCGCCGAACCCTTCTCCTCGACCGTACTGGTGATATAAAACGCGCCGTCCTTCTTGCCGTACGGCATCTGGGTCGCGTTGCCCTTGGCCGTGTACTGGACGTCAATCATCCCGACCACCTCGACGCTGGTCCGATACCGAACACCACTATGTTCAAACGTGGATTTGAATCCGGCCGGGAGCGGGGCGAGTTTGATGGTGTCCACGGTGTATTGGAACATTGGCTTGAATCCGTCCATCTGCATGCTCCGCATCTGATCCGATACACCATCCCAGCAAATCAGTTCGCCAATCGCTTTGGCATCTTTTGCTTTGAACGCCACCTCAAATCGGCTCAACAATTCTTCCGCAGTTTTCGGCGCATCCTTCGCGCTCGCACTCAACGTCCACGCAACCAACATCGCCGCCACCAACATCATTCGCGCATTTCGCATACACATTTTCCTTTCACCGCTCCTGATTCTTCGTTTCCTTCGTTACCTTCTGTTTAAACTAACCTTCAATACAAAATCGTATCGGTCACTTTCCCCCCCACCAATTCGGTCTCGAGCGGATTGCGAGGATTCACGCGCAACCGACAGGTTCCGTCCGGACCGATGGTCCGATTCAAGAAGTTCGCCGTTGCTTCTTCGGATGCGAATGACGTCCCGAACATCGGCGTCACGGTGTAGTCGTTGCCCGCATACTTGAACCGGCAAAGCGTCCGAAACGGCCAGGTGATCCCTTTCCCGTAGCGCATCAGCGCCGGCCTGATTTCGCGATCGACACAAACCGCGTTCAACATGATCCAGCCGCTGCGGCGCTCCCGCGCGGCAAGCAAGCCGCCGACGAACATGACGACCACGCCGCTCACCGCGACCCAAATGAACCGAATGTCGCGTCGCACAAAATGCAGCGCGATCCCGCCCAGAAAGATCACCGCCCCGACCAGGGCCAATCGGTTGGTCTTGATCTTCATCGGCTTCGACGGATCATCAAACGGGATCAGTTGAATCCGCCATTTCAGGTTCGCCATCGAGTCCTGGTACTGCCGCAGCCGGGACGGGGATGCATTCATTCCAGCGCCGCTGATAACCGCAACCGAATCAAAGCGCGAGCGGGAACCGTTGGTACAAAGTCAATACCATCAAACTGGTTCACCCCACCGATTCAGGGCAACCACCGATTTTGTTCAACACCCGGCAACGAAATGTGTCGGAGATATTGGAAGCGGAGAAAAAGGCTGCAAGCCGAAACCGGGTTGGCTGCGTCACCTTCTGTTCAAGGTTCCGGCCGTCAATCTGTGGTTGTCCCGAATCGGCGGGGTGAACCCGTCACTTTAGAACGACATACAGCGCGTGCAAAATGCCGGGTATCCAGAAGAACAGACACAATATGATGTTGATCACCAAATCCCGTCCCGCGCCCGCCTTGAGAAACACGGCCAACGGCGGAAGGAGGATGGCAATGATGATGAGAAGAAGTTGGCTCATGAATTGGAGTGTAACCCCATCCTGGTTGCAGGGCGAGCCGTGACAAACGCGTCGGCAATGCGCCCGCCGGTATTGCGAATTCTCCTGACGCTGGCTGGTTCGATCTGCCTGGTGGCCCTCGCCTGGTCGGCGGAGGTGATTACCAAAGACGTCCTCCTCGCCCGACCCGATCTCTGGCCGAATCAAGTGAAGCTCATCGATCCCATGACCGCCCCCATCGTGCTCGAGGGGAAAACCGTCGGTAGCGTTGAGCTGGGCGCGGGGACCGAGCTGCCCGTCAAACGCGTCTTGAGCAAGACGATCGAGTTGGATTGCAACGGATCGCCGCTCACGGTCGCCCATGAAAAAACCGATTTGATCGACCGATTCAAACAACGAGCCAGCACCGAAGCCACCCTCGCGCGCGCCCGTTCCACCCAGACGTCGACCCGGCCGCCACTGCCGGCCGCGAAGCCCGAACCGAAAGTACCGACGGGGGCCGTCGCCACCGAGCTCGGCGATGACCTGGTTCAGCTCGATGGCAAATCGCTGGTGGATCGCGACATCAAAACGTTGGCGGGCGTGAAATATTATGCGGTCTATTTTTCCGCCGGCTGGTGCGGCCCGTGTCGCGCCTTCACGCCGAACCTTGTGAAATTTTACAAGGAACTCAAACCCGATCACCCGGAATTTGAATTGATCTTTCTCTCGCGCGACCAGAACGCCGCCAACATGAAAAACTACATGAGTGACAACGAAATGCCCTGGCCCGCCGTCAAGTTCAGCCGGATCGATAACAAAGATTCCCTCAACCGCCTCGCCTGCAACGGCATTCCCTGCCTCGTCTTCCTCGACCCCGAAGGCAACGTCCTCTCCCACAGCGAAGTCAACGGCCAATACGTCGGCCCCCAAAAAGTCATGCGCGATATCCAGACGATGCTGACCGCGAAGAATTAGCTGCCGCACTTGGATTTTCCCTCCCCACCGATTCAGGCCAACCACAGATTGAACGGCCCGATTATCTGAACTGGAGGGGAGTTTGCTGTTACTCTGCTGGCCAGATTCCTTCACGTTCGAACCTGGTCTCAATCACCTGGTGATTAACTCCGAACCGCGGTGCGATCTTTTTTGCGATGAATGCTCGACTACCCTCAATCTGACGCCACTCCGGTTCGGCCGTGGCCATTGCTTTCGTTCCCTCGTCATAGGCAGCAATCAAAAGCTCGCGAGGCACCAGAAACCTTCCCGCAAATTCGTTAGCTTGATACTCCGCACAGTCGAACCCTCCTGGACTTGCCGCCCAACGTCGAAACGCACCCAGCGACTCAAACCCCGTGGCGCGAATATCATCCTTATGCAACACATAGTGGCCAAGTTCGTGGGCGAACGAGAAGCGCAATCGGCGCTCGATCCATTCAATTCCACGTTCCCACGCCATGTACGCTTCTTCATCAATATAGAAGCCGCTGAGATCAGGGAGCAACGCCGCGTCGATGTTTTGATTGGCACGGAGATCGGCCAATGGAATAACGTTCAGCTTTAGAACGATTTCAGCAATGTAAATCACGTCGATTGGCGGAATTTGGTGCCCACGGAGTTCGACGGATTCACGGAACGCGTCGGCCACACGCCAGATGTCCAGCTTGTCTCTATATCTTACGTTTCCGCTCACCCGCCGTATGCACCTTCTTTACCTTGTCGATCAGATCATCCAACTGCTGCTCTGTCAGCTCAGCACCGCGAATTGAGCGAAAAAACACTGGCAATTTCTTCAGCAACACCTCATCGGCCAGTACATCTTTGGGAACTTCCCCGCGTGCGAGATCAGCCATATCCATGAAATGATTCCATTCGGACGTACTTTCATTCATCCCAAGCTGCTTCGCCCACCGTTGCAATGTCTTCTCATCCCGCGGCGGTGAATTGATCCCTCGCTCAATCTTGCTCCAATTACTCGGGTCATGCCCGTGATCCAAGCAGAACTGTCGTAACGTCTTTTTTTGCGCAATGCGCAGGTTTTTCACGAGATCGCCAAAGCTCATAGTTTAGTTGCGTGTTTGGTTCCGCCACGCCAAGCGGTAGTTGAATAGTTGGCTTTGCTCTCACTGTGTGGTTGACTTCATACCACATTGTGGTAAGAATTCAACCACAAATTTCAAATAAGGAGAAAAAAAATGCATCGATCAGAGCGAACCATCGAAACATTCGTTGAGGAAGCCCAATTCAAATTGATCATTTCGCTTTGCTACCTAGCATCACTGATTGCAACCACAGGCTATCTATGTGCGACTGGAAGAAGCGTAGGAATTGTTCTCATCTCAATGGCAAGCGTCCATGCAGTTTTCATGTCGCTATTGGCGCTCAAGGATTTTATTCGCGGCTTCTATTTGTTGTTGTACTCGCCGGTATTTATGGTCGCAATCCCAGTTCAATATTTTCGAGCGCAGCGGTATTTGAGAGAATTTTCCCAGAACCAGCGAGAAGAAGTGGTCATCGTACTGGGTCATCCCGATTGGCTGCGGTTTGATGGTTGGAATAAGCCGATCTTTTACACTTCCGAACTTAAATCGTTAGTCAAATATCTAAAGGCGAAGGGCCAAAACTTTTCCTTTTACCCCCAAGCGAATTTTGCCGATGTGGAAGGGATCATGGGCGATTCCTCTGTGAAGGAGGTCTATTTCTTTGGGCACGGAAACGCCCACGAATTTGAGTTGGCGACTGGACAATCGCTCTACTATTGCGACTTCAACGATCCCAAATTCCGCAAGGAGTTTGTCCACCAGGTACACTGCGGGGACGCGCAGGGAAAAAGTTTGGTGGATTATGTAGTTCCCGAAATAAACAAGTCAAAGTGCTTCCTTTTCCGAAAACCGATCACTGCCTATCACATCATCAAGGAGTTTAAGCGAAGACACGACGAAACCATTCGAAGAGTGGGGACAGATCGTGGATCAACGCAATAGCCGAACGTTTTTTAAGTAACGCATGACAACCTTCCCAAGCACTTGCTAAGGATTCTTCCAAGAGAGATGGTTCAACTCGCGGTTCTTCGAAATGGCAAACAAATGAATTTCCCGGTCCAGACGATGGCAAACTAGGCGTCCATGAATTCGATCTTAGACCCGCGAGCGGGTGAATATACTTTCCGATTGAATTGCCGCGCCCGCTAGTGACGCACCCAATTTCAAAATCAATCTCGCGATGTAATCGGAGAACCAGCCGTGGTAGGCGGACTGTAGGGCGGGAATTTTCCAATCACTGCCGGTGATTCGGCGGCGACATTGTGACGAGCGGCAGGAACAGGCGAAGACATCGTAATCGCAGCCATCGGTCATGGCATAGTCGTAGGTGATATCTTCGGCGGCGGGGATGTCGCGCATCGCGACGAGGTGTGAGTGCCGCGGATCCCGCAGTTCGGGTGGCAGGAATGATTGACGTGGTCCGATGCGCCCGCGACGTAAGGCACCAGGAATTGGTCTTCCCCAATCTGCGAGCAGTTCCGGTAACGCGCAGCCGTAAAATTCAAATCGAGTTCCGCGGCAGTCGCGATGAACCCGTCCCACTCGGCAACGATTTCACCGGCATGGATCCGGACGCTTGAATACAAGCCCTGATCATTGATCGATGACATTCCCAGGTAAAGTAACGGGTTTTGAAATCGCATGGAGACGTTATTCTCCCGACACTTCCTGCTCTTCGATCTCGCCATCCACAATTCGCAGCTTGATGGTCATCGGCCGGCAGCAGACGGTGCAGTCGGTGACAAACTCGGTGGCGCCGTCGGTGGGCTCGATCGCAATCTCGTTCTCTTCACCGCAGTGCGGGCAAGCTATGGAAACCGAGTCCTGCATGACGACAACGGCAGTTTACCGCGAATGAACGCGAATGGCCGCGAATTTTCGCATCAAGTCGCGAGTTTCCCCTTCGTGACCTTCATTTCCTTCTGTTAAGAAAAACGCCGTCAAGCTGTGGTTGTCCTGAATGGGTGGGGTGGTAAATCGGTAACGTCGTTTCGGGTTCCTCATTCGCGTTTATTCGCGTTCATTTGCGGTAAAATGCCGTTTGTTGTTTCCACGTTCGCGGAAGGCGCGGGGGGTGGTGTGGCAACGGGATTTGAACACGCGATAGAAATGCTGGAGATCGGCAAAGCCGGTCACGCGCGCGATTTCCTTGATCGGCATCAACCCTTCCCGCAACAATCGCTGCGATTCGTTGATCCGCAACAGGGCCAGGTATTTGCCGGGCGACAGGCCGACATATTCCTGGAACAACGACCGAAAATGGCTCGGCGAATACCGCGCGCGCGCCGCCATCTCGCGGAGTGACACCGGCCGATGCAGATTGGCGCCGAGCCACTGGACCAGCGGATCGAACACGGCGGAATGGCGGACGGGACCTCTGCGTTGCGGTCGCGACACATCCCATTCGGCGAGGATCAGCGTCAACAACGCGACGCGCATTTCATGGATCAGCGGCCGGGATCGATGCGTCGCAAGCAGCAACCCGCGTTCGAGGTCGCGTTCGACGTGATCGGCCGGGCGACGGCGGCGGAATTCGAACCCGTGCGTCCGTCCGGCCAGGCGTCGCAGTGGCATGGGCAGTTCGTTGACGGGGCCATCGAGAGCGAAGTGCAACACCGAGGCCAGCGCCGTGCCGCGCACGCTCTCGCCGGTGAACGTGGTGTAGGGATAGATCAGGACGCCGTCGCCCGCCGACAGTTTGATTGGCTTGGATTCCAAGCGGAGGGCGACGGCGCCGCGGTGAACAAAGAACAAATCGAAATGCGGCCAGACCACGGGGCCGACCTTGCGCGAGCGGTTCACCACGCCGCGTTCGTTGATCAGGAAACGAATCACGCCGTCACGGATGATAATGAAATCAGCATTTCAGACAATAGGCAACGCTCGGGTCCCAGGACTATCGTGGCGGGCATGAAAACGAGTATTTCAACCGGCGACAACGTGGCGAAGACAGAATTTAATGAGCGGGGATTCACCGTGATCCGCGGGTTTCTGGGTCCTGACGAAGTGCAGGAAGTGTTGGCGCAGATCCAACGCTACGGGCGCGAGGTGGTGCCCGGCCTGGAGAAGCATGAAGTGTTTTACGAAGACAAAAACCAGCCCGAGACATTCAAGTATTTCAAGAACATGCACACCCATGACGATTATTTCGGGCGCATGTTTCAATCGAATGCGTTCGTCAAACTGGCGGAACATCTCCTCGACGGTCCGGTGAAGGGGACCAATCTGTCCTTGTTCAACAAACCAGCGCGCATCGGTGAAGCGACGCCGCCGCACCAGGACGGATATTATTTCAAGATCACACCGCAGTCAGCCCTGACGTATTGGCTGGCGATGGATCAGGTAACCGAGGAGAACGGTTGCGTGCGTTACATTCCCGGCTCGCACCGCCAGGGAATGCGTCCGCACCAGAAAACCAACACGCTCGGTTTCTCGCAGGGCATTGCCGATTACGGCGACGCGGACCGGCGGCGCGAAGTCGCCGTGCCGGCCGAGCCCGGCGATTTGATCGTGCATCATTGCCTGATCATTCACCGCGCGGATGCGAACCTGAGCGCGCGGTCGCGGCGGGCCCTCGGGGCGGTGTACTTTTCCGGTCGCGCCCAAATCGATGAAGCCGCCAACAAAGCGTACACAGAAAAACTGCACCAGGAACTGGCCAAGGCGGGGAAGATCTAACGACGTGGAAATAGGAACGACGCGGAGATTTTACCGCGAATGAACGCGAATGGACGCGAATGGGCAACGACCCAGAAACAGCTTCTTACCACGGATCAACACGGATGCCCACGGATTGAAGCAAGCACGGCATCGTCTAGTCCGTCAGCCCCATTCGCGTCCATTCGCGTTCATTCGCGGTAAAATCTCCGCGTCGTTAAACCTTAAGTTCCACGATCTGCGCCTCGGGTTTTGCGCCGGTGATGGTGAGGATGGCGACGGTGACGGGGAGGTTGAAGCGGCGCGGGCCGGCGCTGCCGGGGTTGAGATAGAGCACGCCCTTCTCGTGCGTGATCGCCGGCGTATGCGAATGGCCGGAAATCACCACGGAAATTTTTTCAGCCACAGGATCCAGTTTCAAGTCGGCCACGATGTGGATCAGGTGGATGCGGACGTTGTCGATTGTGATGGTTCGCGTCAGCGGAAGTTTCTGCGCCCACGCGCCGCCATCGACATTTCCCCTGACAGCCGTGACGGGGGCGATTGCTTTCCAGCACAGTGGGATCCGAAGCTTGGAATTCACGTGACTTGAAGTCGCGGC
>JADMIO010965059.1_pt1 | contig 12691 bp, 8 predicted proteins | sample 8958161 | NCBI WGS metagenome assembly JADMIO01 (sample SAMN16585339, study PRJNA669376) | soil metagenome | isolation source: Crop rotation soil | place: USA: Cullars Rotation, Alabama | collected 2011 | reverse complement strand
GAATGAAGTGTTCGGGACGCTGGAAGGGGACACGCACACTGCCGACTTCGATTTGTCGGGCGCGCTGGAGATTAGTTTTGGCGGCGGCGTGTGGGAAGCGATGACGAGCCAGTCCGAGATTCGGTTTGTCGTTCGTGGAACTTTCTCCGACATGTCGAGTCGGTTGAAGCCGGGCGGGGCGTCGCCATCGCTGCCTGTATTGACGACATTGAGCGGCTTTAAGTTGAGCGGACTGACGCTGTTCGACGTCGATTTCAACAACGATGTGACGTATGCGGAGGATACCGCTTGGAATGCGCTGGCGTTCGGTGATGTGATCGCCGACGCCGATTTCCGCACCGCCGGCGAGCAGACAGCCGTGTTTGGAGTGACGGCGTTTCGGTCGATTCAAGCGGCAATCGAGGGCGTGTTGCCAGGCGGGCGCGTGGTCGTGAACGACGGGGTGTATCACGAATCGCTGTCGATCAGCAAGCCGGTCACGATGGAAGGGGACGCCGGAGATGATTTAGAGGGCGCGGCGGCCAATGCACCGCTGCTGACGCGTGGCGCCGAGAACGGCTCGCTCGGGCTGACGATTCGCGATGCCGACGGCGTGACGATTGTCGGGATGCGGCTAGCGGGTTGGTCGACGAGTGTGCGCGTCGATGCCGGGGCGCATGCAGTGCTACGCGACAGCGAGATCAGCGGCGGCGTGCGCGGAGTGCTCGTTCGCGGCGGCGCCGAGTTGACGCTCGATGGGTCGATCGTCGCCGGAGCATCGTCCGTGAGTCTGGAAGTGCAAGAGGGGGCGGCGGCGACGGTGACGGCGAGCATATTGAGCGGCGGCGCGATCGGCGTTAGCGCAGACGGCGCTGTTGATGTTTCGCATAGCATCGTGGCGGGAAGCGCGATCGGCGTGTTTGTGCTCGAAGGGGGCGATGTCTCGATCTACGATTCGAGCCTGGCGGGCAGTGTGAGTCGCGCGATCGTAAGCACCAGCGGCGCCGTGCAGGCGTCGGGCAATTATTTCGGCGGCGGCGATGCGATGGATGACGATGCACTGCTGGCGAAGATGGATGGGCCGGTCGATGTTAGCGCGTATCTCGGTGGCGGCGCCGATGCTGGCGTGCGAGGATTTGCCGGCGATTTCTCAGCGATTTATGTGACGGCGCTCGGCGAACAGCTTGGCGGAGCATCGCGGATTCAAGAAGGGATCGACCTCGCGGCGGTTGCCGGGACAGTGCACGTGCTCGACGGAGTTTACTTGGAATCGAACCTCGTCGCCGACAAGTCGGTCTCGATCGTCGGCCAATCGAAAACCGGCGCGATCGTTGCGGCCAATGATGCGACGGCCAGCGGTTTCACCATCACTGCCGGGGACGTTGTCCTTCGAACGTTGACCATCCGCGGGTTCGATCGCGGTGTTGTTGTCGCAGGTGGAAGCACGCTCATCGAAGAGAATGCTGTCGGCAGTAACCGCGTCGGCGTAGATGCGGTTGGCGGCGCAGCGATGATTCAGCGCAATGACTTCGGCGGCGATACGATTGGGCTGCGGATCGCCGGGGACGCTGTAGTCGACGCTGGGCAGGCTGGTTTGCCGAGCGCGATGACAAGCGATATCACGGGCTGGGGCGCGAGCGCTGGCGAAAATGATTTCAGTAGCTATACCGAGATTGCGACAGCGTCGTCCGGGGCGATCGTCGCTGCGCAGGCTGCGTCGCCGAATGATTTGCCAGGCGCGCAAGGCGCGCCGCACGATGTGCTGGCACTGGGGAATCTGTGGAACGGGCCGCTCACGAATGTGGCGCTGGTCGAGCAAGTGATATGGCACGACGTGGACGACGCTTCGCTCGGTTTCGTGGACTACGCCTTGTTCGTCGCATCGGCGGCGGTCGACAACGATCGACCAACTGAAGGGGATGCGATCACGATTTCCGGCGCGATCGACGACGAGCCGCAAGCGCATACGGTCGTTGTCGACTGGGGCGATGGGCTGGTCGAGGAGATTCAGCTTGGTTTGGGTGAGGTCGACTATGACGCCACGCATACCTATGCCAGCCACGGGAGTTACGCGCTGTCGGTGACGGTGGCGGAGACGGGCGGCGCGATGCAGAGCCAGACGACGAGTTTCGAAATGGTCGTGGGCAATGCGGCGCCGGCGATTACGAGCTTGATGGTCGACGACGCGATGCTCGACGAAGGGGACACACTATCGCTCACCGTGGAATACACCGATCTCAGTCCTGCGGATGCGCATTTCGTCGACATCGATTGGGATGGCGACGGGGAGTACGACGAGATTGGGCTGTCGATTGCCGGCGGCAGCCGGATGTTTACGCATCTCTATGCGGACGATCAACCGGACCCGCTGTCGGACGCGATCGAGGTGGGTGTGCGTTTGCGCGATGACGCCGGCGCGGCGGATTTGGCGGCGACGACCGTGGTCGTGAGCAATGTCGCGCCGACGATTTCGGAGCTGAAGATCAACCCGTCAACGCCGGGCGAGCATGCAACGGTGGTTGTCACGGCGAATATCGGCGATGTCGGCGCCCGGGATGGGCACTGGGTCAGCGTTGATTGGGATGGGGACGGCGTCGTCGATGCCGCTGAGCCGATCGGCGCCGACGGGGCGCTCGCGATCGAGCATCAATATGCGGACGACGGCGTGTATGTGATTCGCCTGACGGTAAACGATGACGATGGCGGCACTGCGACAGAGACGATCGAAGTGACAGTCGTGAACGACGAGCCTGCGTTCAGCGGAGTGTCCGGCGCGACGGTCGATGAGAATTCGGTCGCCACGATCTCGGCCACGATTGACGACGACGGCGCGGTGGATGTGTTTACGGTGACGGTGGATTGGTGGGATGGGGAGTCGAGCGAGGTAGGGCCGCTCGGGTTGGAGGATGCGGCGGGGAGCGCTGGCGGCACGGACTTTGTTTGGATCGCCGCAACGCGGAAGCTGTCGCTAGCGCATCGGTATCTGGACGACGGACCCTCGCCGGGCAATGGGGCGGCGAGCGATGAATACGCCGTGGCGCTGCGTGTGGCGGACGACGACGGCGGCGTGAGCGACGCGGAGGCGAGTGTGACGGTGAATAATGTCGCGCCTGTCGCGGCCATTGCCGGCGCGCCGGCAAGTGTGGTCGAAGGGACTGCGGTCAGTCTGAATGCCAATGCGAGCGATGTGGGCACGACCGATGTGCTCGCGTTTGCTTGGCAGGTGACGAAGGACGGCGCACCGTGGCTGACCGGAAATGACGCGGCGTTGTCGTTCACGCCGGCGGACGCGGGAGTATATGTCGTGACGTTGACGGTCGCGGATGACGATAGCGGGGTGGCGACAGCGGCGGCGACGATCGAAGTGACGGAGCCAGCGCCTTCGGGCGACTTGCCAGGCGACGCCAATCAGGATGGCAAGGTCGACCGGCAGGATGCGGCGATCGTGGCGATGCATTTCGGCGTTACGAGCGGCGCGACGCGCGCGGACGGCGATTTTGACGGCGACGGTGCGGTGACGCTGGCCGACATGGCGTTTGTGCAGGCGCAACTGGACGACGGCGGAAGCTCGACGCCGTCGCCGGCGGCCGCGGCGGCAAGTGTGCTGGCGACGAACAGGCGCCCGGCGGCGGTTGCTGTGCGACGCGCCGCGGCCGTCGATGTGGTGCTGAGTAGTGAGGCGGCGCTGTCGCTGTCGAGCCAGGCCGCGAGGAGTCGGCTAACAGCGCGGCGGGGCGGCGTCCGCGCCTCGTTGGCGGCGAGCAATGTCGTCGACGGCGTGATCGCTGGGGCATCTGCCAATTCGCGTCGTCGCCGCTAGTATGCTGCCCATTTGATGATGCATCCTTCTCGACTGACCACGAACCGCTGTCCACTACACTCCCGTTGACCATGTGCGGATCGTAAGGCACACTTGCGTGCCGGTTCGTCGTTGAGTGCAAAGGATTCGCCGGTCGCACGCCGCTGGACAAGCCAGCAGCGGCAAACGGCGTCTTGTTGCGGAGTCATGCGGTGAAGATTTTAGTGACGGGCGGCGCGGGATATGTCGGGAGTCATGCGGTGCGCTGGCTTTCGCGCGCGGGGCACGACGTTTGGGTTTACGATAATCTGTCGCGCGGGCATCGCGGCGCCGTGCCGGCGGGGCGGCTGGTCGAAGGCGAGCTGGCCGATACCAAGCGGATCGTCGAGACGCTGCGGGCCAAGCAGATCGACGCGGTGATGCACTTCGCCGCATTTGCGCTGGTCGGCGAATCGGTCGCCGATCCCGCCATGTACTATCGCAATAACGTGCTGGGAAGTCTGTCGCTGCTCGACGCCATGCGCGAGGCGGGCGTGCGGAAGATCGTGTTCTCGAGCACGACGGCGACCTACGGCGAGCCGGATCGCGTGCCCATTCGCGAAGACGAATGGCAGGCCCCGATCAATCCTTACGGCTTTACGAAGCTACACATCGAACACGCGCTGGCCGATTACGCCGCGGCGTATGGCTTTGGGTATGCCGCGCTGCGGTATTTCAACGCGGCCGGGGCGAGTCCCGACGGCGACTTGGGCGAGGATCACGATCCCGAGTCGCACTTGATTCCGATCGTGCTGCAAGTCGCGCTGGGGCAGCGGAAGGAGATCACCGTGTTCGGCGAGGATTACCCTACGCCGGACGGAACGTGCATTCGCGACTATGTACACGTCGACGATCTGGCGGCCGCGCACTTGCTCGCGCTCGATCGGCTGGCGCCGGGCGTGGCGCTGAAGATGAATCTCGGCACAGGCCGGGGGACGAGCGTGCGCGAAGTGATCGACGCTTGCCGCAAGGTGACGGGGCATGCGATTCCGACGGTGGTCGGGCAGCGGCGGCCGGGCGATCCGCCGGAGCTGGTCGCGGATTCGAGTTTGGCGCAGCGCGAGCTAGGCTGGCGGCCGAAGTATGTCGAGATCGAGCCGATTGTGCAGACGGCGTGGCGCTGGCATCAGGCGCATCCGCGCGGATATGGGGATTGAGCGCGACGGAACGCAGCGGCGCCGTCGGCGAAAGGATTCGCCTCGCACAGCGCAAGGGGATTCGCGAAGTCAATTGGCGGTTCCCCTCGCTTACGCTTCGGGCTGCGTAATGCGCTATTGCACGAGCGCTTCTTCCGCGTCGCCGGCGGAGGCGACGGCGATTTGGCCGGCGTCTTCGAGTTTGCGGACGATGTCGACGATTTGCTGCTGCATTTGTTCGACGTTCGATAGTTTGACGGCGCCGAGGAATTCCATTTCTTCGCGGAGCATGTCGGCGGCGCGCTGCGAGAGGTTACCGAAGATTTTCGTTTTGAGCTGGTCGCTCGCGCCCTTGAGGGCCATCGCCCATTGGCCGGTGTCGACGTTTTTGAGGAGCGTTTGAATTTCCTTGTCGCCGAGCTTGGCGATGTCTTCGAAGACGAACATCAGCCGGCGAATCTCTTCGACCAATTCGGCGTCGTCTTGGGCAAGGCTATCGAGCAACGCCCGTTCGGTGGCGCGATCGGTGACGTTGAGAATCTGCGCGACTTTGGGAACGCCGCCGGCCTTTTCGAACGACTGGTTCATGAGGATCGCCATGCGGCTGGCAAGCCCTTCTTCGACCTCTTTGATGATGTCGGGATTGGTTTGGCCCATCGTGGCGACGCGGCGAATCACCGAAAGCTGACGATCGGCCGGCAGGTTTTTGATGATCTCGGCGGCCTGACCGGCTTGCAAGTGGGAAAGGATCAGCGCGATCGTTTGGGGGTGCTCTTCGCTGATGAACGTGATCAGGTTTTGGCTGTCGACCTTTTGCAAGAAACCAAACGGCATCGCTTGAATCTGCTGCTTGACGCTGTCGATGGTGGTCGAAGCGTCTTTGCCGAGGGCTTTCTCCATCAGGTTCTTAGCGAAATTCAGGCCGCCGACGCCGGTGACGACGCCGGGATTCGACTCGGCGAACTCTTGGATGATCTTGTTTTGCTCTTCGGTGGTGATCGATTCGGAGCGGGCGATCTCGACGGAGACGGCTTCGACCTGCTTGGGATCGAGCCGGCTGAGAATGTCGGCGGCTTCCTGCTCGGGCAGGCTCATCAGGAGCACGGCGGCCTTGCGGAGGTTGAGCGGCGGACCGGCGGGTGCGGTTTTCAAAGTTGGCATAACGGCAAGCACACGAGCAAGCAGGACGCCGCGGCGCGACGGCGCGCAGTTCGGCTGGCCGTGTATCGGCGCGAACGCGCCGCCGGGTTGAGCAAAAGCGCTGACAATGTCGCGCGAGAGGTCTGCCGCGTGAAAGGGCGGAAGCGGCGGAAACTGGGCAGCTTTATTCGGCCGCCGATCGTTACGCCATGGCCGGGACGCGGGCTTCGGTGAGGCCGACTTCGAGCATCAGCGGTCCCCATTCGGTCGTGAACTCAATGCAGATCGGCTGCACGTTCGTGGGAAAATGGATGTGGTGGTTCGTGCCGGTGATGATGCTGGGGAGGCTGACCGACATTTCGTATTCTTCCAGCTCGGCTTTGGCGGCGCCGGCGACCATGTTGGCCAGCTCGCCGACTGCGTCGGTCACGTCGTCATTGACTTCGTTGATCTCGGTCATCAGCATTTGGGACGCCGCGCGGATCGCCACGTCTTGCGAAAGGCTGAGGATGACGCTGCCGACCGCTTTGCCCGACAGGCCAATCACGCCGCTGACTTCGTGGAGCGTCGTCGCGCCGTCTTGCAGCCACATGCGGCCGCGCGCGACCTCGAGCGAGAGCATCGTGCGAAACGTGGTATTGAGCGAGCGAACGAACGGGTTGATGTACTCGGCGCGCATCGGTTGATCCTGCGACGGGCCTGCGAAGCGGGACGACCGCCGGCGAACGAAGCATCGCCGTGGTCTTTGCAGGTACGTGTTGCAAACGTAGAACATGGCGCTGCGCCGTCAAATCGAATGGGGGGTAGGGAATCACCCGTTGAGCGGCACAATCGGCGCGCATTGAACCGGTTGTATGCGATGTGCCGCCCGTGACAGCGGCTCATTTAGTCCGTTGTCAACTCGTATTTGCCGAGTTGGCCGTAGCATTCGTCGACTTCGATCGCGATGCTGGCCGGGCGGGGGATGTTGCGGCGGTCGAGTTCCGCTAGCAGTTCGCCGGCGATATAGCGGGCGAGGAGCTCGGCGGTCGTGTTGGCGACGGGGAGCAAGATGCAGTCGCCACGCGGAAAGACCCAACGGCGGTTCTCGAACGTGGCGGTCACTTCGTCGCCATGCGCCGGGTTGGTGGTCGCCTCGACGTGGATCGTCGGATGCGTCGTCGGCAGTAGAACGCGGTGGTCAAGGGCTGCCACGATCGCCGCCAGGCTGTCGCGCAGAGCGATGAAGTCGATCACATAGTGGTTTTCGTCGAGTGGGCCGGAGACTTCGGCGGCGACGCGGTAGTTGTGACCGTGGAGCCGCTCGCAGATGTTGCCGGCGAATGTGATGAAATGGGCGGCGCTGAACACGAGCGTGTCTTTTTCGACGCGGACGCGGAATCGTTCGGACATGGAGTCGCCTGAGCGTTGGTCGAGCAAGGGTCGCGGTCAAAAAAACTATTCTAGCAAGCTTGCCACGGCAGGCGGCGCACGATGATCTCGGCTCGGCTTGGTGAATTGAAATACGGGGACGAACCGCCGAGTCGCCGAGGGGCGGAGGAAGGCAAAGCAGAGTAATTCGGCGAAATCTGACGGTAGTTTGCTGGACGGTTGGCGACGTTTATAACGAGGGCAATGGCGGGCCGGTTTCGCTTGTTGTGTCGCCTGGCGCGAGATTTGCCGGGAGTTTGCCGGATAATTGGTTTCTTTGGCAGGGGGCCGGGCGCGGTCTCGGTAGTGGTCGACTGACAGTGATAGACGTGTCAAAAGTTGACCGTCCCGTGGCGGGGCGATAGAGTGAAATGGCCGGACGCACTGGCAGCGCCAGTGGCACACAGAGATTCAATGCGCTGGCAGCGCCAGTGGCACACAGAGATTCAATGCACTGGCAGAGCCGGTAGCGAGTAGAACGCCCTGGGCAGAGCCAGTTGCACGCCAGGATGATTGTTGCGAAGGGTTCGCTGCGATGTCGCCGGAGCACGGAAGATGAGCGTGACGTACTACAAGCGCTTCCGCATGGAAGTCGACTTGGTTCGGGGCGACTTTTCGCAGATCAGCGTTCCGCGCGGCTACTCGTTGGTCGCCTGGCGGCCGGAGTTGGTCGCCAAGCATGCCGAAGTGAAGTACGAGAGCTTTCGTGAAGAGATCGACGCCCACGTGTTTCCTTGCTTGGGCAATTACGCCGGCTGCTCGCGGTTGATGGACGAGATCAGCAGGCGAACGCGGTTTCTGCCGGAAGCGACTTGGCTCGCGGCCTTCAAGCATCCCAACGCCGAGAAGGAATTCTGCGGCACGATCTCGGCCGTGTCGGACGCCGCCGGGTACGGGGCGATTCAGAATCTCGGCGTGACGCCGACGCATCGCGCGTGTGGCATCGGCACGCTGCTGCTGAAGAAGTGCCTGCTCGGATTTCAGAAGCAAGGGCTGCGGCGGGCTTATCTGGAAGTGACCGCGCAAAACGTCGATGCCGTGCGGTTGTATGAGCGGCTTGGATTTCGCCGGACGCGAACGACCTATAAGGCGGTCGAGTCGGAAGCGAGCTACGTGTAGCGGCGCGAAGAACCGGAATCAATCGGCGCCGCCGATCGGCGAAAGGATTCGCCTCCCACAGGTCGTTGGAGTCACGAAGTCGGCTAGCAGTCCCCCTCGCTGACGCTTCGGGCTGCCTCATACAAAGCCGCCGACTTGCGGACATGCTGTGAACCTGCTCGCCGGCGGGTGCGTCTGGGGATAGAATCTCGTGCCCGCGGGGCGGATGGGGCTGCGCGGGGGATTGATCGGCTGGCGGGCATTTCTCGCTAGGTTGTTTGGCAGGGAGGAATGCGAGCGTGGCGGATCGCTTTGTGGATTGGTATCGCCGGCCGTCGGGCTTGGGCGAAGTGCTGAACCTGACATTGCCGTTGGTGATTTCCTCGGCGTCGTTCATGGTGATGCAATTCATCGATCGCATGTTCTTGCTCAAGTACGACAAGAATGCGATGGCGGCGGCGATGCCGGCCGGGATGCTGGCGTTTACCGTTCTCTGCCTGCCGCTGGGCATTGTGAGTTATGTCGGCACGTTCGTCGCGCAGTATTGGGGGGCGCAGCGATTCGAGCGGATTGGGCCGGCCGTTTGGCAGGCGATTTATCTGGCCCTGCTGAGCACGCCGCTGGTGATGGCGACGAGTTTGGCCGCGCCGACGCTGTTTCCGCTGTTTGGCCACGAACCGGAAGTGGCCCGGCTGGAGACAACGTATTTTTTGATCATGAACTCCGCCGCCGGGGCGAGCTTGCTCACCGGGGCGCTGGCGGCGTTTTTCAACGGGCGCGGCAAGACGCGGATCGTGATGGTGGTCGAGACGGGCGCGGCCCTTTTGAATATCGCGCTCGACTATGCTTGGGTGTTCGGCAATTGGGGGTTTCCGGAGTGGGGCATGGCCGGCGCCGCCTGGGCGACCGTGATTGCGATGTGGTGCAAGCCCGTGATTTACACGGTGCTGTTTTTACGGCCGTCGTCGGAGGCGCGATTTGCCACCATCAGCGGACGGCGCTGGGACGGCGCGCTGATGGCGCGGATCATTCGGTTTGGCGCGTCGAACGGCGTGCAGATGCTCATCGAAGTCGCCGGGTTCACGGCGTTTTTGTTTCTCGTGGGCGAGCTTGGCAAGGCGCCGCTGGCGGCGACGAATCTGGCCTTCAACATCAACAGCCTGGCGTTCATGCCAGTGTGGGGAATCGGCATCGCGGCGTCGATGATGGTCGGGCAGCGGTTGGGCCAGAACGAGCCGCACCTGGCCGAACGGGCGACGTGGACGGCATTTGCACTGGCCGCGGCCTACATGCTGTTTTTCTCGGCGCTGTATGTTTTGTTTCCTGAGATGCTGATGCGCTATCACTCTCTTGAAGGGGGCGACATCGCGTATCACGACCTGCGCGGCGTGACGATCGTGCTGCTGCGGTATGTCGCCGTGTATTGCATGTTCGATGCGATGGGCATGGTGTTTGGCGGCGCCATCAAAGGCGCCGGCGACACGCGGTTTGTGCTCGTGACCAGCTCGGTGATTGCGATGCTCGGCGCGGGGATCACTTGGGCCGGCATTCATACCAAGACTTTTGGACTGCATCGCTGCTGGATGACGATCACGGGTTGGGTGATGTTGTTGGGGATCGTGTACTTGGTGCGGTTTCTGGGTGGGCGGTGGCGGACGATGCGCGTGATCGAGCCGGAAGTAATCGACGCGGAAGAGGTTCCGCCAGCGGAGTTGGCGATTGCTGGGGGGCGCGGGTAGGCGCATAGACGGTGGTTCGTCTTGCGGCGGTTCGCACTGCTGGACAAGCCAGCAGTGGCACACGGGTTTGCGCGAATCGAGGTCGGTTGGCGGTTCCCCTCGCTCACGCTTCGGGCTGCCTAGGAGTTCGCGCTACTTGCGGCAGGTTGGGCAGCGCATGACGTAGCGGGTGATGCCGCTGCGGGTGGCGACGAGTTGCATGATGTCGCCGCAGCGCGGGCAGTAGTCGGGCGCGGCGGAGAGTTCGCCGCGGTCTTCTTGCGCCTGGCACGAGGCGCAGAGTCGCGCGTTGGGCAGCGCTTCGAGCCGCTCGGGCGCGATGGGGCGGCGGCAGCCTTCGCAGGCGCGGGCCTGGCCCCAGTCTTCGTCGGACAAGGCTTCTGCGTTGGACGCGGTCAGGCCGATGCTGCCGCAAGCGGGACATTTCAGTTTCGCCGCCGACGCCACGCACAACTCGCGCACCAGTTCCGGCGAGGCTTCCGACTTGGCTTTTAGCAGGCCGGCGCGGCGCAGCTCGCTTACCATCTCGGTCAGCACAAGATCGCGCGTTGCTTCGCACGCGGGGCAGCGGAGGCGGAGGGGTTGGATTGGATCAATCACGCGGAAACAATTTGTGAAAGGGTAATTTACCGCAGAGAGCGCGGAGGAACGCAGAGGAATGCAAAAGCAATGATTACATGCCTGGGAACATGTGCGGGCCTAACAGCAGACTGATGGCGTGGGCGAAGATGGGGGCAAAGACGCGGTCGAACATGTTCCAGGCAATCATCAAGCCGATCATCCAAAACGTCGGATGGCTGGCAAGCTCGTAGTAGCGGCCGCGGTTTTCTGCGCGAAGGATCAGCGGGATGATCGAGCTGCCGTCGAGCGGCGGCAGCGGCAGCAGGTTGAATACGCCCAGGAGGAGATTCAGGAAGAACAACATGCTGAGCAGCTTCGCGCCGCCTTCGGCTGGGCCGGGGTTGACGGCGACGACAATTTGATCGAACGCGAATCGATCGAAGGCGACTTTGAATACTCCTTGCATGAGGCCGATTTTGATGCCAATGAAACCGATGGCTGAGAGGGAGAGATTTGCCGCCGGTCCGGCGAGCGCCATGAGTGTGGCGCGCTTGGGCCAGCGCATGGCCCAATAGGGATCGTACGGGGCGCTTGCCCAACCGAGCGGATAGCCGGTGACGATGAGGCTGATGATCGGCACGACGACGAGGCCGATCGGCTCGCGGGCGATGTGGGGCATCGGGTTGAGCGAGACCTGGCCGCCGGCGTAGGCCGTGTAGTCGCCGAGTTTCAGCGCGGCGAAAGCATGGGCCGCTTCGTGGAGCACCGTCGATGTGACGAACACGAAGTACCAGGCCACGGCGGTGATGATGTGCTGGTCGTCGAGGCGAGCGGCGAGGAGCAAGTCCATCAGCGGGCATCCTTGGAAGAAGCTGGCGCGGCGCATGTTTTCGGCGCTGGCGCTGTTGGCTTCGCGTTATCACGCGCGGCTTTCGTTTTGTTTTCTGATTTCGCTGCTTTGTCGAGCAGCTCGATGTGGACGCGGGCGACATCGCCCATGTAGTGGGTGATGCGGTATTTGTTGGCCGCAAGCGCGAGATGTTCGCGGGCCGCTTTGGCGTCGCCGGCCGCTTCATGCCACAGGCCGATGTAGAGATGCGCGTAGAAGAGCCGCGGTTTCAGCTCGGCGTCGGTAGGCTGGCCGGCTTTGGCGGCGGCGAGGACATCCTCGGGTTTTAGTTTGCCTTCGTAGAGGGCGAAGATTTGCATCATCGGGACGCGGCGATCGTTTTTGATCGGCAGCAGCGATGCGCGGGCTTTGTCGACGCCGTCGCTGCGCGCGATGCAGAGATAGCGCCACGTAGAGTTTTCGACATCGTTGTCGTGGAAGGTTTGGTACAGCTCGAACTGTTTGGCGCCGGCGGCGAATTTGCCGGCGTAGTAATCGCTGATGCCACGCTCCCAGAGTTCGCGCTCGCGGTCGGGGGCGAGCCTGGCGACCTGGTCGAGGTCGGCGATCGAGGCGTCGATCTGGGCGAGGCTGAATTGCTCGCGGCCGCGGAGAAAGTGGGCTTCGACGATGCCGGGCAGCGCGTCTTTGTCGGGCGATTTTCCCGCGGCGGCGAGGTAGCGGTCGAGTAGGGCGATCGCGCCGCGGCTGTCGCTCTTGTCGGCTGCGATCGCGGCATCGCGGAGGAGCGCGGGGTCGGGAGCAGTCGGTGCTGCCTGCGCACTGCTATGAATACCGAAAGCTAGCGCTACAAGCGCGAGTATGGCGAGGCGGCGAATTGTGGTGCTTTCCAGCACAGTGGGATCCGAAGCTTGGAATTCACGTGACTTGAAGTCGCGGC
>JADMIO010826494.1_pt1 | contig 12691 bp, 8 predicted proteins | sample 8958161 | NCBI WGS metagenome assembly JADMIO01 (sample SAMN16585339, study PRJNA669376) | soil metagenome | isolation source: Crop rotation soil | place: USA: Cullars Rotation, Alabama | collected 2011 | reverse complement strand
CTTTCCCCCCGCCTCCGTCGGTCCGTATAGATCCCAGTCGAGGTCGGTCGCCACCTGACCATCGTAGTACAAGCGGCTGTGCAGCTCCAACCCGGCCGGCCAAAGCCCATCCACGATCCAGTAATGCGTGCCGCTGATCTCATCGATCCCCCAACCCAGGTCGTCGGCATCCGGTCCGGCCCAAACGTGCTCGATGCGGATGAGCGCTGTGTCCGGCACCGCATCATCATAGAGCCGGAAATCGACGTATGGCAGCGAGGTCGGGAACGTGCCCCCAGGTACCATGGTGAACTCATGGTCCATGCGGGCCTGGTTCAGCCTTGCATGACCGTTCACCACCGCCATCACGGGATCGAACGCACAGGTCACGCTCACCGGAGTGAACTCACCATCTCCGGTGAACGCGTACTCCTGCCGCTGCCCATCGGTGCCGATCAAGGTCAGATCCAGGGGCACCTGTTCGTACCAGGTGGGTGCAGCGCGAAGTCGTTGACGGATGTTGAGGTCCACGTCCCAAGTCCCCCCGTTCGGTACGGCGTTCATGCTCTGGACAACGAAGACACTGAAGCCGGGTGAGAAGATCTGGTCGTCAAAGAAGGGATGAAGGTCCACCGCGGAAGCGGCTTCAAGCGCGTCGCGGAACTCCTCCGGCAGGATGTCACTATCGGCCAGGATCGCCTGCGCTCCCGTCATCGCCTGGCGGAAAAGGGAGTCCCCCAGGTATCCGCGGAGGTTGTGCATCACGCTCGCGCCCTTGTAATATGTGTGGGTCCCGTAGATGTATTGATCGGGCATGGGGGACATCGGCTGGAAGCCCCCATCGGACACATGCGCTTGTTTCAGCACATACAGATGGTTGTCCTTCACCATGTCCACGAACGCATCGTGCCCATGGATCCATTCCTCCGCAAGATGGGCGCTGTATTCAGCGGGACCTTCCTTGAGCCACATGTGATTGTGCACGCGCGGGGTCACCTTGTCGCCCCACCAGTGATGGCCCAGCTCGTGGCTGTACAGCCCCTGGTTCTCCAGGATGCTCTGGCTGTTCATGAAACTCGGATAGGCGATATTGGTCGGATGCTCCATCGCACCGTCCGTGGTATGCACGTAACCGACGCGGCTGTAGGGCTGCGGCCCGTACCAATACTCGAACGCGTCGATCGCCTGGTCCAGTCCGGCGAACTTCGCCACCATGCCCGGAAGGCTTGCGGGACGCGCTGTCAGCGTGACCGGCACGGGACCGAACGCACCCGTGTGCACCCATGACGAGTCCTGGTAGTCGGCCGCAGCGATGGCACTGACGTGCGTCGGGATCGCATCGTCCAGCTCGAACGTTCGCACAACGGTATCCCCACCCAGCAGCACCTCGCTCACCAGATCGCCCTGGCAATGAGCGACACGACCGTCGGCGCTCTTCACATGGTAGGTGTAGGTCGCTCGTTCCACGAAACTGTCGAAGCAGGGATACCACACCTTGCCGAAATTGGGCGGGACCGTGGTGAGCCCGATGCCGAGGTTGTAGATGATGTCGCTCTCGAAATAGAAGCCGCCCCAGCTTGGATCCCGATAGGGATCACCGTGATAGTGGACGGTGAGGTCATAATTCGTCCCGATCGACGGAGGGCTGACGAACGCGACCTTCAGGAAGTCCCCGTCATACTCGAAGGTCAATGGGCCACTCCCATCCGTTACCGAATCGACGATCAATTGGTAGAGATCGAAACGGATGGTCGCCTGTCCGGCCATCAGCGGTGTGTAGGTGACCGTGGTGGCTGCGTGGATGCTGGCGCTGGCATAGTCCGTTACGTCGATGTCGATGTCGTAGTGGATGATATCGAAGGTGTCGCTGCGCGCGATGGTCTCATCGATCAAGTCCTTTTGCTGCGCGGACAGCGGCAGCTTGGGCTGGGCTTTGTCCCGGAAATAGTGGCAACCGTACTTGAAAGGCTGCGCCTGGGACGGGTCAGGGGGCCACAGGATGACGGCCGCCAGGGTCAATGCTCTCCAAAGGCTCATGGGAATGGGACTATCTGGGCGCCAAGCTAATCCGGCGTGCTACAGGACCGGCCCTACAACCACCCTCGGAAGGTCCGCCATGCTTGGATGGCCCAGAACCCCGCACGGCCGCCATCGCACCCCAAGGGCCACCACCGTCATACCTGTAACGTCTTAGGGTCAAGGAATGACCGCCGATCGGGGCATCTGCACTACCTTGAGCATTCATCATTTTCCCATCCTTCCCAGATCATGACCCGCATAACCTTCCGCACACTCGCTATCGCAGGCGTTCTGCTCTTAAGCGGCGGCAGCATCGCCCAGAACGTGGGTATCAATGGCACTGGTGCCGCCCCCGATGCATCTGCGATCCTGGATCTGGACGTGAGCAGTGCTGTATTCGCCACGAAGAAGGGATTATTGATCCCCCGTGTGGCGCTGACCGCGACCAATTCAGCCCTTCCCATCACAGCACCCGCGACCTCGTTGCTGGTGTACAACACCGCCACAGCAGGGGCCGCGCCGAACAATGTCACCCCGGGCTTCTACTACTGGGATGGCGCAGCATGGATCCGCATCGCCAGTGGCGCCGCCGGCTGGACGATCCTCGGCAATGCAGGGACCTCCCCTGCAACGAACTTCATCGGGACGACGGACGCCAACGACTGGGTGATCAAGACAGGCGGAAGCGCAGCTGCGAACGAGCGCGCACGCGTGAAATCCACCGGTCAGGTGGTCGCGAACAACACGGGCTTCTTCACTGGGGACGCCTTCTCCGTCTACGCGAACAATACCACCAACGGGACCACCAATTCCATCAACAACACCATCGGCACCTTCGCTGTGAACGGCTATGCATCCGGCAACGGCACCGGTGTCTACGGCGAAACAGCGGGCGGGGCATCCACCGCAGGTACGGCTGTTTGGGGCGACATCTATGGAACATCCACGACCGCCTCTTCAGGAAGCACGGGGATCCTGGGCACGAACTCGACCTCACCTCTTGGCGCCGGTGCCACTGCGGGTGTAGCCTCCGGCGTGGAGGGCGATGCGACCGGCGCTGCGGGCACCGCCCTGACCATGGGCGTACTGGGGATCAATACGGCGCTCACGGGTTCGGCCTTCGGCATCTATGGACAGAACTCCTCCCCGGGCGCCTTCGGTGTGTTCGGGGTCAATACCGACGTATCCGTGAACGTAGGCCACGGTGTACAAGGACAGGCTGGTGGCCTCGGCGGAGCCGCGGGCGTGCGCGGGTTCAACACAGCACTGGCGATCGGGGCTGGCCAGGCGGGCTATGGTGTTCGGGGCTCCGTGGCCGCTGCGCCAACCGGAACGGGTTTCACCATCGGTGTGCGCGGGGATGTGACGGGTGCCACAGGTGCCACCTATGGTGTTTACGGGCAGGCGGCCTCTGCCACTGGCTTCGGTGTCGATGGCTTCAACGGCAATGCGCTCGGAACGGGGCTGCTGAGCGTGGGCAACAATGTCACGGGTCTGTACCTCATTAACGGCTCGGGCGCCTCCTTCACGGGTAGCACGATCGGCGGTTTCGGGTTCGCACGCACCGCCGCCAACGGTATTGGCTTGGTCGGCGTAGGCAACAGCCTCACAACAGCCATCATCACCCCGGCTTCCGGCTGCGGCGTGGCCGGCACAGGCACACAGTATGGGATCATGGGTTTCGCCACCACCACCGTGAACACGAACGCCGCGAACAACTCCGCCACCAATGGCGCCGCGGCCTCCTCGGGCGGTTATTTCGAAGTCCAGACCGCCGGTACGGCCCAGACATGGGCGTATGTAGCAGTGCGCGATAACGCAGGCGTCAACCACAAGATCATTGGACCCGGTGCGGTGAACACCGTCGTGAACGACCTGCAGGGCCGGCTGGTATCTCTTGCCTGTCCTGAAGCTCCGGAGAACCTCTTCCAGGATTACGGGAGTGGTGCCTTGGTGAACGGCCGCGCGCACGTCACCATCGATCCGATCTTCGCTAAGAACATCGTGGTGAACGAGCGCCATCCGCTGCGCGCTTTCGTACAACTCGAAGGCGATTGCGCCGGGGTGTACATCACCAACAAAACCGCGAACGGCTTCGATGTGGTGGAACTGAGCGGTGGGCTCTCCAACGTTCCCTTCTCCTGGACGGTGACAGCGAACCGGGCCAACGAGACCAACCCTGATGGCACCATCGCCCACTACGCGGACCAACGGTTCCAACCCGCTCCGGGAGCTATGAAGACAACGGTCAGCGGAGCTGGCGAAGTGGATGATCGTGCCTCAAAATTCGCGGGGAACGACTCACCGGTGGTGTCTCCCGCCGTGCTTTCGGGTCAACACCGCAAGAGCCGTCATTGATCCGTACCGGGCTGATCCTTGCACCGGCTCAGGAGGCCAGCGTCCTCATCACGCCTTCCACCATGTTCTTCGAGCCGATGAAGAGCGGACAGCGTTGGTGCAGTTCAGACGGTTTCAGGTCCAGGATACGGGTGCCTCCATCCGTGGCGCTCCCCCCCGCTTGCTCCACGATCATGGCCAGTGGATTGGCTTCATAGAGCAATCGGAGTTTGCCCTTCGGCGACTTGGCCGTGGCAGGATACAGGTAGATGCCACCCTTCAGCAGATTGCGATGGAAGTCCGCCACCAAACTGCCGATGTAACGCGCGCCGGTCTTCGACTTCTTGCAGTTCTCGATATAGGTCTTCACGCCTTGGGAGAAGTCGGTTGAGTTCCCTTCGTTCACGCTGTAATACAAGCCATCCGCCGGTGTGGTGATGTTCGGATGGCTCAGGCAGAACGTACCGATGCTGGGATCGAGCGTGAAGCCATTGACCCCGTGGCCCGTGGTGTAGACGAGCATCGTGCTGCTGCCGTAAACGATATATCCGGCCGCCACCTGCGCAGTGCCCGGCTGCATGAAATCCTCCATGGTCGCCTTCGGGCCTGTACTGATGCGACGGTAGATGCTGAAGATCGTCCCGATGCTCACGTTCACATCGATGTTGCTGCTCCCATCGAGGGGATCCATGGCCACCACGTACCTGCCCCCGTTGTCGAAGTGCACGATGTCATCGTTCTCCTCGCTGGCCACCGCGCATACTTCACCCTGGCTTCGAAGCATCCGGATGAACATGTCGTTGGCATAGACATCGAGTTTCTGCTGCGCCTCACCCTGAACATTGTCCGTGCCTTGCGCACCGAGGATGTCCTCCGCGAGACCGGCCTTGTTCACTTCACGGTTGACGATCTTGGCCGCCAGGCGGAAACTGGTGAGCAACTGGCTGAGCTCACCGGTCGCATAGGTGAACTCGTGCTGACGTTCGGTAATGAACTCTGCGAGGGTTTTGATCTGGGCCATGGCGTGCGAGTGCGAATATCGGGATCGCTGGTGGCTTTCTTTGTCGCATGGAGGCGATGATCCGCAGGGCCGAGGTGAACGATGTGCCGCGAATGCTGGAGCTGGTGCGCGAACTGGCGACTTTCGAACGGGCGCCCGACGAGGTGACCGTCACGGAAGACCATATGCGCCAGGCCGGTTTCGGCAGTGATCCGGTCTGGGTCGGATGGGTGGCGGAGGCAGGAAGCGAGATGCTTGGCATGGCGGTCTGCTACGAGCGCTATTCCACCTGGAAAGGACGCCGTCTCTACCTGGAGGACATCATCGTCACGGAACGTGCACGCGGACAGCGCATCGGCGAGAAGCTCTTCCTCGAGTGCGTGCGGCACGCCGTGACCCAGGGTCACAGCGGAATGCTCTGGCAGGTGCTCGATTGGAACACCGACGCCATCAGGTTCTATGACCGTTTCGGCGCGAAGTACTCGCGAGAATGGGTGAACGGAAGTCTCGAAGCGGACCAACTGGCCGCGATCATGAACCGCTGAAGAGCCCGCCCAGAAAGGCTTGCAGAAGAAAGTGGTCCGCGCATTTGGAAATGTCGCGCATCTGCCGTCTACATTTGCAGCTCGTTCTTTCATTTCGCACTTATCCAGAAAGGTGGAGGGTCCAGGCCCTGTGAAACCTTAGCAACCGACCCGCAAGGGGAACGGTGCTACATCCTGCCTCGGCAACGAGGATAGATAAGACGGAACCAGACCTCGCGGTCTCTTTCGGCTTGTCCGGAGGGGACCGTTCGCATTTCGCGACGGTCGCTTCCGGGTCGCTTTTCTGGTGCGGTGCGTGTACCCATACGATAACCAACCAATGATCAGAGAAGTCATGAGACCAGAAACGAAAGCACTGCACGCCTTACCGCACGACCCGCTCACTGGCGCGGTCTCCGTTCCCATCTACCAAACGAGCACCTTCGAACAGGACGCCCCGGGCATCAACAGGGGCTTCGACTATTCGCGCACCAACAATCCCACGCGGCAGGCCTTCGAGGATCTGCTGGCCGCGCTTGAAGGCGGAAGTCGAGGCATCGCCTTTTCCAGCGGCCTCGCGGCGGTGGATGCTGTGCTGAAGCTGCTCGGCAGCGGCGACGAGATGGTCGCCGTGGACGACATCTACGGCGGCACCTACCGTGCCCTGCATACGATCTACGACCGCTTCGGCGTCACGGTGAAGCACGTGGATACCAGCGATCCTGGCAATGTGCTGGAGGCGATCACGCCGAGGACGAAACTCGTCTGGCTCGAAACGCCGACGAACCCAACGTTGAAGGTGAGCGACATCCGGGCCATCGCCTTCATCGCCAAAGCCGCGAAGGCGCTGCTGGTGGTGGACAACACCTTCTCCTCTCCTGTCGCACAGCAGCCCCTGAAGCTGGGCGCCGATATCGTGCTGCACAGCATCACCAAGTACATAGCGGGACACAGTGATGTGATCGGCGGTGCGGTGGTGGTGAAGGACGCCCATCTGGGTGAACGCTTGCGCTACATCCAGAACGCGACGGGGGCGGTGCTCGGCCCGCAGGACAGCTGGCTCGCGGTCCGCGGGGCACAGACCTTGCACCTGCGGTACGCGCACATTTCGAAAAGCGCTCAACGGGTCGCCGGATACCTGCAGACGCATCCTGCTATCGGCGGCGTGAACTACCCCGGCCTTCGCTCGCATCCGAACCACCTGATCGCTCGCTCGCAGTGCTCGGCTTTCGGGGGGGTGATCAGTTTCTGGCTGAAGGACGATCGCGAGGAGAACGCCGTGGAATTGGTCAAGCACACACGGGTGGTCACCCTCGCGGAAAGTCTGGGCGGCGTGAAGACCCTGGTGTGCGTGCCTTCGAAGATGACGCATGCATCGGTTCCGCGAACGGTGCGCCTGGCCGCGGGGATCCAGGACAGTCTTGTGCGCTTGAGCATCGGCCTTGAACATCCGGATGATCTGATCAAGGATCTCGAACAGGCCCTGGCACTGGTCGCCGAAGGCATCACCGAGCAAACCTTTGCATTGAGATGAGCCAGCCATCATTGACATTGGGAACCTTCGGGCTGGGTTGCGTCGGACAGGGTTTCCTGGAACTGCTCAACGCCGGCGACGGTCGCGCGGTGCATGTGAAGCATGTCTGCGTGAAGGCGCGTGGGCGTGACCGCACCGTCGGGTCGGCAAGGCTCACCTATGACGCGGTCGACATCCTGGGCGACGACCAGGTGCGCGCGATCGTGGAATTGACCAACGATCCAGTGCTGGCGCTGCGTGTCATCAAGCACGCGTTGAACACGGGTCGCAACGCCATCACGGCGAGCAAACGTGTGGTGGCGGACAACCTGCTGGAATTGATCGTCTTGCAACGGGCCACCGGACAGCGCCTGCTCTATGAAGCGTCATGCGCGGCGAGCATTCCCGTGGTGCAGGTATTGGAAACACACTTCAGCGGAGAAGAGGTGGTTCGGATCGAAGGCATCCTGAACGGCACCACGAACCATATCCTCACCAGAGCACAGGAAGACGATCTCTCCCTCGAGGAAGCGCTACGCCAGGCACAGGAGGCGGGCTTCGCCGAAGCCGATGCGACTTCGGACCTCTGCGGGGACGATGCCCGCTACAAGCTCGTGATCCTCATCGCCCATGCCTTCGGCGCGGTCGTGAAGCCGAAGGACATCCTGCGCCACGGTATTCAGGATCTGCACCCGGAGGATCTCGCCTTCGGCCGTTCGAACGGTTGGTGCGTGCGATCGGTCGCATCAGCACGACGCACGGACAAAGGGCTTGAAGCCCACGTGTTGCCCGCGTTCGTTGCCCCTTCCGATCCCTTCGCCTTCGTGCGCGGCGAATACAACGCCGTACGGATCGAGGGCGTTCATTCCGGCACGCATGTGCTGCAGGGAAAGGGAGCGGGCCGGCTGCCGACCGGTCTCGCCGTTCTCAGCGATGTGCATCAATTGATACGCGGTGGCGGCTACGGATATGCGAAGGTCAACGCGCGTGCACCCTCGCTTTCCAGCGGCGAAGAGCGCCTTCATGTTTATGCCCGGATCCCCGCCACGCACCAGGAACTACTGGCACGCTTCGATACCGTGCGTCCCGTTGATGCTTCATCGGAGCGCGTTCGCGTCACTGGAACGATCGCATTGAACGAACTTGCACTGCTGCTTGGCGAAGGCCGCGATGGCTTCCAAGTGATCGCCCTTCCGCATCTTTCGGCGAATTGAAAGCGGGGATCATGAAGGTCTTCAAGTTCGGTGGGGCGAGTGTGAAGGATGCCGCTGGCGTGCGCAACGTCGCACAGGTGCTCTCTCATTTCCCCGATGACGACCTGCTGATCGTGGTGAGCTCGATGGGCAAGACCACGAACGCGCTGGAGGAAGTGGTATGGGCGCATGTGGACGGCACGCGCACGGCGGAGAAGGTGGAGGCTCTTCGGGGTGGACATTTGCAGGTACTGGCCGAAGTGGCACCCTCGGATGGCGCGGCCGCAGCGGAGCTTGTCCTGCACTTCGATCGGCTCAATACGCTCTTGAAAGACAAGCCCTCGAGCAATGTCGACCAGGACTATGACCAGATCGTATCGCAAGGCGAGATATGGAGCACGCTCATCGTGAGCGCTCACCTGCGATCCGCCAACATGGCGAACACATGGGTAGACGCCCGTGATGTGGTACGGACCGATCCAATGTTCCGTGCCGCACGGGTCGACTGGACCGCATGTGAGCAGCTCAGCGACCTGCATCTTCGACCGCGCATCGCGGATCACCCGTCGAGGATCGTCACCCAGGGGTTCGTTGGTCGCACGGCCACGGGGCTGACCACGACCCTCGGTCGTGAAGGATCGGACTTCAGCGCCGCCATCTTCGCCTATCTGCTCGATGCTGAAAGTGTTACGATATGGAAGGATGTCCCGGGCATGTTCAATGCCGACCCGAAGGTCTTCCCTGGAACGCAGCTCCTCGAGCACATCAGCTACAAGGAGGCGATCGAGTTGAGCTACTTCGGCGCCAGCGTCATCCACCCACGAACGCTCCAGCCCCTGCAGCGGAAGAACATCCCGCTCTATGTGCGGTCGTTCAAGGACCTCGACGCGAAGGGCAGCACCATCAGCGAGGCCACCGACCACGATACGCTGATCCCCTCCTTCATCATCAAGCCGGAACAGGTCCTTCTCTCCATCACGCCGCGCGACCTCTCGTTCATCGTGGAAGAGAACCTGAGCGGGATCTTCGCGGCCTTTGCGGGCCATGGTGTCCGGATCAACATGATGCAGAACAGCGCTGTTGCCTTCACCGTGTGTGTGGACAACGATCAGCGCCTGAAGCCATTGGTGATGGAATTGCGCAGGAATTACGAGGTGCGCTGGAACGAGGGCCTGGATCTGCTCACCGTCCGGCATCCTGACGAACCGACCCTGGGCCGATTGACGGCCGGAAAGGAGCTTCTCCTCGAACAGCGCAGCAGAACCACCGCGCGCTTCGTGATGAAGGGCTGAGCGAACAGGATCGGCACAGGCTTGGCAGATGGCGCTGCCTCATCAGTTCCACCATGCGGAACTTCCTTACCCTCCCCACCATCCTTTGTTCCCTCAGCCTTCTTGGACAGGACCGTGAACGGCCCATGACCCTGAGCATGGGCGGCCATATGGGACATCCACTGGGCGAGTTCGACGAGGCCTGGGGCAAGGAGTTCGTGGGATTGAGCGCCAATTTCAGCACGCCGTTCAAGCGACTGCCGTTCGAAAGCGGTTTCCAGTTCGATTGGAGCCATATGGGTGGAGAGCACGCGACCGTTCCGGTCGACGAGGAGTACCTGGATGCAACGGAAGGTGACCTGCAGGTGAACAGCAACATCTATGGCTTCCACGCGCTCATGCGGTTCAAAACCTTTACGGGCAGGGTCGCTCCGTATGTGGATGGCCTTGCGGGGTGGCGCACCTTCACGACACGGGCAAAGTTGAAAGTGGATGGCGTTGAAGGTCCATTGACCAATGAACGCACCGCCAGCGATGCCGCCTTCAGCTACGGCTGGGCCGCCGGTGTCATGGTGACGCTCGGCGAAACACTGTACGTGGAGGGGCGGTATGAGAAGCTCCAGGGAGAAGAGGTGACCTACGTGGACCCCGCGTCCATCGTGATCGACAGCGAGGGTACGGTGGGCTTCGATACACACACGAGCAATACCGACATCTACCAGATCAAGCTGGGCATCGGGTTCCGGTTCTAACGTCAGGGGAACGCTCCGCGAGAGAACATCGGCTTCGGCGATGCATGGGGGAATGTTGGTAAAACCGTTGGCAAGGCGGGAACACGCGTTCGCCCATGCGGCTTCCTTCACGCTAAACTTGCGCAGCTTTCACAACGGCATTGAGCGGTACGAAGCGCATCCAGAGCGCGCTCCTTTCGGTCTATCACAAAGACGGTCTTGAACCCATCGTCAGGGAACTCCACCGGCTGGGGGTACGGATCTATTCAACGGGTGGAACGCAGGAATTCATAGAGGGGCTGGGCGTTCCAGTGACACCTGTCGAAGAATTGACGACCTACCCGAGCATCCTTGGGGGCCGCGTGAAGACCCTGCATCCGAAGGTGTTCGGAGGCATCCTGGGCCGCAGGGGGTTGGAAAGCGATGTGGCCCAACTGGAGGAATATCACATTCCGACCATCGATCTGGTGGTGGTTGACCTGTATCCCTTCGAGGCCACCGTCGCCGGAGGTGGAAGCCATGATGCCATCATCGAGAAGATCGACATCGGAGGCATCGCCCTGATCCGCGCAGCCGCGAAGAACCACACCGACGTGGTGATCGTGCCTTCGCAATGGCAGTATCCCGACCTGCTGCGGATCCTGGAGGAAGGCAACGGGGAAACCACCCTTGACCAGCGGAAGGCACTGGCAGCATCGGCCTTCGGCGTGAGCTCGCACTACGATAGCGCGATCTACAACTGGTTCTCTGGTGGCACAGGCGACCTGCGCTTGAGCGCTGGACCGGCGAACGTGCTGCGCTATGGCGAGAACCCCCATCAGCCTGGGGTCTTCTTCGGGGATCTGGCCGGGCTGTTCGACCAGCTGAACGGCAAGGAGCTCAGCTACAACAACCTGTTGGACCTGGATGCCGCGCTGGAACTGATCGATGACCTGTCCGGGCTTAGGGGGGTCCCGTTCGCCATCCTGAAGCACAACAATGCATGCGGAGCGGCCGTGCGCGACACCGTACGGGACGCATGGGACGCAGCGCTGGCTGGCGACCCCGTCTCGGCCTTTGGTGGCATCCTGATCACCACGGCGACGATCGACAAAGCCACTGCGGAAGCGATCGACAGCATCTTCTTCGAGGTCGTTTGTGCCCCTGCGTTCGACGCCGCAGCCCTTGAGATCCTGAAAAAGAAGAAGAACCGGATGATCCTGGTCCGGAAGCCGGTCGCCCGACCCGTTCGCAAGGTGCGCACCGCGCTGAACGGCGTGCTGGTCCAGGCTCCCGACGCTATGCTGGATACCCCGGCGAACATGCGTGTGGCGACGAAAAAGGCACCTGCGAAAGGCGAAATGGACGACTTGGTCTTCGCCAACATCCTGGCGAAGCACACCAAGAGCAACGCCATCGTGCTGGCGAAAGGTCGCCAGCTGCTGGCCAGCGGCACGGGCCAGACCAGTCGCGTTGACGCCCTGGAACAGGCGATCGCCAAGGCCAGACGGTTCGGTTTCGACCTGAACGGTGCGGTCATGGCCAGCGATGCCTTCTTCCCCTTCCCCGATTGCGTGGGGATCGCGCATAACGCCGGGATCACCGCCATCGTTCAACCCGGCGGAAGCATCAAGGATCAGGAAAGCATCGACGCCTGCGATCGTAACGGACAGGCAATGACCATCACCGGCAACCGCCACTTCAAACACTGAGCATACGGCATGGCCTGGTTCAACAATTTCTTCACCCAGGAGATCGCGATCGATCTGGGCACGGCGAACACCCTCATCATCCACAACGACAAGGTGGTGGTGGACGAGCCGAGCATCGTGGCGGTGGACCGATCGACCGCCAAGACCATCGCCATCGGGCGCGCCGCGCAGCAGATGCACGGCAAGACCCACGAGAACATCAAGACCATCCGCCCGCTCAAGGATGGAGTGATCGCCGATTTCCAGGCGGCCGAGGAGATGATCAAGGGGATGATCAAGATGATCGATCCGGGCCGGCGCCTCTTCAGTCCCAATCTGCGGATGGTGATCTGCATCCCCAGCGGCATCACGGAGGTGGAGAAACGCGCCGTGCGCGACAGCGCCGAGCATGCGGGGGCAAAAGAGGTCTACCTGATCCACGAGCCGGGGAAAG
>JADMIO010001421.1_pt1 | contig 12691 bp, 8 predicted proteins | sample 8958161 | NCBI WGS metagenome assembly JADMIO01 (sample SAMN16585339, study PRJNA669376) | soil metagenome | isolation source: Crop rotation soil | place: USA: Cullars Rotation, Alabama | collected 2011 | reverse complement strand
GCCGCCCCCGCCGCAACCGCGCCGGCCGGCGTGGCCGCGAAAGAAGCCACTCAATCGCCCGCCGTCCGCCGTCTCGCCGCCGAGACCAATGTCGATCCCGCGAACGTCGCCGGCACCGGCAAAGCCGGCCGCGTCACGAAAGGTGATATGCTGGCCGCCTCCACCGCAGGCGGCTCGCCTGCGAGCGCTCCGTCCTCCGCACCGGCAACTCCCGCTCCGACGCCTGCCAGCGCGCCGAAAGTTTCCGCGCCCGTCGCGACCGGCGAGCGTCAGACCCGCAAAAAAATGTCGCCGCTGCGGGCGAAAATTGCCCAGCGCCTCGTTTCCGCGCAGCATGAGGCCGCGATGCTCACGACCTTCAATGAGGTCGACATGTCCGCCGTGATGGCGCTGCGCGCCAAATACCAGGACGACTTCGTGAAGAAGAACGGGGTGAAGCTCGGCTTCATGTCGTTCTTCGTGAAAGCCGTCGTGCATGCGCTGAAGGAAGTCCCCGCGGTCAACGCCCAGATCGACGGCGACAGCATCGTCGAAAACAATTACTACGACATCGGCGTCGCCGTTTCCACCGACAAGGGCCTCATGGTCCCCGTCATCAAGGACTGCGACACGCTCGGCATGGCCGCGGTCGAGGCCCGGATCGCGGATGTCGCAAAACGCGCCCGCGAAAGCAAGATCACCCTCGCCGACCTCGAGGGCGGTGTCTTCACGATCACGAACGGCGGCACGTTCGGTTCGCTGCTCTCCACGCCGATCATCAATCCGCCGCAAAGCGCGATCCTCGGCCTCCACGCGATCAACGAACGCCCCATCGCCGTCAACGGCCAGGTGGTGATTCGCCCGATGATGTATCTCGCCTTGAGCTACGATCACCGCCTGATCGACGGCAAGCAAGCCGTCACCTTCCTCGTGAAAGTGAAGCAGGCCATCGAGGACCCCACGCGCCTCGTGATCGGAATCTGATTAATTCAGAAACCATAAAGCCAGGAATCTTTTCCTGGGGTTCCGGCTTCTGAATTTAACTCCTCCATGTCTTCCGAATCTTCCTTCGATCTCATCGTCATCGGCGCCGGCCCCGGCGGCTACGTGTGTGCGTTTCGCGCCGCGCAGCTCGGCCTCAAGGTCGCGCTCATCGAGAAACGCACCGCGCTCGGTGGCACCTGCCTCAACGTCGGCTGCATTCCCAGCAAGGCCCTGCTCTCCTCCTCAGAGCACTACGTCTTCGCGAAGCAGCACGCGGCCGAACACGGCGTGAAGCTCGGCTCCGTCGAACTCGACCTCGCCACGCTGCTCAAAAAGAAGGACGCCGTCGTCGCCAAGCTCACCGGCGGCGTCGCCCAACTCGCGAAGGCGCGCAAGATCACGGTCGTCACCGGCGCAGCGTCATTCGTTTCGGCCAACACCGTTTCTGTAGCCGGGGTCGCTGACCCCGGAAAACCGGGCTCAACGGGCCCGGCTACAACCCGGCAGCTCACCGCCAAGAACATCGTCATCGCCACCGGCTCCGCGCCCGTCGAGCTGCCGTTCATGAAGTTCGACGGCCAGACCGTCGTCTCGTCCGATCACGCGATCGCCTTCGATGCTGTCCCGAAGAAACTCGTCGTCGTTGGCGGTGGTGTCATCGGCGTCGAGCTCGGCTCCGTCTGGGCCCGCCTCGGCAGCGACGTCACCGTCGTGGAATTTCTCCCGAAGATCATCGCGACCTACGACGACGACATCGTCCGCAATTTCACGCGCCTCATGCAGAAGCAAGGCCTCAAGATCGAGGTCGGCGCCAAGGTCACCGGCTACGCCAACGGCGTCCTCACCGCGGAGCGCGGCAGCGAAAAACTTTCGTTCGCCGCCGACAAGGTCCTCGTCGCGGTCGGCCGCCGGCCGTTTACCGATGGGCTCGGCCTCGACCAGGCCGGCGTGCAGCTCGACGAAAAGAAACGCATCAAGGTCGACGCGCACCTCAAGACCACCGCCGCCGGCGTGTGGGCGATCGGTGACGTCGTCGCCGGTCCGATGCTCGCGCACAAGGCCGAGGAAGACGGCGTGGCCGTCGCCGAATGGATCGCCGGGAAGGCGGGTCACGTGAATTGGGACCTCGTGCCCGGCATCGTTTACACCGATCCGGAAGTCGCGAGCGTCGGCCTCGGCGAAGATCAGGCGAAAGCCGCCGGCATCGCCGTGAACATCGGCAAGTTCAACTTCGCCGCCAACGGTCGTGCCATCGCCGCTGACGCGGTGGATGGCTATGTTAAAATCATCGCCGATGCGAAGACCGACAAGATTCTCGGGGCGCAGATTCTCGGTCGCAACGCCGGCGAGCTCATCAGCGAAATCGTGACGCACATGGAATACGGCGGCAGCGCTGAGGACCTCGCGCGCACCATCCACGCGCACCCGACGATGAGCGAAGCCGTCAAGGAAGCCGCCCTCGCCGTCAGCAAGAGCGCCATCCACGCCTTGTAACGCGCCGCCGGCAGGGGCGCGGAGGCCTCTGGCTGCCTCGCTGGTGTATCGGGTTGGGCGAAACCTCTGAAGATATCCGCGAATGGCCCGAACATAGGCTATTCCCTCTGGTGTTCTCATCGACGGGTTCACGCGCCGTTTTGACGTTTTTAGCCGCAAACGGCACAAATTCTCAGAGCTGACTCGATTCAGGCGCGAATCTGCCGAATAACTGGGGTATGGCCTCTACCCCGCCCCTCCGCCGCGCGACCCTGGTTCGCCCTTTGGGCGTGATGGCTTGGGGGCTGGCTTGGGCGGCGGCGGTCGGTCCGCTCAGGTCACTCGCGCTCGATCCGACGAAATCGATCTTCCAATACAACCTGCAAAACTGGACGCGCCAGGAAGGTCTGCCCTCCGACAAGGTCACCGTCGTCACGCAGACCGCCGATGGCTATCTTTGGCTCGGCACGCAAAACGGCTTGGTGCGTTTCAACGGTTTGGACTTCAAGCGAGTTCCAATATCCTCGCCCCGAGCGGGTGGGCAGGAAATCGGCTCCATGAAAGCGTCCGGCAAGGGTGGCCTTTGGCTCGCGATCAGCAATGGCCAGTTTTGCTATTTCGATGGCCAGGAATTTTCGTTCGTGTCGGCCGTCGAAGAATCTCCACCCCAACCGAAAGAGGTGATGGAAGCGCGCGACGGAACCGCGTGGCTGGGCGGCGAAAACTTCCTGGCCCGCCGCACCGCGGCTGGCGTGGTCGAAACCTTCGACGTGAAGGCGAAAATCGAGGGTCTCGCCCAGGATTCATCCGGGCGGATCTGGATTGGGACCGACGAACATGGCGTGTTTATCTGGGCCGACGGAAAGCTCCAACCCGCCGGCGTGGGCGTCGATTTGTCCAAGGAGATTGTATTCACCATGGCCGGAGACAAGGACGGCAAGGTCTGGATCGGAACGCATCACGACCTGATCCTCCTGGACGCCGATGGCAAAGTGCTGGAACGGCATGACCACCAGGTGACCGACCTCCTCGTTGATCGTCATGGAATCTTGTGGGTCGGCACCCACCAAGGCGTCGTGCGATACCAGAACGGCACGGGGACGCTGCTGAAAAAGGAAGATGGACTCGCGAACGACTACGTCTTGTCGCTGTTCGAGGATCGGGAAGGCAGCGTTTGGGTCGGCACGCAAGGAGGGCTCACGCAAATCTCGGACGTAAAGTTCCCCATTTTTTCCGACAAGGAAGGCCTCACGGTGTCCCCATCGTTATCGGTGGCTGCCTCACGCCAAGGCGGGGTCTGGACCACCTTGCATCGGGGCATTGCCTATTTCGACGGCACACGCTTCACCGGCACCTACAACACCGAGTTGTTTCCGAATGCCTATATCAAGCTGGGATTCGAAGCACGGAACGGCGACTTTTACTGCGTCGACGGCAGCAAAAATATCAACGTCGTCTCGCATGGAAAGCTCGTGGCCCGTTATCCCAATCAAGGGTGGACCGAAGCGTTGGCGGAGGACGACGAAAGCGTGATTGCGGGCGTCGGCCTGTCGATCATGCGCCTGAAAAACGGGACGATGAGCCCCTATGCATTCAAGCCCGGGCAGGAACCCGACTTCCAATCGTTCGATAATTTTTGGGTGGCGAGCGACGGCGCGATCTGGGTTGCGTCCTACACCGGAATCTACCGCGTGAAAGACGGCGAATCCCAGCGGTGGTCGACCGCCGACGGGCTCACCGGCAATCGCGTCCACTATATTTTCGAGGACATCGACGGCGCCATCTGGGCCGGTCTGCCAACCGGCCTGGCGCGCATCAAGAACGGCGTGCTGCACAACATCACATCCGCAAATGGCCTCTATGATGATCGCATCTTTACGATCATCCCCGATGACCACGGCAATTTTTGGATCAAATCCGGCCGGGGCATCTTCCGCGTTGCCCGTCACGACCTGAATGCGCTCGCGGACGGTGACGTCGACCGTATTTCGTGCGTTCCCTTCGACACCCGCGAGGCGGTGAAATTCAACGACCGCATCGACCAGGAATACTCCGGCTGCAAAAGCGCGGACGGCCGTATCTGGTTTCCCAGCCCGTGGGGCGTCATCATGATCGACCCCGACAACTTCGTGCGGAACCCCGCGCCGCCGCCCGTCTATATCGAGGACATCCAAATCGACGGCAAAAGCATCACCGACCGCAGCAACCCGCTGCTAAAAGTCGGCCAGGAGCGCGTCGAATTTTCCTTCACCGCGCTCAGTTACATTGCGGCGAAAAACGTGCAGGTGCGTTACCAGCTCGAGGGCTTCGATTCCTCGTGGACCGATGCCGCCTCAAGCCGGGCCGCTACGCGTTCCACGTGCAGGCGGCCAACGTCGACGGGGTTTGGAACACGACGGGCGACACCTATGAATTCAAGCTCCCCCCGCCTTTCCACCAAACGACGTGGTTCTATGTGCTGTGCTCGATGGGTGGTGTGCTCGGGCTCTTTGGCGCGTATGGCTGGAAAACCCGCTCGTTCAAGGTTCGCCAGCGAAGACTGCAGAAAGCGAATGAACTGCTGGAGGCCAAGGTCCACGAGCGCACGGCTGAAGTCGCCTATGAACGCGATCTGCTCCACGCCTTGCTCGAAAACTCGCCCGATCCGATTTTCTTCAAGGACGCGGAATCGCGCTTCGTCAAAGCGGCGCAGGTCTTTGCCAAACGCCTCGGCGTGAGTTCGCCCAAAGACCTCGTGGGCAAAAACGATTTCGATTTCTTTACCGCCGAACACGCTCAAGCCTCGCTGGAGGATGAGCAGGAAATCATCCGCACGGGCCAGCCGCTCGTCGACAAGGTCGAAAAGGAAATGTGGACCGACGGCCGCGTCACGTGGGTCATTACCACGAAAGTGCCCTGGCGCGACAAGCACGGGAAAATCATCGGCACATTCGGCCTCAGCAAGGACATCACGAAAATCAAGGAATCCGAGTCCAAGCTGATCGAACTGCACCAGCAGTTGGTCGAAACCTCGCGGCAAGCCGGCATGGCCGAAGTCGCGACCGGGGTGCTGCACAATGTCGGTAACGCGCTCAACAGCGTCAATGTCTCCGCCACCCTTGTGATCGACAAGGTTCGGACCTCCAAGGTGTCCTTCTTCCCCAAAGTCAGTGGCTTGCTCGAAGCGCACACCGCTGATCTCGCAGCCTTTCTGACCTCTGATCCGAAAGGCCAAAAAATCCCGGGTTACCTCGCTTCGCTCGGCGAGCAACTCCTGTCGGAGCAGGGCCAGGTGATTGAGGAACTCGGGCATCTCCGCAAAAACATCGAACACATCAAGGAAATCGTCGCGCTCCAGCAGAGCTTCGCCAAAGTCTCCGGCGTCGCCGAGACCGTGTCAGTCGCCGAGCTGATCGATGACGCGGTCCGGATGAACGGCGCCACGCTTGAACGCCGTCAGGTTCAGCTCGTCCGCGATTATCACGAACGGGGTGCCATTACGGTCGAACGCCACAAGGTGATTCAGATTTTGATCAACCTCATCCAGAACGCCAAGCATGCCTGCGATGATTCCGGCGGCGCGGATAAGAAGATCGTCCTGCGCACGACGAAAACCGAAACGGGCGTCCAAATCGCGGTCATCGACAATGGCATCGGCATCGCCGCGGAAAATCTCACCCGCATTTTTGCGCATGGTTTCACCACCCGAAAAGAAGGCCATGGTTTCGGCCTGCACAGCGGTGCGCTGGCCGCGAAGGAGCTCGGCGGGCGCCTGACCGTGGAAAGTGCCGGCACGGGCAAAGGAGCGAGCTTCATCCTTGATCTTCCGATGATGTCTCCCTTCGACTCGTCGGGCGCGGCCACGGCAACTTCGTTTGATGGCGCATGACCATGGCTGTGCACACTCCGTCAGCGTCTCGATGCTCCCGCGAACGATTTTCTGTGTCATTGTCCTCCTGCTGCCGCTAACCGCTCGCGGCGACGACCGCGTCTCGATTCCCGCCACCATCAATGGCCACGCCTTGCGGTTTGGTTTCGATACCGGTGCCGGCACCGGCTTCGTGCTCTGGCGGAATGAGGTCGAGAAACTGGGCGTGAAGCTCGAACTTCCGCCGGCCGATTTCAGGCCGCCTCCCGGGGAAGTCGCCATGGCCCTGACCGATCCGGTGACGCTCGATATCCTTGGCCGGTCCATTCCGAATGTCCGATTCCGGGTCTTCGAACATCCGGCTTATTTGCCGATGGATGTCCACGGACTGGTCGGCTGGGGCGTCGTAAAGGACAACGTGATCGTCCTGCGTCTCGCCGAAAAGCAGGTTTCCATCATGGGGGCCGTCCCGGCCGCGATGGCTGACTGGCCCAAACTGCCCGTGCGCTCCGATCGTAGCCAACTGGTGCTCACCCTGCCCGGCAAAGGCGACGCGGCCCCAGGGGCGGTGATGATCGACACCGGAACGGAGGACGGCGTTCACCTTTCCGTCGAGCGATGGAAGGCATGGCGCGAAGCGCATCCCCGGACTCTGGCGACGATGATCGCCTACTATACGCCGGGCGCAGGGCTGGTCGTCCGCGAAGCATGCTGGGCCGATGAAATCTCGCTGGATGGACTGCTCATCCGCCATGTGCCGGTCATGGAGGCTAATGCCGCAGAGGCCACGCTGGTGGGTGCGGGCTATGCCGCGACGCTTGGCCTCGCGGCGCTCCGGCAACTCGATCTGGTAATCGATGCCCCACATGGCATCGCCTACGCGCAAGCGCGGACCGGGCCGGCGTTGCCCGTGCAGCACAACCGGCTCGGCGCGATTTTCGCGCCTCGCGGCGACCAGAGCGACGACCTGATCGCACGGGTCGCCGCCAATAGCCCCGCGGCAGCCGCGCGGATTCGCGACGGCGACATATTGTTGAAAATCGGCCAGCTCGATGTCACGGCGTGGCGGACGCACCCCGACATCCTGCCCCTGAGCCGTTTTTGGGAGCAGCCAGCAGGCACCGCGATCGAGCTGACCTTGCGGCGCGGCGCTGAGACCTTGAAACCCAAGGTAACGCTCCGGGACATTCTTGGCCCGGCCGCCAAGCGCTAGGCTTTCTCCGGCGCATCGCCAGTCGTGACGACGCCGGGCGAAGACTTCCGGCTCTGCCCTCGCCGTCAGCAAAAGCGCCCTGCACGCGCTGTAAAACCACGGCGTTGTGCCCGTCGGCCGGAGTTGCCCGCTTGCCGGGACGAGGCGAACGTGCGCCACTATGCGATGCCCTCTTCCACTCCCGCCGCACACCGCCGGGCTCTGGCGTTGGCGCTGCTGTCGGCCGCCGGCTTGGCCCTCAATTTTCTGCTCGTGCGCGCGCTCGACCGGATCGGGTTCAGCAATGTCTGGCTCACGTCCTGCGTGCGCTTCGTCGTCGGGATCCTCGTGATCGCCACCGTCTACCGGCGGGAGTGGCAGCCACGCCATCTGCTCACCAATCGAAAATTGATCGGGCGCGGTGTCATCGGCGGAGGCAGCGTTTACGTGACCTATCTCGCCATTGTCAAAGCCGGCGCAGGACGAGCCACGTTTATCAATAACACCTACGTCGTCTGGGGGTCGCTCATCGCGGTTTGGGTGCTGGGCGAACGGCTCCGCCCCGCTGTCATCGTGAGCGGCGTCGCCTCGCTCACCGGCCTGGCCTTGCTCACGAACGTCTTTGCCAACGGTCTGCACCCGGGTTTTTACGACGGCGTCGCTTTTGTTTCGGCGCTCATGGCGGCCTATGTCGTGGTCACGATCCGCCAGCTCCACGCCACGGAGCATTCGTCCACCATCTTCGCCGCGCAATGCGTGTATGGGCTCGCGATCTGTGTCGTCCCGGCCGTGCTCCACCCCTCGCCCGTCACGCCGCTTTCCTTCGCCCTCCTGATAGCCGTGGGCCTGAGCGCCGCCTTCGGTCAGCTGGCCTTGACCCGATCCTACCGCGACCTGTCGGTCGTCGAGGGCTCGCTGTTCCAGACCCTCACGCCCCTCGGGGTGGCCTGCGGGAGTGCGCTGTTTTTTCACGAACACTTTTCTCCCTGGGAACTGGCCGGCGCCGCGCTGATTCTTGCCGGGACCGGCTTCACCGCGTTGCGTCGTTGACGCCCCGTCCGGGCCATGAATCTTGTTTCTGGCAAGCCTCCTGCTAGGATAGGTCCGCTCAAAACCCTCTGTGTCGATTCTCAGCTCTACTTACGATTCCGGTAATTTTTTCGATGAAATGTTCGCCCCCGGCGCGAACGAGGTGCGTCCTCACTACCGACGGCTCGCCGGGCGGCTGGACACGCTGCCGCTTACCGAATTTGACCAGCGTCGCGCCGCCGTCGACCTCGCGTTTCTCCGGCGTGGCGTCACGTTCACGGTCTATCACGACGACGAGGGCACGGAACGGATTTTCCCGTTCGATCTGATTCCGCGCATCATCCCCAACCAGGAATGGCAGCGCATTGAGGCCGGCCTCATCCAGCGCATCACGGCGCTCAATCTTTTTCTCGACGACATCTATCATGACCAAAAGTGTCTGAAGGACAAAATCGTCCCCGCCGCGCTCATTCTCGGCGCCAAGCATTTCCGGCGCGAGTTCATGAACTGCCAGGTTCCGCGCGACATCTATGTCCACATCTGCGGCACCGATCTCATTCGCGACCACGCGGGCAACTACCTCGTGCTCGAGGACAATCTCCGTTGCCCGTCCGGCGTCAGCTACATGCTCGAAAACCGCGCCGCGATGCGTCGTGCGTTTCCCAATCTTTTCCAAAGCTACGGCGTCCGGCCCGTCGAGAGCTACTCGGACGAACTCGTCAAAGCGCTCCTGCACATCGCACCCCACGGCGGCGACAGGCCGAACGTCGTGCTCCTCACGCCCGGCGTTTTCAACAGCGCGTATTTCGAGCATTGTTTTCTCGCCCGGCAGATGGGCATTCCGATCGTCGAAGGCCGCGATCTCGTCGTGCGCGACACTCACGTGTTCATGCGCACCACGGCCGGCCTCGTCCCCGTCGATGTGATTTACCGCCGCATCGACGACGATTTTCTCGATCCGACGGTCTTTCGCGCCGACTCGATGCTCGGCGTTCCCGGCCTCGTGAACGCCTACCGTGCCGGCAACGTCGCCCTCGCCAATTCCATCGGCACCGGCGTGGCCGACGACAAGGTCATCTACGCCTACGTTCCGAAGCTCATCAAATATTACCTCGGCCAGGACGCGATCCTGCCGAACGTGAACACCTATCTCGCCTCCGAGCCGCTCGACCGGAAAATGATTCTGGAAAACATCCACAAGCTCGTCGTGAAATCCGCCAACGAAGCCGGCGGCTACGGCATGTTGATCGGCCCGGCCTCGAGCAAGGAAGAGTGCGAAAAATTCCGCGCCCAAGTCGCCGCCAATCCGCGTAACTTCATCGCGCAGGATCCCATCATGCTCTCCCGTTCGCCCACCTGGTGCGATGGCCAGCTCGAAGGGCGGCACATCGATTTGCGGCCCTACATTCTCTATGGCGAAAAGATCACCGTCACGCCGGGTGGACTGACCCGCGTTGCCCTCCGCAAGGGCTCGCTCGTCGTCAACTCCTCCCAAGGCGGCGGTTCGAAGGACACCTGGGTGCTGCAGGGGGATGAATGAACCAGAAGCTCCAAACACCAACCTCCAAGCTCCAATGAAGCTCCAAGCCCCCAAGCTCCAAAATTTCCTTACTTTGAAATTTGAAGTTTCTCTGGAGCTTGGAGGTTGGAGCTTGGAGCTTTTATAAAAATGCCTCCCGCCGCCAAAGCCCCCACCCCGCTGCCACGCGCCCAAGCGACCGTGATGCTCTCGCGCGTCGCGCACTCGCTTTACTGGATGAGCCGCTTCATCGAACGCGCCGAAAATCTCGCCCGCCTGCTCGACGTCAATCACCAGCTCCTCCTCGATTTTCAAGGCTTCAACGACACGACGATCAAGGATCATTGGGGCTCCATCCTCGCGAGTTCGGGCGACGAGGAGTTGTTCGCAAAACATTACGAGTCGGCCGACAGTCGCAGCGTCACGGAATTTTTCGCGTTCGATCTGCGGAATCCCAATTCGATTCTCTCCTGCATTTTCTCCGCCCGGGAAAACGCCCGCATGGTCCGCGACCAGATTTCCCTGGAGATGTGGGAGACGATCAATGAGCTCTATCTCTTTCTCCACAACCGCAGCGCGGACGAGATGCGGGCCACGGGGACCAACGAATTTTTCGCCACCGTCAAACGCAGCGCCCACCTGTTTCAGGGCCTGACCGCCGCGACTTACTCCCGCAGCGAAGGCTGGGAGTTTCTCGAGTTTGGAAAATACCTCGAACGCGCCGACAAAACCACGCGCATCCTCGATGTGAAATATCACATCCTCCTCCCGAGCGCCACGGATGTCGGCGGCGCGGTCGACACCGCGCAATGGCAGGCGGTGCTTCGTTCGGCGAGCGCGCTTGAGGCCTATCGCCGCTTTTACGTGCGCGAGATTCTCCCGTGGAAGGCCGCCGAGTTTCTCATCTTTTCCGATTCGTTTCCGCGTTCGCTCCAATATTGCGTGATGCGGGTCGACGAGCTCCTCCGTCGCATCCTCGGTGAAACCGGCGCGCGTCCCCGCTCCGCCGCCGCCCGCGCGTCCCATCGCCTGCTCGCCGATCTTCAGTCGCTGACCATCACGGAAGTGCTGCAGGAAAAGGGCCTCCACGAATTCCTGCTCGAGACCCAGCAATCCCTTGACCGCATTAGCGGCGTGGTGGTTGAAACGACCATGTTTTATCCAACGGATTCGGAACCGGGCGAACAACAACAGCAGCAGGCGCAGCAATAATTCCCGCCGCGCCGCTCTCCTCTGCCGCCGCCAACGCGGCTCTGGGCCATGCATCTTCGCCTCCTTCACCGCACCACGTTCACCTACGCCGGCAAGGCGCACGACAGCTTCAACGAAGTCCGTCTCCTGCCGGTGGACGACTCCACCCAGCACTGCCGCGAGTTTAAACTCAACCTCACGCCCGTCGCCTCGACCCGCGAATACGAGGACTTCTACGGCAACACGATTCACTACTTCGACGTGGCCGCGAACCACTCGAAGCTGGTTATCGAAGCCACTTCACTCGTCGATACGCTACCCATGACCGCCCGCCCTACGGTGCCCTCGGTTCCGGCGGCCGAACTCGAAGGCTCCTCCGAGCGCGAAATGCTGGCCGAGTTTTACAGCAGCTCTCATTACGTTCCCCTCGATGTCGACCTCTGGCGTGAAGCGCAGGACGCCCTCGCCGACGGCCGCGGTGACGTGTGGGCCGATGTCCGCCGGCTCGGCGCGCACGTTTATCGCACCTTCGCCTACAAGCCCAAGAGCACCGGGGTGAACACGCGCGCCACCGAAGCGCTCAAACTGCGGATGGGCGTGTGTCAGGACTTCGCGCATGTCCACCTTGGACTTTGCCGCAGCGTCGGCATTCCCGCGCGCTACGTCAGCGGCTATTTTTTCAACAACACCCGCCGCCCGCGCGAAATCGAAGCCTCCCACGCGTGGATCGAAGCTTACATTCCGGGCTTCGGCTGGGCCCCGTTCGATCCCACGCACGACCGCGTCGCCGACGACCGCTACGTCAAACTCGCCGTCGGTCGCGACTATGCCGATATCCGCCCGGTGAACGGCACTTACCGCGGCGCGCCCACCCGCTCGCTCAAGGTCGAAGTCAACGTCCGCGAGGTGCCAGCCCCGCTGGCCGCGGTGCACTGAGCCGGCCGCAGTCGACTTTCAACCCGATCCCAAGACCGCAGTGCGGCCCGCCAAGATCAGAATTTGATCGAAAGACCGAGCGAAGCGACGCGGAGCTTGCTCGCCGCGAACGGCGTCGGCGGGGAGGCCGGACCGACAAAACCAAGGCTGCCGGCGAAGCCGTAGGAAACGTAATCGATTTCCTCGGTCTGCAGGTAGCGACAGGATAGTTCGAGCGCGACGTTTCGAGTGATGGCCAGGGCGAGGCCGGCGGTGCCCGCGGCCGTATTCGCCCAGCCCTTCACTTCACCGCCAGATGCGGTGCCCGAAAGCCGGGTGTCGATCCGGCCGGAGATCTGCGTTGCTCCTGCCGCTACGCCCAGAAAAAAACGCCACCGCGCGTCGGGCTTCTGAAAATAGTAGCGATAGCTCGCCAGGAGAGGAGCCAGATGCCCGCTGCCCGTTGTGCCAAGGGAGCTCCCCGGTGCGAGGAGGGACGGAAACGTCGCGTCCATTTCCCATGGAAAGCGGGCGAATTCCACACCCACGGCGTGGCGGCTGG
>JADMIO011875355.1_pt1 | contig 12692 bp, 19 predicted proteins | sample 8958161 | NCBI WGS metagenome assembly JADMIO01 (sample SAMN16585339, study PRJNA669376) | soil metagenome | isolation source: Crop rotation soil | place: USA: Cullars Rotation, Alabama | collected 2011 | reverse complement strand
CCTGGACCTCCGCTAAGTGTCGGAGTCGATGCCGGTGCAAGGCTGTTTTCTGAGCTGGGAAACGGAAAGCGCGGTGACCACGAGCGCCGCGATCCGTGGCAGACCTCAAGCGCACGAAAAATTTGTGAGCTGTCGCGTGGTGCATTTTCGCAATTGGGGCGAAGGAGTTGTTATGAATCTTAAGAAGACGTTTTGGAAAACTGCCGTGATCTGCGGCCTGGCGGTTATGGCGGAGGGTGTCCTGCCCGCCCCCATGTGTCCGAATTGCAGGACACCGGGCCAATTCTCCACTTACATGCAGAACGTGCAGTCTCAACCGGGCATCCTCACTCAACTCTGGAATCTTTTGACATCCAGGTTCTCTTGAGAAAATGCCGTGCCCACGGAGCGGCCCGCCGACTTTGGTTTTTCGTACGGTGGGCGGCTCCGCCCTGTGCCGACCGGGTAGAGCTGCCGGTGCTGCCGCGGCTCGGACTACGTATTCCGTGCCGCGGCGAGTTCACTCATCAGCCACGCGCGAGCAAATGTCCAGTCACGTTTGACCGTTGTGACTGAGATTCCTAATACCTCGGCCGTCTCGGCTTCTTCCAGCCCTCCAAAGAACCGCAGTTCCACCACCCTGGCGGAACGCGCATCCAGCTGTTCCAGTCGTTCGAGAACCTCATGTATGGCGATAACATCCTCATCAGTTTGGCGGGCCGAATCCTGAAGTTCTATCATGGGCACGCGCACCTGAGCACCGCCGCGTTTACACGCGTGCCGCGTTCTGGCGTGATCCACCAAAATTCTGTGGATTTGCTGCGCCGCAATGGCAAGAAAGTGGGCTCGGCTTTGCCAAACGATCGGCTGCCCTTCGAACAAGCGCAAGTACAGTTCATTGACCACTGCAGTTGGCTGAAGAGTGTGGCCGGGGGACTCTGCACGAAAATGGTGGGCGGCCAACCGACGCAGGTCTTTGTATACCCGTCGGATGAGCTCATCGGCCGCCCCGGGCCGCTTCTCGCGAACCTGCATCAGCAGAGTTGTCAGCGATTGTGAATCATCAGGCATCTCGGCTCTGCTCCCTGATAATTATTTCCCGCTCGATCGCCGGAAGGCATGCCTCGGTATCCGGGCCAGGTTCATTACCGGACGATTTTACACGCTTTTAGTTATGGATTGTCCCTCAATCCTGACGTGCACACAACGGAGTATCGTTTACCGGGATGGCGTATCGGGAATGTCGTTCAAAGGCGGGGTGATCGTCGGTTATGCTCGTCGAGCATGTGACGAACCGAAGCGCTGCGCTGTTTGCGTTTTTCGCTTGAAGGCGCGGCCCCAACAGAGCGGTCCTTAGTTCCGTTGGTTAGTGACCTGATACACGAAGGCTGTCCGATGAGCGCACAGTCTTTTTGATCCCGTATGAAGGAGTCCTGCAGGTCGGGCACGTCGGCGCGGGCAGGAGCCCCTGCGTGTCGACAATCATCGCGGCTGCGCCCGAGTTTGAAGAATCGTTCGTTTGAACCCCATACTCTCACCGCCACTCTGAACAGCGCTACTCGGGTGCGGCTCGCGTCGCAAGGTAAACCCGGATGGCAATGGAGAATGCTGCTGTTCCTGCGCCAACGAGCAGAATTCTTTTCTCGCTGGCTTCTACATGGCCGGCTCGTTCTTTGAGAAGTTGCTCTTCCACGCTGTCCATCTCCGACACCAGCGCGCGGATCGAGTCCATTTCCGCGCGGCTTTGCTGCACTTTGATCTGCGCCTGTGCTGCCTCAAATCCTTTTCCCCTCCGCGCCTGAATAGCGGTATCAAACTGCCTGAATTTCTGATCCAGTAAATTCCGGAGGCGAGCCAGTCGTTTCTGCTGATCTTCGTTTCTGATCAGTAGACCGTCCAGGTCGGACAAAGTGGCGGGCACGAGCTTCTTCCGACCGTCATACCGATCCAGGGATTCCTGCGCGCCGGTGATCACGAATCCGTCCTGCGCGCCCTCGCTCTGTTCCGTCAGCAGGAGAGCATGTCTCACAGATCCGATTACCTGGTAGGTGTGTACCACCATGTCGCGATCCTGACGAAGAAGAGCGTGCGAACGGAAAGAGAGAATTGCGCCCACTACGACGATGAGAATCAGCGGGAGGTTGCTCGTCACTGCAGTGCGGGAGAACCCGCCTCGTATATGGTCAATGAACGAACCCGATTGCCTTTCGTCCCCAGCCAGGTTCTGGTCCAGACCCACAGTAAGCCTCCCGAACTGATATCGGAACAAGCGGTTCAGTATACAACCTCACGCCGGGTCCATGCTGGTCACAACAGCCTTGCTTGGCGCGCGAATTCGTCGCGATTTCCTGCGAACCAGCCCTCCATTGCGCTGCCAATGATGAAACATTCGCCGCCGCTGCAGCTGTCTTACGATATCGGTGCAAGACGCGGCTCATTCACCGCCCACCGAATCGATAGGAGCATTATGCACAAAGAAAGAGTGTTTCTGGGCGCCTCTATCGTCCTGTTCGCAATGGCTATTCCTGCGTTGGCGCAAGAAAAACCTGAACCGGCGCAAAAAAGCAAAGAGATGACATTGACTGGGTGCCTGAATAAGGGCGAGCGCGAAAATCACTACACGTTCACCAATCTCAAGAACGGCTCAAAAATGACAGTGACCGGGCCGGCGGACCTCGAGAAGCACGCGAAAAATCACACCGTGAAACTTACAGGACATCGGACGGCCCAGGTCTTCGATGCTACCAAGGTTGAGCACGTGGCGGCGACTTGCGAGGCCGCAGCCACGAAATAATCCACGTCCTTCTGGGAAGTTGTATTCCGGAACGGTATCGAAATGAGTTTGGGGCCGCGTTCCGTGCGCTGCTGATGAGCCTGTCGGAAAGCCGGATGCTCGAGACGGGCACGTCTGGTTTGATGAGCGGGGAAGGAAAACCACCGGGTCCCGGTCCAGCGTCCCTCCTCGACTCTACCGCCTTTGAGCCGTCTGTTCACTGTTCGGCAGGCCCGACCAGTTCACAGCACCTTTCGAAATCGGACGGCCCGCTCGACTTCAACAGAGCCCAGGGCTTCGTGCGCCCGCTGCGACTCGACGTTTTCGAGGAGCGCGTCAGAGGCAAACTCCCGGTGCCCGCGATCCCGCGCCCACCTGCAGCCGGCCGGCACATTTATTTGGCTCCCCGAAGAAATGGGTCCGACGCGACCCATAGGTGGATCGTCGGCCTCACGCCCACTGAAAACTGTTAAGATGCCTGCCTGAGCGCCTCGGGCGGTATGCCCTGCAGTGCGCCATCATTTACCTGGAGGTTCGACCATGTTCGCTCGCATCGCATCTGTCTTACTCGGCGCGGCCATGTTTGTAATGGGCGCCCACGATTTCACCGGCACGTGGAAACTCGATCCGGCTAAATCGAAATATGCAGGAATGCCAAAACCGAAGGAGATGACCGTCACGTACACGCCCGAGGGAAGTGGGTGGCGGTACGAAGCTAAAGGAACTCGCGATGATGGCCAGCCGATTAACAGCTCATTCGTTTACGTCAAGGACAATGAGGAGATCAAAACCACTGGGTTTCCGTTTTGGGATGTGCTCGTTCTCAACAACGCACAGGCTGACGTAGCTGCGGGCACTTTGAAACGGGACGGCAGGGTCGTCGGGAATGTCAGACGGACCATATCGGCCGACAACAAGGTCATGACGGTCACAGGCACCGTCACGATGCCCGACGGTAAAAAGGCCCGGTACACATCTGTGTATACGAAGCAGTGAGCTGCGGTCGCCAGAGCGGACCGGGCGCAACGCCAGCACGGGCGCTTGGCTCAATTACTTTCCAGAGGAGAAGCTGGCGCTCGCCTACACCACTAATGCGAAGCCATACCCACTACGAGATATCGTAGCGGGCATATTCGACATCTACTGGAACCAGCTGTACCAGATTCCCTCTTTCGAAACGTTCCAGGTAAGCAGGTAAATCCTCGGTGGCTACGTTGGCGTGCATTCGATCCCTGGCGCACCGAACAGGGTGAACATCACAAGAGATCGCGCAACGCTATAGTTCAGGTCGGCCAGCCAGGCAACCGTCGTCGCTCTGGAAGCAACGGCCGAGAATAATTCAAGAGCGGTCCCGTCTTGGTTTTCAGGTTCGACGCGGAGAAAGCCGAGATGATCCTCAACCGCGGCCAGAGAATAGTGTTCAAGAATCAGCAAGAGTAGACACCGGATACCCTGCCCCGCGATCGGAACTGACGCAGATTGTTAACACTCCACGGCTGTCCGACGAAATCGCCCTCACCCAGGCTGAAGATATGTTATTTATCGCGGCGGCGGGCAACCAGTCGAGCAATAACGACATCATTCCCACCTACCCGGCTTCTTTTCCAATCGGCAATATCCTGGCTGTGGCAGCGATCGACAACCGCGATCAACTCGCAACATTTTCGAACTTCGGGGCACGCTCCGTCCATCTGGGGGCGCCGGGCGTATCAATCTATTCGACCGCGCCGGCTTCAAACTATCAGTATTTGAGCGGCACGTCTATGGCGGCTCCGCATGTGGCAGGCATCGCCGCGCTAATCTTGTCCGCCTGCTCATCGGGTACAAGGGCGCTTCGAAACACACTGCTCAGCAAATCCACGTGCTTCTCCGGGTCATTGCCGAACTTTTGGCGATAACTGAAGGTGAACATCTTTCCGCCATAGAGGGCTTGCCGGTGCTCCGCCGTCATGATGATCTTCGGGATGTCGTAGGTCGTCCGAGCGGCCCGTTCGATTTGGCGAACTGCGTGAGCCGCTTGGGTTCACGCATGTTCTTCCAGTTTGAAGGATTCGCGGCTGCTTCCGAACATAACTGAGTAGTGAACATCGAAAGTGTCAGGACTCAGGTCTGTATCGATCATTCCAGGAACTTGCGAAACTGCGCCGCGCGGTGAGGGCGATGACACTCGCCTATAACCTTCTGCTGCGGGAGCGCTTTGGCTCCCGCTTTGAAGACTGGAAGAGCAAAGTCCCTGCCTATGTACCGTTGCTCCGCTGACTCGGCCGGCAGCCTTACCCTCCGCCGATCCAGGAAACATCGATCGGCGACTTGCCTCGACACCTGTGCGTCGCCAAAAACGGAATCCGTTGCGCCTTCTGCGGAGCTTGATCGAAACCTGCAGCCTCCTGTTCGTGGATGCCAGCTGTGTTTGGCGCTGGGTACAGGTGTACGGACCGGAACTGAACAAGCGCTGCCGCCAACATCTGAAGAAGACGACAAGAGCTACCGGATTGACGAAACCTACATCAACGTGAAAGGCAAAGACCGGTACCTTTACCGCGCGGTTGATTCGACCGGGCAAACGATCGACTTCCTGCTCACCGCCAAACGCGATGCGGCGTCTGCGAAACGCTTCTTTCGTAAGATGTTCAGCGCCGCGGATCCCGTATCGCTTGCAGCCGCCCCGGGGGTCGCAGTCTGACCATATGTTTGACTCTGGATGCTGGCATGATCACCGCTTCTTTGGTCGTTTCACTGGACTGGCTCTCGTCAGCGGCGCTCTTTGTGAATACTCAGCCGCTGGTTGTGCGAACGGATCTGGAAGTGCGTCAGGCAGCAACGCCGCGAATTTCGCCTGAATCCGTTCCGCTATGGACAGGTCCGGAAGGACAGTGTTGTTCTTCGTGGTGATGTGCCTCATGACGAAGATGTTCTGCGCATTCATCGTGGCTAGATATTTCAGCTCACGTTCCGACAGTTCGACGAACGGCATCTCGCAGGACAGTATAGCGGCTGTCGTCCGCCGGGGCCCCTTGGCCTGTGGCCGAATCGGATCCGGCATTTCCATCAGAACCCCGCTCGCACGATGTACCGATTTCGCCGCCGTGAATCGCAACCACTTCGATCTACCCGCCAGACTTGTAGCCGCCCGAAAGAGTATATTTGGCGCGGCTTGCTTTCGCGCTTTGGTTGCTTGTCGGCAGCGCGGGCGCCTGCTGGTCGTCTGAACTCTCCGTGCACACTTTGCCACCCTTTGCCTCCGGCTCCGCGAATCACCTGCTGCAGCTCACTCCCGCCGTGCTGCGGAGTTCTATCCGAAACTGCATCCGGTCGCCGGTATATTTGGGTCCCCAAAGAAATGGGTCCGAGGTGCCCCACAGGTTTACAAGCGAGCTGCGGATCTTCAGGACGAATTCGCTCCCAAAACCTGCAGCTGGCGGCGGCATCTCCCTGATGGTCAATAATTTCTGTGCCGCTCTCGGTGACAGCCGGTCCTTCAGCTGCAGAGCTTCTATGCCCAAGCCAGTTGGCATTGTTGGCGCTGCCCACTGTTCCGTAAAACGATGGCTCGACTACTTTCGACGCAGCAATCGACTCACGGCCAGGACCGCCGCGCCCGCTGCAATCAGCGTTCCCACGACGCCGGTTCCGGAGTGCTGAGAATCTGAAAGGCCGTCTGGTGTGCATACGACCCCACAATCCAGTCGCCGAACCGATTCACTGCCACGGCCATAGTTCCGCCGCTCGGAGAAGTGCGCCAGACATCCAGGTTCGTGGCATCGTTCGGGTAAACGGCGAGCCAGTACCCTCCCGCTTCCAACGTAAGATTCGAGAAGGTCGCCTTCAACATGTCGCAGCAGGCGCTGTTGAATGCGGGCAGACTGGAAAAGGTCGTATTCGTGCCCGGAACGATGAAGCCAGGTTGCCATTGTCGTAAAAGAAAAGAGTTCCTCCGACTGGCCAAAGAATGATAATTGGCCGGATTAACGAGGAGGAGGGCATTGTCAACTTCAGCGGTTCCGGGCGGATGGGATGCTGAATGAATGTCCGGCCACCCGTACCGTGGCCATCGCTTCCCGAGAGAAATCATCTCGTACGCCGTCTGGTTCTACTATCGGTTCGCGGTGAGCTTTCGGGCTCAGCGTGCTCCAACGTTCCCCGAAGAAGGGCCCATGGCTGCACGCTTCCTCCAAGAATCTCAGCGATGCAGGGCCGAGCAGTGGAGAATCTCTTCCGCCCGGTACCAGTCCTCGAGAGCCCTCCCATCCCGCCGGCCCTCCAGCTCCCACAGCAGCGCCGCCATCTCCCGGACCGCTCCCTCACGCGGCGATCTGAGGCCAGTATCCGACGCGGCAACGTCCTGACCCATTTCCTCGAGAAGAGCATTCCGGCAAATCTGACAATATTCCCGAGCGATCTCCATCTCGGTCAATGCCGTATCCAGGCTGGCGCGGTCTGGAACTGAAGTGCCCGAAAAGTTCTGGACCAGCCGAGCCTTGCCGCGAAAATCCTCGAACGCCTCTTTATATTTCCGCCATGCGGCGGAGTTCCGCCAGCTCTGACCTGCTCTCTTCGCACCCATACCAGTTGTGACGAGAATGGCCCGGAAATGTTCGGTTGAGGAGACCGATTGTACCGAAAGGGAAACCTGCCGGTCTGACCGGTTCCTTTCGGCCCAGAGAATTGCCTCGGCGGTGACGCTTAGGTTTACAAAGCCAGTGCGCCTATGGACCGGCTGTCAGTTAGGAGGGCGCATGCTGTTGATATGGAAGGGAGATGCCGGCCCAGCTCCAGGCTTCCGGCGACGACTCGTCTTTAGATCCGCAGCTCGCGTATAAAGCTAAAGGACGCAAAAACGGCATTTCTTTGGGGACCCAAATATACGGACACGGCATCTGCAGGTCTGCGATCCATCCCCCGGAGTCCATTCGCATTTTCGGCAGCGACCCGAGTTTCGCGTACACTGATCGTCCATGGCTGCCGTGCTGTCATGTGCTGATCCACTTTCCCGAGTCGCCGCCATCCCACCGACAAAGCGAACGGAGGTGCAACGGCTGAAGATCCGGAGCGCCTTCCTCGATGAAGCAGCACCAGTACGCTTTGCAGGCTTTTGTTAATGATTCATGGCAACTCGCCGATAAGTGGATGTTATAAACAAGCACTTCCTCGGCGAGCATTTCATAAGCTGCGCTCGCGACATTCAGGAAATGTCGGCCACCCCATTTCAAACAGGCGCGGTTTGACTATATCGCTGACCCGCGCGGCTGGAACCGCTCGAAGTTTCCGCACGGGCGGGATTTCACGCCACGAATCCGGGCCTGCGGCGGTTCATCATTCTTTTCTTATTGAGTTGTCATCGAGACGCGTGCAGATCGGCGGAATCTCGGCCTCGGCGAACGGACAGCGAGGAAGACGGACGTTGGACCATAGAGATCGTGCACGGGGTCTATTATGCCCAACAAAGCGGCGGGCGCGTGCCATTCCCCTTGCGCGAGCGGCGGCATGCGCTGGACGCAATGTGAACCGGGGGCTGAGGACACGCAGGAAGGAGATGTGCGCTTCCAGAGGCGCCGTTATTCCATTCGACGACACAAACTTTCGTTTGCCGATGCGACATCCCACTGAGTGCGGTAGATCGAGGAGGTTTGCTGTGACAGGACTGTAATGCCATCCGCGCTTCCTTCTCGGCCCCCTGTTCCCGGATCCGGTATTCGTCATCCCGCCGAATCTCGCTTTCGTAATACATAGTGTGCCCGATGATGCCGGTCCGTCCTGGCCGAATCACAACCACGTGCTCGCGCCGGTGCATCGCCACGAAAAACGACTAGCACGCTACCCACAGTTTTACTCGCGCATCGGATTCGTCCATGAGTTTCGGCGACTGAGCGCGAAACAAGTCCGTCAACTTCTGGAGCACTGCTGGATGCCGTCCGGTGTAACCCGCTACCACAGCAGCCGTGGGCGGAAGATGCCATTGTGACCGTCATCAGAATCACGAGCGGGAACTTTCGGCTGCTGACTCGACTCCTTGCGCAGATGGAGCGAATTCTCGAAGTAAACGGGTTGCGCAAAATCAGAAAAGCGGTGGTCGAAACGGCACGGGAGACCTTGGTGATCGGCGAGGCATGATGTTGATCACTCTACACTTGGCAACCAGCGGCGGGTAATATCCCTCCGAGGCGGCGCCGCCCGTGATTCGGCGCGTGCTCGGGTCGATCATGAACAACCGACGCTTAAAAAAGTTTTGCCATATTGTTAACCACCGCCGGACAAACCCGTCTACACCGACGAAATGGGGGTGCTTGTCAGATTAGGTTCGATTGCGGCGAGGATGAATAACGACGACACGGCGATTCAGGATTTCGATACGGTTATTGAGTTACATCGGCCTCGCGTCTTTCGCTTCGCGTTGGCCTCCTTGCGTGACAGAGATGCTGCGGAGAGCGTGACGCAAGATTGCTTCCTCAAAGCCTACCAGGCCCTGGGACAATTTCGAGGTGACTCCAGTATTCAGACGTGGCTGATGCAGATTACCGTCAATCTCATCAGGGATGTCCGGCGAAATCGGCAGTTTCAATTCTGGAAGCGAGCGCAAGCATCGGCTGTGGATATCGGCGCCGCGAGCGATTGGATTCCGGACGGCGCCATCTCACCGGAAGGACGAGTTGCTGCTCAGGAACACGTCGATGCGATCTGGGGTGTTTTAGCACGCTTATCGGAACGACAGCGGATGGTGTTCCTGCTTCATTTCATGGAGGAAATGGATTCCGGTGAAATTGAGGCGGTAACCGGGATCGCCAGAGGAGCGGTGAAAGTGCATCTTTTCAGAGCAGTGCATGCGATTAGGAAAAGGCTTGGGAGATTGTAATGAATCAGCATTTGTCTTCAGAACAAGTGTCCAAGTGGATGGTCGGCGAACGTACCTCGGAGGCGGTTCAGCACGCGTTTGAATGTTCACATTGCCGGGCGGAATTGGATGGCCTGGAGAAGGCTTTCGAGTTATTTCGTGAGTCAGGCCGACGCTGGAGCGAGCACTGGTACCGGCCCGCCTCTCAGAACGACTTGGTCCAGCCCGGTGCCAATCTGGGATCAGTGCTGTGGGTCAAGCTGAGCTGGATGGCTGCTCTGGTAGCTTCCGTGTTCGTGGGAGCCTTGCTGATTCTTCAGACGGCCCCGGTGTCGCAACGGGCTGAACCACTGCGTCGTGCGGGCGTCGAACCATTCGTCCGGATCCCTTACGTGGCTTCGCCAGCTCCCTACGAGCGCACCGAGGTGATGCGCATGGATGTAACGGCAAGCGCTCTGATTGCGGCTGGCTTCGATGTCCATGTACCGGATGCGGGCGCCACCGTTACGGCGGACTTGCTCGTCGGTCAGGACCGTCGAGTCCTTGCCATTCGCCTCGTTCCAAGGTCCACACCAAACCCTGATAGGAGACTCGACCGATGACGAAACAGCTTTTCATGGTGGCTGGGACAGTCTTGACTGCCGCCGCGCTGCTCGGGCAACCCTCGGCCTTCCAGCACCCGGGCTGGATTGCCGCGCCCGGCTCGGAACCAATCACAGTCCACATGAATAGGCCGGAGGGACAGTCTGGACCGGTTCTCGGAAAACCTTTTTCTGCCGCTGAGGTGCGCCACACGGTGCAAACCCTCGCTGATGGCACGCGCGTTAACCACTCGGACATCACTGCATTCTACAGAGACGACCGCGGCCGGATGCGTACGCAGAGTCCTACCAACATTGTGATCTATGATCCTGTCGCCGGATTCACCTACCATCTGGATCCAAAGACCAAACGGTATTCGAAGACACCAGTCAAGGCTAGCTCAACCTCGATCGTCGTTATTGGCGATTCCACATGGGTTAGTAACGAGTCTGAGAGGTCCACCTCGCCGGTCGAGACGATTCGTCCTACGCGCGGGCAATTGCCATTTCATGCCGAGGTGGTAGCTCAGTCGATTACTGAGAGCCTCCAGCCGCAAATCGTTGGTGGCATCAGCGTCAAGGGCTCACGTATCACTATGACCATACCTGTGGGGGCCTTCGGAAATGATCGGGCCGTTAAGGTCATCAACGAGCGCTGGTACTCTGATGACCTTCAGGTACTAGTGAAGAGTTCGAACTCCGATCCTCGTTTTGGCGTGAGCACCTACGATCTCACCAACATCGTGCAGGCTCTTCCCGATCCGGCGCTGTTTCAGGTGCCCGCGGACTATACCCTGCGCGTCGAAGAGCAGCGCCGGGGAGGCAGACCATGACCCGGGTAAGACGCTTGCTCCCGTTCGCGATTGCGCTGCTGGCCGTGTCGCTCGGCTCGTTTTTCAGCCACTCCAGTGCGACGGCGCAGACAGCGGCCATCCCGGAATCGGACACCGATGGCGATGGCCTCTCTGATTATGCGGAGCTGCACAAATACTGTACCGATCCGCGCAAGGCGAATTCCGCCGGCTCCTCCAAACCCGACGGCGATTGGAAGCAACGCAAAGAGTTCACCTACACCATCACGTCTATCCTGGAAATCGCCAAGCCTTTCGATCCTGCCGACATGAATGATGATTACCAGGACGCACATGTGCTCTCCGAGAACCAGGACAGTGCGATCGTCGAATTCGTGTATTATCCCCTCAACACGAACAGAGACGCGATCGGGGAGAATCGGAACTGGCGGCGTGATTACGCCCACATGACTCAACATCTCCATCCCACCGCCGCGGAGAACTGGGACGAGAAGATGCGCGCGGATCTGATTGCGGCACTTCGCAACGATGGTATCGAGCCCAATAGACTCTCAGATAAGCAACTCGTCACCCAGGTATCACGCTGGTTGATGCAACGGAGCCAATTCACTAAAGCGTTCGCGATTTGGTATGTCCACTACCCCGAGGGTAAGCCGGAAGTTTTTCCATCGTTGCGTAAGTATTTCGACCGTCAGAAGCCGGAGCCGAACTGGACCGACCAAGCCATGTTTGACCAGGAAGTCCTTGGACGATCGATGTTTTACAACCGCGTGCGCGGAAGCTGCACATCGGCCGCCGTGTATATCGCCACTGTTCTGCGAGCGCTGGGAATCCCCACACGGATCGGCTTTTTTGTACCTCCGTTAGACTCAAATGATCGCCAGCAGCGGGAAATGTTTCTGTCCAGAATTCGTCACAACAGGGTTCGCGCCACGATCCACCATGGGCTAACCGACAGCCACGGGGATTTTGCCGATCACCTGTTCAACGAAGTCTTCGTCGGGAACCGTTGGGTCCGCCTGAACTATGATGTGCTCGGTCAAGACATCGTCGATGAGCGTTTTTTCGGTCTTCTCACCCATATCCTCACCACGGACAGCGTGACTCACGTGCCTCTCGCCGAGACGTGGGGACGCCGCTTTGCGACATATCCGAATGTCTCTCCCAGGCTCTCGTCCATCAATCCGTACCGGCTATTGAAAGTGTCGGATCATTTTGGAGCTTACAGCCACATCGAAAATCCGGTGGTTGAAAACGAGGAGCTCCGTAAGGTCACGGTGGATGCGATGTATTGGAAAGACGCGCTTCCACCTAATATGCAAGCGGCGGACAGCAGGGACCCACGCGGATCGGACTTCTACCTTAGTATCCACGAGTATATTCCGCATTTCAGATTGCAGCTCGTTGAGTTTTATGGTCACGTCGGACGCCGTTTTGTTTTGACAGCGCTAGGCCACCCCGAACTCAAAGCGACATTGAGCGGAATGAAGATTACCGATTTTGATTCCAGCCGGCGGCCATACCAATTGTTCGGCGTGCGCATCGATCCGGAGTACCGGCACCTCCTGGCGCCCGGAGTCGATTATACAATTCGCCCGATCAACACCAGTGAGACTTACGTTTGGAGTATGAAAGATGACGTGATGCTAAAGGTCCCGAGGGTTGTTAGCGGTCATCAGAAAACGTACATTTTTGAATCCTCACCGGCAGGGCCGCCG